>Ga0302326_10025840_pt1 | contig 11892 bp, 10 predicted proteins | sample Palsa_T0_3_FD_202264 | JGI IMG/M metagenome (GOLD analysis project Ga0302326, IMG submission 202264) | Peat permafrost microbial communities from Stordalen Mire near Abisko, Sweden - Palsa_T0_3 | ecosystem: Environmental > Terrestrial > Soil > Palsa > Peat permafrost | place: Sweden: Abisko... | reverse complement strand
GAAGCACATGTCGCAGAGGTAACAGTTCTCGACGACCTTCCAGTAAACCTTGCGGTCGACACCGTCGAGCTCGCCGCTCGGGGTGGCGTCGATCGCATCGAAGAGTGTCGGAAAGGCGTTGCACAGGCTGAAACAGCGCCGGCAGCCGTGGCAGATGTCAAAGACTCGGGTGAGTTCGGCCGTGAGAGACGCGGCGTCGTAGAAGGATGCGCTGCGCCAGTCGAGGGGATGCCGCGTGGGCGCTTCCAGACTGCCTTCGCGCTGGCCTTCGGTCGGTGCGGTCATGCGCAAGCTCGCTCGCTCGTATCCCCCCGCCGCGCGGCGCGGCCGGGGGGATCAAACGAACTTTGCACTCGCCCTAGATTGAATCCAGAGCCTTCTGGAAACGATTGGCGTGCGAGCGCTCGGCCTTGGCCAGCGTCTCAAACCAATCGGCAATCTCGGTAAATCCCTCGTCGCGCGCGGCGCGGGCCATGCCGGGATACATGTCGGTGTACTCGTGGGTCTCGCCGGCAATCGCCGCCCGCAGGTTCAACTTCGTCTCCCCGATCGGTAGCCCAGTCGCCGGATCGCCGACCGTCTCGAGATACTCGAGGTGCCCATGGGCGTGACCGGTCTCGCCCTCGGCAGTGGAACGGAATACCGCGGATACATCGTTGTAACCTTCCACGTCCGCCTTTGCTGCGAAGTAGAGGTAGCGCCGATTCGCCTGCGATTCCCCTGCGAATGCGTCCTTAAGAGACTTTTCTGTCTTGCTGCCCTTCAGATTCACGACTTTTCTCCTTAAATTAGACCTAGTCTAATATGAAGGGCGGACTCTAAGCCGGCTGGTTCGCCTCGTCAACCACGTTGACCCGGGCGGCGTTGCTCATCATCCTCACGGACCATAAAGAGGAGAGTTTCGTTGACCGCGAAGGCTAAGCCCGCTGACTTTGAGAAGGCTCTTGAGGAGCTCGAGGGTCTGGTGGGACGGCTCGAGCGCGGCGATCTGCCGCTCGATGAGGCATTGAAGACCTTCGAGCGCGGCGTGGAGCTGACGCGCCACTGCCAGGCGGCGCTTAAAACTGCCCAGCAAAAGGTCGAGATCCTGCTCACGAAGAGCGGCCAGAGCGAAATCACACCCTTCAGCGTTCCCGAGGATGAATTGGCCGAGCCCAGCGCAGAATGACGCCGCAAGGCGCGGATGGCAGGCTATAAGGCGCGCATCGGAGCAGGTGCTCGACGACCCGGAGTCCTTGGGCGCACCGCTCAAGGAGCTCGAAGCGCCGGCGGCCGCGCTACATAGGTCTTAAGTCGCGCGAGCTGAAGGACAGGCTAAACTACTGCATGCCCGCCGCAGATGACGCCGCCCCCCTCCTCCATGCCATTGAAAGTCCTGCAGATTTGCGCAGGCTCGATGTGCCCAAGCTTGCGCAAGTATCGCAGGAGCTGCGCGAGTTTCTCATTCGCAGTGTCAAAAGCCGCGGCGCGCACTTCGCCGCGAGTCTTGGCGCCGTGGAGCTCACGGTCGCCCTGCACTACGTCTTCGATACACCCGACGACCGCATCGTCTGGGATGTCGGGCATCAGGCGTATGCGCACAAGGTTCTGACCGGACGGCGCGCGCAGTTGCACACCGTCAAGCAATACGGCGGCCTTGCTCCGTTTCCGGTGAGAAGCGAGAGCGAGTACGACACCTTCGGAGGGGGCCATTCGAGCACCTCGATCGGTGCTGCGCTCGGGATGGCGGTTGCCGCCGCGCGATTGGGCGATGAGCGGCGCGTGGTTGCGGTCATCGGCGACGGCGCGCTCACCGCCGGCATGGCCTTTGAGGCGCTAAACCATGCAGGCTCCTTGCCGACGAACCTCCTCGTAGTGCTGAACGACAATGATACGTCGATCGCCGAGAACGTCGGCGCGCTCTCCAATTATTTTGCCCGTGCGCTCTCCGGACGCGTGTACGCGCATCTGCGCGAGAGCGGCAAGAAAGTTTTGCGGCAACTGCCCACTGCATTAGAACTTGCCCGACGCTCCGAGGAACACATGAAGGGCATGGTGCTGCCCGGAACGATGTTCGAGGAAATGGGGTTCAATTACATCGGCCCGATGGACGGTCATGACGTGCGCGCTCTGGTGCGCACGCTGCGCAATGTGAAGGAGTTGAAGGGCCCGCAATTCCTGCACGTCGTCACCAGGAAGGACCCTGCTTACGCTCCCGCCGAGGCCGATGCAATCAAATCGCATGTCACTAACCCCTTTGACCCGGCGGGCGGCACGCTCTTCAAGGAGAAAAGTGCAGGTCCCAGTTATTCGCAGGTTTTCGGTGAGTGGCTGTGCGACATGGCCGAGCGCGACCCGAAGATCATTGGCATCACCCCGGCGATGCGCGAGGGCTCGGGGCTCGTCGAATTCTCCACCCGCTTTGCCGAGCGCTACTTCGATGTGGGGATCGCCGAGCAGCACGCACTCACCTTTGCCGCCGGTTTGGCGGCGGAGGGACTGAAGCCCGTGGTCGCGATCTACTCGACATTTCTGCAACGCGCCTACGATCAGCTGATCCACGACATCGCTCTGCAGAACCTGCCCGTGGTGCTGGCCATCGATCGCGCCGGGCTCGTCGGCTCAGATGGCGCGACGCATCAGGGAAGCTACGACCTGAGTTACCTGCGCTGTGTGCCGAACCTCGTCATCATGGCAGCGGCGGACGAGAACGAGTGCCGGCAGATGCTCTACACGGCGAGCACCCTCCCGGGCCCCGCCGCGGTGCGCTATCCGCGCGGCGCGGGACCCGGAATCGCGGTGTTGCCGGAGATGAGCGCGCTGCCCGTGGGGCGCGCGCAGGTGAAGCGCGAAGGCCGCTCGGGACTTGCCCTCCTCGCTTTCGGCGCGCTCGTTGAGCCGGCGCAAAGAGTCGCCGAGCGGCTCGACGCAACTCTTGTGAACATGCGCTTCGTGAAGCCGCTCGATGAGGAACTCGTGATGTCGCTCGCCAAGCGTCACCGCGCCATCGTGACGCTTGAGGAAAATGCCACCGCCGGTGGCGCGGGCTGCGCCATCGGCGAGCTCCTGGCGGCGGAAGGGGTGCAGGTGGCGCTGCTGCATCTGGGAATTCCCGACCGCTTCATCGAACACGGCTCGCGCGAGGAATGCCTGCAGGCGGCGGGGCTGGATGCGGCGAGCATCGCGGGCGCGATCGAGCGCTGGTGGGCGCTGCAGGTCGCGCCGGCGGTGCGCGCAGGGGGCGGTGCCATCTAATGAATGACGTCAGCGACAAGACGAAACACTCGCCCAGCGACGTCGAAGACGTCCAAGGCCGCCCGGACACGCGGCGGCTCCCGATCAATCGTGTCGGCATCAAAGACATCAAGCATCCGGTGCGCGTCAAGGATCGCGCTGCGGGCGAGCAGCATACGATCGCGAATTTCAACATGTACGTGAATCTGCCGCACAACTTCAAGGGCACGCACATGTCGCGCTTCATTGAGATCCTGCACACCGAGCGGGAGATCTCGGTCGAGTCCTTTCGCGCCATGCTCGAGAAGATGACCGCGCGGCTTGAGGCCGAGGTCGGGCACATTGAGATGAGCTTTCCCTTCTTCATCATGAAGAAAGCGCCGGTGTCGGGCGTCGAGAGCCTGATGGACTACCAGGCGAGCCTCATCGGCGAACGGCGCGGCGCCCGCACCAGCCTGTGGCTTCGCGTTGTCGTGCCGGTGACGAGCCTGTGTCCGTGCTCGAAGCGCATTTCAGCCTATGGCGCGCACAATCAGCGCTCCCATGTGACCATCACCGCGAGGCTGAAGAGCCATATCTGGCTCGAAGAACTCATTGACATCGCCGAGAGCGAAGCCTCCTCGCAGCTCTACGGGATCCTGAAGCGTCCGGATGAGAAATACGTGACCGAGCATGCCTACGATCATCCGAAATTCGTCGAGGACATGGTGCGTGATGTCGCGGGGCGCTTGGCTGCCGATGCGCGCATCACGGCCTACGTCGTCGAAGCTGAGAATTTCGAGTCGATCCACAACCATTCGGCCTACGCGCGCATCGAGAAGGGCGCGCCGCCAGACTGAAGGCCGCGCAGCTATAAGCTCGGGCCGGCCTCGCCACCCTGCAGGCGGCCGATGAGAGTGCGCAGGAACACGCGGTTGAAGCGCAATTGGCAGGAGGCCGAGACCTGCTCCAGGAGCGTGGAGCTTACCTTGAGCACCGTGACGGCAAGTCCCGCGCGGATGGTCGCGGTGCGCTTGGCGCCTTCGACGTAGCTTGCCTCGCCGAAACAGTCGCCGGTATCGAGCGTCCCCAGGCGCGTCCCGTGGCGTTCGACGGCGCAGTGGCCCGACACGATGATGTAAAACCGGTCGTCCATCTCGCCTTCCTTGACGATCTCCTCGGCTGGCGCATAGTCCTGCCAGCTGCTGGCGCGCAGCACTTCCCAGATTTCCGCATGGGAAAACTCGTGAAAGAACTTCAGGCGCCGCAGGACGCCGAACTGCTCCTGACGATCGATGCGCGAGTTGTGCTCGCGCAGCTTCTGATGCACGCGCGTAAGCTCAGCGGCAAAATCAAGACCGCTCTTGCAGCGTTTGGCCGGATCCTTCTGCAGCGCGAGCGCCACGATGCTCTCGAGCTCCTCCGGAATGTCCTTGCGCAGCGTATGCAGCGGCGGCGGCGTGGCATACACGATCTGATGCAAGAGCTTCTGCAGGTTGCCGGCGCGAAACGGCCGCGAGCCGCTCAAGAGTTCGTACATGACCGCGCCCAGTGAGTACAGATCCGAGCGGTTGGAGAGCTCCAGGCTCTGCACCTGCTCGGGCGACATGTAAGAAGGACTGCCGGCGATGCCGTCGATGCTGGAGATGTCCGAATCGGCGACGAGAGCGATGCCAAAGTCGATAATGCGCACGTCGCTGTCCTGGGTCAGCATGATATTCGACGGCTTGATGTCGCGGTGGATGACGCCGCGCGAGTGCGCATAGTGCAGCGCCTTGGCGCATTTGAAGATGATCTCGACGACGTCGTCGATGCGTAACAGGTTGTCCGGGCGGCAGTAGGCGGCAAGCGTGCGCGCGCCGTGCACATGCTCGGTCACGATGTAGCAGTTGCCGTCCTCCTCTCCTGCATCGTAGATCGGCAGGATGTGCGGGTGCTGCAGCATGCCCACGAGGTGCGCCTCGGACAGGAACATCTTGCGGGCGATGCGCTTGCGCTCCTCGTCCGCACCCGAATCCATGTTGTAGACCTTGATGGCCACGTCGCGTCCGTAGTACGCGTCGTGCGAAAGGTAGACGATGCCGGTGCTGCCGCGGCCGACCTCATTGACGACCACGTACTTGCCGATTTTCTCCAGAATCTTGCGCGGAGCGGAGTTCTTAGATAAGGCAGATGACATGAGGCGCTGACGTACGACGACCGCCGCAAAGCATACTTTCGCTTCTTACCAGCGACTGTGATGCGCCCCTCACCCCACCGGCAGCGCCATTTGCGCCGCGCCGCGGATCTTTCGACCTCGCGTTTGCGGGTCCCTAGGATGCGAAGTGATCGAAGCCCGAATGCGAGAACTGCATCACACTCCCGGCAAGTGTGACGACGGCGCCGGCCTCCGCGCGCAGCGCGCCGATGCGCCGATAGTTCCAGCGCTCCTGCGGCAAGACACGGTTGAGCTCCGCAACGTGCGCCGCCGCGACGCTGAAGCACAGCTCATAGTCTTCGCCGCCGCTCAATGCGAGGTGCCGCGCGCGCTCCGCCCCGACCGCGTGCATGAGTGCTGGCGACAGCGGCAGCTCTTCGACGGCGATTTCGACGCCGCAGCCGCTGGCGGCGGCAAGCTTCGCGGCGTCGCCCAGGAGACCATCGGAAATATCGATACAGGCGGTGGCATGTCCGCGCAGTGCCGCGCCGAGCGCAACGCGCGCCGTCGGATACGCAAAGCGCGCGCATAGCTCCTGCGCGGCGGCCAGATCCGCAAGCGCGAGTCGCCCCTGCTCGAGGAGAAGTCCCGCCGCCGCATCTCCGGCCGTGCCGGAGAGAAAGAGCACATCCCCGGGCGAGCCACCGGAGCGACGCAGCGCGCATCCGCGCGGCACGTGGCCGAGTAGCTGCACGGTGACGCACAACGGCCCCTGAGTGGTATCACCGCCCACCAGCGCCACATCATGCGCGGCGGCGAGCGTCCCCAGGCCGTGCGCGAAGCCTTCGAGCCAGCGCTCATCGGCCGCGGGCAGCGTGAGGGCCAGGAGTGCCCAGGTGGGAGTGGCCCCCATTGCGGCCAAGTCACTCAGGTTAATCGCAAGAGCACGATGCCCGATTGAGGCGGAATCAGCCTGCGGCAGGAAGTGCACCCCGGCGACCAAGGTGTCGATGGCGGCGACCAAGTCCTCGCCGACGGGATTGCGCAGGAGTGCGCCGTCGTCGCCGACGCCGAGCTCCACATCGCGACGCTCGGCGCCGCAGTGGCTGAAAAAGCGCTCAATGAGCCCGAACTCCGTGAGCGCCATCGCGCCCTCAATGCTCGTTCGGCCGCAGAGACTTTGCGGCGCGATCCAGCACCGCATTGACGAATTTGTGACCGTCGGTTGCGCCGAAGCGCTTCGCGAGGCTCACGCCTTCATTGATCACGACACGAAACGGCACATCGGGCTGCTCTTTGAGCTCATAGGCACCGATCAGCAGCACCGCGTGCTCGATCGGGTCGAGGCGCAGCGGCTCGCGGTCCATCCAGCCGGCAAGTTCGGCGTCGAACGCGTCGCGCGACGCGCACACGGCGCCGACGATGGCGCGAAAGTACGGCGCATCGGCACGCTCCATGTCCTGCGCGGCGGAGAATTCCTGCACTAGGTCCTGCCAGGGGCAATCATTGATCTGCCACTGATAAAGAGCCTGCAGGGCAAGCTTGCGCGCGACCGAGCGGGCGCTCGCGGCCACACGGGCCGATGTAGCAGTCGACACGGCAGTCCTAGCGCGGCAGTCGCGCCATGAGATGCGCCATCTCGAGGGCACTTGCCATGGCTTCGGCGCCTTTATTGCCTGAGTCGGTACCGGCGCGCGCCTGCGCTTGCCCAATGCTGTCGAGGGTGAGTACGCCGAAGGCAATCGGCACACCCGTATCGGTGCTCGCCTGCTGCAGCCCGCGCGCGCACTCGCCGGCCACGAATTCGAAATGCGGCGTATCGCCGCGAATCACGCAGCCGAGCGCGACGATCGCCTCGTAGCGGCCGCTCGCGATCAGCCGGCGTGCGACGATGGGCAGCTCAAATGCGCCGGGTACCCGCGTAATAAAGAGGTCGCTTTCGACGCCGCCGCGCTCGCGCCAGGTACTCACCGCGCCCTGCAGCAATGCAGACACGATGGCGTCGTTGAATCGGGCCGCGACAATCGCCACGCGCCGCCCGGCGGCCGAAAAGTCAGCATCGCTCGGCCGCGTCCCACTCACGTCTCTTCACCCAGATAGCTCTCCACCTCGAGGTCAAACGCCGAGATGCCGTGCATCTGCTTCGGCGCCGACAATACGCGCATGCGGCGTACGCCTAAATCCTTGAGGATCTGGGCGCCGATTCCATAGGTGCGCAGCACCGCGCGCTCGGCAGCCGGGGGCTGCTTGTCGGGCGCAGGAGCGCCCGAGGGTGTGAGGGCACGCAGCGCCTCGGTGAGTTCCTGGCTATCTTCCGGCTCGCGCAGAATGATGACAATGCCGTTGCCGGATTGGGCGATGCGCTCAAGCGCGGCGCGCAGCGTCCACGCGCGGGAATCGCCGCGAATCCCGACGAGGTCGCGCAGCGTATCGGCAACATGTACGCGCACGAGCGGCGCGACCTTCTGATCGAGCCGCCCGCACACCAGCGCCAAATGCACGCCCTGCTGCACGCGGTCCTCGTAGGCCACCAGACGAAATTCGCCAAACTCCGTCTGCACGTTCTGCTCGGAAACGCGCTCCACGGTGCGCTCGTTGCGCAGTCGATAACGGATGAGGTCGGCAATCGTGCCGATCTTGAGCGCGTGTTCGCGGGCAAAAATCTCGATCTGCGGGTGACGCGCCATGCTGCCGTCATCGTTCATGAGCTCGCACAGCACGCCTGCGGGTTTAAGTCCCGCGAGCAAGCACAGGTCCAAGGTGGCCTCCGTATGGCCCGCTCTGATCAGGACGCCACCGCGGCGCGGCCGCAACGGAAAGATATGTCCGGGTCGCGCAAAATCCGCGGCCGATGAGCTCGGATCGACGAGCGCACGGATCGTCGCCGCACGATCGCTCGACGACACTCCAGTCGTGGTGCCAAAACGGTAATCGACCGAGACGGTGAAGGCGGTGCGATAGGCCTCGTCGTTATTGGGAACCATCTGCGGCAGTTCCAGGCGCGCCAGCTGCTCGGGGTCCATCGGAACGCAGATGATGCCGCTCGTATGGCGGATCATGAAGGCAACGGCCTCGGGGGTCGCATACTGCGCCGCCATGATGAGATCGCCCTCGTTCTCGCGGTCCTCGTCATCCAACATGACGACCATGCGACCCGCGCGCAGCTCCGCGAGAATTTCATCAACACTCGCAATACCCGGCGTGGCAGCGCTACCGTCGGTGGCTCGGACGGGCAGCGAGTAAACCTTCGACATAAAGTATCACCCGAATATCTAATCGTAACTCAATGATATTAAATAACTATCGTATCCGTCGCTAGAGCCGATCATCGCGGTCCATCACGCACTCGAGTCTTTAGTATAGCTGCCGCAAGACAGGCCCTACAGGATCGAGTGGCAGCCTCTGCGCCGCAAGTGCTGTCATGCAGCAGTACGCATTGTCCGCCCAGCAAGGCGCTGCGCAGAGTGGATGCATTCGCGTGCTGAAGAATGAAGCGGCAGGTTTTGTTCATCGTGCTAAGAGATGTGAGTGCGTCAGCGGGCGGGCGTCGCCTGCGGATTCAAAAGACGCATAGCTTCAAAGGGTGCCTCCTTCGATGCGCGCGTGCCGCGCGACGCGGACCTTTTGACTGCGCCGCGCATTACTTATGCATCAAGGTTCCGCCATCAACGATGGCGCATAAGTCGGCACTGCCGAGGGGAGAATGTCATGGGTCGTGGAATTTTATTGTGGATGCTGGGCGTGCCTATTCCCATCATTCTGCTCCTGGCCATGTGCCAGCACTGAAGCGCCAAGGAGCCGACATGGAAAACCTCGTGAACTTGGACCGGCCTTTGGCCGGTAGCGCAAATTCGACCCAAGAGTCAGCGAAGTCCGCGGTCTCCTGGCCCGCGATCATCGCGGGTGCGGTCGTTGCGACCTCCGCCTCTTTGTTGTTGCTGACGCTCGGGTCTGGATTGGGACTCATCTCCACGTCGCCCTGGCCGGGCAGCGGCGCCTCCGCGGGCACCGTCACCGCGCTTGCCGCCGTGTGGCTCATTGCCGTGCAGTGGATCGCCTCCGGGATCGGTGGCTATCTCACTGGAAGGCTGCGCACGAAATGGGTCGGCACACATACTCACGAAGTCTTCTTCCGTGACACGGCTCATGGTTTCATCGCCTGGGCGCTGGCGACCGTTGTGCTTGCGATCGTGATCGCCGTCGCGGCGACCGCGGCGGCAGGCACGGCGGTGCGGGCGGGTGCGACCGTCGCCGCAGGCAGCGCCGTCGGTGCAGCGAACGCTGCGAACATTGGGCCGCACACGAGTGTGAGCGGCTACGACGTCGATATGCTATTTCGCTCCTCGCAGCCTGACCCCGGCGAATCCGTAAGCGACGCGCGGGCGGAGGCGACGCATATTCTCGCGAAGGGCCTGACGACGGGTGACGTTGCAGCGGCCGACCGTACTTATGTCGCACAGCTGATCGCGGCACGCACCGGTATTGCCCAGCCCGATGCCGAAAGACGCGTCGACGACGTCATCGCTCAATTGAAAGCGGCGGAGACCAAGGCCCGCCAGGCCGCGGATGCCGCGCGCAAGGCGGCTGCCACGGCCTCGATCCTGACGGCACTCTCCCTCCTGATCGGCGCGTTCATCGCCTGTGCCACCGCGGCGCTCGGCGGGCAAGAAAGGGATCTGCACCCTTAAATAGACAGGCGCGGCCGCCCCGGCCGTCCTCTCCTTCGAACTCTTCCTGCTGCGCTTAAGCGCTCCCGCGCTTAGGCGCATTTCGCATTGCTGCAAACACAGCGCTGCCAAGCTTTGAGCTGGGCTGCCGCAGTGCAGAATCCAACGCACGATGACTTGACAATTTACCCTGCTCCACCGCGCCGTCACTAACATCCCACGGTCGTGTGCAACGAGACGCAGCGCACGTCATCAGCAAAAAAACTTTGACCCCGTCGCTCGCAGCTGCGAGCGGGTGCTCACTCGCCCTATTTTCTGTCAAATACGGTGCTCTCAAATTTGATGTAGTCAATTGAGTCCACAGCGTCGAGTTAGGTAAAAACGCTGTCTGTAGGCGCAGACATTTGCAAATCAAATGTCGTTGCGCTTTACTCGCTCCAAGTTAAGGGCAAACCCGTCGTGAGGCGGGGACGCAAAGCTTCCGGTCTTGAGAGCCTAATAGGCTTACTGAAGACAGCGGGGTTGCCGGCAGAGCGCTACATCATAGTAGTGTTCGTCGTCAGTTCTCTGGTGTTGTTCGTGAATCTCAAAGATCGCGCTCTGCAGCCCTCTTTTTGGCTGTTTTCAGGGTGGGTTCACGGATGTACAACACTAAATCGATTTTTGTATCGAAGTTCCATCATCTCGCTTGTTGCTCGGTTTTGGCCTTATTACTCGCCGCTTGCGGCGGTTCGGATGACCCGAGTAGCACAGCTGCTGCTGCTCAGCCCAACACTGGAACGACGAGCGCTGCCGTGCAGCCCTTCCTTCTCCACGGCGTGCCGCTCGCCACCGTCGAGGCCGGCAGTTCATATCTCTACAAGCCCTCGACCTCTGGTTCAAACGGACGAGTGCTCTCTTACGAGATCGTCAACAAGCCTGAGTGGGCGACATTTACTGAGTCCACTGGTGAGCTCTCCGGAACGCCCGAGGACAGCAATGTCGGCGTGTCGGGAGAAATCGAAATCGACGTATCCGACGGCACTACGCACGCCACCGTCGGCCCCTTCCGCGTCAGAGTGATCCCGCAGGAGCAGCGTTCGGGCGCAGTGCTACCGACCACACCGACCACGTCAACCGCCGCGCCGACGATCACGGGAACGCCGGCCTCGACCATCACTGCCGGCCAACCCTTCAGCTTCACCCCCGTCGTTGCCGACCCCAGTGGCGCTGCTCTGAGCTTCTCCATAGTGAACCGGCCCTCCTGGGCCACTTTCAATACGGCAACCGGCGCGCTCTCCGGAACGCCGACCAATGCGAACGCGGGAACCTTCACCAACATTGTGGTCAGTGTCAGTGCTGGCGCCATGCCCATCTCCCTGCCCGCTTTCACCGTGCAAGTACAGGCCACCGTCGACAACACGCCGACGATCTCCGGCACGCCCGTGACCAAGGTGTCCGCCGGCGGCAACTATGCATTCACACCCGCGGCAGGCGATCCCGAGGGCAGTGCGCTCACCTTCAGCATCCTGAACGCACCGTCGTGGACGAGTTTCAACTCCAAAACAGGCGAGCTTTCGGGCACTGCGCCTGCGAGTGTCACCGCTTCGCTATTCTCCAATATCGTGATCAGCGTCAGTGATGGCACCTTGAGCGCTTCCCTCGCCCCTTTCTCTATCTCCGTGCAACCCACTGCGACCGGCACGCCGGTTGGACCGAGCGGCGGCAACAGCATCAAATTTCATCCGGGCAACTACATTGAATTGGACCCGGGCAGCGGCGGCGGTGGCCTGACGGGATGGCTCGCGACCATCGCCTCACTGCGGGGCGCGGCCAATGTCAAAGGCGTCGTGCTTTGGCAAAGCTGGTCGCAGTTGGAGTTCGATGAAAACGTCTACACCAGTGGCAGTGGCGCAA
>Ga0302326_10025835_pt1 | contig 11894 bp, 10 predicted proteins | sample Palsa_T0_3_FD_202264 | JGI IMG/M metagenome (GOLD analysis project Ga0302326, IMG submission 202264) | Peat permafrost microbial communities from Stordalen Mire near Abisko, Sweden - Palsa_T0_3 | ecosystem: Environmental > Terrestrial > Soil > Palsa > Peat permafrost | place: Sweden: Abisko... | reverse complement strand
AGATTTATTTTGAACTTTTGTCACTGCTAAAGGTTTGCTCAGTCGGGCGGAGAACGAAGGGTGGGGACGAGAGAATGCCGAGGCCGCCGACTGAGTAAAACGCTGAGGAACTGCTCCGCACAATTGCGCAGGCCCTGCCAGGCTGGCAGGCAACGGCTTTTCCAAGCCATCTCATTCTTTACAGGGAAAGGCGGGAATACAAATATGGGCGGGTCATCTGGCCCAGTGTGCGTTAACAATTGTGCTATCGGTAGCCCGCCGATTGGCGGCTTTTGGTTAGGCGTAAAGGAGACGGCCCTTGGGTTCCGGAGCGGGCCGGCCAAGTTCTCGCGCTGTTTCCAGCCACTCGGCGATCACGATCTCTACGTTGGCAAGAGCGGTTTGTCTGGTAGGGCCGTCTGCCACGCAGCCAGCGAGTTCCGGAACCTCGGCGATAAATGCCTCGTCCTCTTCGCTCCAATGTAGTATGATCTCGTACCTGGTCATTCTATGCCTTCTCCCAGTTTATGCCACGGGATGATGCGGCGAACCTGCTTCACCTGATATGGCTTAGAGCGCGCGCCCCGGGGCTGAATGTTTAGGATTTCGGTCACCTCGGGCTTGGTAAATATGTGGGGTGCTTAACTGATTTGGGGGTTCGGAGGAAATTCGGGTGTTCCGAGGGCCTTAATGGCGCTCCCTGGCGGTCGCGGCTCTGAAAGCCATTGTTGATTCTAAACACGTTTTCGACGCCACTCGCTGGGGGAGCGGCGATCTGCCCCCGAAACGGTTAAGCACCCAGCTGGAATTTTCGCGGTGAATGAGAAGGCGGACCGGAGGTTCGCCGAGCGCCGAGACGAGTCTCGGCGCGCCAGACACAAGTGTCTGCGCCACAAATGGCCGATCTCCAGACGAATGGCGCCTGTTGTGAGTGGTGCTCGGAATTGGGGCAGCGAAAAAGGGGGACTGGAGCGAAGCTTTGGCTGCTGCGCGGCCAATACGCCTGCCGAGTCCGTCTGGCCGCAATGCGTTGGGGAGCCCGGAGTGTGCCCCTTTTTCTATTTTTCGCTTGGGCTGTCGTCGGCTTTCAGATCGCCGAGCGCGTATTGGATGCCCGCCAGCATGTGGGCGACGAAGGGTCGGGAGAAGTAGATCTTCTCGTCGTGGCCGTGGGCTTCGTAAAAGACGCGGCCGTTGCCAACGCGCTGGATATAACTGAGTGCGTAATCGCCGTCGGTGCGCCTAGTGGCGGCGGGCTCTTTGGCTTTGTCCTCCGCGCTCATCCGCTTGTAGTTGATGCTGGTCAAAACATGAACGCGTTTGCGGCTGAAGGAATCCTGCGCGAAGGTGTAGGTCTCGTCGACAATCTCGTAGCCGCGCGGGGAAAACATGGCAGTCAGGGGACTCGCGGGATCGTCAATCTTCACGGGAATGAGGGTCGGGTAGGTCCAGTGAAATTTGAAGAAGCCGCCGATCATTTCGTTGAACTCAGGCCAAGTAGCGGTGGGCGCGGCCCCGTTCGTGTGGTAGGAATCAGTCGCGGCGTGAATGCCGGCCAAGCCTTTTCCTCCTTTGACGAAATCGAGGAGCGCCTGACGGCGAGCTTGGGTGGCGGCTGGATCTTTGGGGTCGTCCAGAAACTCGCCGGTGGTGCTATCGAGGAAAATAGCATCATAGTTCTTGAGATTGTCGGCGTTGATGGCAGCGGAATCATAGGTGATGGTCGTCATCCAGGCGCCGGTTTTGTCGCCCAGATATTCCACCATCTTCGCGGCCAATGGGATGGAGGTGTGAACCCAGCCAGCGGCCTTGCATAAGACGAGAACATGGCGAAGGCTCAGCGGCGTCGCGATCGGCTTGTCCGGCAAGGCGGCCATCATCGCTGAAATATCAGATGGGTTGGCGAACTGTTTTTGCGGGCAGCCGTGGCTGAACCCGCCGGCAAAGCCTTCCACCGGACAAGGCCGTTGATCGGCCGGCTGCTGCGCGAAGAGGATACTGCAGGCAAGGCAACCCAGAAGGGCGGTATTGCATTTCATCATGAAGCTGAAAACTCCTGTGAACCACTTTATATCGGGCGGGGTTTTTCGTTCTGGCACACGAGGCGCCCTAGCGTGGCCAGCACTTGATCCGCTGTGGCGGAGATGTCTTGCCGGTCTTGCTCAAACCAGGCGCGAAAAATCACCGCGAGTACGGACAGGATCAACCCGGCCACCATGCCGTGTGCCGAATCCGCTCCGGCTACCCCACTTCGCAGGGCGATGGCTTTTTCGACCCGCTCCTGCAACTCGGCGGCGCGCGATTGGTGCGCTTCTCGTGCGGCCGGATACTTCGCCGCGATCTGCATGATCTTTCGCGTCCGCGGCAGTGCTGCGCATTTCTGAGCTACCTCAAATACGGTCCCGCGAAAAACTTCGGAGAGCGGGTATTCCGGAGGGCAGGCTTTAATGGCTTCCGTCAGGTAGGTGCCGTAGTCGAAGACGCCATGAGCCATCAGGTCGCTCTTTGAAGCGAAGTAGCGGAAAAAGGAACGTCTGGATACACCTGCTTTTTGGGCGATGTCCTCTATTGTGGTCTCGTCGTAACCTTGTTCAGCGAACAGATCGGTGGCGGCATCCCAAATGGCCGTCCTTACCAATTGCTGCTTGCGCTCTTGCAGGGTGGGCGAGGCGGTTTCGGGTAGCTCTTGTCCGGCAAGATCCGTCGCTACTTTTTGGCGCACAATTCGAACCCCCGCCACTCCCTGACGGTCGTGGTTCTGTAACTCTTTCTCTTTGGCATTTTTATGCACTACGGTGTTGACAATGGCACCTGATGCCAATTATACTCCAGTCAGAAAGGCAAGTTCATGAAAATTTTGTTGTTATCTTCTTTCGTTGCCCTGGCGTCTTTAGTCAGCGCAGCCGACAATCCGTCGATTAGCGGAAAGTGGCAGGTCCACAGCTCGGTCAGCGGTACTGAAAACGACATGGTCTGTTTGTTCACGCAGAAGGACGAGGCGCTGAGCGGCAATTGCACTTCCGACCAGGGGAAATTCGAAATTACCGGGACGGTGAGCGGAAATAAAGTGGCGTGGAGCTACAAGTCCGAATACCAAGGGACGCCTCTTACGGTGAAGTTCGACGGCGTTGTGGATTCGGCAATGAAGATGACGGGAAGCGTGGACGTGCCGGAGTTTAGTGCGGGAGGCGACTTCACCGCCACTCAATCGAAGTAGAAATGGGCCGCACGACGTAGCCGAACGTTAGTTTGTCTCCCCTTTTTTGGGAGCGTGCCGTTCAATGAGCTGTTGGCGTTTCGTTTCCCAGTATTCAGAGGAGATCTCCAGCGGGGTGCCGGAATTTAACCCTTCCATGAGGAGCGCCTCGAGTTTCTGCTCGGCGGGTTTGGTCGTGGTGGAGAAGCTCGGAGACATATTCGCTCAACTCCAAGCCCGAGACTGCAGGAGCGAGATATTGGGGGACGCCATGCCCATATCCGCAGGTTACTAACCATGTCGGCATCGGGTACCGCTCGTTGACACTCGCGGCTCGGATCGGGCTTGACGGCGTAACCAAGGTCGCGCGTTGAGTTACGACCGCCAGACGATGTCGTTTTCGTCACACCAGTCGATGGCGATTTGCCTGAGGGCTTCGGTGCGGAATGCGTGCCAACGCGGCTCGAGACGGTGGATGCCGAGCATGTGTTTGAAATGCCGGAAGGCGCCCGCGCCGTGGATGGCGTCCAGCAGGTCTTCACGAATTTTTTCGGAGCGGATGGAGCGTGCGAAATCGTGCATGATCTCCCAATCGTTGACATCGAACTTGCGGGGAAGAGGCACGAAGCGGTCGGTGGAGACGATTCGTTTGGCGACCTCCCATTGCTCCTTTTGCCAAGCGGGAAGGGAAGGTTCGGGGTCGCCGTCTTCGGCCTCTTCCGCTTCGCGGAGAAGATCTCGGGAGACGGTTTCCACCTGGCCGGTATCGAGATCAAGAAAGGAAGATTGTTCGTCGAACTGCATCTCCAGTTCATTGACGATGTCCGTAAGCAGAACGGCGGCGGGCATATGTCGTTTTCAATATAACGCGTTTTCAGCGTCGTGGTAGGTGACTTCGGAGGTGATGTTGGCGAAGGGCTGACCGTCAATTTCGGCGTAAGGGTAAACGAAATAATTGAGCGGATCGCCGTGCTGTTTGGGGACTAAGACGATGTCGCGGTCTTTCGAAAACTCTAGGCGGTTTTCGTCATGGGTGCCGAAATAATAATCGCGTTTGGCGGGATTCTTGGCGGCTTCAGAGGCGTCAATAGGTATCCAGCCGATTTGTTTGACGTACACTTCAGCCCAGCAATGATAGCCGGCGATTTTGCCTTGGCCGCGCTGGGCGGGGATGGGAAAGCCAATGGCGAAGCGGGCGGGAATGCCCAGAGCGCGGGCGTAGCCGATGACGATGGCGTGGAAATCGGTACAGTTGCCGCGGCGTTCTTCGCAGGCATAGTAGATGTCGCCGCGGCCCCAGCCTTTGCCGGTCTTATCGTATTTGACGGTTGAGACCACGTGGTCGTAAATGGCGCGCGCTTTTTCGAGATCGGTGTGAGCGCCGGCTTGGGAGGCTACTTCGTTGGCCCAGGTGCGGATCTGGCCGTCGATGGGAACGAGGCGGTCGGGCTTGAGATATTGGGCGAGTGTAGCGGAGTCTTCGTCGGGCGCGGGTGTGGGATTGGCTGAGAGACGCGGTTGCGTGTGCTCCGTGCGCACGGCGTCGAGGGCTAGGCGAATGGAGAGAGTGCCGGCGGCAGGGTGATCGAGGCCGATATACAGAATTTGATTGCCGTTGGCGGCTGTTTGGATGAGGTACGGGCAGGGTGCATCGATATGGAGGTTGCTGATCTGTTGGTAGGGGTCGGAGTGAGGAACGGGCAGCCACACATTCAAGTGTGCGGTGCCGGCCGGAATGTCCTTTACTATGGCAGCGTACTCGAAGTGGAAGGCACGGGTTCTGGGGCCTTGGGCGAGTACGAATGGAGTGCTAAAGAGTAGTACTGAAGCGCTGAGCCGGGTGTTTTTCATGCAATTGCAAAAGCGATTTTTAGCGTATCATTGAATCCATTGCAACCCCACGACTCACAGCGGCTGGATGCACTCGCCAGTGCGTTCGCCAGTTTGGCGCAGAATCAAGCGCGGCTTGAGGAGCGGCTGGCTCGTTTAGAGAAATCATTGCCGGCGCAAACGGAGGCGGCCGTAGCGATTGAGAAGCCTGTTTTGCGCGATGCGGAGGTTGCGTATCGCAAGATTTTTGAAGTTCCCGTGGAGCCTGAGCCCGAGCTTGCCCGGCGCGAGACGGTTGAAGCTCCGGTGGAACCCGAGCCGGCCGACACGTCCACGCTTGAATCGAAAGTGGGCCTCACGGTTGTCAATCGAATCGGCGCGATCACGCTGGTATTAGGCGTGGCGTTCTTTTTCAAATGGGCGGTTGACAATAATTGGATCGGCCCAGCCGGGCGAGTGGCGCTGGGGCTGCTGGCGGGGTTTGTAACGCTGGCGGTGGGCGATGCGATCTGGCGCCGGCGACAGCTGGTGTTTGCCCAGGGGATAACGGCCACGGGTATCGCCATCCTGTTTCTGGCGATCTATGCAGCTTTCGGTTTCTACCATCTGATTCCGCAAGCAGCGGCCTTTCTGATGATGGTGGCGGCTACCGTTATGGCGGCGCTGCTGGCGTTGCGCTATGACTCGTTTGCGATTGCGGCGCTCGCATTGGTCGCAGGCTATGCAACACCGCTGCTGTTGAGTACCGGCGAAGACCATCCCTGGTTTCTGTTCAGCTATCTGCTGTTATTGAACGTGGCAGCGACGGAGCTCGCCACCCGGCGCAAATGGCGCGGGCTTGAAATCATCAGCTTCATCGCCACGGTGCTTATTTACGGAGGCTGGCTATTCAGTCGCGGCACGAAGCCGGAAGACCATCTGATTGCTACGCTGGCGCCGCTGGCTTTCTGCGTGCAGCGATGGCGGACGCAAACACCGTTGTTGTTCGCTGCGTCGCAATTCTTGACGGCTGCCGCTGTGACCCTCATCTGGCAAGCGGATGAGAGCCGCTATATCCCTTTGGCGTTGCTGGTGGCAGCGGTCGGCCTCGTTTTCGCTCAATTGCGCAGCTACCAGGACGCATTGCTGAGCGCTTTCGCAGGTTTCTGGCTTTGCTATGCCCTGCACCTAGTGCAAGCCCCCGGGCAAATGCACGAGCCACTCACGCAGTTCCTGGGCGCTAGCTGCGGTTTTGTGCTTTTCTTTGGGTGGAGTTGGTGGCAAATGCTGGTTAAGAGAGCGGCGCCGTCCACCATCGCGCTCTCTTTATTCGCGATCAACGGCTTGATCTACTACGCGCATTCTTATTGGCTGCTGAAGACCGATTATCACCTCTGGTTGGGACCACTGGCGGTGCTGGTGGCGGGCGTTTATCTGCTCTTCGGCATCTTACTGCATCGTAGGACGGCCGAATCGAATGCCGACACGCGGCCGGTGTTGCTGGCGCTGGGCATTGCGATCAGTTTTCTCACCTTGGCTATTCCGATTCAATTTACGGGGTTCACGATCACGATCGCCTGGGCGATGCAAGGCGCCGCGCTGACCTGGATTGGCTACCGGCTGGGCAGCACGCGGGCTGTGATGGGGGCTTTGCTGGTGTTCGGGCTGGCCGGCTTGCGGCTCCTGGTATTCGAAGCGGATTCGCTGCCCGATCCGCAATCTTATGCGCTGCTTTGGAATACGCGCTTCCTGACATTTGCGGTATCGGGAATTGCCATGCTTTTGGCGGCTTGGTGGGGATCGAAGATTCTTCAGCTTTTTGCGTTAGCCACCTACTTCGGCGGCCATGTTTCGCTGCTGCTGGGTTTGTGTTTGGAGATTACCGGTTGGGCGGGGCGGTCAGTTTCCGCGGAGGACCGGCTGAGTGCGGAGACCATCGGAATTTCCATCCTCTTCGGTGTTTATGCGGTCGTGCTGGTCAGCGCCGGAGTAGCCACGCGAACCGTCATCAACCGCGTTTCGGGCCTCGGTCTCAGCGGCATCGTGATTCTCAAACTGTACCTGTTCGATGTCTGGCAACTTAGCCGCCCGTATCAGATTTCAGCCTTCGTCATACTGGGTATTTTGCTATTGGCCACTTCGTTTTTGTATTCGCATTTTCGCCGCCTGATTGAGAGCTGGTGGAAAGATGAGAAAAGTTCTCCTTAGTTGTTTGGCGGGCTGCGCCTTGCTGAGCGCCGATTTCAACGCGGAAGCGTGGCGCTACCGGCGGCCGCTGATTCTCTCGCAACCCAGCGCGATTGCGGAGTTTGTGGCCGATTCGGCGCTCTACCGCAACTCAGCTGCCAGCCTGGACGACCTGCGCATTCTGCGCGATGGCGTGGAAGTTCCGTATGCGATTCTTATACTGGCGAGCTCGCGCCAGACGGTGGAGCGGCCGGCCGCGATTATCAATAAGGCCTGGGTTCCGGGCGTGGGTGTGCAGGCCGTGCTCGATTTGAAAGGAAAGAGCGAGCATAACCGCCTGCGCATCGCTACGCCGCAACACAACTTCAAAGAGAATGTGACGGTTGAAACGAGCGATGACGCGCGCGCTTGGGACCTGGTTCTGAAGAGCGGGCTTATTTTCGACATTTTGCAGGATGAGCATGCGGTGGCCGAAAGCACGGTTTCTTACCCGCTTTCGAGCCGGCGCTTTGTGAGGTTGACGATTCCAGGCTGGACAGATCCGTCGCAATTGCAGGCAGTTTGGATCTCGGCGTTCAACGAGACCAGCGCTACACGCGATACGCTGGGCACGTTCACGCCGGCGGTGCATGAAGATGCGAAAACACAAACCAGCGAATTGACGGTGGATTTTGGTTTTCAAGGGCAGCCCTATGACCGGGTGGGTCTGGCGGTTGGTCCTGGATTTTTTTCAAGGAGCGTGGAAATCTCGAGCGGGAACGACCGGCAACATTGGTTTTCGCTGTCTGGCGGGGTTATTTTCCGAACTGCCGACGACGAGCAGCTTTCCTTAGAGACAGCGGAACGGACGGAACGCTATTTGAAGATCACGGTTTTCAATGCGGATAGCGCGCCACTCAAGTTTGGGCCGATCACGGTGAGCGGGATTCGACGGACGGTACGATTTCCTAGTTCGACAGCGGGCTCTTACGTTGTTTATAGCGGCAACGCGGGCGCGCGGGCACCTTCCTACGATTTTGCGCGGGTGATTCCGGGCAACGCTTCAGCGGCCCGGGCCACGCTGGGCGCTAGTGCGCCGAATCCGTTGTTTCGGCCGCCAGAGAGACCGTGGACCGACCGCAATCCGTGGCTGCTCAACGGCACATTGGTGGCGGCAGTGATCGCCATGGGCGCGATTAGCGTGCGAATGTTGCGGAAAATCAAGAGCCCGCCGCCGTAGCGGCTTGGCGATTGCCCCAGTAGAAAGCGTGAATGCGAGCGCCCAGATTTTGGAAGGATGCGACGTCGACCGGCTTTTCTATATAGTAATCGGCGTCTGCCGCAGTCGACCGCATTACCTCTTCGGGAGACGAACTTAGGACGATGACGCGTAAGGATCTTAACGCTTCGGTTTGCCGAATGTAGGAAAGGACTTCGCTGCCGTCCACGCGCCGGAGGTTCAGATCCAGAATGATCAGGTCCGGGAGGCTTTCCGTTTCGCCCATTTGTTTCTGCAACAAGGCCAATGCGGGCTCACCGTCGTCCAGCACTTGCGGCTGGTTCTGGAATCCGCCGTTTCGCAAAGCACGCTTGATCATCAAGACATCCAACGGATTGTCTTCCACCAACAAGATCTTGGGTTCCGGGGGCGTCAAACCATCGGGCATAAGAATTTCTCCTTTAATGGACACTACGCGGCGCTCCGCCGGCTTCAGGCCTGGAATCGAAATAAATCGGGTTGTTTTTTGTAGCGCCCCGCTGGGAATGAACGAGGTTAACAGTCGTTCGACGTACGGCTTAGTTTACAAGCTGGCCGTAACTTACTTATTACTACAAACTGTAAGGGTTTACAACGGCTGGATGTTCAGAGTTCGTGCGCGCGGTTTTGGGGGGCACTTACGCTTCCGGCTCGGTTTCGGAGGTGCCGGGCGGCGGGGAATTTTCGACGATGGAAAAGCGCCGAGACGAGTCTCGGCGCGGCAGACACGAGTGTCTGCGCCACAGTCTGGCCCCGAGTTGCGTTCGATTTCTTCACACCTTCTTACGCTTCCGGCTCGGTTTGAATAGTAGGTGTTCTGAGTGATGTTATTAGCCGGGTGTTTACAAGGCGGCTAAGCGGGCCAACTCGGGTGTCAATCGTTCGATCATACCCGCCAGCTCCTGATACGCTTCGGGGGCCTGCGAAAGATCGTGCCCCTTGGCGATGGTTTCGAGGCGGAGGGCCGCACGATTCACATCTTCGGCAGAGAAATTACTCACTGCCCCCTTCAGCCTGTGTGCCAACCGGTAGAGGTCTTCGGCGTTAGCGGATTCGACGGCCGAGCGAATGTCGCCCAGACTTCGCGGAGCGTCGGCTATAAAGGAAGAAACCACGAGTCGCATGATGTCGAGATTGCCATCTAGGCGGCGCATGAGTTCCTCGCGGTTCACAAGAGGCGCTAGATTCCCGGAAGATGGCTCAGGGGCCTGGAGTGCGGCCCCGTCAATGGCCTGCAGCAAGGCTTTGCCATCGACGGGCTTGGAAACATAGCCGTCCATGCCCGCTGCCAGGCATTTCTCCCGATCGCCCTTCATGGTATGCGCAGTCATCGCAATGATAGGAATGTGGGCGCCAGTCTTCTTTTCCCTGGCGCGAATCGCAGCGGTGGCTTCAAAGCCGTCCATGCCGGGCATCTGCACGTCCATGAACAGCAAATCAAAGGCTTCGCGATCAAAGGCGGATAGCGCTTCATTGCCATCATTGGCAATGACAACAGAGTGGCCAAACTTCGTAAGAAGACCGACTGCGACCGCTTGGTTTGTGGGGCTGTCCTCGGCCAGGAGTATGCGGAGTGTTCGACCGGCGCCGGGTCGCTTTTCCTCGCGAACCACCGATGGTGCATCGCGCCGCGCCGCCCCTCCCGCCAAGGCCGAGCCGATCGTGAGGCGCAATTCTTGTTGGCTCACAGGTTTGGTGAGGCAGGCGGCCACACCCAGTTCGCGAAAACGGATCGCATCCTCGCGTCGCGCGGCGGACCCAAGCATTATGATCTTGCCGGCCTCCATTCCGTGGATCTGTCGAATCCTTTCGCAGAGCTCAAACCCGCCGATCCCGGGCATGCGTATGTCGAGCAAGACGACTTCGAAGGATTGCTGCGCCAGAGCCGCCATGACCTGGGCCATGTTACCGGCAAGCAGCGGCTTCATACCCCAAAACCTCAACATTTTATCGAGGATGGAACGATTCGTCTGGTTATCGTCTACGACCAGCACGGGGACACCTTGCAGCGAATCGTCGATGGCTTCGGGTCCGACGGCGCAATTTTTTGCCAGACCCAATGAAATACTGAAATGGAAGGTGCTCCCTTGGCCAGCCGAGCTCTCCAGCCAGACCCGGCCCCCCATCATCTCGACTAACTGCCGGGAGATTGTCAAACCCAGGCCGGTCCCTCCGTATTTGCGGGTCGTCGATCCGTCGGCCTGCGTAAAAGCCTGAAAGATACCCGCCTGTTTTTCCTGCGGAATGCCAATGCCGGTATCGATCACCATGAAATGGAGTGCGATGCGAGCGCTTTCGGCACTGGGTGGCGGGAAATCCTGCGGCTCCTGGACAACACGCACAACTACTTCCCCGCGCTCGGTGAACTTGATAGCGTTGCCGGCCAAATTCATGACGATCTGCCGTAGCCGTCCCGGGTCGCCCGACAACATGTCGGGCAAGCCGGTATCGATGTCGCAAGCTAATTCGAGTGTTTTCTCATCGGCCCTGAGCGCAAGTATCTTCAGCGTTTCGGTGAGACACTTCCGCAATGAAAAGTCGATCTCCTCCAGGTCCATTTTTCCGGCTTCGATTTTGGAAAAATCGAGCACGTCGTTAATGACGGTGAGTAGCGCATCGGCCGACGACTGTACCATCTCGAGATAACGCCGCTGTTCCTCTGTCAAATCGGTGTCGAGCGCCAAGGCAGTCATGCCAATCACGCCGTTCATCGGTGTCCGAATCTCGTGACTCATATTGGCAACGAAATCGCTTTTGGCACGGGTAGCTTCCTCCGCGCGCTCCTTGGCTTGCGTCAATTCGGCGTTGATGCGCAGGATAGGATTCATAACGGCCCGGTGGATGGTGAAATTCACCGTGTAAGCCGCGATGATGAGCGTGATCACAAATACCAGCAAAGCGGCCCGGCGCTGGCGGGCGGATTGGGATTCGGCGGCGTTGAGTTGCTCATGCAGATCGTTTGCGAACTGGTTTGTGGTCGCTTGTAAATTCTCTTTAAACACGTCGGTTTCCAAAGCCAACGCTCGGGCCCGCTCCTGGGTGTCGGCGGGGAGATTCGCGGGATTTTCGACAATTGCCTGATAAGTACGGTGTGCGTTAAGAAGAAAAATCTCTATGCCGTTAGCCAACTCGCGCGCCTGGTCCGCCCGCTGCCTGGAAAGCCCGGCTAGGGGGGCGATTGTTCTAAGGTCTTTTACCGCGCGCTGTCCCTCGTGCCCGGCCCGGTCTAACCCGGAGGCGTCCTGCATGACGACTGCGTCCTGGAAGCCTCGGATGCTTAGCAGAAACGAGGCCTGCGCGTCCTGACTCTCTTGCGCGGCGGGAAACAATGCCGCCGAAGTTGTTCTTAGTACCCGTTCCCGGCTCATGCCTTGCACCTCGACCAGAACGGTAGAAAGGATGGCGCCGAGCACGAAGATGCCAATGCTGAGCCATATCTTCGCGGTAATGGTTAACTGTTTCATGTCAGCCGGCTTTTTTCTGGAT
>Ga0302326_10025830_pt1 | contig 11895 bp, 7 predicted proteins | sample Palsa_T0_3_FD_202264 | JGI IMG/M metagenome (GOLD analysis project Ga0302326, IMG submission 202264) | Peat permafrost microbial communities from Stordalen Mire near Abisko, Sweden - Palsa_T0_3 | ecosystem: Environmental > Terrestrial > Soil > Palsa > Peat permafrost | place: Sweden: Abisko... | reverse complement strand
CGCCGTCGTGGCGTCCGACAGAACAGCCCCGGCGCAGGGCATCAATTTCGCGTTGCTGGTCCACCGCATTCATGACGGTGTGAACGTTGTGCCCGCCGGCGGCAAGCCTTTCATCGTAGTGGGATTCGGCGGGAGCCACAATGATTTCTCCGGTGTGCTCTATCCGGCCATGAGCCCTTCCGGCGCAGCCCCCTATCTGCAAAACTGCGCGCTCTGTCACACCGCCGCGAGTGAGGCGAAACTGCCGATCGGCCTGAATCAGGTCATCGATCCGGAGGGATGGATCAATCCCGCCGGGGCAACGTCTTCCGCCTGCGGTGGATGTCACGTTTCCAAGGGCGAGGCGGCTCACTTCCTGGCCAACAGCAATTCGCTGGGAGAAAGCTGCGACGTATGTCACGCCGCCGGAGCTGCGTTCGATGTCGACAAGGTGCATGCCCAATAGCGCCTTTCAAGCTTTTTGCAGCTTGGTCCTGAGTACCCTGAGGGCCATCCTTTGGATCTCCTGCCTCGCGCTACCCTCGGCCGCTGCCGAGATGCCGGGCTATGTAGGCTCCGATACCTGCAAAACCTGCCACGAAGAAATCTATAACAACCTGCAGAAAACTCCTCACTTCACCGTCGAAACCGGCGCGCGCAAGGGCTGGGAGAAAAAAAGCTGTGAGTCCTGCCACGGCCCCGGCGCAAAACACGCCGAATCCGCCTCTGCTGCCGATATCCGCAATCCTGCCAAGTTGTCTCCTCTCGAAACCGATCGCACCTGCCTTACCTGCCACTTAAACCAACAAACGCCCGGCGGCCGCCTCGCCAGCGGCCACGCCAAGGATCAAGTGGGCTGCACCACTTGTCATTTCGTGCATGGAACCGGAGGCGCCAAACTGGTGGAACACAAGAGATCCGAGATCAACGCGCGCTGCTCCACCTGCCATATCTCCGAGTGGGCTGCCTTCAACCGCCCCTATAAACATCGCCTTCCCGAGGGAGCCATGTCCTGCGTGGATTGCCACAATCCGCACGCCACGTTCAGTGTCGATGCCATGCGAACCTCTTTCGGCAATGAGCCGGGCTGCCTCCGATGCCATAGCGATAAACGCGGCCCGTTTGTTTTCGAACACGCGCCGGTGCGGCTGGAAGGCTGTGGCGCTTGCCATGAACCGCACGGTTCGGCGAATCCAAGAATGCTGGTGCGTCACGAACAGAGCCTGGTCTGCCTGGAGTGCCATTCCAATATTTCCATGCCGAACCCGCAGAACGCGAAGTTGGGCGGAGTTCCGCCGGCGTTTCACGACCTCAGAACCTCGCGCTTCCAAAACTGCACCGTCTGTCACGTGAAAGTTCACGGATCGTACGTGGATAGAGAGCTGTTGCGATGAGACTGCTAGCGGCCTTCTTATTGCTTCTTCCACTGGCTGGACAACAGCCGGCCACTCCCGCTCCGGAGCCGGCCAAGCCCGCCACCCCCGCCACCCCCGCGACCCCCGCTCTCGAACCGGCGAAACCCGCCGATCAACCTGCCCCGGCACCGGCGGCACCTGCCCCGGCCCCAGACGAACCGTCCGGCGACAACTGGCTGCAAGGGAGCATCGAAGTGGGTTACCGCTGGATCCCGAATATCGACGGAAATTTCAACGCCTATCGCAGCGTAGTGAATCTTGGCCAAGGCCCTAAGCTCCTGGATGCGGATTTCAGCCTGCTCAATCCTTCAAAAATTCTGTTCGACCGCGCCGATGTACATGCCACTTCCTGGGGAGGCGATCCTTACAACACGCTCCGCGTCGACATCCAAAAGGACAAGATCTATCGTCTGATGGCGGATTATCGCAACATCGAGTATTTCAACTTCCTGCCATCCTACGCCGATCCGACGCTTAGCCAGGGCGTGTTGCTCAATCAAAACTCCTTTGATACCGCCATCCGGACTTTGAACGTCCAACTGGACCTGCTGCCCGGCAAATGGATCACTCCGTACCTGGGCTTTGAAAGGAACACGCAGTTCGGAAGCGGCGTCACGGTCTTCCACACCGATCAGAACGATTATCCGGTGGCCAGCCTGTACTCGGACCAAACGAACAACTATCGCGCCGGCGTGCGCATGGAAATGGGCCGTTATCATGTCACCATCGAGCAGGGCGGCACCACCTTTAAAGACGATCAGGGCGCTTCCGACAACCAACCCAATTCAGGCAATATCCCGGGATTCTTCCTCGGGCAGCCGCTTGTGCTGAGTCAGATGCAGGAGCAGTATCGGGTGCGGAGCAACTCCACTTACACCAAGGTTCTAGGCGCGGCCAATCTCTATTCCTGGCTGAGCGTGACCGGCCAGTTCGTCTATTCGCGTCCGCATACGGACGTCAATTACACCGAATCCTCGGCTGGAAATTTTTTCTCGAACGACCTTTTCCAGTTTTACAACGGCGGCCAGGACACGTTGACCGGCGCCGCGAATATGCCGCATAGTTTCGGCAACGTGACCGTCGAACTCCGGCCGTGGCGGCGCTTGCGAATCGTGGAAAACTGGAACACGGAACGCTATCACAACACCTCCAACGCGCTGCTGGCTGAGAACCTGCTGCTCCCGGGAAGCGCGCCCCTGACGGATCAGCAATTAGCCACCGATCGCCTGAATCTGAACTACAGCCAGGAAGAGATCGACGTGTTTTACGATGTCACCTCGCGGCTTACTCTGCGCGGCGGCTACCGCTTCCAGTGGGGCAATACGGACCTGGGCGCGCCCATACTGTCGGGCCTGAACTTGGAAACGGCCAGTCTGCGGCGGAACATTGGAATCGCCGGAATCAACTATCGGTTTAGCCAGAAACTCAGACTGATTGCCGATGCCGAAGGCTCCAGCTCGAATCAGACTTTTTTCCGCACCAGCCTCCAGCAGTACCAGAAGGCCCACATCCGCGCCAGTTACGACGTGGCTTCTTCGCTACACTTCGCCGCTGACTTCAGCCTGCTCAACAACAGCAATCCGGACCCCAGCGTGAAGCTCGATTTCTCAAGCAAAGTAGAATCGGCATCGCTATTTTGGACACCCAACAGCGGCAAGTGGGGAAACCTGCTGCTGGATTACTCGCGCTCCGCGGTCAGTTCGAATATCCTGTACCTCGTTCCCCAGACTTTGACACCGGCGCAGTCTATCTACAAGGAGAATGCTCACGCCTTGACCGCGGTAATGACTGTCAAGTGGTTCAGCTTCGGCGGGTCTATGTTTATTTCTTCCGGTAGCCGTCCCACGAACTATTTCCAGCCGCTCGCACGGCTTTCGATCCCGCTGAACAAGCACCTGCGTTGGAACACGGAATGGCGCTACTATTCCATGTCTGAGGCATTCTATGCCTTCGAGGATTTCCGCAGCAATCAGTTGATGACCAGCCTGCGGTTCACTCGGTAGATGTGGTGGGCGCCACAGGTTGTGCGCTACAAGCCAACCGCGCTTAGCCCTCCTGCTGCACTGCCGCGGTGGACGAGACAACCTGCACTCGCTCGGTAACGGAGTGCGGAAAATGCCTCACCCACGCGAACCTTGCCCCATTGTCCGATTTGGTACTAATCCTGCTCGAAAAAAGACATGGATTCAGCTTTGGCGGTACATCGTCTCCATTTTGCCTTCACGGTCACGTTTCACTACCTCTTTCCCCAACTCACCATGGGGCTCGCACTGCTCATCGTCATCCTGAAAACCACCGCGCTTCGAACCGGCGACCAGCATTACAATCAAGCCGCTCGATTCTGGGTGAAGATTTTCGCCATCAATTTCGCGATGGGCGTAGTCACCGGCATCCCGATGGAGTTTCAGTTCGGCACCAATTGGGCGCGCTTCTCCAAAGCCGCCGGCGGCGTGATCGGTCAAACGCTCGCCATGGAAGGAGTTTATTCGTTCTTCCTGGAATCGACCTTTCTAGGACTGTTCGTGTTCGGCGAAAAACGGCTCAGCCCGCGCATGCACTGGTGGTCGGCCGTATTGGTCTGCCTAGGAGCATGGCTTTCCGGATTCTTCATCATCGCCACCGATGCGTGGATGCAGCATCCCACCGCCTACCGGATTGGCCCCCATGGCGAAGTATTGCTCAACAGTTTTTGGGAACTGATTCTGAACCCATGGATACTCTGGCAGTATCTCCACAACATGATCGGCGCGGTGGTGACCGCCAGCATCGTGATGGCATCCATCGGCGCCTACTATTTGCTGGCCGGAAGGTTCGTGGAACACGCGCGAATTTTCGTCCGGACGGGCGTGGTTGCCGGAACAGTTGCGGCCATTGCGATGTTGTTTCCCACCGGCGATGGCCAGGGAAAGATGATCGCCGAGCATCAACCAGTCACGCTGGCCGCCATGGAAGGTCTGTTTGATACTACCAAGGGAGCGCCCATCGCGTTGATCGGCCAACCCGATACCGAAAAGATGGCGTTGGACAACCCAATCCTGGTTCCAGACATGTTAAGTTTTCTCACGTACCGCCGCTGGGAAGCGAAGGTGAAAGGTCTGAAAGACTTCCCGCGCGATCGGTGGCCGGATAACATCCCGCTGCTTTATTACAGCTATCACATCATGGTCGGAATCGGCACCCTGCTCATTTTGCTGATGCTGGTCTCGGTGTGGTTGTTGTGGCGAGCGCGGCTCTATAGCAACCGTCCGCTGCTGTGGGCCTTAATGCTGGCCTTGCCATTCCCTTATATTGCCACCACGGCTGGATGGATGACCGCGGAATTGGGCCGGCAGCCGTGGTTAGTCTACGGACTGATGCGTACCGCGGACGGAGTTTCATCACAAGTTTCCGCGGCGAACGGATTGTTCACCTTGATCGGTTTCATGGGACTTTACTTGATCCTTGGAATACTGTTTCTGTTCCTGGTGCACCGCGAAATCGATCATGGGCCGGAGCCACGGCCGATTCCGAACCTGGGAGCGGCCCAATGATCGCCACTGTGTGGTTCTGCCTGGTGGCGATCCTGATCGCCGGTTATGTGGTGCTGGATGGCTTCGATTTGGGCGCCGGCATCATCCATCTCTTCGTCGCCCGAACCGAACAGGAGCGCCAGCAGGTGTTGCGCTCCATCGGACCGGTGTGGGACGGCAACGAGGTCTGGCTGCTGGCCGCCGGCGGCACTCTGTACTTCGCATTTCCGGCGCTGTATGCGGCAGCCTTCAGCGGATTCTATCTGGCGCTGATGCCGGTGCTCTGGCTGCTCATTCTCAGAGGCATTTCCATCGAGCTGCGCAGCCACATCGAAAGCCCCCTTTGGAAGCCGTTTTGGGATCTGGTGTTCGGGGGGTCCAGTGCACTGCTGGCGCTGCTCTATGGAACAGCCCTGGGCAATGTTGTTCGCGGCGTACCCTTGGACTCCAGCGGATTCTTCTTTCTTCCCTTGTGGACCAATCTTCAACCCCACTCGGACTCAGGCATTGTGGATTGGTACACGCTGCTGGTCGGCGGCGCTGCCTTCGTCGCCCTGGCGATTCACGGCTGCTTCTGGGTAGTGCTCAAGACCAACGGCGATTTGCAGCAAAGAGCCCGACAGTTCGGAGACAAGACCTGGTGGGCACTCGTTGCGTTTACTGCCGCCGCCACCTTTTTCAGTTTCCGGCTGCAGCCCAATCTGAGCACTCAGTTCGAAGTGCGGCCTTGGGGTTATGTTTTTCCTTTGCTGGTAGTGGCTGGCCTGGGCGGGATGTATTGGTTCAGCGCCCGCCGCCGCGATCTGGCAGCCTTCCTATTCTCGTGCGTGTATTTGGTGGGGATGCTCACCAGCGCCACATTTGGCGTATATCCGTACGTGCTGCCGTCGAACGCCGATCCAGGTACATCCCTGACAGTCTCAAACGCTGCGGCCGCTCCCTACGGCCTCTACGTTGGACTGGCATGGTGGATCCCCGGCATGCTCCTGGCAACCATTTATTCGGTCTTCGTCTACCGTCATTTCGCAGGGAAAGTCAGCGAATAATAGCCGGCTTTTTAAGATTCAGAACTACCCACTAATTCTGCGGACTCGTGTTCGTCAACCGCAGATCCACCGTAACGGTTGTGGAATTGCCCTTGCTATCCGTCACAGTAACGGTGAAGAAATAATCGCCTGCCAGCTCCGCAAGCTGCACCGTTGGATGCGAGGTGTTCGCGCCCAGCACCGCCGCGCTCAAATTGCCCGACACAGTCAGGAATGTCAGCGGCGTGTTGCCGGTGGGACTGCTGGACCCGCTCAGATCCAAAGTAACCTGGCGGTTGGCCGTCTGGCAGATGGTTAATGTCCCGCTCACCACGCATCCGGCTCCGCCCACCACTACCACCGGCGGAGTGCCTCCGCCGCCGCCCGACGGATTCACCGGCACTGTCAAATTCTTAGCCACTTGCGCACCAGCGCTGTTGATAGCCACGCAAACGTACGTGCTGGTGGTGGTCGGATTCACCGTCAGGTTGCCGTTTGCATCGACGTTCCCGATGCCGGATATCACTACGCGCGCGGCGCCCGTCGCAAGACACGTCAGCACCACCGCGCTGCCCGGCACCGTACTCACGGCAGGATTCGCAGTAAAGGACGTAATCACCGGCGGACCCGGGGGAGTTGGCGCAGCCGTGACGGTAACCGTAACATTGGCGGATACCGATCCGAAGCTATTTGTCGCCGTAAGTGTGTAAGCGGTGGTGGTAGCCGGCGTAACATCCTGCGTCCCGACCAATCCCACCGAACCCGGAACCGGCGAAATTTTCACCGTGGTAGCATTCTCCACTTGCCACAACAGCGTGGACGTAGCGCCCGCGGTAATGCTCAGCGGACTGGCCGAGAACCGGTCGATTTTCGGCGCAGTCCCTGCAGTCACCTGCACCGAAACGCTACACGTCGCCGTGCCCACGGTATTCGTTGCCGTGATGGTGTAGTTCGTAGTTGTTGAGGGGGTGACAACCACGTTCCCATTCGTGCCCACCGAACCTACGCCGGGCGTAATGGTCACGCTGTTCGCATTTAACGTGTTGTAGTATAGCCGCGACGATTGCCCCTGCGAAATGTTCATCGGCACCGCCGTGCATTCCAGGATCTGCGGCTTCGGCTGCTGTACAACTACAGTAACCGCCGATGATACCGATCCGCCTGCGCTCTTCGCGGTCAGGGTGTATGTTGTGGTGCTCGCGGGAGTCACGCTGGTGGACCCGCCCTGCGCGCTGACACCACCAATGCCGGGTGAAATGGTAGCTGAATCGGCGTTCAGGATTCTCCAGGTAAGAGTGGAGGACTGGCCGCTTGGAAGCGTGGTCGGGTCGGCGATAAAGAACAGGATTTGCACTTTCCGCGGTTCCAGCGTAGTCACCCGGACCCTGGCGGAAGCGGATTGGTTGTCCGTATTGCGCACTGTCAGCCGGAAACCGTAGTCCTCGCCCGCCCCTGCGGTAAAAGTGGTTACGGCCGCTGTGGGAGTGTTCAGAGTTACGTGCGGCCCACTTTCTTGCGACCACTGGTAACTCAGCGCTTCGCCGTTCGGGTCATGCGAATTTGAGCCGTTCAGCGTGATGCTGCCTGCCGGCACTCCGATTTGATCCGGGCCGGCATCGGCCACCGGCGGCGATGTTCCCACATGCAGATTGCGCGAAAGAACCTCGTATCGTACGCGCGGAATATCCGCGGGAACAGCTTGCGTCTGGCCCTGGTAATCCTTGGGCCGCATGAAATTTCCAAACTGAACGCCCACCACGGCGCGTCCGCTGTTGCCGGATCCCACCAGCGTCTCATTGACGCCGCCTTCCGCCGTGAACGCGAAGTGATTCCCGATTGGAAAAACGAAACGCAGCGTGCCGCCCGGGCGATCCGCGTTGCCGGCGCTCCGTAAATAGCCAAGGTTGGCTTCCAGATAATTGTTGCCCCACAGGCCCAGCGTGGTGCTGACGCCATATTGATCGATCATGCTGAGATAGCGCTGGACAAAAATATTGGGAGCAATCGCCATCACCGGCGTTCCATCCGGGTTGGTAGCTCCCGTAGCGAATGTCGCGTTACTGGTGCCCAGAATGGCGTTGTTCATGAATCCCTTGGTGGCGAACAACCCCGCACGGCCGATTTTGAATAGATAATCCGCCGTGAGCGCCGCTTGGCCCAGTGTTCCGCCGCTCGGGGTACCGGCCAGGTTGACGTGCTTGAAGCTGGTGAATAAACCACCTTGGAAATTTCCGATGCGGTCTACAATTCCAAAATCCAGCTCTCCTTCCCGCTGGGTTTTGAAGTAGAGATACTCGGCCTGCGCCTGAAACGCAAAGTGATCCGCGAAAGGTTGGAAGTAGCGGCCCTTGCCGGTGAATGTAAAGTTGCCCTGGTCATCGGACCCTACGTTGACTCCCAGCAGCGCGAAGTGGGATTCGCTCCCCGGCGCTTTGCCGGCGGACGTTCCGGACGACGCGGGCGCCTGCGCCGCCGCAGGTTGCGCGGCCGGCGGTGGCGCAGTTACTTTACCTTCCAACGCCGCTTGCTGATTCTTTAGCGCGTCCACTTCCTTGCGCAGATTGGCATTCTGATCCAGCAATTGCTGCAGCATCCGGGCGATGTCGTCCAACTTGTCCAGGCGCTTCAGAATATCGTCGCAGCAATCGCGCAGCGAGTGGGCCTGATCCATCGCCCGAATGGCTTCCCCGGCCCCGCCCGCGCTCACCGTCTTGCCTTGCTCGTCCGCCACCGTGATCACCACCCGGCGATTCATCCAGCGCGCGATATCGGTCTTGCTATAGCCTCCCTTGTAACCCGGATACTTGGGGTCCGCTTTGCCGCGCGTGGCCACTTCAATCTGGTTCGCGGAGGCGCCGTATTTCACTAGAAACTCTTTCACCGTGTTGGCGCGCGCCAGACCCAGTTTCTCGTTATACTTCGCCGAGCCCAGATTGTCGGTGTTGCCTTCCACTTTCACCCGGTATCCCGGGTGCTGATGCAACAAATCGGCCAAGCGTAGCAAGCTCGGATAACCATCCGAAAGCGTCGACGAGTTGTATTCGAAGTTGACCTCTTCCCAGTCGTCCTTCGAGGCGTTGGTAGTTAAACCTTGCGCATAACCGCACGCGGCGAAGATCCCTGACAAAGCTGCTAATAGCGTCAACTTGCGAACCATCATCGAACTTCCCCCTGTAATTGCTTGTTTTAGTGGGTAGAGACCCTTTTTGCGGCGCGCCGAACTCGCCTTACACATTGTACATGGACTAACGAATAGACACACTTTTCACCGTAACGGTGACAACAGTTTTTGACCCTTTGTCCCCAGGTGTCTATTGGATAAGTACCTGGTACCCTAACTGTGCGCTGTCTAACTATTGCAACGATCTTCCGACTTACGCTGGTGATTCGGATAAACTAGAACGGACTTATGCACCAATCGAAACTGCGTGCGTGGTGGGCGTGCCGGCAAGGACTGGATGGGTCGCTATCAGGTAAATCAGCCGCGCAGGTCTTGGAACACGCCGGTTGGGCCAGATCGGTTGGCGGAGTGGGGCCCTATCTCACACTTTTCTCGCGCGCCGGCCTGAGCCGTGAAAAGGTGGATGCCGATATCGCAAACACTGAGATTCACGAGCTTCCGAGCGCTCGCAGTTGCACCTACGTTCTTCCTGCGTCCGACTTTGCCTTGGGACTCAAGATCGCACAGGGTTTTCCCGGTGAGATGAAGACCGCTGAAAAGTTGGGAGTCACGCCCAAAGAAATCGACAAGCTGTGCGAGGCTGTGATTCGTGCACTGGAAAAGGCTCCCCTCGATCCGGACGGATTGCGGGAGGCCGCCGGCAAAGCGGTCCGCAATCTTGGCGCGGAAGGCCGGAAGAAAGGACTTACCACCACTCTTCCCGTGGCGCTCGGAAAACTGCAGGCCTCCGGCGACATCCGGCGCATTCCGGTGAATGGCCGTTTGGATCAGCAGCGGTATGAATACATGCTGTGGCGGCCCAATCCGCTGCGTAACTTCAAGTTTTCGGCCGAGCAAGCCTACACCGAACTCGCCCGGCGCTACTTTGGATGGATCGGGCCGGCCAGCCTCGCGGAGTTCCAATGGTTCTCAGCGCTCGGCGTCAAAGCGGCGAAAGCGGCCGTGGAACTTTTGAAGCTGGAAGAGCTCGCAGCCGGAGACGGTCGGTTTTTGCTTCCAGGTGATCGCGCAAAGCTGGAAGCTTTCAAACCTCCGAAAGACCCGCACTATACACTCACAAGCTCGATCGATTCCATGCTTCTTCTCCGTCGCGATCTGAAGGGATTGCTGGATCCACAGGACCTGCAGCCGTTGGGCGGGCTTGCCGACCTGCCCAGTCACGCGATTCTCGATCGCGGCCGCGTGGTGGGGCTTTGGGAATATGACACGGCGTCGGAGTCGATAGCCTGGATTGCATTCGTCAAGAAGGATAAGGCGCTAAAGGACGCGGTGGCACGCACCGAACAGTACGTTCGCGAGCAACTCGGCGACGCGCGCTCATTCAGCCTGGATAGTCCGAAGAGCCGCGCACCAAGAGTGGCCGCGCTGCGCCAAGCCGCCAACCACATACTCGAGTTGTGAGACCGCACGGCTTCGGCTGTGCGTTTCTAGCCCCTGTTTGTGTTGAAGCACTGACCGGGCCTTTTCTATTCACAACCCAACTGCACCTTAAGGTTGACAAGGATTAAATATAAAGTTTACAATAGAAGCATGGAACCAGCCAAGACAGACGTAATGGCCGCTAGGCCTCTGGCGAACCGTCGCGGGAGAGTGAGGGCGCGGGGGGAGGAGATCAGGAAGTTCATTCTTTTGAACGTCGAGAAGCATCCAGACATATCCCATTTGGCGGCTACCCACTTCAATGTCAGCAGGCAAGCGGCGAACAAGCACCTCAAAAAGCTGGTCGTGGAAGGGGCGCTCCTGCCTGAAGGAATGACGCGATACCGCACGTACAAGTTGGCAGCACTTCTTGAATGGCGGCGGATTTACCCCATCGGCCCTGACCTTCAAGAAGACCAAGTTTGGGCGCGCGATATCGCTCCGGTGCTCGGGAACCTACCCCAGAACGTCATGGATATTTGGCACTTTTGCATTACGGAAATGCTCAACAATGCACTAGACCATTCCGGCGGCAAGGAAATCTACGTTAAGGTTGGAAAGACGGCAGCTAACACACAGATCATGTTGGATGACGACGGAGTCGGAATTTTCCGAAAGATTCAGTCCTCACTTAATCTGCTGGATGAGCGCCACGCAATCCTGGAACTTGCAAAAGGCAAGCTCACGACTGATCCAAAAGGGCACACGGGGCAGGGCATTTTTTTCACGTCTCGTCTTCTTGATTCCTTTGACATACTCTCTGGCGGCTGCTTCTTCACTCACACCTTTGGAAGTGACGAGGACTGGATACTTGAGAGACCGATATCCTCCGATGGAACGGCTGTTTTCATGAAGCTAAATAACCATTCTGCCAGAACGGACAAGCAAATTTTTGAGCAATATTCAAGTGGTGACGACTACGGTTTTACCAAAACGGTGGTTCCGGTCAGGCTCGCGCAATACGGGGAAGATAAACTCATCTCGCGATCACAAGCTAAACGCTTACTGGCAAGGGTGGACCTCTTTAAAACCGTTCTATTCGACTTCCGCGGTGTCGAGACGATAGGGCAAGCATTTGCAGATGAGATTTTCAGGGTATTCGCGCGTAGCCATCCACAGATGGAAATAACACCGATCAACGCAAGTTCGCAAGTCCAACAGATGATCAATTCAACAAGGACCGCGTGGGCTGCGGAATTGCCTGGCTCGATTTAAGTCTGGGCTCTCCCTCTAGCCACTCTAGGCAAGTCGAGAAACTCACAAAAAGCAATGAACCGCTCAGGAACACACTTTTAGATGGAATGAGAAGGCCGGTCTCCTCGGCGGGATGCGATAAGCTCCCAATGAGAAACGCACTCGAAGTGCGA
>Ga0302326_10025829_pt1 | contig 11895 bp, 8 predicted proteins | sample Palsa_T0_3_FD_202264 | JGI IMG/M metagenome (GOLD analysis project Ga0302326, IMG submission 202264) | Peat permafrost microbial communities from Stordalen Mire near Abisko, Sweden - Palsa_T0_3 | ecosystem: Environmental > Terrestrial > Soil > Palsa > Peat permafrost | place: Sweden: Abisko... | reverse complement strand
GATCCCGGCTTGCTCCGGACTCGACCCGCCGATGCCGTCCGCCGCGCCGGCCGGGCGGCGGGGTGACCGCCCCAGCGTCCGCCTCGGCCGTGGCCGCCGGGGCAGTGCCGGCCGGGGCAGTGCCGGCCGGGGCCGGGATCGCCGCCGGGGCGGCGTCCGCGGCCGCGGGTCCGACCGGCGCCGGGCGACGGCCCAGCATGTCGAGCCGGCGCAGGGCCGGGGTGTGTTCGATGACCTTGGTGAAGCTGACCTTCTCGCTGGCGACGGTCAGCGCGACGATCCCGGCCAGCAGCCCGGCCCGCGCGGGCCGGCTCAGCGTCTGCGCCGCCGCCGCGCCGAGCATCGCCCCGAGCGCGTTGGCCCCGGCGTCGCCGAGCATGGCCCGCTCGCCGAGGTCCTCGGGCAGCAGCGCGAGCCCGGCGCCGAGGGGCGCGGCCACGGCGGCCAGCCCGGCCGACCGGTCGGGCCCGGTCACCGCGGCGCCGACGGCGATCAGCCCGGCCGAGACGATCGCCATCTTGATCGCGCGGCCGGGGCGGAGGTCGAAGAGGTTGAGCAGGTTCGCGCCGCCGGCGATCAGCCCGGTGTTGATCACCACATCGGCGCGCCGGCCGCCGATGAGCAGGCCGCCGGCCAGCCCGGTCGCGGCCAGGCCGACCAGCTTGACCGTGCCGGCGGTGACCTCGCCCTGCCGCAGCGCGCCGAGGTGGCCCGCCAGGCCGCGGCGCTTGCCCGAGCCGGCCAGGTCGTCAAGGACGCCGAAGCCGAGGGCGCCGCCCCCGGTCACGACCAACGCGAGCGACGAACGGGAACCAACGGTACGTTCCAAAGACTGGGGAATTTGACCTGCTGCCTGCCGCCTGGCCGCGGCGGTTCCCTGCCGCCCGGCCACGGCGGCGCCGATCACCTCGGCCGTGATCGCGCCGACGGCGACGGCCGGGCCCTCGAGCAGGCTGACGACCTGCCGCCGGTAGTTGGTCCTGGTCCAGGTCTTGTCGCCCGCGGGCGGGTACCGCCGCAGCGTCCGGTAGGCGGCCCGCGCCGCCACCGCGCTGCCGACCGCGGTGGACAGCGGGCCGACCGTCGCCGCGCGCGCGGCGCGGGTCACTTCTTCTTCACGGACTTGTCGCCCTTTCCCGTCTTTGTCGGGCGCGGCGTGGGGGTCGTGGTCGTCGACGGCGTCGCGCTCGGCAATGCCGAGGGTACCGGGCTGACTGCGGACGCACCCGAAATACCGTAGCTATTGGGCTTGTGGCCGCTCAGTTGGTATGCGAGCGCCCACATCGCCGAGACCTGGCCGATCGTGGTGTCCGCGTTGTCCACGCTTGACACCTGGCTGGAGACGCTGCTCGACCGGAGCACCGAGATCGCGCTGCCCGCGGCCGAGCCGTCGGTCGAGCCGACCACGATCGTCGCCGCGCTGAGGGTCGCGAACTCCTGCGCCACCGCCAGCAGGACCTGGCTGGCCGGGTCGTTCTGGCCGTCGCTTGGGGCGGTCGCGGGGGTGACGATCACCGCCAGCGTGGCGCGGTCGTAGAGGGCGCCGCCGACGGAGCTGATGGAGAGGTAGCCGGCCTGCGCGTAGGCGCCGAGCAGCGACTGCGCGCCGGCCGGGGAGAGGCCCTGCGTCTCGCCTGCCGTGGTGGCGGCCAGGATCGCGGTGCCGATCAGCTCGGCGGCGTCTTGCTGATTGGCGGTCTGCTGGTCGCCGGGCGTGGCCAGCGTCGTCTGGCTGGTGGAGGCCAGGCTGCTGTTGATCTGGTACAGGCTGGACTCGTTGGCGCCTGACAGGTCGTTGAAGGACGGCTGCAGCGCCACCTCGCCGGTCACGGTGGCGCCGGCCAGGCCGGCCGCCTGCTTGATCCCGGAGATCACCGTGGACGAGGCGCCGGGCTCGGTGACGAGCACGATCTGGTCGCCGGTCAGCTCGTTGGCGAGCAGCCGCTGCTCGGCCCCGGCCGTCGCCAGGAACTGCTGGTAGGCGTTGACCTGCTGCTCGTAACTGTCGCGCTCCCCGTTGGACGTGTTGAGCTCTTTGTTCAGCTGATTCGACGACAACCGGAGCGCGTCGATGGTGTCGCCCTGGAGTTCGGTCGAGCCGAGGACGATGCCGATCGCCAGCGCCAGGAACACGGCGACGATCGAGACGAGGTGGTAGCGGAAGTCGATCATTTGAACAATCCGGTGAACCAGTAGGTGAACGTGTGCCAGGTACCGCTGAAGTAGTCGCCGAGAACCGGGCCGATGGGCGAGTAGGCGACGGCGATCACGATCGTGAAGGCCGCGGCGAGCACCAGCGCGAACAGCGCCCACCCGGAGATCCGGCTCTGGTACAGCTCGTGCACGCCCCGGGCGTTGACCACCTTACCGCCGACCCGCAGGTGGGTGAGGAAGGTCGACGCCATCCCCGGGCGGCCCTTGTCGAGGAACTCCTCCACGTTCAGGTGCGTGCCCACGACCGCGATCAGGCTGGCGCCGCAGGCGTCGGCGACCAGCAGCGCCACGTCCTCGCTGGTGCCGGGGGCCGGCAGCGGGACCGCGTCGAGGCCGAGGTTCTTGATCCGAGGCAGGCCGGGGGCGCGGCCGTCGGGGTAGGCGTGCACCACGAGCTCGGCGCCGCACTCCAGTGCCTCGTCGGAGACCGAGTCCATGTCGCCGATGATCATGTGCGGGCGGTAGCCCGCCTCGAGCAGCGCGTCCGCCCCGCCGTCCACCGCGACCAGCACCGGGCGGTACTCGCGGATATAGGGCCGCAGGGCGCGCAGGTCCTCGCGGTAGCGGTAGCCGCGGACCACCACAAGCACGTGCTTGCCGTCCATGTCGGTGGCCAGCGTCGGCAGGTCGGCGATGCCCTTGGTGAGCAGGTCGCGCTCGCGGCGCAGGAACTCGAGGGTGTTCGCGGCGAAGGCGTCGATCTGGCTTTCCACCCCGGCCGTCGCCTCGTCCATCGCCTGGCTGAGGGTCTCCTCGGTCTGCCGGATGCCCTTGGCGACGGCCTGGTCGCCCTGGTAGAGGACGTCGCCGTCCAGGCGCACGACAGCGCCCTCGGACACCCGGGCCAGCACCTCGCGGCCGACGTCGTCGACCAGCGGGATGCCCGCGTCGAACAGCAGCCGCGGCCCCAGATTCGGGTAGCGGCCGGTAATCGACCGGGCGGCGTTGACGACCGCGGCCGGCCGGCAGGAGATCAGCTCGTCGGCGGACACGCGGTCCAGGTCGGCGTGGTCGATGATCGCGATGTCACCCGGCGCCAGGCGCTTCACCAGGACCTTCGTCCGAAGGTCGAGCCTGGCCACGCCGACAAGGCCGGGCGGCACGTCGGCTTTGCCCCGCCTGACGTGCGCCAATATTAGGGCCCCCGGCCTAATGTTCGGCACTTTCATCGGACCTCATCCTGGCATATTCCCGGGGCGGCACCTCAGGTTCTAGGACATCACGGCGTGTTACGGTGAGGCCGTGACCGCGCAGCCTGCCCCAGCTCAAGCACCCGCCCCGATCCGGCTCACCTCGCTGTCACATGGCGCCGGCTGTGCGTGCAAGCTACCACTTTCGGCGCTGGATGAGCTCATGGCCTCGCTCGGACCAGGCGTTTTCGGCGGCGCCGCGGCGGGCGACCTGCTGGTCGGCGCGGCCGAGGCGGACGACGCGGCCGTGCTCAGGCTGGATGACGAGCGCGCGTTGGTGTTCACCACCGACTTCTTCACGCCGATCGTCGATGACCCACGGGACTGGGGCGCGATCGCGGCCGCCAACGCGCTCTCGGACGTGTACGCGATGGGCGGGCGGCCCGTCCTGGCGCTCAACCTGACCGCGTGGCCGGGCCAGACGCTGCCGCTGTCGATCCTGGCCGACGTGCTGCGGGGCGGGGCCTCGGTCGCCGCCGCGGCCGGCTGCCTGGTGGTCGGCGGGCACACCATCGACGACCCCGAGCCCAAGTACGGGATGGCGGTGGTCGGCCTGGCCTCGCCGACCCGGCTGTTCACCATCGACGCGGCCCGGCCGGGCGACACGCTGGTGCTGACCAAGGCGATCGGCACCGGCGTGGTGGCGACCGCGCACAAGCGCGGCGCCGCCTCGGCCGCCGACCTGGCCGCCGCCGTCGCCTCGATGACGTCGTTGAACGCCGCCGCCTGCGAGGCGGCGCTGGCCGCCGGCGTGGTCGCGGCGACCGACGTGACGGGCTTCTCGCTCCTCGGCCACCTGCACCGGATGCTCCGCGCGAGCGGTTGCGGCGCGGTCGTGGAAGCCGGGGCGGTGCCGCTGCTGCCGGGCGCGCTCGAGCTGACGTCGGCCGGCTACGTCTCCGGCGGGACCAGGAACAACATGGCCTACCTGGAGCCCTGGACGGCGTTCTCACCCGAGGTGCCCGAGTCGGTGGCGGTGCTGCTGCAGGACGCGCAGACCTCCGGCGGGCTGCTGCTGGCGACCTCGTCCCCCGACGACCTGGTCGCCGAGCTCGGCCGCCGCGGCGACGGGCGGGGCGACGACCGGGGGGCCATCGCGGCGGTCATCGGCCGGGTGACCGCTGGTGAGGCAGGCCACATCGAGGTCCGGCCTTAGCCCTGCCTACGGCCCGGCGCCAGGGGTAGGTTCCAGCGCCGGAGCCTCGTGCTGCCGGAAGTGTAACGCCGGCGGCTCGCGGGGGACTTAGCTCTGAGCGGGACTTACGGGGCATGGGGCACGAGGGGCGCTGCGGGGTGTGCCATACAGTGGTCGGTAACAAATGTGTTGCGGTCATTCCCATGGGGACCTTCGCTGGCCGGACGGCGGCGGGACGCCGAATCGGCCAGTTTTGCGTCGAACGCGGCCGCTTGGCGACGCTCTCAGCAGCCAACCCGGCTCCGTCTGGAATGTCAGTCCTCCCGGTTAGGGTGCTTCTATGACGATGGTCGATGAAGAGAAAATTGATGAGGACACGGCGGCCGAGCACATCCACGGCATCTGCCTGAAGACCGGGCCACCGCGGCGGCTCGGCGTCGAGCTTGAGTGGCTGGTGCGCGACGCCCGCAATCCCGGCCTGCCAGTGCCAGCACAGCGAATCGCCACCGCGGTTTCCGGATTTGACGCGGTGGCCACATTTGAAGCAGTACCCGGGCTCCCGACGAGTTCCCAGCCCGGAGCGCTGCCGTCCGGCGCCACGCTCACCACCGAGCCGGGCGGGCAGCTTGAGATCAGCTCGCAGCCCGCCGACACCCTCACCGATCTCGTTGGCGCCACGCTGGCGGATCTCGCCGCGTTGCGCTCCGCGGCCGACGCCGCGGGCCTTGAGCTCGCCGGGTTCGGCCTCGACCCGATCCGCCCTCCGCGCCGCCTGCTTACCTTGCCCCGGTACGCGGCCATGGAGGCGTTCTTCGACCGGGCCGGGCCGTGGGGCCGCCGGATGATGTGCGGCACCGCATCGGTCCAGGTCTGCCTGGACGCCGGCGACGAATCCGGTGGCGCGGACGGCTACCGCCGGCGGTGGCGGCTGGTGCACGCGATCGGGCCGGTGCTGGTGGCCGCGTTCGCGAACTCGCCGCTGCGGGTCGGGCGGCCGACCGGCTGGCGGTCGTCACGGCAGCAGGTCTGGTCGCACATGGACCCCAGCCGCACCCGCCCGCCGAGGATCGACCAGGACCCGCGCGCGGCGTGGACCAGGTACGCGCTCGACGCGCAGGTCATGTGCATTCGCAACGACGGATCCGGTGACTGGTCCGCTCCGCCGGGGCTGACCTTCCGCGCCTGGGTGCGCGGCGGCGCGATGGACGTCGGGCGGCTGCGGCGTCCCACCGTCGGCGATCTCGACTACCACCTGTCCACCCTGTTCCCGCCGGTGCGGCCGCACGGGCACCTCGAGCTCCGGATGATCGACGCGCAGCCGGGCGACGGCTGGATCGTGCCCCTGGCGGTGACCAGCGCGCTGCTCGACGACGCGCGGGCGTCCGACGCCGCGTTGGCCGCCGCCGACCGGCTGTGGGCGGGGCACGGCCGGGGCGACGACGATCTATGGCTGCGCGCCGCCCAGCTCGGGCCGGCCGACCCGGCCATCGCCCGGGCGACCCGGGAGTGCTTCGAGGCGGCGCGCGATGCGCTCTGGCGGCCGTCCGCCGCGCTCTCCCGGCCGTCCGCTGTGCTCTCACGGCAGTCCGCCGTGGCCGGCATCCAGTCGGCGGTGGACGACTTCATCGAGCGATACGTCAGCCGGGATCGCTGCCCGGCGGACGACCAGCTATCCCCGGCCGAGTCTCAGGAGACCCGATGACCGACAACACTCAGCTCAGTGACGCCGACGCGCTCAATGACACCGACGCGCTTCGCGAGCGGATCGCGGCCGAACTGGTGGCCGCGCGGGAGCGCACCACCCTCCTCACCACCGCCATCGACGAGGCGGACCTGGTTAAGCAGCACTCCCCGCTGATGTCGCCGCTGGTCTGGGACCTGGCTCACATCGCCAACCAGGAGGAGCTCTGGCTGCTGCGCGAGGTCGGCGGTCGCGATCCCCTGCACCCGGAGATCGACCCGCTCTACGACGCGTTCGAGCACCCCCGGGCCGCGCGCCCGACGCTGCCGCTGCTCGCGCCGGGCGAGGCCCGCGGCTACGGCCGCGAGGTCCGCGGCCGGGTGCTTGACCTCCTCGAGCGGGCCGCGTTCGATGCGGCGCCGACCGCCTTCGGCGAGTCGCTCACCGTCAACGCCTTCGCCTTCGGCCAGGTCGCGCAGCATGAGGTGCAGCACGACGAGACGATGCTGGCCACGCACCAGCTCCGCGTCGGCCCGCCGGTGCTGGCGGCACCCCCGCCGCCGCCCGCCCCGGCCGACGCGGCGACGCTCCCGACCGAGGTGCTCGTGCCGGGCGGCCCGTTCACCATGGGCACCTCAACCGAGCCGTGGGCGCTCGACAACGAGCGCCCCGCGCACGAGGTGCAGGTGGCCGGGTTCTACCTGGACACCACCCCGGTCACCAACGCCGCCTACGCCGAGTTCATCGCCGACGGCGGCTACGACAACCCGCGCTGGTGGACCGCCGACGGCTGGGCGCACCGGCAGCGCGCGGGACTGACCGCACCGCTCTTCTGGACTCGGGAGGGCGGTCGGGCGGGGGTCAGCGAGTGGGTGCGGGTCGCGTTCGGCCGGAAAGAGCCGATCATCGGTGACGAGCCGGTGCTCCACGTCTGCTGGTACGAGGCCGACGCCTATGCGCGGTGGGCCGGGCGTCGGCTTCCGACCGAGGCCGAGTGGGAGAAGGCGGCGCGCCACGACCCCGCCAGCGGACGCTCCCGCCGCTACCCCTGGGGGGACGAGGACCCGACGCCGTCGCTCGCGAACCTCGGCCAGCGCCATCTGCGGCCGGCCCCGGCCGGCAGCTACCCGGCCGGCGCCGCGCCGTCCGGCGCGCGGCAGCTCATCGGCGACGTGTGGGAGTGGACAAGCTCGGACTTCCTGCCGTACCCGGGGTTCACGGCGTGGCCCTACAAGGAGTACTCCGAGGTGTTCTTCGGCCCGGAGTACAAGGTGCTGCGCGGCGGCGCGTTCGGGGTGTCGCCCGTCGCCATCCGCGGCACGTTCAGGAACTGGGACTACCCGATCAGGCGGCAGATCTTCGCTGGCTTCCGCACCGCGCGGTCAGCTCCGGAGGGCGTCTGATGTGCCGTCATACCGCTTACCTGGGGCCGCCTGCGGCGCTGTGCTCGGTGCTGATCGACCCGCCGCACGGCCTGTACCGGCAGGCGTGGGCACCCCGGCTGATGCGCCACGGGACGGTGAACGCGGACGGGTTCGGCGTCGGCTGGTACGCCGACGGCGACCCGGCGCCCGCCAGGTACCGGCGGGCCGGGCCAATGTGGGCCGATGAGTCGCTGCCCGATATCGCCCGGGTCACCCGGTCGGCGGCGGTGCTGGCGGCGGTCCGCAACGCCACCGCGGGCATGGCGGCCGGCGAGCAGGCGGCCGCGCCGTTCGCGTCGGGGCCGTGGCTGTTCAGCCATAACGGGATTCTGGCGGGCTGGCCGGCGTCGGCCGTACCGGTGGCCGAGACGGCCGGGGCGACGGCCGCGACCCTGCTGTCGCTTGAGGCGATGGTGGACTCGGCCTTCCTCTGGGCGCTTGCGCTCGAGCGGCTGCGGGCGGGCCGTTCCCTGGCCGCCGCGCTGACGGAGACGATCGGCGCCGTCGAGGCGGCCGGGGCGACCGGGCGGTTCAACTTCCTGCTCACCGACGGGCAGTCGGTCGCCGCCACCACCTGCGGCGACACGCTGTGGTACCGGCGGTCGAGCGGCTCCGTGGTGGTCGCGTCGGAGCCGGACGACGACGAACCAGGCTGGACCGAGGTGCCCGACCGGCAGGTACTGACGGCGACGCCATCGCTGGTCAGCGCGGTGCCACTGGACGCACGCGCCGACTCGGCACCCGCATCAACCAAACCGACGGCGGCCCCCTCACCGACCGAACCGACAATGACGTCCGCAACGACCGAACCGACGATGACGTCCGCAACGAAGGGATCCGTGACCGGATGACCACCATCGAATACCGGCTGCCGCCCGACTACCGCGCCGCGTCGCTGCGCGCCGACGCCCTCGCGGGGCTCACCGCGACGCCGAAATCGCTGCCGCCGAAGTGGTTCTACGACGCGCAGGGCAGCGCGCTCTTCGAGAAGATCACCGAGCTGCCCGAGTACTACCCGACCCGCGCGGAGCGGTCGATCCTCACCGCCGTCGCAGCCGATATCGCCCGCATCTCCGAGGCTCGCGTGCTGATCGAGCTCGGCTCCGGCTCGTCTGAGAAAACCCGGCTGCTGCTCTCCGCGCTGCGCGACGAGGGCACGCTGCGGGCCTACGTGCCGGTGGACGTCAGCGAGTCCGCGCTCGTCCTGGCCGGAGACGCGCTGGCCGTCGAGTACCCCGGGCTCACGGTGCACGCGGTCGTGTCGGACTTCGAGCAGTACCTGGGGCTGGAACCATCGGCGGGCACAGCGCCGTCGGACGCGGAGCCGTCGGACGCGGAGCCGTCGGACGCGGACGACGCCGTGGGCGGGCCGCGGCTGGTGGCCTTCCTCGGATCGACGATCGGCAACATGGTGCCGACCGAACGCGCACTGTTTCTGCGGCGGGTCCGATCGCGGCTCCGCCCGGGCGACTCTTTCCTGCTCGGCACCGACCTGGTCAAGGATCCCGCGGTACTCGTCGCCGCCTACGACGACTCCGCCGGGGTGACCGCCGCGTTCAACAAGAACGTCCTGGCCGTGCTCAACGCCGAGCTCGGCGCGGACTTCGACCTGGACGCGTTCGAGCACGTCGCGCGCTGGGACTCCGGTCACGAGTGGATCGAGATGCGGCTGCGCTCGACCGCGGATCAGCAGGCGCTGGTGCGCGACCTCGGCCTCGTGGTCCCGTTCGCCGCCGGCGAGGAAATGCGCACCGAGGTGTCCGCCAAGTTCCGCCGGGCCGGAGTCGAATCCGAGCTCGCCGCCGCCGGCCTCACGCTGCGATCATGGTGGACGGACCCGGCCAGCCGGTTCGGCCTGTCCCTGTCCGTTCCGACGTAGCAGCGGCACTTCTTGCTGTTATTTCGATTCGAAGAACTCAACGTGATGGGTTGGCCGATATCTCATCACGATAAGTGACTCATCGATAACATCACGTTAATGAGCTTCCTGACGGAGCGGCCCGAAGGCACCGGTCACGCCCCTCCGGGCGGGGGCAGCGGGGACCGCAGCGGAGCGCGGCATCGCGGTCCCGGCCGTGCCCGGGGGCTGCGCCCGACCACGCGGACCGTCCGTCGGGCGCTTACGGGCCTCGGGGTCAGCGGGGCGGCGGTCGGGCTGTTCGCCTGCTATCTCCGGCTGTCAGCGACGTTCCCGGTCGGGTCGGACGGGGCGTCCAACGCACTCGAGGCGTGGGATCTGCTGCACGGCAACTGGCTGCTGCGCGGATGGACGTTCACCGACGTCTCGTTCTACACCACCGAACTGCCCGAGTACGCGGCTGTCGAGCTGGCGCGCGGGCTGAACGCCGGCGTGGTGCACACGGCCGCCTCGATCACCTACACGCTCTTGGTGCTCGCCGCGGCGGCGCTCGCCCGCGGCCGGGCGCGGGGCGCTGAGGGCTGGGCCCGCGCGCTGATCGCGGCCGGGATCATGATCGCGCCGCAGCTCGGCAACGGCATCCACGTGCTGCTCTCGCAGCCCGACCACGTGGGCACCCAGGTGCCGCTGGTCGGGATCTTCCTGCTGCTCGACCGCGCACCGCGCCGGCGGTACACCGCGGCCGCGATCTGGGCGCTGCTGGTGGTCACCATCGTCGCCGACAAGATCGCGATCACGGACGCGGTCGTGCCACTGGTTGTCGTCTGCTTGTTTTACGCCGCCCGGGCGGGGACACCGTCGACGCTCCGGGTGGATTCGGGCGCTGGGGCGGGGCTGGGAAGCCCTGCCCGCAGCGGAGCCGACAAGCTCGCTCGGAGCGGAGCCGACAAGCCTGCTCGACGCGGAATCGAGGCGGTGGCCGACCGGGTCTGCGCGCGCTCGTTTGAACTGTCGGTCGCCGTCGCCTCGATCGCCGCGGTCGGCGTGGCCCAGCTCATCCTCACCGGCATCACCCGGCTGGGCGGATTCACCCTGATCCCGGTGGAGACCCGCATAGTAATGCCCGCCAGTGTTCCTGGGCATCTGTCAATGACACTGCAGGACACCCTCAACCTTTTCGGCGCCGATGTGTCCGCAGCCCAGCCGGGGCCGCAGGCACTCTTCGCCTGGGTGCACGTGCCTGGCGTCGTGCTTATGACCGCAGCGTTCGGCATCGCGCTCTGGCGGCTGCCAGGCCGACGCGACCTGGTCTCCGCTGTACTGGCCGTGGGGCTGGTGGTGAACCTGGCCACCTTCGTCGCCAGCGCCATCCCGAGCACGCCCTTCGACACCCGGGAAATGGTCGCCGTGCTGCCGTACGGCGCGGTCCTGGCTGGCCGGACCTTCGGCCCCTGGCTGACCAGCGGGGACGCGGCGCGGATCCGCTCGCCCCGCGTGAGTTCGTTCCAGCTCAGGCCGTTCCAGCTCGGGGCGCTGCGGCTCAGGCCGTTCCAGCTCGGGGCGCTGCGGCTCAGGGCGGGCGTCGCCGTGCTCGCGCTGGCCAGCGCCTGCCAACTCGCGGCGCTCGGCTACGGGGCAACCCGGCCGCCAGCCGCCAATCCCGAGCAGGCCCTGGCCGGCTGGCTCACGGACCACCATCTGATCACCGGGCTTGGCACCTACTCCGAGGACAACGTGACCACGCTGGACAGCGGCGGCGCCGTCCGGCTGCGCACGGTCTCCTGGCCGCGATCCGGCCGCGCGGTGCCGCGGCTGTACCAGTCGTCCGCGTCCTGGTACGACCCGCGCACGGCCTACGCGAACTTCGTGGTCAGCGGTACGGCCGCCGACCACATCCCGCGCGCGGAGATTCTCGCCCTGGCCGGCCCGGCCACCCGCACGTACCGGTTTCGGTCATTCACCATCATGACGTGGGACAAGAACCTGCTCGCTCTGCTCGGCGCCCCGCCATCCCGTCTGCCCGGCGACATTGGGCATCCATGAGCGGCCTTTTCTTGCTGTTATCTGGCGCGAGTCGGGCCGTCCGCTCGCCCGACACTTGCGCAGATCACTCCATCCCCGACATTCGCTTATTACACAATCACACAGCCGTTTCGCCCGACATTCCTCGTGACCGGTAGGCCGCCTCTTGTCGGATGCGTCGGATTTTCGGTCTTCAAGGTTAGATAAATGTATCCATCAGGTAAGCCTCCGGAATTGTCGGAAAGACAGAAAGCGGAGTAGAATTCGAGTATGAGCCTCAGTAGCCGCCACAACTAGATCGAACGGGAGGGGGAGCCAGATGGGACGCCAGCCAGACCCGGACGCCGAGCCGGCCGGGGACCCCGATCCCG
>Ga0302326_10025826_pt1 | contig 11896 bp, 8 predicted proteins | sample Palsa_T0_3_FD_202264 | JGI IMG/M metagenome (GOLD analysis project Ga0302326, IMG submission 202264) | Peat permafrost microbial communities from Stordalen Mire near Abisko, Sweden - Palsa_T0_3 | ecosystem: Environmental > Terrestrial > Soil > Palsa > Peat permafrost | place: Sweden: Abisko... | reverse complement strand
TCATGGCTCGCGGACGCGACACCACATCGCGCTACGGCGGCGAGGATGCCGTCGATGTTGGTCCCGCCGCCATCGGCACGATCATCCAGGTGCCGGAGCCGGATTTCTCGTATTCGGCGCGCGCGATCGACCACGCCGAACTGTGGAGCGTCGGGGCTGCGTACCGTGTCGATTGGCGCAGTACTGGCGTGCTCGAGATGGGCATCCAAAAGGAAGGCTATCGCGAGACGGACGTCTCTCCTGGGACAGCGCAATCGGAAGTAGCGGCGCATCCCATTCGGGCCTACGCCAACTCGGCCTTCGCAGTCACTCCGCAATTGACGCTTTACGCGGGCTACACGCAGGGGCTCGAGAATTCCGGGGTTGCGCCGAATTTTGCACAAAATAGCGGAGAGGTCCTCCCCGCATCCCTGACCTGGCAGATCGATTCGGGCGTGCGTTATGCGCTGACGCCCAAGTTGAAGGTCATCGCCGGCGTGTTCGAGCTTCAGAAGCCCTATTTCGATGTGGATACGAACAACGCCGATCGACAGCTCGGAGCGCAGCAGGCAAGGGGCATCGAGCTCTCGGTTGCGGGCGAGGTGACCGAGGACTTGCACGTCAATGTCGGCGTTCTCGACGGCAGGGTCGGAATCACCGGCCCGGATCTGGCCGCCGAAGGCGTGGGGTCTGTCGCCGTCGGTCAACCGCGTCTGATGTATGTGGCCACCACCAATTACGACTTGCCATGGTGGAAGGCTGGGTCGCTGGACGTGTCGGCCGTGCATATCGGCATCGCGCCGGAAAGCGTGGACAATGGCGTCTACACGCAGCCCGTCACGCTCCTGAACATCGGAGGCCGGTACAAGTTCACGGTCTTCGGCGAGAACAGCACGCTTCGCCTGCAGGTCCAGAACGTGTTGGCCGCCAATCTATGGCAGCAACTCTCCACGCCGGGGGTCTTCCAGTGGCCCGGACCGCGCAGGGTTTTCGCCTACCTCACGACGGACCTTCAAGGATGACAGTTTCGAGCCCCGTCCATTCCGGAGATTCGATTGGGCCGGAACCAATCCGGCGACAAGAGATGCGATGCATCGCCCGTGACCCGATTAATTCGTATGGGAGTGGATCCGGTGCTGAATCGTGTGCGCAACTGCGCCACGTTGATTAAAGCCGCACCGCCTGATCGGGAGGACTGTGCGCCCTGCACGGGCTGGAGCGCATCGACCAACGCGCTCGCGCACCACCTGCAAGGAGAATCGCGCCTTTTTATTCCCGGAGTTCGGCCCGACGAGCACCTGGTGAGTCATGGCGAAGTGCGATCATCTCTCGAATGTGGTCGCGAGACGATCCCTGAATTCGCCGGCTACCGCGTCGAGCGATCCCAAAGGACCGGCGCGCACGATGGCGATTGTCATCCGAAGCTCGAAGCCCTTCGGCTTGACCATGCGAATGGCGCCTCCTGCGTAGCGCCGCACAAAACGCTCCGGAAGCAGGCCCCGTCCATAGCCCGCTTTGATGAATGCGAGCTGCAAATGCATGTTGTGGATTTCGGCCGCTATCACCGCCGGCGGCCCGGCCTTGTCCAATGCGCTGAGAAGAAAGGCCCTCAGCAAACACCCGGGCGGATTGAGAACCCATTGCGACGCGGACAACGCCTGCCATGTTGGTGTCCGCGCGCCCCTCGATCCACCTTTCTCGACGATCACCATGCGATCCGTGGCGACAATGTCGGCAACGAGCGGCGGAGGAACCATCTGCGAATCCGGCAGCACCACGACCGCGAGATCGAGTTGTCCCGCCTGGATTTTGGCAACGAGACCCACATCGCTCAGAAGCCGAAGTCTGAGTTTTGGAAATCGTTTGGTCAGCGCCTGCACCGGCTCGACCAACGCGCCATCGGCCAGGGGGTGCGCAACACCAATGCGAAACAGCCCCGATGGCTCCGCATCCTTTGCAGCAAGAGCCTTGAGGTCGTCGACACGCTTCAGCACTTCGCGGCTCTGTTCCACGATCCGGATGCCCAGGGGCGTCAGACGCGGCGGCTTGACAGATCTATCCAGCAGTTGGGCGCCGAGTTCAGCCTCGAGGCGCTGCATCTGACGCGTTATGGCGGAGGGCGTGCGATGCAGGCGGCTTGCCGCGCGAGCGATCGACCCGGCTTCGGCAAATTCAACCAATGCATGAATGTCTTCGAACATGGCGATCACCCGGGGTCTGAGGACCCGCTATAGGAAGATTCTACCAAAATAGCAATATCATAGTGACTATAATGAACTTGATGAACGTTGCGCATGTGCTAATTTCGGCTTCGGACACTCGGGACAGGTCAGGTTAATCCGGGTGTCAGCTGAGTAGAGAAATATCACAACAGGTGATGAGAAAATGACCAAGACTATCATCTTATCCATGTGTCTCGCAGCTTCGTATCTCGCAGCTTCCTCACTTTCGCTTGATGCACGTGCCCAGGATACACGTGCCCATGATGTGCCCCAGTATACTGATGGCCCGGTCACTGAGGTGGACTACATACAAGTTGAGTACGGGCACTTTGAAACGTACATCGATTGGCTAAATTCGACATGGAAGCCGACCATGGAAGCCGCGAAGAAAGCTGGGCTAATCGTCGATTACAAGGTCATGCGGGCCACTCCAAAATCACCGGATCAGCCCAATATATTTTTAATGATCACCTATAAAAACATGGCGGCTTCTGTCGGGGACAACGGCGATAAAAGCGCCGAGTTCGAAGCAGTGACCAAGAAAGTAATCGGTAGCATCGAGTTTCAGAACAAGAAAAGAGTGGAACGGAGTGATTACAGAAAGGTTCTGGGCACTGAATTGATTCGCGAACTTATTTTAAAATGAAATTTTTTTACGCGTTCAAGGAGCGCGCGCCAATATTTATTGAGCTCGCATGGCGTATCTCTGAGAACCGGCGTCTTTCCCTCGACCAACGACAATCCCGTAAGTTTTGCGAGGGTCGCCGGATGAGAGTTGCAGCAACAATGATAGCGGTTCTCGTTGGTATTATTGTGATGGTGACAAGCATGAGCGAAATGTATGACAAATGCGGACCGCTCTGCTGGCAAGGATTGCTCCAGGCACAGAGAGAGCGCGATTGAGTGTGATGGATTGCAGAAAGAATCGACAGACCGCGCAGAGGACCGTCAAATCATGATGAAACTCTATTCCGCTGATCTCAGCCCCTATTCTGCCCGCGTCCGCATGCAGATCTACGCCAAGGGCATCACGGACATTGTCTTCGAACTGCCGGAACATTGGGGCATGCCAAAATTCCGCGAGAGATTTCCGATCGGACGCGTTCCGGTTCTCGATATCGATGGCGACATGATGCCGGAATCCGAGGTGATCGCGGAATATCTCGAAGAAATCCATCCCGAACCTTCGCTGCTGGGAATCACTCCGCGCGAGACCGCGCAGATCCGCACGCTTGCCCGCCTTAGCGACATCTACATCATCAACAACATGTTCATGCTGTCCCGTCAGACAGGCGCTCTGTCCCGTCGAACACCCACCGCCGCACGCGACGATGGTGTCAGCGAGCAGCTCGCCGGCGAGGTGGTGCGGAACCTCGAGGCGCTCGACAAATTCATCGGCAAGGACGGCTTCGCCTGCTGCGGTCGCATCACGCTGGCGGATTGCGCGCTCGTGCCCGGACTTTTCTTTGTCGAAAATGTCATGCCGGCCGTCGGCGTCGACACGCCGATTCCGGCAATTGCAAATGTCGCTGCCTATTGGGCTGCAATCCAGAAGAACGAACACGCGGCAAAAGTGTTGATCGAACTTCACCGCGGCCTCGAAGAACGCCGTGAAAGGATCCGCAGTGGTGAGATCGAGCGGCTCAGGGCTGCGGCGACCGCGGCGCAGAAGGAGGCGGATGCGCAAAATTGATGCATTGCGAATTGCACCTCGACGCCGATCGGGCTTCGCGGTCGTGCGCTGATCGTCGTAATGACTTACGCTTTCGGGCACGTGAGCGCGGTCGTTTCCATGCGGGTTGAGGATTATTATCCCCAGGGCAAACGTTGGTGGTTGCGCCTGCACGAAAACGGCAGCAAGCAAAAGCGGAGATGTGGAGTCTCCTTCCGAGCCGCAGAGACCGCGGGGAATGCCTTCGCAAATGTCCCCTGCTCCGGCGCAGCGCGCCGCAAACGGAGACTGCCGAATGCATGCATTCCCGCCCGAATGCGCGGACTTTCCGGAATGACGTGAGGTTGCGTGGGAATATGGAAACGGAATGGTACAGCTGGGTGGGTTCGAACCGCCGACCTCCGGATCCACAATCCGGCGCTCTAACCAACTGAGCTACAGCTGCACGTGCGGGCCCCGCGGCCCCTGAGGGCCGGGAAATTATGGGCCCGACTGCGCAAAAGCAAGCGGCAGGGGGTCTCCCGCCGGGACTTGCGGCCTGGCGCCGGGAAGACGAAAAAGGCCCGCGAAACAAGCCGGACGAAACATACAAATGAGCGATCTCGAAATTATCCCCGGCCGGGCGCCTCTGTCCCTGTGGCGGCAGGTCTGCCTTGGCGGGGTGCGGGTGAGGCTCGCAGACGCCGCCTGGAGCGATATCGCCCGCTCGCGCGGCCTGATCGAAGCGGCGCTCGCCTCGGGCCGGCCCATTTACGGGGTCAATACGGGCTTCGGCAAACTCGCCCAAACCCGCATCGCGCCCGACGAACTGAAACTGCTCCAGCGCAATCTCGTGCTGTCGCACGCGGCGGGCGTCGGCAGGCCGCTCGGCGACGACATCGTTCGCCTTGTCATCGCGCTGAAGGTGGCAAGCCTCGCACGCGGCTTTTCAGGCGTGCGGCCCATTGTCGTGGAGACCCTGCTCGACATTCTGAACAATGACCTCCTGCCGGAAATTCCCGAGCAGGGTTCCGTCGGCGCATCGGGCGATCTCGCACCGCTTGCGCATCTTTCCTGTGTGCTCATCGGCGAGGGCCATGCGCGCCACCGCGGCGAGACGATGAGCGCTCGCGCGGCCCTGACGAAAGCCGGAATCAGGCCGCTGGAACTCGAGGCAAAGGAAGGTCTCGCGCTCCTCAACGGAACCCAGGTGTCGACCGCTCTTGCCCTCGTCAATCTGTTCGCCGCAGAGGCCAATCTCGAATCGGCCTTTATCGCGGGCGCGCTATCGACCGATGCCGTCAAGGGCAGCGATACGCCCTTCGATCCGCGCATTCACGCGGCCCGCGGGCAAAAGGGGCAAATCCAGGCTGCGACCACATTGCGCGCGTTGATGCAGGGGAGCGAAATCCGGAAATCGCACGCCGAATGCCTGCGGGTGCAGGACCCCTATTCCATCCGTTGCCAGCCGCAGGTGCTCGGCCCCTGTCTGGACGTGATCGACTATGCGGCCGACATATTCGCCATCGAAGCCAATGCCGCGACCGACAATCCGCTGGTGTTCGATGGCGGCGACGTTCTTTCCGGCGGGAACTTCCACGCCGAACCCATCGCCATTGCCGCGGATGCCCTGGCCATTGCGATCGCGGAGATGGGCGCCCTCTCCGAGCGGCGCATCGCACTCCTCATCGATTCGTCCCTCAGCGAGCTGCCGCCATTCCTGACCGCGCATGGCGGCGTTAATTCGGGATTCATGGTTGCCCACGTCACCGCCGCAGCGCTCGCATCGGAAAACAAATCTCTCGCCCATCCGGCGTCCGTCGATTCGCTGCCGACTTCGGCCAATCAGGAAGACTTCGTTTCCATGGCCACCTTCGCGGCCCGCCGGCTCGGCCAGATGAATGCCAACACCGGTCATATCCTCGCCATCGAGCTCCTCGCGGCGGCCGAAGGCATCGAATTTCACCGGCCGCTGCGATCGTCTGCCGCCCTGGAGACCGCGCATGCCGCGCTCAGGGCCCGCGTCCCCCGTTTCGAGCAGGACCGCTTCTTCGCGCCGGCCATCGAGGCGGCAGCGGCGCTCGTCTCGGCACGCGCATTCGAGACGCTCCTGCCGCGGGAGTTGCGGCTGCCTTCCTCGCGCTGAGCGGCCTTTTTTCGGCCCTTCCAAGGCCCCCGGTTTAGAGAACCTTCACTTCCCCGCCTCTATAAAAGCCTCTCGAACACCAGTCGCCGGACTTCGTGTTCCCGCTCGTCGATGGCGACGCGCGAAACTGGGCTGCAGCGCTGGTCTGCGGGGTGGAACGCTTCGATGCTCTCCTATGCGATCCGACGCACGCTCGTAGCCTTGCCGACGCTCCTCGTCATCGTGACCGCCGCGTTTTTCATGATGCGGATTGCGCCCGGCGGTCCGTTCGACAGCCAACGCCATCTGCCGCCCGAGATCGAACGCAACATCGAGGCCTCCTATAGCCTGGACAAGCCCCTGTACGAACAATATTTCATCTACATCGATCGCCTCGCGCACGGCGATCTTGGACCATCGTTCAAGACGCGGGACTTCACGGTCACGCAATTGATCGCCGACGGTTTGCCCGTCAGCCTCAAACTGGGCCTTTCCGCGATGGTCGCCGCGATCCTCATCGGGATTGCGCTCGGCACCGTCGCAGCTCTTAATCAGAATCATCTGATCGATCATGTGACCATGTCCGCGGCGATGGTCGGAATCACCATCCCGACCTTCGTAACGGCTCCCATTCTGACGCTCGTTTTCGGCGTCTATGGCGTGCGCCTGTTCGGTTACGACATTTCGCTGCCCGTCGGAGGATGGAACGGCGGCGCCGTGCCCAACATGGTACTGCCGGTGCTGGTCCTGGCGCTTCCGCAAATCGCGGTGATCGCACGGCTTTTGCGGGGCAGCCTGGTCGAAGTGCTGCATTCCAACTATATCCGCACGGCAAGGGCCAAAGGCCTGCCCAGCCATATCATCGTATTTCGCCACGCCTTCCGCGCCGCACTGTTGCCCCTTGTCAGCTATCTGGGGCCGGCTGTGGCGGGCCTTCTCACCGGTTCTCTGATCGTCGAAAACATCTTCGGAATTCCAGGCATCGGACGCTATTTCGTGGATGGCGCGCTCAACCGCGACTACACGCTCGTGCTCGGCGTCGTCATCTGCTACGCCGCTTTCGTCATTTTCCTCAACCTCGCAGCCGACATCCTCTATGCCGCGCTCGATCCGCGCGTGAGGTACGAACAATGAGCCTCGCGCCGCCGCTCGTCGATCGCGCCGCGGATCGCGCCGAAACGGAGATGATGGAGCGCGTGCTCGATCTGAAGGGACGCAGCCTCTGGATCGACGCGCGACGCCGGCTGATGCGCAACCGGGCGGCCGTCGTGAGCATGGTCATCCTGGGCACGATTGCCTTCATGGCCGTATTCGCACCGATTCTCTCCCCCTATTCCTTCAAGCAAACGGACTACGACCTGATTTCCTGCGCGCCGGGCTGGTGGCCGGACAAGACCGTCATGTGCAATGCCGGCGGCGCCCACTGGTTCGGAACGGACAATCTCGGCCGCGATCTCTTCGTTCGCGTGCTCTATGGCGCGCGCGTCTCGCTTGCGGTCGGCATCATTGCCACTCTCGTGAGCCTCATCGTCGGCGTGGTTTACGGCGCGGTGGCCGGCTTCATCGGCGGCCGCCTCGACGAGTTGATGATGCGCTTCGTCGATATTCTCTATTCCCTGCCCTACATTTTTCTCGTCATCATCCTGATGGTCGTCTTTCATCGCAACTTCTTCCTGCTTTTCGTTGCGATCGGCGCCGTCGAATGGCTCACCATGGCGCGCATCGTGCGCGGGCAGACCTTGTCGATCAAATACAAGGAATACATCGAGGCGGCGCGCGCGGCCGGCGTCGACACCTTCGATACGATCGTGCGGCACATCATCCCGAACGTGCTCGGGCCGGTGATCGTCTATGTGACATTGACGGTTCCGGCCGTCATTCTGGCGGAGAGCTTTATTTCCTTTCTCGGCTTGGGCATTCAGGATCCGCTGACGTCCTGGGGCGTGCTGATTTCCGACGGATCCAAACAGATCGAGACGGCACCATGGCTGCTCATCTTTCCCGCCCTCTTCATGGCCGTGACCCTGTTCTGTTTCAACTTCATCGGCGACGGGCTCAGGGACGCGCTCGATCCCAAGGATCGCTGAGGCCATGGAGCCAATATTCGAAATCCACGATCTCGACGTACGGTTCACTACACCGGACGGCGAAATCCACGCGGTCAAAAAGGCCAACCTCGACATTGCGGAAGGCGAGTGCCTGGGCGTGGTGGGCGAATCCGGTTCGGGCAAGAGCCAGTTGTTCCTCGCCGCGATGGGGCTTCTCGCCAATAATGGGCGCGCGACCGGCAGCGTCAAATATCGTGGAGACGAAATTCTCGGCCTGCCGCAATCCGAAATCAATCGGGTCAGGGGATCCAGGATCACAATGATCTTCCAGGATCCGCTGACCTCGCTGACGCCGCACCTGACGGTCGGCGCGCAAATCATCGAAGCGCTTCGCGTTCACCAGCACCTGCCCTACGGCGAGGCCCTGCGCCGGAGCCTGGAAATCCTCGATCTCGTGCGCATCCCCGAAGCGCGCAACCGCATGGCACAGTTTCCGCACGAATTGTCGGGCGGAATGCGTCAGCGCGTCATGATTGCCATGGCAACCGCCTGCGGTCCCGATCTTCTGATCGCCGACGAGCCCACGACGGCGCTCGACGTGACCGTGCAGGCGCAGATCCTCGACATCATGCGCGACCTCAAAAAGGAACTCAAAACCGCCATCGTCATGATTTCGCACGACATGGGCGTGATCGCCGGCATCGCCGATATGGTGAGCGTGATGCGGGGCGGAGACATCGTCGAATTCGGGTCGGTCGATGAAATTTTCTATCGCTGCAAGCACGAATACACCAGGATCCTGCTCGATGCGATTCCGCGCGACGACCACGCGGGGCCCGGAGCCTATCTGATGCCGGCATTCGCCTGCGATCGGCCGGAACTGCTCAAGGTCGAGAATCTCACGGTCCATTTTCCGGTCGCGACGGCCGGGTTCCCGTTCCGGAAAATCAAACAATTGCGGGCCGTCGACGATATCTCCTTCGAGCTTCGCCAGGGCGAGACGCTGGGCATCGTGGGCGAATCCGGCTGCGGAAAATCGACGCTCGCGCGCGCAATACTAAAGCTCGTCCCGCCTACGGACGGTGTCGTCTGCTGGTCGGGGCGCAACCTCAGCCCCCTGAACGAGCCGGAAATCCGGCCTCTGCGCAAGGAATTTCAGATCGTCTTTCAGGATCCGCTGGCGAGCCTCGATCCGCGCATGACGATCGGCCAGTCGATCGCCGAGCCGCTGAAATCGCTGCGGCCGGATATTTCGCGCAAAGAAATGACGCGCGAAGTGCGCGAGGCCATGGCACGCGTCGGTCTGGATCCCGTCTGGATCAACCGGTATCCCCATGAAATATCCGGCGGTCAGAATCAGCGCGTCGGCATCGCCCGGGCCATGATCCTGAAGCCCAAGCTGCTCATCTGCGACGAAGCCGTGAGCGCGCTCGACGTCTCCATCCAGTCCCAGATCGTCGATCTGATCCGCACGCTCCAGCGGGAATTCGGACTGTCGCTTATCTTCATCAGCCACGACCTTTCCATCGTCCGTCAGGTCGCCCATCGCGTGATGGTGCTTTATCTCGGGCGCATCGTCGAACTCGCCGACCGCGATGCAATCTACCGCGACGCAAGGCATCCCTACACGCGCGCCCTGATCGACGCGATTCCCATTCCGGACCCGAGGGTCGAACGCTCGAAAGTCCGCGCGGCGCTGCCGATCGAACTTCCCTCGCCGCTCGATTCCCGCTCGCCGCTTTCGTTCCTCAAGTCGCGGATGATCGACGATCCCGACGCCGAACAATACCGTCCACAGCTCATCGAGGTCGCGCCCGGGCACCTGGTCGCCGAGCACGACGCCTATTGAGTGCTACTTCACGCGTTCGACCTTGAAGACGTGGCTGCTGCCGTTGAGCGTCAGATTGTAGCTGTCCAGGAATCCGCGCTCGATGACGACCTTGTTGTCCGTCGCGGCTTTGCGGAACATGGCATGATCGGAATCGGCCGGAATCTGCCGCCAGATCTGCCCATTGTCCAGGAACACGATGAATTTGCCGAACGGGGTGAACGCGTATTCGGTGACGCCGGCACTTATGCTGTCCACGGCGACCTTGGCGGCTTCTACCTTCTGTTGGGTCGCGGGAAGGTTTTCGCTGCCGAATTGCTGGGGCGTGGCCTGCTTGTCGGGGCTCGCATTGAACAGACCCGACAGATCGAAGCCAAACCAGGATTTCTGTTCCTCCGGCGTCGGCGGGTGGGTCGCTTCCTGAGGCTCGGGGGGGCGGGCAAGTGCTGCCTGCGCGGGTCTGACGAGGTTGTCGTAGCAGGCCAGCCTCGCCTTGTCGTCCGTGACGCTCGCGCATTTCTGCAGACTCTCGAGCACGTCCTCGCGCGGGGTCGCCTGAACCGACCCAATTTGGCACGCAATTATCACAGCGCCGGCAAAGGCGGACACCGACCGGTTCATCACTCGTTTAACCCCTCCGTGGCTTAATACGCTGGCGCGCGCTCCATCTGCGGACCCGATGATAGGGCAACGCGACGGGCTTCGCGAGGCCCGCGAAGGAGCCAGGAATGAACGAGTTGCCAGGAAGCAGGCTGAGCCGGCGAGCCGTAATCGGGGCGAGCAGCCTTGCGCTCGCTTTCGGCGGCGCGGCCTTTGCGTTCCGGGGCTCGGGCAGCGGTCGGCATGCGACGAATCTCGATCCTCACACTCTCAACCGCGGCAACGGCCCCGAACCGGACACCCTCGATCCCCAATTCGCGTCGACCGTGTACGAAAGCAACATCATCGGCGACATGTTTCTCGGACTCCTGACCGAGGACGCTCACGGCGAACCCGTGCCGGGCGCGGCGTTCGGCTTCACCGCCTCAAACGACGGCCTGATCTACACATTCCATCTGCGCGAGCACACCTGGTCCGACGGCAAACCGGTGACCGCGCACGACTATGTCTATTCCTACCGCCGGATTCTCGATCCCAAGACAGCGGCGCAGTTCGCAGCGATTCTTTATCCGATCGTCAATGCGGAGGCCGTGAACGCCGGCCGGCTGCCCGTGCACGAGCTCGGCGTGCGCGCGCACGACGAGCGCACGCTGGAAATCCGTTTTGCCGTCGAAGTCCCCTATGTGGCGCAGCTGTTCAGCCACTACGCGACGTTTGCGGTCCCCCAGCATGTCGTCGAACAACACGGCACGCATTGGCTCTCGCCCCAGACCATCGTGACCAACGGCGCCTACATCCTGAAGGAATGGGTTCCCAACGATCACATCGTTCTCGTCAAGAATCCAAAATTCTACGACGCGCGGAACGTCGAAATCGAACGCATCAATTATTATCCCACGCAGGATTACTCGGCGGCGCTGAAACGCTTCCGCGCCGGCGAGTTCGACGTCCAGACGGGTGTCCCGTCGGAGGAGATCGACTGGCTGAAATACAACATGCCGGGCGTGTTGCGTGTCAGTCCCTACATGGCTACCCAATATATTATGTTCAACGTCGGAGCAAAGCCGTTCGACGACGTTCGCGTACGCGAAGCGCTGTCGCTTGCGGTCGACCGCGAAGTTGTCGCCGGACGGGTCATGCACGCGGGCGAGAAGCCGGCCTATGCCTTCGTGCCGCCGAACATGCCCGGCTATCCGGGCCAGGCCCAGCTCGGCTTTCGCACCATGCCGATGCAGGCGCGCGCGACGAAAGCGAGAGCCCTTTTGCAGCAAGCCGGTTTCGGCTCCGATAATCCGCTGGCCTTCGATTTCAACGTCGCCGATACCAGCGATGCAAGGCTCGTTTCCGTCGCGCTGCAGGCGATGTGGGGTGCCGTCGGCGCGCAAGCCAACATAACCCCGTTGGACGAAAAGAATCACTACAACCTGCTTCTCAAGCGCTCCT
>Ga0302326_10025825_pt1 | contig 11896 bp, 9 predicted proteins | sample Palsa_T0_3_FD_202264 | JGI IMG/M metagenome (GOLD analysis project Ga0302326, IMG submission 202264) | Peat permafrost microbial communities from Stordalen Mire near Abisko, Sweden - Palsa_T0_3 | ecosystem: Environmental > Terrestrial > Soil > Palsa > Peat permafrost | place: Sweden: Abisko... | reverse complement strand
CTTTGTGCGCGAATCGGGAAATTCTCAAGCTCGGCGACGACCGGCGTTATCTTCAGATTCTCGACGCGCGCAATCTTCGCAAGGGTATTGAGCGCCACCGCTGAATGGTCCACCGCGACGACGTGGGATCCCGCCCTGGCCAGCAGGAGACTATGGCGGCCAGACCCGGCGGCAATATCGAGCACTCGTCGGGCCGGGATCACGGGTAATATCGGTATTAAGGGAAGGCATTCGACTACGAATGGCTCCACAGCGCCCGGTGTGTGGCCGGTGAATCGGCGGTCATGGTCGAAGCGGGTGGCCGGGCTCATAGAACTCGCGCCAGGGTAAAGACGTCGACAGTCGCCGCACCCGCGTCGAGCAGGACGCCGGCACATTCGTCGGCCGTGGCGCCGGTCGTCATGACGTCGTCGACCAGCAGGACGCGCCGATTAGCGATGCGCCTCGGTTCGGCGAGCGCAAAGGCACGGCGGACATTGCGGGCGCGCAAGCGGTGGTTTAGCGCGGTCTGGGGCGGGGTAGAGCGGACTCTAGCCAGGACAGTCGAATCGAAAGCGCATCCGAGCCTGCGCGCGACCGCCGCGCCGAGCAGCGCCGCCTGATTGTAGCCGCGCCATCGCAGACGGCTTCGATGGAGCGGGACGCACACGACCAGGTCATGCATTCCGGGCTCAAACGTGAGCGTGTCGCCGATACATTCGTCGAGCGCCGGGGCGAGCGATTGATCCAGCCCGTACTTCAGCCGCCGGATCATCGATCCGACCGTACCCGCCTGCTGATCGCTACTCGGATGGTACCGCAGCGCCGATCGCGCGATTGCATAGCGTGGCGGGCTATTGCGGCATCGCTCACAGGCCCCGGCCTGGTCGGCCGCGCCAGTGGCTATCGGTGCGCCGCATCTGCTACAGAACGGCTCGGTGATACGCTCAATCGAGGCGAGGCATCCGGCGCATACCCGGCGTCGCGAATCGAGCGGCTGCGGACGGCCGCATACGGCGCAATCGAGCGGGTAGAGAAAGTTGAGAATAGTTTTCAGCATCGCCCGGCCCTCAACAATCATAGATGATTATGCATGATGATGATTGCCCCCGAGCTCAAGCGCTTCCGGCGCACACCGGACCGTGATCGCCGGGCGTAAACGGAGATGATGAAAACAATGGGCGCGCCGCTTGAAGGTATCAGCATAATCGATTGGACGATTTGGCAGCAGGGACCGATTGCAACCGTGATGCTGGCCGACCTTGGCGCCGAGGTGATCAAGCTCGAGGAGCGCGAGCGCGGCGACCCCGGCCGTGGCCTGATTTCCGGCGGTACCGACGGTCTGCCGAGCGACTTCTATTTCGAAGCGAACAACCGCCACAAGAAGAGCCTGGCGCTCAATCTCAAGCTGGCGCCGGCGCGCGAAATCGTCCATCGGCTGGCGGCCAGCGCGGACGTCTTTGTGCAGAATTTCCGCCAGGGCGTGCCGGCACGGCTGGGGCTCGATTACGAGTCGCTGTCAGCAATCAATCCGCGCATCATTTATGCGAGCGCGTCGGGCTATGGCCCCCTGGGTCCGGACAGCGGCAAGCCCTCGTTCGACTACATGGGACAAGCGCGATCGGGAATCATGAACGCCGTCGGCGGAAAGGAAATGCCGCCCACGTATGTATACGGCGGTGTGGCCGATCAGATGGGCGGCATCATGATGGCGTATGGGATCATGACGGCCCTGTTCGTGCGCGAACGAACGGGAATCGGGCAACAGGTCGATATTTCGCATCTAGGCTCGATGATGGCGCTGCAGGGGCTAAACGTTTCATCGGTGCTGCTGACCGGGCGCGAGATGCCGCGGCGTGGACGCGAGAGCGCCTACAATCCGTTGTGGAACCATTATAAATGCAGCGACGACCGCTGGCTGTGCCTGGGGATGCTGCAGCCGGATCGCTACTGGATCGATTTCTGCCGCGCGCTGGGACTCGACGAACTGGCGGCCGATACCCGGTACCATCAGATGGTCGAGCGGGGCAAAAATGCGCGCGAGCTCATCGCGATCCTCGACAAGACCTTCGCGACACGGCCGCGCCATGAATGGATCGAGATTCTCGAACGGGCCGGCGATTTCATTTTCACGATCATGAATACGATCGCCGATCTGCCCGAAGATCCCCAAGTGATCGCCAACGACTACGTGGTGGATTACGACCATCCGCGGCGCGGCAAAACCAGGCTACCGGGACTGCCGGTCCGCTTCAGCCGGACGCCCGGCGAGTCGCGTGCGGTGGCACCGGAGCTGGGGGAGCATACCGAGGAAATTCTGGTTGACCGCCTTGGCTATTCATGGCAGGACATCGCGAAACTGAGGGAAGATGGAGTAATCTGAGGGAAAGGCAGGGGGACCGATGGGCGTTATAGCGGGTGATTGGCAGGACCGGGAACAGATTCGCGAGCTCTATGCGCGCTATTCGATCACGCTCGACAGCGCTGACTTCGAGGGCTGGCTCGATTGCTTCACCGGCGATGCGATTTTCGACAGTCCGCGCTTCGGCCATCATGAGGGCCACGAAGGACTCCGTCAGTTCGTCGCGCGCTACAAAGTGTCGCTCGGCGGCGCGCGCACGATGCACATCAACGCCAACGTCAGTTTTACCGTTGATGGCGAGCATGCGACCGGCACCTGCTACTTCATTTTTTTCCATTGCAAAGACGGTCGATCGTCGCTCGGCGCGCTGGGCAACTATCACGACAAGCTGCGCCGGGAAGACGGCGTGTGGCGCTTTCAGAGCCGCGGCGCCTCGCTCTATGCGCGACCGTCCTAGCGCGGAGTAAATGCGGCCGCGCGGCTGGCCGTTTCAAATTGCCGCATCAGAACATTGCGTACCACGGCGGGCTCTGGTGCGGATCCTGAACCTGGAAATTTATCTGAAAACTCTTTAGCAGCGTGCCGTCGTCATGATGGAGCTGGAGTTTGGCTTCTTCCAAATCGACCTCGGCCTGCACCTGCTGACCTTCGGCCGTGACGAGTGAGTCTTCATACTGCAGCAGGTCGTGGGTGGTCGCCAGGCCGACCTGAAAGCGGATCTTTTCGTCGTGCAGAGCCTCGCGGGCATAGTCGGTGGCCGCGCGAGTTGCCCCGACGCGCTGGATCGCGGCGCTCAAATTGGCGAGCGCATTCTCAACCTCAACGATGATGCGTGAGATCTGATCGCGATAGGCCATGCGCGACTGCTCATAGGTGATCTTCGCGGCAGCCAATGCTGCCCGGATAGGCGCATTCCCCAACGGCATCTCGAAGATCAACTGCGCGACATAGTTGTAGTAGCGGAAATTTAACATTTCGTTCAGAGCGGTGTTATACCCGCCCTGGAACGGCAGTCTGAAGCCCGCGAGGGGCGGGGTTGCGGTAGTGACGCAATTGCTAAGCGCCGGCGGCAGACCCAAGGCGGAGCCGCACAGCGCGTCGCCGGCCAGTTCACTGGTGCCGATCGACGCCGCAACGTTCAACTGCGGGAGCAGCTGATTCTGCTGGAATTTCACTTGTAGCAGGTTGGTGCGAACGTCCTCGCGCGTGGCGGCCAGTTCGGGACGGCCGGCCATCGCAAGCTCCAGCGAATGTTCTTCCTCGATAGTGACTGGCTCGTCGGGATTTGGATTGTCGGCGGTGTCAATGCGTTCCGGTAAAAATGTGTGGGATGGATTCAGCATGACGTCCTGCCGCAGCACAGCCAGTGCGGTGGTCAGCGCGGCGCGCTGAGAATAGACGTTGGCGGCAGCGGTGGCAGCGGCCGACTCGGCTTCCTGCAGATCGATCGGTGCAAGCGTGCCCACCTGCACGCTGATACGGTTCTGGCGCACGAGATCTTCGTTGAACTTCAGCGTCTCTTCGGCAACCACCAGGTTTTCGCGCTGGAGGACGACGTTCCAGTAATCGTTGCCGATTTGAAGGACGAAATCGTTAAGTTCCTGCGCATATGTCCACTGCGCCTCGCGCTGACCGGATTCCGCAACGGTTACGTTCAGCGTGGCGTAATCCATGCCGAAATTGCGCAGGAGCGGCTGCAGCAGAGTAATGCCGAGGCTCGTCGAGTAATGAGGATTGACCGTGACGAAGGTATTGTTCGTCAGCAGGCGGCTATTCTCAAAGGACGCGCCGAGTGATCCGTTGGTTAGCGCGAGAGTTTTTGCCAGCGAAAAGTTCCATTCGTAGGTCTTGCTCGACAGCGCGTGGCTGTTGGCAACAATAGTGCTCTGCGAGGGCGTAACCGACTTGTTGATACCGCCAGATGCGAGAAAGTCGACGTCGAAGGCGCTGTTCGCCATCCGGACCGCCTCGGTCGCCGCCATCGGATTGAGCTGGCTCGCCTTGACGTTGGGATTGTTCTCGACAGCGATATAAATGGCCTGCTTCAGCGTCAAGGCCTCGGTCGTGTTGTCGAAGCTTCTGACGAAAGCGTCGCTGATAACGGCTTCGGGCGCGATCAACATCGTCGGATTCCATTGATGGTCCAGCACCTTCGGCACCGACAGCACGGTATCGTTGAACTCGAACTGGTTCGCCGCCGAAGCGGGGATATTGGCTTTCGGCGGATTCAACTGGGCGCTGTAGACGCGCAGCGGCGGACCGCCAACCGTCTGAGCGGCCGCGGTCACAGCCGCGATGACCGCGGCGAATCCGCTTACGATCGCGGCTCGTACGATCGCCGTCCAGATGCCGCGGCGGATACCAATTATGCGATAAATCGTCGAAGTCCGATCGCGGGATGAGTCACACATAAGAATTCCCATGATGAAGAGTTCCCATCACGATCGGAGTCAGAACGCCGCGTACCAGGGAGTCTCGCTCGGATCCGCGACCTCGAAATTCACATTGAAGCTGCGCAACAAGGTTCCTTTGGCGGTTTCGAGCGCGAGCCACGCATTCTCCAGATCGATATCCGCCTGCACCTCGTTGCCCTGGGCGGTCACCAGTTCGTTTTCGTATTGCAGCAGATCGTGAGTGGTCGCCATGCCGACGCGGAAGCGAATCTCCTCGTCATGCAGCGCCTCGCGCGAATAGTAGGTCGCGCTCTTGGTCGCCTCCACCCGTTTGATATCGGCATGGATATTCGCAAGCGCGCTTTCTACCTGTTCTACCAACTGCGAGAGCGATGCGCGGTATTGGAGCCGCAATTGCTCGTAGCTCACCCGCGACTGCCCGAGCGCCGACCGCGCGGCGGCGTTGGACAGCGGCCGCTCGTAATTGACCACGAATTCGTAGTTGTAATAGCCATAGTTGAACAGGTTGTTCAGTACTGTTCCGTAGTCGCCGTCGAACGGAAGCTTCACGCCGTTGAGCGGCGGCGCTCCGGAGAGCTTGGAGTTGAAGCAGTTGGTCTTGGTCGATCCGAATGGCGAGCCGCATAGCGCGTCGCCGGCCAGTCCGCTGTTGGCGATTTGCGTTTGGACGGTTACCTGAGGCAGCAGCTGGTTTTCCTGAAACTGGACCTCCAGGAGCGCGGTACGGATACTCTCGCGCATATCGCCGAGCGAGGGTGAGTAAAGCACGCCCGTCTCGAGGGCGTCCATTTCATTTTCATCGACCTTCATCGCCAGATTGGGCGCATCAGCCGGTTCGACATTCTGCGGCAAAAAGGAATGCGACGGATTAAGCATCACGTCCTGACGCAGTTGTGCGCGGGCAGTCGCGAGCGAGGCCTCGGAGGTATAGACGTTGGCTGCCGCGGTCGCTGCCGAGGATTGCGCTTCCTGCAGATCGAGTGGCGCCAGCGTGCCGACGCGCACGCTTATCGAGTTCTGCCGGACGAGGTCTTGGTTGAATTTCAACGATTCCTGGGCCACTTCGAGGTTCTCTTCAGTGAGCACGACATTCCAATAGTCGTTGCCGACCTGCTGCACGAACGACTGGAGACTTTGCGCCATCGACCACTGCGCCTCCTTCTGCGCCGACTCGGCGAGCCTCACGTTGATAGTCGCGAATTTCCACCCGAAGTTGCGCAGCAGCGGCTGTGAGAGGGAAACCGCCAGCGTCGAGTCATAATAAGGATTGATCGTTTCGGTCAGGTTGTTGGATAGCTGCCGCGTGTTGTTGAAGGTAAAGCTCAAGGTACCGTTAGTGGTCGACAGCACCTTGTTGAGGCCAAAGTTCCAGTCGTAATCCTTGGTCGACAGCGCATCGCCCGCGCTCTCGAGGGCGCTGGTGGTCGGCGTTACGGTTTTGATCTGATCGGCAGTCGCGGTGAAGTCCGGATCGAAGACGCTCAGCGCGCTGCGCACCGACTCGGTCGATCCGATCGGTCCGAGCTCGATTGCGGCAACCTGCGGATTGTTCGACAGCGCAATATAGATCACCTGCTTGAGCGTCAGCCGCGCAGTGGTGTTGTCGTAGGTCCCGATGAAGCTCTGGCTGAGCACGCTTTCGGGCGCCACCAGCTCGGTCGGATTCCACTGCTTGGAAATGATGCTCGGCAGCGAAAGAATCGACGTGTTGTTTTCGAACTGATTTGCCGCCGACGGGGCGACGTTGACCGTCGGGGCTGGTTGCTGGGCGCTGTTCTGATTCGAATTCCACACCGGCACCGGCGCCGAAAGAGCTGTCGGCGTACCGTTGGCCGAGCCGGCATCGGCGAGCCGGATATTTACGCACGACAGTGCGAACATCACGAGCATCATGATCGTCGCGGGAGTCAAACGGGCATTCCAGGTCATCTCGTCAAACCTCCCCCCGTGAAGCGGACGCGGATCGATCTTTCACGGTGGCCGGCCCTCGGCCGGATTTGTTCCTTGAGCAACAGTTGTTCAGCAGCAGGTTTTATCCAAATGCCGTCAACCTTAGGCAACATGCGCTTGCAACACGTCAATTGGACCCGGATTATAGCTTGCGTATGCGAGATGGGCGAGTGTTTTCCGAACGAGGAATGAGCGCGTGCGATTTCTGAAAATCTTGGTCATAGCCAGTGTATTTGCGTCGGTGTGGATTCTGACGCTTGGTGCTCCGCGCCGCACGGGCGGCGTATGGGCGCAGCTCGGCGCACCGCCCGCGCCACTGCCCGCACCGCCGGCGCCGCCCGGCGCGGCGCCTGCGGCAGGAGGAGCGGCGATTCCCGGTGCGGCGTCATTGGCGCCGGCTCCGGGCTCGACGTCGCAGATAAGTCAGGCGACGCCGACTCCCTCGACACGGATTTACAATTGCAGTTGCTTCAACACCGGCACCCGCGTGCGATGGATCGGTCAGGTGACGGCGACGAGCTTCTATACGGCTCGCCAGAGCGCGGTCAACAGTTGCGTGACCTATTCTTTCAATCGGGAGCCAACCTCGGCTTACCTGCCGCCGCCGCAGTTCGGCTTCTTTCCCACGCCGGTGCCGCCCGTCTCCGCTTCGCAGACCGAACCGTCGCTGCCCAGTCTTCAAGCGCCAGGAATTTCAGGCACCGCGCTGCAGGGCTCCTCAGCGGTCACCAAGTGCGGATTGTGCGCGTGTGATTAAACGGTTCCGGTTCAGTTCAGGAGCCTCGCAAGTTCATCGGGAAGCGGAGCTGTAACGGCTACCCCGCCAGCCGCGGGCGATTCGAATTCGATTTCCGTTAGATGTAACCAGAAGCGGCCGGCGCGCAACGCCCGCGTTGGTTCCGCAGGGGACAATTCGCCGCCGTATAATTCGTCGCCGACAATCGGATGTTCGATCGACGCGAGGTGCACGCGAATCTGATGACGCAGCCCGGTCGATGGATATACGTCGACCAGCGTCATTCCGTTGAACCACCTTGTTGGCACGGCGTGCGTCGAAGCCGCGCGGGGAGGTCGCACGCCGGACATCCTGCCGCCCGATCGGCTGAGCATCCGATGGCTCCGGCGGCGATCGTGCGAAATCGCAACGTCGATCTCTGTCGCCTGCTCCATCCGACCCGAAACCAGCGCCTGGTAGCGCCGCCTGATTCCACCGCCGCGAATCGCGGCGCGCAGAAGCCCAAAGGAATCGCCGTTGCGCGCGATCATCAGCGCCCCCGAAGTTCCATTGTCGAGCCGATGGATCAGTCCGCCTTCGCGCGGATCGACGCCCACCGCCGCGGTTTCCGGCATCGCGGCGGCAAGGCCGTTCATCACGGTTCCCGTCTCGCCCGGCCGCATCGGATGACACGGCATCATGCCCGGCTTGTTGACGACGACTACCGAAGGATCGACATAAAGAATTTCCAGCACGATCGACGGATCGGCCGTCAGCGCGGCCGCAACGGGCCGGCTGTCCAGTTCGACGCGGTCGCCGCTATGGACAAGCTCGCTCTTGCGCGACGGGCTTCCGTTGACGCGGACCATCCCGGCCTCGATTAGGTCGCGCGCGACGCGGCGTGACGCGGCCATGCCGTTACTGACGAGGTAGCGATCGAGCCGCTGGTCGTCGTCCGTCATCGCTTCACCCATGTCTGTTGACACCCAGCGCGCCTGGCGTCCGCTTGCGGAGCCGTCGCGACGTTTCCAGGATTTTCTGCTATCCGCGAACCGCGCTCTTCACGCGGCGCGTGACCCGGCGTACCTCGGCGGGCAGCCGCAGCAGACGGCGCAGTTCGCGGCCGGTATGCGATCGCGTTGATCGGGCGACCGCCAGTGGGCTGCCACTGGCTATCAGGCGGCCACCGTCATCGCCGCCGCCCGGTCCGAGATCGATCACATAATCCGACTGCGCGATGAACTCGAGATTGTGCTCGATCACCACGACCGAGTTGCCCTCGCGAACCAGCCGCTCGAGTACCTGCAGCAGCCGCCGCACGTCTGTCGAGCTGAGGCCTGTCGTCGGCTCGTCGAGAATAAAGAGCCGTCCGAGGCGGGCGCCGTTGGGCCCAATCGGCACCGGCTCCAGATCGGCGAGCAGGAAGCGGGCGAGCTTCAGGCGCTGCGCTTCACCGCCTGACAGCGTCGCAGTCGCCTGGCCGAGCTGCAGGTAGCCGAGACCGACTGCGGTGAGAGCCGCGAGCCGTTTGCCGATCGCGGGATTGCGCTCGAAACGCGCCGCCGCCTGATCGACGGTGAGCGCCAGCACATCGTCGATATTGAGACCATCGAGCTTGATCGCGAGCACGTGGCTCTGGAAGCGGCGGCCGTCGCAATGTTCGCAGGCCACTTCAAGGTCCGCCATGAAGTGCATCTCGATCGTGACGGTGCCGCTGCCGTTGCATCGCTCGCATCGTCCGCCCGCGACATTGAAAGAAAACGCTCGTGGCCCGATACCGAGGCGGCGCGCTTCGGGACTGGCGCCGAAGAGCTTGCGGATCTCGTCGTAAAACTTCATGTAGGTTGCGAGGTTGGACCGGCTCGATCGCGCGGGCAGCTCCTGACCCATGTGAATCATGTCGCCGAGCGCCTCGAACCCAGCAATCTGTTTGCAGGCGCCCACTTCGCTGACTGGCTCCCCCGCGTACTTGAGCCAGTTGTGATAGAGCACGTCTTCGATCAGCGTCGATTTGCCCGATCCCGAAACGCCGGTAATCGCGACCAGCCGCTTTAGCGGAATCGCGACATCGACATTTTTAAGATTGTGCTCGGTGGCGCCGGTGATCCGGATTGCGGGGTCGCCGCGGGCAAAGCGCCGCTCGCGGGCGAGCACGCGCAGCAGCAACGATCGCGCGGGCGTATGCAGCACGCTTTTCAGGACGCCCGGCGCTGGCGGCCCTTCGTAAATCAGCGCGCCGCCTTCGTGACCACCGCCAGGTCCGAGCTCGACCACATGGTCGGCGCCGGCCGTGATCGTTTGGTCGTGTTCGACGACCACGACCGTATTGCCGAGGTCGCGCAGACGATAGAGCACCTGCAGGAGTTGGCGGGCGTCGCGCGCATGCAGTCCGACGGTGGGTTCATCGAGGGAGTAGAGCGTGCCGACCAGCAGGTTGCCGAGAGCGCTGGCCAGATGGATTCGCTGCGCCTCGCCGCCTGACAGGGTGCGCGCCTGCCGATCGAGCGTCAGGTAGCCGAGCCCGACGTCGTTCAGATACGCGAGTCGGTTCGACAGTTCGCGCAGGACGGTGCCGGCAAGTCGCTTGGCCTCGGCGCCGCGGGCGATCCGGTCGATCCAGCGGGTGGTGTCTCGCACCGGCATCCGGCTTACCGCGACGATGGTCATCGAATCGATCAGCACGTTCAGAGCGTCGGCCTTGAGTTTGCTGCCGCCACAGTCCGCGCAGGTTAGAAAGCGCCGATAGCGGGCGAGCAGGATGCGCACGTGGGTCTTGTAGCGCTTGCCTTCCATCCAGCGGAAAAAACCACGCACGCCGGGCCATCGATCGCGATCATGCCCGCGATCGTGATGGTCATGATGGCGATCTTTGCCGTCGCGCGGACGCTCCGGTTCTTCGCGAACCGGCTCGCCGTCGAGAATCCAGGCGCGCTCCTCGTCGGTCATCATGTGGAACGGCACGTTGCGCCGGACTTTGGCCTGCCGCGCCCGCTTGAGCATCCAGTCGTTCATCTCGCGATAGGCGGGCGTCCGCCACGGCGCGATCAGCCCTTGGCGCAACGACAGCGCGGGATTCGGAATGACCTTTTCCATGTCGAGCTCGACGGTGCGGCCGAACCCTTCACATCGCGGGCAGGCGCCGAGCGGACTGTTAAAGGAGAACAGCGCCGGTGAGGGCTCGGGAAAAGAGGTGGCGCATCGCGAGCAGTTGAACCGCCGATCGAAGTTCATCTCGCCGATCGTTGCGAAGCCGCCGTCGCGCCGTTCGATTCTGACGACGTGTGCGCGCCCACCGCCAAGATGGAAGGTTTTCTCGAGCGCCTCGCGGACGCGTTCGCCACTTCCGCCACCGGCAGCTTCAAGCGCGACTCGATCAATTACGACCGGTATTGTGCCGTCGAACATCTTCTCGCTGGAGTCAAGATTTGCAGCGAGGTCGGCGGTCTCGATAAAGCCACCATCGTGAAACAGGCGATGGTATCCATTCTGGACCAGGTAGGCGATCGTCTCCGCGAAGCTGCGCGTGCCGATTTCATAAGGCGCGATAAAGACGTAGCCGCCCGGGGTCGCGAGGATTGCCGCCGCTGCCTGATCGATATTGTCGCGCACGACCTCGGTGTTGCAGCGCGGGCAGAAGGTGTGGCCGATCGTCGCGAACAGTAGTCGCATGTAGTCGGCAATTTCAGTGACGGTGCCGACCGTCGAGCGGGCGTTCTTGATTGTATTCTTCTGGCGCAGCGCCAGCGCGGGTGGAATCTCGCCGATCTGATCGACGTCCGGCCGATCCATCCGCTCCAGGAACAGCCGCGCGTAGGTCGACAGGCTCTGCACGTAACGGCGCTGGCCTTCGGCATAGATGGTATCGAAGACCAGGCTGGATTTGCCCGATCCCGACACCCCCGTAACGACGGTCAGCTTGCCGTGCGGAATATCGAGCGAGATGTTGCGCAGATTGTGGGTGCGCGCGCCGCGGATGACTATCGAGCGCTCCAACTCGTACCGCCCCTAGCGCGGAGCGTCCTGGTTGCCGTTCTTGCGCCGGCGCTCGCCGGGGTATTCTTCAGCAACTTGGGCATAGAGCTCGCTAAGCCGGGCGTCGAAATCGCCCTGCAGCCGGTTGGTTTCTTTCTCGCGTTGCTCGCGAGGCAGATCCGTGAGCTTGCCGAGGTCGTCCTCAAGCTGTTGCATCATCCGATTACGGGCGATCAGATATTGGTAGCCGTTCATAATAGGTATGGAATTGAAATCCTTAAAATTCCAAAGACAACCAGTATAGGTTATCCTTCGACTAACGGACAATCACCGACCAGCGAATGGCCGAACGTCTATCAACCGGTGAATTATCGAGCACGATTGTTCCGATCGAAAATGTTCATCAGGTGGCTGCAAGTTTGAACCGACGTTCCATGGCGCCGGAGATCCTGAAGGCCGAAAGCCTCGAACTTCCGGGTCTCGGCCATGGGTTCTGCGGACGCC
>Ga0302326_10025821_pt1 | contig 11897 bp, 11 predicted proteins | sample Palsa_T0_3_FD_202264 | JGI IMG/M metagenome (GOLD analysis project Ga0302326, IMG submission 202264) | Peat permafrost microbial communities from Stordalen Mire near Abisko, Sweden - Palsa_T0_3 | ecosystem: Environmental > Terrestrial > Soil > Palsa > Peat permafrost | place: Sweden: Abisko... | reverse complement strand
TCGAAGATCGCCGTCATTCACAACGGGATCATCGAGAACTACGCTTCGCTGCGCGAGCGGCTCATCGCGAGCGGACATACGTTTCGCAGCGAGACCGATACCGAGGTGCTCGCGCACCTGATCGAAGAGAACGACACCGGGGATCTGGTGGCGGCGGTTCGCAAGACGCTGCGTGAGGTGCGCGGTGCGTTTGCGCTCGGCGTCCTCTCGTCGGACGCCCCGGATCAACTTGTCTTCGCGCGCAGCGGCGCGAGCCCGCTCGTCGTCGGCATCGGCGAAGGCGAGATGTTCGTCGCCTCCGATACGCCTGCGATCTTGCAGTATACGCGCAAGCAAGTGATCTTGCGCGAAGGTGAGATGGTGGTCGTCGATCGCGACGGCTACAAGCTCACCGATTTCCTCGGCAACACGATCGAACGCGAAGTCACGCAAGTGATGTGGGATGCTACCTCAGCCGAGAAAGACGGCTTCAAGCATTTCATGCTCAAGGAGATGTTCGTGCAGCCGAGCGTCGTCAAGGAGACGCTCGCGGGTCGCATCGACGAGTCGGGCGACTCGCAACTTGCGGCCGAACTGCACATCGATGAAGCGCTCTTGCGCGCGATGACCAAGATTTCGATCACGGGCTGCGGCACGGCGTTTCACGCGGGCATGGTCGGCATGTATTTGTTGCGCTCGCTGTGCAAGCTGCCCGTCGAGATGGAGCTCGCGAGCGAGTTCCGTTACGGCGACCGGGCGCTCGACCCGCGGACGCTGACGATTGCGATGTCGCAGTCGGGCGAAACCGCCGACACGATCGAAGCCGTCAAGATTGCAAAGGCTGCCGGAGCGCCGGTCGTCGGCATTTGCAACGTGCTCGGGTCGCACCTCACGCGCCTGGCCGACGGGATTCTCTACACGCGCGGCGGTCCCGAGATCGGCGTCGCGGCCACCAAGACCTACATCTCGCAGACGATCGCGATGGTGCTCTTCGCGCTCTACCTCGCGCGCTTGCGCTCCTCCGAGCCGATCGAGCGGCTGCGCGAGATCGCGGAGAACACGAAGCTCTTGCCGGCCGCGATCGACTTGTGCCTCAACAATTCCGACGACATCCGCAAGATCGCAAAGAAGCTGCGCAAGGCGCGCAGCGCCATGTTCATCGGCCGCTACGTTAATTTCCCGACCGCGCTCGAGGGCGCGCTCAAGCTCAAAGAGATCTCGTACATCCATGCTGAGGGCTACGCCGCGGGCGAGATGAAGCACGGCCCGATCGCGCTGCTCGATTCGCGCGTCCCGGTCGTCGGCATCGTCACCGAGGGTCGCGTCCGCGAGAAGATGCTCTCGAACCTAGCCGAAGCCAAAGCCCGCGAAGCGATCACCGTCGTCATCGCGAACTACGGCGATCACGAAGCGGCCGCGCTCGCCGATCACATCCTGTGGGTCCCCAAAGTCGACGAACTGCTCTCGCCGATCGTCAACGTGGTCCCACTGCAGTTGCTCGCGTACCACATCGCCGACCTCGACGGCAAAGACGTCGACCAGCCCCGCAACCTCGCCAAAACCGTCACCGTCGAGTAGCCCCCTCTACCGTTGAGTAGCACCCACCCCCCTGTCACCCTGAGCGGAGGCCCGAAGGGCCGCAGTCGAAGGGCGCCGGTTAGGTCCGAGCCCCGTGTCGGCGCAGCCTCCGCGGATGTTCGAGCACACGTGCATGACGCCGTTGCGATCGGGATACGAACGCGCGCTGTGGAAGTGCCAGCTCATCTTGTTGCGGCCTTGCTCGCCGTTGTCGTCGAGCAGGCGCGCGTCGGCATCGGCGTACCCGTATTCGCCCGGCAGCTTCAGCCAACGATCGAACCATGCGACGGTATAGTACGTCGACATCGCATTGCCCCAGCCGTTTTCGCACTCGTTCGCGCTGGGATTCGGACACCACGATGTCGCCGGAAGCCCGGGGCCTTCGCTAAACTCGTAGTGCGAGCTGCCTCGGATCGTCAATTCGTAGACGGGAGTGCCGGCCTTGACCCATTGCGAAAACGCATCCTTATGCTCGTCGATCGGCGGCGGCGTCGTAAACGGCGTCGGCGTCAAACCATATTCCGACGAGTTGCCCATCGCCGGGACGCGTGCGGTGAACTTCGTGGACGTCGTCATGTTGCCGATGCCGCCGACGTCGCCGCCCGCCGGACCGAACAATCCGTCCCACGCGACCGCGACCTTCACGGGATTGGTCGCATCGATTTTGCCCGGCCATTGCGCGGCGCCCGCGCCTCCATACCCTTGCACGATCGAAACGCCGATCGCGCCCTCGGAGTGGCCGGCGATCCCGAGACGATTGGGATCGATACGATTCCAGTATGGATTGTAATTGACGACGGTCGTCGGGTAGACGCCTTTGCACGTCGTGTTGTTCGGATATTGTTTTGAGGGAGTGGAGCGGAAGAAGTCGATGGCATCCACGAGACCGGACTCGAAGACGCTGTCGTTGATGTTGCCGCCCTGCGTTCCGGTCGGCGTTTGTTCGTCGGACCGGCCTTGCCCGCGCGGATCGAACGTTAAAACGACGTAGCCCGCGCGCACGAGCGCTTGCGCGGCCCACCAATAGAGCGTTTCGGGAGCTTCGACCGAGCCGTTCTCGATCACGACGTTGGGCAAGGCGTCGCCCGGCGCCGACGATGCCGGCGCCCACACGCGGCCCGACATGCGCGCACAGCCGGAATCGTACGCGACGAACGGCGTGACGACGGCCTGCGTCGTGTAGAACGTCGAACCGTCGGGCCCGGTCATTTGCTCGAAGCGGAACGGATCGCCCGTGGCGGGACCCGACCACTGCGTGCCGACCGGCGTGTACGGGGTGTTGCCCGACTGGGGATAGAGCCAGCTCGGATCGGCCAACGCTCGATCGGCCCACTGCGTCATGTTCGTCCCGTCTTGCGTTTCCTCGGCGAGCACGAACGCCGGCATCGCTTGTTCGGTCTCGTCCTGCGTCACCATGGCGTAGTTGGTCGCCTCGCACTGCACGTATGCCGTCGAGGGATATGTCGCCGTGTCGCACGTGAGGTCTGCGGACGACGTCGCGGACGGTGTCGGACCGGAGAGGCCGGGCGTTGCGGACGTACCCGGCTGGGGCGTGGCGGACGTGCCGGGCTGGGGCGTTTGCGTGCCTGCAGCCGTAGCGCTAGGTGTGGCGCCCGGAGCGTGCGTCGAACCCGTGCCCGGCGTCGAACCTGGATTGGGCGACCTCGCAAGCACCGGCGCGGGAGCGGACCCGACCGACGAACCGGCGCCGCCGCAGGCGGCCAAGACTGAAGCGGTGGTCAGAACCAACAGCGCGCGAAGGACCCCTACGGACATTGCACTTCCCCGGCAAGGGACGGCGGGCGCGGCGAGGGCGCATTAGGGTTCAATAGTCGGGCGGTAAACCTTGCTAGACCCAGCGACGCACGCGCATTTTGTAGGCGAGATAGCGATCGCCGAACTTGTCTTCGAGATAGGCTTCTTCGCGGTCGATGACGCCGCGGTCGATCGCACCGATGACGACGGGCAGCAGCAGTAACGGCACGGCGCTGCGCACGAGCAGGGAGCTGCCGATGTAGGTGATCGCCATCGCGACGTAGATCGGATTGCGCGAGTAACGAAACGGACCCGATTCGACGATGGCGTGCGCCGGCTTGTACGGATTGACGTTGGTTCTAGCACCGCGCATCGTCGCGGCCGCCACGCCGCCCCAAGCGAGCCCCGCCGCGACGGCGGCTGCGCCGAGAACGCGCGAAGGCAAAGACGGCAGGGGCGGTAAGGGCACGAAGTGCTTCATCCCCGCTGCCGCAGCAAACGCGCCCGCGAAGATCAGCGACGGGTCTGCGACGATGCCGGGCCTGTCGCGGTCGTGCATCTTACGGAACTCCGGTGACGCGCTGGACCATCTTATAAAGGATGCTCATTTGGGTTCCCGATTTGAGCGCGAAGTTTGGATCGTCGTAGCCCCACCAGTCCCAGCATCCCATCGGGTTCGTCCCAACGGTCGTGCCGACGAGCGTTGCGTCGGCCTCGATCGCAAAGGGATACAGCACGATGATGTTGTTGGTATCGGCCCACTCGTCGATGCCGGCTTCGGCGGTCCACTTCGTCCCCGGTCCGGTTACCTGTTGCTGCGTCAGCGCCTGATTCTGGATGCAGCCGTGCAGTGCGAGAATGAACCCGCAGGTCGCGCCCGACGCACAACTCCGCGGCACGAAGACCCAACCGTTCGTATCCATGGAATCGCTCGCCGCCGCGCCGAACTCGGTCTGGTCGAAATTGATCAACGATCCGCCCAGCGTCCCGTCGTTGCGCGGGTTGAGGGTTCCGAAGAACAACGTCAACCACGTTTTCTCCGAATCGTACGGCACGCTTCCGTCGTCGCACGAAATCATGTAGGGTTCCGTCGCCGTCGGGCAAGGCACCTCGCCCTGCGGAGACTCCCATCCGTGATTCGCCGGGTACGTATTATCGAAGGTGACCTTTGCGCCGTAGTGCAGGTACTCGCTGTCGAGGTCGGCCTTTTCTTGCGGGTTGACGACCTGATCCTTCGTGCCCGACCAAATGTAGACGGGCTGACCCCGAAGGTTACTCGACGGATCGATCGTACCCGCGGCGGACTGCGCATCGAGATACGATTCGGATGAGGAGAGTTCGCTGCCGTACGATGCTTGACATGTCGGCAACGTCTCGCCCCCGCAGTCGAGCAGCGCTTGAGCGATGTTGCCGGTTCCCGCGCAGTCGTAGACCCCGCCCGCATAAATCGCGGCGCCCTTGAACGTCGCCGAGTGTGCGACGTGCATCTGCACGCCGAAGAAGCCGCCCGACGAGATGCCGGCGACGAAGATCTTGGTCGGATCGACCTTGTACGCGCCGAGCTTCACGGGGTTGCGAACGATGGTCGTCGACGCCGGGTTCGGGCCCGAGACGCACAGCGCGGTCGTCGCCGTGGGTGACGGCGTCAAGCCGGGTGAGGCGCTCGGTGCCGTGGTGGCGCCGGGGGTCGGCGTCGCGGCACCGGCTTCCGTCGCGGAGGCTGTCGCGGTCGCCGCGGCTCGCGGTGCCGGGACGTTGATGCTGCTCGTCGTGCACGCCGCGAACAGCGCTGCCGCCGCGAGCGGAATCAAAAGAAGACCGCGAGCTGAGGTCATTCCCGACCCCGTACGGCGGCAGCACAATTTTCCCCGCGAGGCGACGCGGGAAACTCGCGGGCGCGCCGCGACTCTACATGACGATGCCCTCTACGACCGCCCCCCGCTTCGACGGGCGCACGCACGACGCGCTGCGCCCGGTTACCATCGAACCCAATCCGCTTGCCTATGCGGAAGGCAGCGCGCTCATCAGCGTCGGCAACACGCGCGTGCTCTGCGCGGCGACGATCGAGGAAAAAGTGCCCCCGTGGCTGCGAGGTCAAGGTCGCGGCTGGGTGACCGCGGAGTACGCCATGCTTCCCCGGGCCACCCAGGAGCGCACGCAGCGCGAAGCGGCTCGCGGTAAGGTCGGGGGACGGACCCACGAGATCCAGCGTTTGATCGGGCGCGCGCTGCGCGCGGTCACCGACCTCAAGGTCTTGGGAGAGAAGAGCGTCATCGTCGACTGCGACGTGTTGCAAGCCGACGGCGGGACGCGAACGGCCGCAATCACCGGTGCCTACGTGGCGCTCGCGCTCGCGCTGCGCCGCGATTTCGCCCCAGGCCCCAAATGGCCGCTCGTCGCGCAGATCGGCGCGATCAGCGTGGGCTACGTGGACGGGATCGCGCACCTTGATCTCGCCTATGCCGAAGATAGCCGGGCCGAGGTCGACATGAACGTCGCGATGACCGATGCCGGCGCGTACGTCGAGCTGCAGGGTACCGCGGAAGGCCGCACGTTCGATCGCTCGCAGCTCGATGCAATGCTGGCGCTCGCGCAGCACGGTATCGAAGAGTTGTTCGTCTTTCAACGTTCCGCCCTCGACGCCGTCCGTGCCGGCTGATCGCGCGAGCCTCGTGGCGCTCGTCGCCGAAATCGGTCGATTCCACATTCGCGACAAGCACATGCGCCGCGCCCAAGCCGAGATGGCACGCGCGCTGGCCAACGGCGTGCCGGACGACGCGGGGGTGGAACGCTACTGCGCTGCGGTGCGAGCGTACTTTTCGGGCTTCGAGCGTGAAGCCCGCAGCCGTCTTGCCGATGTCGACCGGCGGCTTGCGAAGGTGAGCCAGTTGCAGTTCAACCTGACCGCCGAACGTGGGGTGGCGGAGCGCCGCGTCGAGGCCACGCAAGGCGTCCTCGCTCGTGTCCTGGAACTCGCGCGAAGATGAAGGTCCTCGACGACGTCGGGCGCGGCACGATCGGGTTCTTGGAGTACGTCGGTGGGACTGCGAAGCTTTCGGCCGAGTCCGCGACGTTCATCGGTCGTCTGCGGATTCGCGGCGCCGAAACGATCGCCCAGGCCCAGAATCTAGGAATCCAGTCGACCGTCATCGTGCTGCTGACCTCGCTCTTCACAGGGATGGTCATCTCGCTCGAGTCGGCAAACTCGGCGAAGTCGTACGGCGTGTCGGATCTGGTGGGCGGGGCGGTGGCCTACGTGTCGTCGCGCGAGCTCGGTCCGATGTTGACCGCGGTCGTCGTCGCCGGTCGCGCCGGAGCCGCGATCGCTGCCGAGCTCGGATCGATGGTCGTGACCGAGCAGGTCGAGGCGCTCGAGGCCCTCGGGCTCTCGCCCATCCGGATGCTCGTCGTACCCCGTCTCGTGGCGCTCGTCGCGATGCTGCCGGTGCTCACGATTCTCGCGGACGTGGTCGCGATCGTCGGCGGGATGGTCCTGGCCAAGAATGTCGCGCAAATCAGCTATCACGAGTACATCGAATCCGCGCGGGTGTACGCCGATTACGGTGATTTCGTCAAAGGCTTGTGGAAGTCGGTCGTGTTCGCGATCATCATCGTGATCGTCGGGTGCTATCAGGGTTTCGGCGTACGTGGCGGAGCGGCCGGGGTCGGCAGGGCGACGACGGGCGCGGTCGTCATCTCGATCATCCTGATCTTCATCTCGAACTTCGTGATGTCGCTGATCTTTTTCGGCAAAGGATGAGCTTCGCCAGCGTTCGCGACGTGACGGTTCGATTCGGCGAGAAGGTCGTGCTCTCGAACTGCTCGCTCGAAGTCAAAGAACGCGCGATCACGTGCCTGATCGGTCTCTCGGGCGCCGGGAAATCCACGATCTTGCGCCTGCTCAACGGACTGCGCCTCCCCGATGCCGGAAGCGTGATCGTCCAGGGCGTGGATCTCGCGACGCTGTCGTCGCGCGACCTGATCGACTTCCGGCGCAAGATCGGTTTCGCGTTTCAGTTCGCGGCGCTCTTCGATAGCCTCACGGTGGGCGACAACGTCGCGCTGCCGCTGCGCGAACACACGAAGATGAGCCGCAGCGAGATCGACAAGGTCGTGATGGAAACGCTCGATTCCGTGGGCCTTGCCAACGTGCGCGACCGCATGCCTGCGGAACTTTCGGGAGGCATGCTCAAGCGTGCCGGGTTCGCGCGCGCGGTCGTCACCAACCCGAACATGGTTCTCTACGATGAGCCGACGACGGGCCTCGACCCGATCATCACCCACGTGCTGACGGATACGATCAAGAGGCAGCGTCAGCAGCTCGACGGAACCGTGGTCGTGGTGTCGCACGATCTCGAGAGCATCTACGCGATGGCGGACTACGTCGCGATGCTCTTCGAGGGTGCCATCATCGCGTACGGAACGGTCGACGAAATGAAACGCTCGCCCAATCCGATCGTGCAGCAGTTCTTGCAAGGGAGTGAAGTCGGGCCGATCCCGCTCTAGCGGACTCGCCCGAAACAAGGGATATGAACAAACAAGCTCAGGTCGGTCTGTTCACCATCGTCGGATTCTTGGCGCTCTTCGCGGTGTTCTACGTGCTCTCCGATTTCGGCACGAGATCGCGCGGCTACAAGATCGGCGTGCACTTCACGGCCGCCTCCGGGCTGCGCGACGCCGCCTTCGTGTACCTCAGCGGCGTTCCGATCGGTGCGGTCGACGACATCAAACTGCTGCCGGACTACACGACCGAAGTCGTCATGGCGATTCAGCCCGGCTACGAGATCCCCGAAGGCTCGCGCTTTCTGATTCAGGCGCCGATTACGGGCGAGCCGACCGTGTTGATCGAGCCGCCGAAGAACGTCTCGGAAAACATGCAGACGTTGCCGCACGAAGTGCTGCCGATCGATCAGCAGCCGAAAGGCGTGAACCCGACCTCGTTTGCCGACTTGCTCGAGCAGGGCCAAGGCGAGATCCGGCGCGTCGACAACTTGCTCGCGCAACTGCAGGAGTCCGAGCCCGCGCTGCTCGGCGAGCTCAAGAGCACGCTCGCGAACGCCAACGCCCTGACCTCGAACGCGAACCGCGCGCTCACCAAAGCCTCGACCGATGCGGAGCGGCTGACGGCGTCGCTGCAAACGAATCTGACCGCCGCAAGCAACAACGTGGTGGACCTCACGGGCTCCCTCGACACGTTCGTCAAGCGCGACTCAGGACAGGTCGACTCGCTGCTCGCGCAGCTCGATCGTACTTCGCGCTCGTTCGGTGAGACGGTGGATTCTCTGCGCGACGTCGCGACCAACCCGGAGGTGAAGAAGAATCTCATCGATACGACGCGCGAGTTCGCGTTGACCGCAAAGGCGTTCGCCGATCTGACGGGCGACTTGCGCAAGGTCACCGGAAATCCGCAAACGCAAAACCAGCTGCGCGACACCGTGGCGCAGCTCGATGCGACCTCTCAAAAGGTCGATTCGCTCGTGGGCCAGCTCGGCGGCCGTTCGAAGGTGTACGGCGTCGATGCCGGCGCGACGCCGGCTCCCGAGGAGGCCACCCCGAAACCCGGCGAGGTGCCGACCTCGCAGCCGTTGATTCCGCCTTCGCCCGGGCCCGGCGGATCGGCCGCGCCGCAAAGCTCGAGCGGTTCGGCGCCCTCGAGCGGCACGGCGACTTCGAGCGGCGGCCCGTCGTCGACGGCGCTGAACGCGCTCCGCAACCGGCTGAACTCGTTCACCAAAGATCTCGTCCAACTGCAAGTCCGCGCGAGCGAACTCTCGCCCGCCCGTCCCGGCAGCTTGAACCGGAACGTCTCTCCGCTGCTGACGGCCGATCGCGGACCGCAAACCGACTTCAACGTCTTCTTGCTGCCCAAGGGGCGCACCGGACTCGAAGCCGGTGTGAACGATTCGGGCGGCGTGGGCACCTCGACCGCGAACTTCATGATCCTCAACCGCAGCGGCGGCTTGACCTATGGCGGCGGCATGGAATACTCGCGCCTCGGCGTCACGACGAGCATCGCGAGCAAGACGTTCGGTCTCGAGACGCGCGCTTACGACCTGCGCCATCCGACGCTCGACCAGTACATCAACCTGTTCCTGCGCCCGAAACTTCAGCTCTTCGGCGGCGAACGGGATATCAGCCACTCGTCGCGCCGGACCACGTTCGGCATGCAGTTCGAGTTCTAGCGCCTCCAGAGCCTGCCCGCAGCGACCGAAGCGAGTCGAAGGGGTGATTCCGTTACGCGACAACACGAGTCGCACCCCGGTCTTCCCGATCGCGGTGTACGGCATCGTGCTGCTCAACGTGATCGTGTTCTTGCGCGAGGTCGAGCTGCCCACGCAGGCGGCGCGCAACGCCTTTATCGACGGCTACGCGCTGATTCCGTACGACCTCTCGCACGGCGTGCAGCTCGCGCACGCGCCGCCAACGATCCTGACGCTCGTCACGTCGCAGTTCTTGCACGGCAGCATCTTGCACATCTTTTTCAACATGTTGTTCTTCGTCGTGTTCGGGCCGGAGATCGAGTACCTCACCGGGCATGTGCGCTTCGTCGCGTTTTATCTGTTGTGCGGGATCGCCGGAGGGATCGCGCAGTTCTCGGTGATGCCCGGCAGCCACGTGCCGGGGATCGGCGCGTCGGGCGCGATCGCGGGCATCCTCGGGGCCTACGTCGTGCGCTTTCCGACCAACAGCATCGAGACGATCGTCCCGATCGGCTGTTTTCCGCTGTTTCTGCGGCTGCCGGCGATCCTCATCATCGGCGTCTGGGCCGCGACGCAGTTCATGCACGGCTTCGCGCCGCTTTCGACGCGCGTGCTCTCGGAACAGGGCGGCGACGTCGCGTACTTTGCCCACATCGGCGGATTCCTCTGCGGCGTGCTGCTGGTGGGCCTGTTCGCGAAATCGGCACCGCGGCGGCAGGGCCGGCGCTATCGCTATCATCATTAAAGCTACGATGCATAGGGAGCAACGGCCACGGGTTGCGATTTTGGGAGCGGGCGCGATGGGGACGCTCTTCGCGTTTGCGCTCGCCGAGCAGAACGACGTGACCTTGGTCGACGTTCGCGGCGACGTCGTGGACACAATCAACGCGAACGGCGGCGTGCAGGTCGACGATCTGCCGGTGCGCCACGTCGTGGCGACGCGCGATCCGGCGCGCGCCTTCGCCACGAACTACCTCTTCGCGTTCGTGAAGGCGCCCAACACCCTTGGCGCCGTGCGGCCGTTCGCGGGCCAGCTCAACCCGGCAACGCCGATCGTCTCGCTGCAAAACGGGCTCGGTAACGAAGAAGCCATCAAGACCGCGCTCGGCGGTACCGTACCGCTCGTCATCGGCATCACGAACGAAGCGGCGCTCGCGGTCGGTCACGGCCGTTCGCGTCGCGGCACCGCGGGTGCGACGGTCGTGGGCTCGGCCGGCGCGTCCACCGAAACCGTGCGCGGCGTCCAGCGGCTGATCGCGGCCTGCGGTCTCGAGTGCTCGATGGCGTACGATATCCGCCCGCACATGTGGGGCAAACTGCTCGCGAACGCCGCGATCAACCCGATCTCGGCGCTCGCCGACGCGACCAACGGGATCGTCGCGACGGATCCCGATGCGGCCGAACTGGCACGCGCGGTGGCGCTCGAAGGCGCCGCGGTCGCACACGCGCTGCGGGTCAATTTGCCCTTCGCCGACCCGTGGGAATACGTCCGTTCGATCGTAGCGGCCGGCATCGACGATCGCAACTCGATGACCGTCGACCTGGCCGCGCGGATGAAGACCGAAATCGACTACGTCAACGGTGCGATCGTCGGAGCCGGGCGGCGTCTCGGGATCCCCACGCCCTACAACGAAGCACTCGTGCGCCTAGTCAAAGCGAAACAGAACGCCGCCCGAGACTAGACGAAGAGCAGATCGAGGACGGCCTCGAGATCGCTGCCCGAGAGGAGACCGGCGCGGTCGGTTTCGCGGATGAACTTCTGCGTCGTGGCTTCGTCGCAAAAGCGGAGCAGCGAATCGAAGTAGCCTGCGACGTTGAGGAGAGCGATCGGCTTGTTGTGGTAGCCGAGCTGGTGCCAGGTGACGACCTCGAAGAGTTCTTCGAGCGTTCCGAAGCCGCCGGGCAGTGCGAGAAACGCATCCGAATGGGCCGCCATCAACGCCTTGCGCTCGTGCATCGAACCGACGACGTGCAGCTCGGTCAGCTTTCGATGCGCGACCTCGCGCGCTGCAAGTGCTTCGGGAATGACGCCGATCACTTCGCCGCCCGCGGCGAGCGCCGCATCGGCGACCGCGCCCATCAGCCCGACGCTGCCACCGCCGTAGACCACACCCGCGCCGCGTTCTACGAGGCGCCGCCCGACGGCGGTCGCGGTCTCGAGGAAGCGCGGGTCGGTCCCGGACGCCGCACCGCAAAACACGCACACGCGCACGCTAGGCGGCGCCCTCCGTGCCGCCGTCGTACGCTTCGCGCGCTCGAGCGAACGAGCGCACGTGGGATTCGATCCACTCGACGAGCGATCCGACGCGGCGCGCACACTCGCGACCGAGCGGCGTCAAGCGGTAATCGACGTGGGGTGGAACCACCGGATAGCTGCGCCGCTCG
>Ga0302326_10025819_pt1 | contig 11898 bp, 9 predicted proteins | sample Palsa_T0_3_FD_202264 | JGI IMG/M metagenome (GOLD analysis project Ga0302326, IMG submission 202264) | Peat permafrost microbial communities from Stordalen Mire near Abisko, Sweden - Palsa_T0_3 | ecosystem: Environmental > Terrestrial > Soil > Palsa > Peat permafrost | place: Sweden: Abisko... | reverse complement strand
TTAGACCGACGGCCAGTCTATTCCGTCCATGCTGTCTATCCAATACTACCCGTTTGGATGCCAAAATGGACAGCAAAACAGACAGCATGACAGCCTGAGAATTCGGGCGCACACCAGCCCCGAGATTCCGATACCTATGCTGTCCGTTCATGCTGTCCATCGTGCTGTCTAAAGCTCGTTTCAGGCACAGAATACCACAACGACAGGATGGCCGCGGCGTATACGCCCCGATCACACCATTATCAGTTGCGCCGACGGATCGTGTTCCCGATGTACTCTTTCGGCGGCAAGTCTGCGAACCGCTCACTTCCGATTGTCAGCCGTTCGAGTTCCGGTTGCCAGTACAAGCCATTGTCCCCGCGTAGGCATCCCACGAATTCATCGCCCAAGACCTCGGCCAGCGGCTTGTTGTCCTGCGGTTTGATCTTTCTGCGAACTCCTCCGGCGGCTACGACCGCTTGTCCCGTAAAGGCCTTATAGCCGTTCTTCGAGAAGTCGACGATGATCGCTGACGGCGACTGCGCGAGTAAGTCTTGCGTTTGTCCGAGCAGGCGGCGATCCGTTCCAGTCCACTCTTTCTTCGATTGAAAGAGCAGTCCTTTACGAACGATGAAGTTCCCTTGTTGATCGATGACCTCTAGCTGAAAGATCCCGTCTGCGCCGAGCTCATGCTCCGGAGCGCCCGGACCACGTCCGCGGATCTTGTACGCCTCAGTGCGCCACTCGAACACGTCGTTGCCTGAACGGATGACTATTGGCTCTGGTTCCGTCAGTCGCTCGCCCAAGGCCCCGGTCAGGGAATCCTCGTCAGCGGCGTTGTACTTGAATCGCATCTCAGCCGCCTTGACGCCAGCGTAGAAATGCTTCTGCAACGTCCGCACCACGAGGGGAGGGAGCACGTGGAGTATCGGGAATGCGATCGGGTTGAGTTCTTCGTCCTGGGGAGGCCCCATGATTTCACCGTTGTCGCAGAGTGGAGATCACAAGTACAGGAACGATTGCGGTGGCCGAACGCCGTATGCCGCCTGCAGGTCGAGTGGTTTCTTGTAGCGTTGGACTTTCCCGATCACGATGGCGTGACCGACGTCCCTTCCCGCGAAGTAGTCAAAGAACACGGTGCGGTCGATTCCGGCCTTTGTCTCTGTGCGGTCCCATAAGGCGTCGATGTCGTCGGTGATGATGCTTTCGACCTTGAATTCTCCTGCGACTTGGCCGACGGGGCTCGTGATGTACACGACCACGACCTTGATGTCTTCTCTAAATATCGTGCGCCGAAACTCGAATCGTTTCTTCCCGGAGAAGATTGCCTCCGCGTACTCGGGCTTAATGGACAAAACTGCGTGGGTCGGCTTGGGCAAGTCGGAGGATCGTGCGGAACTGGTCTTTCGTAAGGGGCTCAAAGCCTTGTGGGGCGGATGAGACGTCGCGGATGATGCCATGGTCGATCAACTCCTTCATATTTGGTCGTTTCGTGAATGAATACGCGTACAGGAACTCGACAATGAACGGGCGATTGTACTTCTTGTGGTCCCACCACTTCATGAGTTCCTGGTCATCGAACACACTGCGTTTGCGGCACAAGCTGATGAAGTGCGCGGCGTCGCGGATGTTCACCGTGACGTTCTCGATGATTCCGGCCGTGGTGACGACGCTCTTGTGGTACCCACCGGTGCGGTAGAACACGATGGCGTCCCCGCGCTTGAGGTCGCGTTTGATCGAGCGGCTGATATACACCTTCCGGATCGCGTTGCGATGGGGGAGCTGCTCGACGAAATCCGCCGGCGACTCCGTGCGCAGTATCGAATCCGGCAAGAGGCTTGTATGGAAATCGGGCCAGATCGGGACGATGAACACGCGAGTACTCACGCTGACAAAGGGGAACGTGAGGGCTGGTGCGTTCGCGTCGAATGATTTTTTCATGCTCCGCACCAAGACGAGCTCCTTCCCGTACGGGCCGGTCTTCGTGCCGTGCTCGACGAAGCCGAAGTCCTGCAGGAGTTTGACGAGGCGTTGCCGGCCCGCAGTGGTCGGGAAGATCGTCACGTAGACCTCTTCCGCATTCTGTCGGAGCGCGTTATCGAAGATGATCTTGAGAAACCGTTCGCCGAGCTTGAACCCGTTCATCTCGACTTTGAATGTGCCGATCTTCAATCGTCGCTTGGGCTCGAATCGTGGCTCGATGTCGCTGTAATTCTCGTCGGTCCCCTCCACTTTGAGGTACAGGAAGGCGACCAGGTCGTTCCCTTGGTGGCACACGTATGCGGGTTCGTCTGCCTTGCGCGCAAACCACTTGTCGAATGCTTGCCCGCCGTAGTCCTGTCGGAAGCTCTCGAAGAACTCTGCTGTGATGTTGGTCGCGCCGAACACGGTCTTCTTGACGGCCAGGATCTTGTAGTCGACGAGGGTTGGGTTCTCGGCCGTGACTTTTTCGAGGAATGCGTCAAGGGTGAAGACTCGGTCGGCGATCCCCAGGATGCCTGCTTTGGTGTGGACGCCCCTGTCCTCGGTGATGAGGATGTCCACGCGGTTCGCGACGACTTCGTTGACGATGATCGTGTCGTTCCGGTCGTTCTCCGTCTTGTCTGTAGCGGCGAACTGCGTTGCGCCGGCTGACATCGGCGCGGTCGTCTTGAGGATGTTGTACGACTGGAGTTTTGCCGCGAAGCTCTTGCGGACCTTCTCGTCCTTATGCTTCTCGATCTCTGCGAGACTGACGGGGTGCGCGCATTTCTCGTGCTTGAGTTTGTCCAGCCAGTTGAAAACGCTCCCGATGTCTCCCCGCACCACGGTTGATGCTTCGCGGTGTATCAAGACGTTCGTGTCGAGGAGGACCCGCATAGCCGATAGAACATTTTATACCAGAAATGTTTCTAGGATAGCTGTAACCCTATCATGCTCGGATAGTTACCCTGGAACATGGGCAGGGCACGTGCATCATTTCTTGTGCCGTCCTCGTCGTGGTGGTGGTGGGATGCCGTGCACGAGTCGCGTTGCGCAGGCGGCGAATGGGAATCAAACCCCTGCGTAACCCAGTCATCGTGAGACGCTAGAATCGTGGCCACCATCCGGATACAAGGTCCCAACAACAACGGATTCGTCAAGTTCGCAGTAGCACATCCCAACGTCATCACAGCCCTTGACGACATCGCCGACGCCTACGGAATCCTCTTCGAGGCGATCCAAGCGATAACCTGCAAAACGAAGGCGCGGCTGGAGCGTCAGCGGGAGCTACTCATTTTGACGTGTTCGTGCTACGGCGAGTTCAACGAGGTCGCGGCGCTGGCTACGACGGGACTCGGTGCTGGCGCGACCAAGCTCTTGCGAGCTCTGACGGAGCGGGTCACCACCACGCTCTACCTCATGAAGCATCAACGACAGATCCGGCGCTTCAAAGAGTACGCTGCAGTACACGATCATAAGCTGTTGATGGAAATCGAGCGTTTGCGCCGTAAGAAACCAAAGCGGTTTTTCGCGCATCAGGCACAGATCGTGCAACGGTACGAAGCGGTGAAACGCTCATTCGACCGCGAACCCTGCAAGAAGTGCGCGGAGAAAATCCCCACGCTCTGCAAGAACTGTCGGAGCAGCCTGACAAGAGCACTATCATGGACCCCGCACTCCGTGCCCGACATGGCTGACGACGTCGGAAAGCGATTCCGGAATTTGTTCGCGCTGGCGTACAGCGTCCCAATGTTCTACCTTCATGCTTCCGAGTGGAGTGTGCAACAGCAGATGAGCCCGGGCACGGACGGGGTGCCCTTCTTCCAGCATCCGGACAAAGAATGGAAAGACAGTCACACTGCGCTCGTGATCGGATGCGCACTGGTTGAATTCTTGGCGCGGCGGACCAATAGCTTCTATCGATTGAAGCGAGCTGACGAATGTAAACGCATCCTGAACGCTTCAATGGTCATTCGGGACGAATTCGGATTTGGCAAACGGAAAAGGCAGCGCCGCAAACCTTCACCATAGAATCGACCGACGTCTGGCTGAGCGACGATTCGGTGATGCCGGTCACGAATCGAGTTCGACCTCATCGAAGCAGACGACGAAGACGATGAGTAAGGGAAAAGGCGGAGCGCTTTTCGGCCCGACTTTCTGATATTCTCGTACCTTACCATTTAATCCACGGGAAACAATAGTACTTGATTTTGTTTCCGTAATTTGCCTAACGACAGCATGAACGCCAACACTCTTGCCGGCAGTTCGCGAAAACTGAAATTCGGCGCTGCCGGGTCGTCGGCGACGCCGGTCTCGTCCGGCATGGCGTTCCCTGTTGCGGATCTGATCCAGACCTTTAAGCCCGAGGTCTGGGAGGACTTCACCGAGGAATGGGCGCACTCCCAGGAGAAGAAGTATAAAGAGGTCATCCGGTACACGGGCGCGGGGGACATGGGCCTCGACATTCTGTGCTTCCACACCAACAACCAATTCAATGGACCGTGGGATTGCATCCAGTGCAAGCGCTACGCGTGCGAACTGATGCCATCGCAAGTATGGATTGAGCTCGGCAAGATCATCTACTACGCCAGCATCGGCGAGTACCCGCCACCGACAAACTATTACTTCGCCGCGTCCAAGGGCCTCGGCCTGAAGCTCAAGAAGCTTCTGCTCAAACCGGACAAGCTCAAGAGCGAGCTCATCGCGAACTGGGACAAATACTGCAAAACCGAGATCACCGCCACCAAGGAACTGCCACTCGACGGCACCCTCAAGGACTACCTGGAACAGTTCGACTTCACGATCTTCAAGATGATACCGGTCGCGCAGATGATCAAGGACCACGCGGGCACGGTCTTCTACATCCGCCGATTCGGACCCGCCAGCTTCCCAGCGCGCCCGCCCGTCGAACTCCCACCCCCGACGATTCAGGCAAAGGAAAGCCGGTACGTCCAGCAACTCTTCGAGGTGTACTCGGAAAAACTCGCCGTACAACTGAACGACCCCGCCCAGCTCGCGAAGTATCCTGAGATTGAGCAGCACTTCAACCGCTCGCGCGAGATTTTCTACCATGCAGAGTCCCTTCGGAACTTTCGCGACAGCATCGATCCAGGAGCGTTTGACGCGATCAGGGACGAGATCTACCACGGAGCCGTGGACATCTACGAAATGGATCACGCGAACGGTCTCGCCCGCGTCCGGTCAACGGTCAGCCATGCCGGAACGCTCACGCCGAACTGCAACGCGCTCTGCGTCCGCGTCCAGACGAAGGACAAGCAGGGATTCTGCCACCATCTCGCCAACGAAGACCGCTTCACGTGGGTGAAAAAGAATGCCTGAGACCCAGACATTCAACAGCCCGATAGAGACTGGCGTCAGAGCGCTCATCCTGCTCGCAGAGTCCTACCCGGACCAACTCGACCTGCAACGACTCCTCGAATTCGACTACATCCTCGTCCACACCAAAGACGTGGACGGCCCGCCAAGTATTCATCCCGCGCTCCCGTTGCGTTCCGGCGAACTGCTCGTGCGACGCCAGCTCATCGAGCGCGGCCTCATGCTCATGATGAGTCGTGGCCTCATCGCTCGCCACGCCACCCCGAACGGGTTCATGTACCAGGCCGAGGATAGCGCCGGACCATTCCTTGATGCGCTCACAGCGGAGTATATCGACGACCTCAAGGACCGCGCTGTCTGGGTGGTCGACCGGTTCAACGAGATGAGCGACCACGACATCCGCGTACTCCTCAGCAGGGTCTACGATCAGTGGTCCCGCGAGTTCCAGGTGCCAGAACAACCGGGGTTATTCTAAATGGCGTTCCAGGGACTGCAGCTGCGCTTCATCCGGTTCCTCGGCCCCGCCAAGGAACCCGCCGAGTTCGCGTTCACGTCCGGACTGAACATCCTCTGGGGTTCGAGCGACACCGGCAAAACCTTTCTCGTCCAAGCCATCGACTTCATGCTCGGCGCGAGCGCCAAACTCCGGGACATCCCCGAGTGCGTCGGGTACGACCGCATCCTCCTCGGCATCACCACGGCGGAGGGCAAAGACTACACAATTCAGCGCAGCATCGACGGCGGGAACTTCCGTCGATTTGACGGGCTCGTGACCGCGACGCCGGAGGACAAGAAGGCCGGCAAGACCCTATCGGCGATTCACACGATCAAGAACTACAACAACCTCTCGCATTGGCTGCTGCAAGAGATCGGCCTCGACAAAAAAGAGATCCTGTGGAATTCAACGGAAGGCGTCAATCGGTCACTCGGCTTTCGGGCGCTCGCGCACCTCTGCATCATCATCTATCCGAAGATCACCCAAGCCACCTCTCCTTTGTACGATGGCCAGTACCAGGACCAGACCCGAGAGTACGGCGTCTTCAAACTCCTGCTCACCGGCATCGATGACTCCGCCATCACACCAGAAGTCACCGAACAACTCGAAGAGACCAAACCCGTCACCAAACCAACGGTTCGGCCCGACGTCATCGAAGAGATGATCTACACCTACGATGAAGAACTCGCGACACTGACCGATCATCCCGAGGGTCTCGACGCCGAAGAGAACGCCATCGACGAACGGATCGACACCGTCCAAGCCGCCATGAAAGTCATGGAAGGACAACTCTCACTCACGAGCCAACAGCGCAAAGAAGTCTATGACCAGCACAGCACCTTGACCGCACGACAGAATGAGATCACCGAACTCCAAGAACGGTTCAAGCTGCTCGACGCGCAGTACACGAACGACATCAAACGCCTGGTCGCCATCGAGGAATCCGGCCAGCTCTTCATCCTGCGCGAACCAATGGTGTGCCCGTTGTGCGGCGCACAACCACAGAACCAAGACCACAACGCGGCATGCGATGGGAACGTCGCCGCCGTGACCCAGGCCGCAGCCGCCGAAATCGCAAAGATACGACTCCTCCAAGCAGAACTGCACAGCACCGTCGCGGCGCTGACAAAAGAGCACATCGCCATCGTCACCGAGCGCAAGTCGCTTGCAGGGGTCTGGCAGCAGTACAAGGATCAGATCGATACCGCGTTGTCACCGGATTTCTCTGCGGCACGCAAGCAATATGACGCTCTCGTGGAGAAGCGGGCCAAGATCCGACAGGCCGACATCGTCTACAAGCGCATCAAGGCGTTGCGTCGCCGACTCGATGAACCGACACCTGCGCCAGCACCGAAGGCAGCGAAAGAACAAGAAGAGCCGTCGGACATCGAACAGTACATTGCGAAATCGGTCTTGCGCGACTTTTCAAAGACGGTCGAGAAGATCCTGAACGAATGGCATTTCCCTGATGCTACCGACGTGTATTTCGACGAGAAGACGCGGGACGTGGTGATCGGGGAACGCCCGCGCGGGAGCCGTGGCGCGGGGCTGTGTGCAATCACGTATTCGGCGTTCACGATTGCGCTCTTCGAGTATTGCCGCGCCCGGCAGATGCCGCATCCGGGATTCGTCATCCTTGACTCGCCATTGATCGCATACAAAGAGCCGAGTATTGCGGATGAAGGGATTTCGGGGACTGATCTCAAGCAGCGCTTCTACGAACACTTACAAACGTTCGCGGGCGACCAGCAGATCTTCGTCGTAGACAATACCGATCCACCACCGAGCTTCTTAGAAAAGGCACAGCATTTCACGAGGAATCCTGCCATCCCGCGCTACGGGTTGTTCCCGTACGTGAAGAAGCCTGAAGTCTAACAATTTCGGAGATGTGATTGAAACCATTGGTGATTCCATGAACGAGACAAACAGGACAGGAAATACCAAAGTCTTCCTTAGCTACGCCCAGGCGGACAAGGACACCGCCCGGTATATCGCCGATGCCCTGAAACGCTCGGGAGTCTCGACGTTGTTTGATGAATGGGAACTGCAACTTGGCGATTCAATCGTCCAGCACATCGAGCGCGGCGTCGAGTCCAGCGACTTCGTGCTCGTGCTCCTGTCGCCCGCTGCGGTGCAATCCCACTGGATTCAAAAAGAGTGGAGCGCCGCATTCTCCAGGGAACTCAACGATAGGGCCATTCGGATTCTGCCGGTCCTCATCGCCGACTGCGACATCCCTCCGATTCTTGCCACGCGGGTGGTCCTTGACCTTCGTACCAATAGGGAGGCTGGGGTGCAGCGCTTGGTGGATCAGCTCTCGGCAGCCCCTGCCATACAGTACTCGCACCTGACGCCGCAAGATTTTGAGAAGCTCGTCGCGAATCTTCTGGTCGAACTGGGATTCTCCGTGGAGGTCATGCTCAGAACCAGGGATCGAGGCTTTGATCTTGTTGCGACGTACGAGACACGAGACCCCTTCGGCGTGACCGGAAAACAAAAGTGGCTCGTGGAAGCCAAGCTCTACCGCAACTCCCGTGTGAGCGTCTCCGTGCTTCGAGAATTATTAGGAGTCTTAAGCATCGAGCAAGCGAGCATGGGACTCATCGTCACGAACGGTAATCTCACTTCTGAGGCACGCCATTTTCTGCAGGCCGTCGACCGTGGGAACAGACTCCGCTTGATTGACGGCACCGAACTGACCAGTCTGATAGCCCAATACCCCGGCCTTGTCGAGCGCCACTTTCCTCGGAGTGGCAACCGTGGCTGATGGAAAGGAGCTGCGTCAGCGCCTGGAGCAGTGTCCGGCCGGGCGTCCTGGTTGGAAGGAATTCGAGGATGCGTGCGTCGAGGCGTTGCGATACCTGTTTGTTCCGCCGCTTGGAGAGCCGCACATTCAACCCAGAACGTATTCCGAGATCGACCGACGCGACGCTGTCTTTCCGAATCGCAACGTGGATGCTGCGAACAATTGGGGCTACTTGTTCAAGGAACTCGCCGCCCGCCTCGTGCTGTTCGAGTTCAAGAATTATGACATTGAAGAGATCGGGAAGGACGAAACGAACCAAACGAGGAATTACCTGACGAAGCCGATGGGGCGTCTCGCAATCATGTGTTGCAACCGAACACCCAACGACGCTGCGCACATCAAGCGAAACACCATCTACAGCGAGGACGGCAAGGTCATTCTTTTCGTCACGACCGAGCAGCTCATTGAAATGCTCTTCATTAAAGAGCGTGGCGAAGATCCCTCCGATCTGATTATCGACATGATCGAGCGCTTCTACCTGCAACACGAATAACTCACGGAAGCATTTCGCTGAACTTCGGACTCATGCGGTCACCTTCTTGAAATGGTGTTGAAAGTCATCATCCGGACATTCATCTGGCTTCCATCGCGGAATTTTCGCTACTCGCTTTTTGCAGCATTCGCATTGGTACATTCGAACCACCTCACCGTCACATGATGCTCGATACGCTCCGGCTCGCACCCGCAATTCTTGTACGCCTCGAAACCGCAACGACGACCGCGGCCATTACGTGTCCGTGGCCTTCGAGGAGCCGCAAAAATATGCCTTGAAGCGTGCACACAGGTCGCACACAAGTGCAGCGGAGACCAAGATTTATGGAGATTTGAGAGTGTGCCACTGATATCGAGTCTCAGTCGCCTGGTTGCGTGTGCTCAATTCCTGCGAAACGCATGGCTCAATTGGTACTTTCATACAGCCTGGTGGGATCCTTTCTGGCCGCATCTGTCACGCCCGGCGCCGGACGCGCTCTCTTGCACGAACGCGCTGTTGGATCTGGTTGTAGAGTTGCGGCGCGGCCGCTGTTAGCGTGACAGCCAGACCGAAGTCCTGTGCCGTGATTTCCGGAGGTGCCCAATTCCTTTTCGCCTGGATCATCAGGTAGTACGTGTCCCCGTAATTATCGGCTGTCCTGGTAAACGTCCACTCGCGCCGCTGCAGGGTGCTGGTCTCGACCATACGCGACTTGGGCAGTAGATCACATTGAAAGGGAGCCGCCAATGCTCCTGGAGCGGTACGCCGCTCCTCGCGGGTGACGAATCGGTACGCGGCGACGACCTCTTCGGGTGTTTTCCCGCGGAACAAATTCATAGCCATTTCCACTCCCAGGTACTCCGCGCGTCGACGTCTTACCGGCGGGTCGAAAGCAAGCGAGGCAATGATTCTCTTCTTCCCAGGCGCATTGCGGAGAACATCTGGGACCGGCACCTCATACAGGATTAGCGTATCGATGGAAATCTTGCCCTGGGCGATAAGGGTGACACGACGATCTCCAGATTCGAGCGCGAGTTCGGCATCGGGCAAGCCATAACCGCAAACCCGCAGAATCCCTTCGTCATCGTTGATCGCCGCAATTCGATTCGACGCGGCTTCCGGAACGGACGCCGAATTGGCCAGAACGACCCGTACCAAGTTCGGATCCAGGTCGCCCTCGACAGCCGGGTTCAGCTGACTCCAGATCAGCGCGCCAATGCGGGCTACTGGCGGAGCTGCTTGACTGGTTCCGACTCGGAATGAAAACAGTCTGTCGAGAGGCTCGTGAGAGAAAGACATCACCCCGGTTCCTGCATCCGGGTTCTCGGCGCGAATCCGCCGGACCTGATTACCGAAGCCTTCGAATAAAAGGTTCCCTCCGTAGTGGACGAGGTCTGGTTTGATCGCGCCGTTAATTCCGAAACCGCTGCGGGTAAAGGGCGACGGCTCATCGACACCGGCTACAGCGCGAACGAAGTCATCCGCGCCGACACCAAGGCGGATTGCAGGCACCGCAAACTGAGATAACGATCCGACCGTCAGTGCGATCGCCGCGGTAGCCGGATCACTCAATCCGGATTCGGCATCGAAGAGGTATTGGGGATAATTCTGGAGGACCTGCTCAGCGTCTGCTGGTGTGTTCGCGTGAACATTGGTGTTGTTGCCCGCCGAGACGACGATCAATACTTTATGTTTGCGGGCAAGCGTATCGAGTGCTTCAGCCCAGAGCGTCTGTCGCCGATTCGTCCCATTCAAGACTACGTCGGGCGAGCCCAGGGACAGGTTGAAAACCCGACACTCGTAAGGCCGCCGGCGAAATAGATCGATGGCGGCCTCCATTTGCGTATGGATCAGCCGGTCGTCATCAAAGCGATTCTGGTCGTTTAACACGCGTGCGCTGAAGAGCCGAACCGGAGACGAAAACGTTCCATTGCTGAAACAGGCACGGATGTCACCGAACACTGCTAGGCCGCCGACATGTGTGCCATGTCCATTGGTATCTGCCGGGTCGTTTGTAGCGGTCAGGACAGCTTCTTCGCCTCCGACATTTGCTGCCAGGAGCGGGTGATTAGAGACGATTCCGCTATCCAGGATGCAGACTCGCGGGCCATCTTCCGGGGGCGCTGGTGGGGCAGGAAAATTCCGTGGAGTGACTTGCGAGACTGCGACTGCATCGAACACAGGCTGTTCCGGAAGCTCCACTTCTGCCACTATCGAGGCATCGAGAAGCTGCTCGAGCTTGGCTCCCGAAACGCCGACGCGGGCGACCGCCAACAGGTCTCCCACGAATTGATCGGAGAACCGCTCGCGATCCGCCCGATCCTGGTTGACCAAGGCTTGAAGTTCCGCCATCTTTTGTCGCGCCAGTTCGGCAAGACCAGGGTGCCAGAGTTCAACATCCAGAGTGTAGATCCGTACCCGGTCGAGCCGCTCCCCATTGACGCCGATCTCGGAGGCTAGCCGCGCCCCGATGCGATCCGCTCGCGACCAACTCCGCATCCGATCGGCTTCGATGAACTCGAACACATCCCACTGCGTGGTCTTTGCCTGTTCTCCGGTCGCGGCGATGATTCTCGGACCAGCCATGTACTGATCGAGCGCACGGCGGAACTCCGCCAGATTCGCGTCGTCCTGAAAAACGACAACCGCTTGGTCCGGCTCGATGCTTACAACGGTGAGCCCAGCATCCCGAAGTTTTTCCGCGACCGCATCGGCCGACCCGCCCGCCGCCAGAGGGACGAGGAAAACGAGATGCGGAGCGAACCCTTGAACAGCGGGAGCACGACGCGCCTCGGCTTCGATCTCGTCGATTTTATTTAGAAGAACCCCGCCAAACGTGACACGCTC
>Ga0302326_10025817_pt1 | contig 11898 bp, 9 predicted proteins | sample Palsa_T0_3_FD_202264 | JGI IMG/M metagenome (GOLD analysis project Ga0302326, IMG submission 202264) | Peat permafrost microbial communities from Stordalen Mire near Abisko, Sweden - Palsa_T0_3 | ecosystem: Environmental > Terrestrial > Soil > Palsa > Peat permafrost | place: Sweden: Abisko... | reverse complement strand
AACGTCAGCAAGACCGCAGCGACCATGGCCAGCAGCGGCAAGCGCCCGGTCGACCCCTGCGATTGAGCGGCTGTGCGAGCGGCTTGTGATGGAGCAACGGATTTCAAACGTCGGGTGGACAAGCGATCGGGCATCTTCACGGTACCCCAGCAGTATAAATGCCTCGCCATGCCTCAGCCAGTTACTCGCCGGAGCCCGAGCGGGGTGCCACCGGGTCCCCGCCGAGCCGTTCCAGGCCTGACAGGGCGGCTTCTGATTGCGGGTCGATCTGGAGCACGGCCCGATATTCCTCGGCAGCCAGCTCCACATTCCCCATGGCGAGGCAGGCGGCCGCGAGATTCAGATGCCCGGTGATCGAATACGGTCGCAATTTCACGGCCAGTTTGAACTCCCGCGCCGATTCGGGGAAATGTCGTTGATGAAACAGCATCGAGCCGAGATTGAGATGGGCGTCGGCCAAGTCCGGCTCGATCTGAATCGCGCGCCGGACCAACGGCAGGGCCTCGTCAACCATCCCCTGACGGGCTAGAAGACCGCCCAGATCGCAGAGGGGAACCGCGCCGTCAGGATTCAGCGCGCACGCCTGCCGCGCCGCTTCGGTGGCTTGCGGCAGTTGCCCCTCCCTGGCCAGGGCCGCTCCAAGATTTGAATATCCGCGCCAGTCGTCGGGCCGAAGCGCAATCGCCCGCCGGGCGAACGTTTCCGCGTCCTCGAGATCGCCCTGATCCAGATCGAGCAATGCCAGCGTGTTGCAGGCGGCGATGCTGCGCGGGTTAATTTGCTGGGCATGGGACATCAAGACCTTTGAATCGCGCCAATGCCAGGTTTGACGCCAACTGCACGCCGCCAGCAGTGCCAGCGGCACCGCCGACCAGATCGCGCCGCGCCGCGGCAGCCGCCCCAGCAGCCACGCCACAACCAGCGCGACGCCGAACATCGGCAGATATAAATACCGGTCTGCAACCGTCGAGTAGAGTTGAAAGTCAAAACGGAGCAGCCCTAGGACTGGCAGCAGCCCGACCGCGAAGACCAGCGCCCCGGCCGCCACCGGCCGCCAGCGGCTGCGCTGGATGTAAAACACGGCTCCCAACGCCATCGGAAAAATCCACGTCCACCACGCCCAACCCCGCAGGAGAATCTCCTGCGGCGTCCGTCCATAATCGATGGTGAGATTGGCTGGCCACACTATCTTGCCAAGATAGAATGCCAGCGCATCCAGCGCGATCAGGGGGCGCTCCCACAGCGCAACCTTTGGAAGCGTCGCAGAGCTCTGAACCACCAGCGTAACCACCGCAATCGGGACCCCCAACAGCAACCAGAAAAGCACTGCGCGCCAGACCCGGCGTGGAATCGTGCCCCGCTGCATCCAAACCAGCACGAGCACGATCAACGGCGTCACCAGCGCGGTGACCTTGGCCAGAGCGGCCAGAACGTACAGCGTGGTAGCGCCCCAGAACGCCGCCGACCGCGCCGCCGAGCGTTGGTCGGGCTCGATGAATGCGAGAAACCGGCTGATCGCCGCCAGCGACAGCAGGGCGTAAAGCAGATCCTTGATGGACGTGACCCAGGCCACCGGCTCAACTTGCACCGGATGTACCGCAAACAACAGCGCCGCCGCGCACGCCGGCCAGCGGCGAAAGCCCAACTGCTGTAGCAGCCCAAAAACGCTCAGCGTGACGGCAACGTGCAGCAGCAGGTTGGCGGCATGAAAGACATAAGGATTGAGGCTGATTTGCGTGCGCGGATCCTCAGGAACCCGCGCCACCAGTGCGATGGCCGCCCGCGCGGTTGCGGTCAGCGGCTCGTACAGCCCGAGGTTGCCGCGTGTCCACCAAGTCGCCAGGCTGTGCAGCGTCGGCGGATTCAATAGCGGGTTGAGCGACGTGCTCCGGTCGTCGTCCCAGTTGGTAAACTCGAAACCGACCACCGGCCAGAACGTCAACAATACGGCGCTGACAATCAGCAGAACCGGTCCCCGCTTCGCCCGGCGCGTCGATGGCGAAGTCATCGGCTCCGCCACGGCTCCACGAGCGGACGGCCTGCGGCCCCGTTTGCTCACTTGTGGTCTTCCAGCTTTAGAGTCGTCCCCCTGTCGTCGGCGGACAAGCGAATGCCCCCCAGCTCCGGCGCCCATTTCAGTTTGCCCACCGCGGCATCGTACTCCTCCCGACTCTTGAACCGCTCGCGGCGAATTATTTTATTTTGCTGATCCACCTTCTCCCACCCGCCAAAGTCATCATGGAAGTACCACAGCTCGACGCGCCAGATGATCTGCCCCTTGCCGTTATAGAAATCCTTGTCGCGCACCAGTTGCACCAGCGCCACCACCCGATCGTGATCCCCTTGGAGGGCGAGTATGTCGCTTTTGTTGTAGAAGGATGGGACGTGGACGATATCGGCGATGGCCGAGCGATCGTCATCGGTCAATTCCCCCGCATCCGTCTTCGCCGGCTCGGCGTCGTACCACGATAAATCGACCCCTTGAATGACGCCGCCGTCCGCCAGCGTCAGCTTCACGTCATAAGGCGTCTGCGCCGACAATTTTTCAAACACCACTCCCTGTTCCCCCACCTCCCCGCGGACGTCCGTCTTGAGCGCCGTCGCGACCCCCGATGCCACCTTCAAATCCGCCGGCGTCTGGACCGTCAGCGAAACGTCCTTCCCGCCCGCGCCCAGCGCCAACGCAATCACAGCCAGCCAACCGCCCCACTTGGCCAAGCCGCTTCTCCCATCCGCGCCATCTGTGCCATCCGCGGGTAAATGCCGCATCAAAAGAGATTAACCGCGGATGGCGCGGATTTCACGGATAAGTAATCTCCCCGCTTCTTTTCGTGGCTGCGCTTCGCAGCCTGCCCGCCGCGGCGGGCGGCTCTTTCGTGGCTCTTCCCCGACTTGACACGAATCGCTTCACCGCTAAACTCCCGGATTCTTTTGTGGTCGCCGGCATGGTGATCGCAGGCTGTTTTTGCGGATTTGTTTGAGATCGAGGAAACGATAATGAGCACGTATATGCCCAAGCCGCACGAGGTGCCCGCCAACTGGCACGTCGTGGACGCCACCGGGCAGGTTCTGGGCCGTCTGGCGGCACGGGTGTCCATCATCTTGCAGGGAAAGCATAAGCCGACCTATGCCGCCCATGTCGATACCGGCGATTTTGTCGTCGTGATCAACGCCGACAAGATCAAAGTCACCGGCAAAAAGGCGGAGGTCATCGAATACGACACCTATTCCCGCTATCCCGGCGGCCGGCATCTGTATTCCTATGAACGAATGCACGATCTGCACCCCGAGAAGGTGATCGAGTTGGCCGTCCGTCGCATGCTCCCCAAGAGCAAGATGGGCCGCAACATCCTCGGCAAACTGAAAATCTACAGCGGCGACAAGCACCCGCACGCCGCCCAACAGCCCAAAGAACTCAAGCTGGCAACAAGATAAGTGCAAACCATCGAACGATCAGGCGAATGAAGCATGGCAGACCAAGACGCATCCACCGCTGAAACCGAATCCCAGGAAGTCAAAGCCAAGGTCTCGTACGTCTGGGGCGTCGGCCGGCGGAAGAGCTCCGTCGCCCGCGTTCGCATCGCCCCCGGCGCTGGAAAAATCGAGGTCAACGGCCGCACGCTCAACGATTACTTCACCGGCGAGCGCGACCGCAAAGCCATCTTCGGTCCCCTGGAAGTCACCAACACCGGCGGCAAAATGGACGTCTTGGTCACCGCCAGCGGCGGCGGCGCCTCCGGTCAGGCCGGCGCGATCGTCATGGGTCTCGGCCGAGCCCTGGCCCGCTACGACTCCGGCCTCGAGGTCGCCCTCCGCGGCGCCGGCTTCATGACCCGCGACAGCCGCATGAAAGAACGCAAGAAATACGGCCAGCGCGGCGCCCGCCGTCGCTTCCAGTTCTCCAAGCGGTAGGCCATCCCGTCTGCCGATCTTGCCCCTCCCAGCGGTGTCGCCCTGCGTTCCGCGCGCAGATCGATTCTTGGCCGAGCGCCAAGAACAAATAAATTTTTTATTTTTTTGTTGCGGGTTGTAGCAACCGCATATTCCGCAAAGATATACTATTTCCCAAAGCTTACGCAGACTGCCTAAATTATCCTGCTCGTTGTCTCTGCGTGGCATTTTGACGTGGTCTTCCCTCCTTGCCCCGTAGGTTTCACCCACGCCTACGGGGTTCTTTTTTGTCAATCACTGCCCCCCGGAGTCATCCGATTGCATCTTCTCGGCAATCCGCGGGGGGATATACCCCGAGGGGAAGAGGATCGTCAGTTGGTTCTCCCACTCGACATCGATCCGCCCGGCTGGGTCGAGCCAGATGCGCGTGGGATGGTCCGTGTCGGGGACGCTGCGCGTGAACGTCGCTTCGATGGTGAACGGCTCGGGTTTGTCGGGCGTGGGTCGGATGCGCAGCACCCGGCCGGGCTGGTTGAACAGGTACAGCCGGCCATCCGATGTGCGAAGCAGATGAACCGCGCCCTGCCCATTCGCAACCGCCGGAAGCGGCCAGGCGATTTGCCGACCGGTTCGATCGACAAATCGCAGCGTAGTCTGTCCGTCGAAATATTGTGTGCCTTCGCCATCCACGAGAATCGGCGGTTCAGCAGCCTGCGTCGTGGGCACCGTTGTGGGCTGCGTAGTGGCTTGCGTCGTCGCCAGCGACGGGAGCAGCGGGGGCGGGAGGTCCGCGGCGCTGAGCATTTTTTCTGTCGGGCCGAGCAATCGCCAATCGCTCTCAGTCAACGCATAAGCCGAGCCGCGCTTGACCACGGGCCAGTTGTCCTTGTCCCACCCGACGGCCTCGGCGGTTGCGAAAACCCACGCCGGCAGTCGCGGGGTCGGATCGGGCAGCGTCGGATCGATCACCAGAAAACCGCCGTCGCCCCCGCTCTTCTTGAAAAGCCATCGCCCGCGGCGATCGATGCCGACCAGTTCATCGAACGCCGATTCGTCGCTGCGCAACAGCGTCACCAAACCGTTGCCGATGAACCGCCGCGGCCCGCGCACATCGGTGCTGACAATCCACTCATCGCCCACGGCCCAGATGCGCGATTCCCCGGGCTTGAGATCGGCCGTCAGCGCCGTCGGCAGCAATTCGATGGGCCGGCCGGGGCGCACGCTGATCCACGCCGGCGATTCCACGGTTCGCTCGCCCTCGGGAACGGGAAACGAAACTCCGTCGGGGATATAGAACACGGAGCCGCCATCGCCGAGCCGCGCCGCCACGGTCATCGACTTCTGCCCGATCAGCTTCATTCCCCCCAGCGTCGGCTCGATTTTGTCCTTCAGCAATTGATCGAGCCGCATGGCCGCCTCCGGCGGCTGATCCGGGGCGAGTTTTTGCAGAATCGGCCAGATGCCCGGGCCGTAGCGCGTCAACTGCTCATAGGCGTCGGTGCGCCGCTGTTCTTCGGCATCGGAAAGTTGGCCCACCAGCGCGGCGATCTTCGTCGCATCGACCGCAACATTCTGCAACGTCGCCATCGTCAGCTTCACGCTTCCATCGTCGTTGCCCAGCAGTTGCAACGCGCTCCCGTCCAGCAGCGGAACCGCATGTATCAGTCGGCCCGGCCAGCCCATGTCCGCCGTCAGCGGCGTCCATTTGCCGTCCACGAATCGCGCCGCCTGCCCGCTTCCCGGCACATGCGCGTCCCACGGCACCCAGGCAAGAAGCCCGTCCATGTCGGGCAAGGCCAGCGGCGGGGTCGCGATGATAGGGGGGGCGGCCGATGGAAGATGGAAATCGAAGCTGCTCTCTTCCTTCCCTTGGGCCAGATCGACGATGCAAATGCCTCCGCCGATCGGGACGACGACCTTGTCATTCCAGGCAAACGCCAGGTCCCATCGCGCGCCGCCCTGAAGTTTCAGGGGCCGCCGACCGGTCGCGCTGACGACCTCATCGCCGTCGCCGCCGCGGCAGACCAGATACGGCGTCCAGTTGCCCCCCGCGTCCACCATCCAGTCCACGAACTCCACGCGCTCGCCGATGACGTGCGCATTCACATCCTTCGTGGGATCGATCGCATCCGCCAGCACGCGCGCGATCGGCGGAGCGTCGCTGCGCGTGATCCACATTTCCGATTGCGGCGGGGCGGCCAGATAGATCGGCTCGCTGAACTTCAAATGTGCCGCCTGCGGGAGGTCCAATAAATCGCTCAGCGGCTGAGTCGCGGGGAAGTCGCTATAATTCGCCCGCAGAGCATCAAGGTAAGTATATCGTATGGTTGGAGCCACAATGGCCGGCGCGGGTGCGCTGGTCGGACCGATGACAGATGGTGGCGATGGTGAGGGTGGCGGCGGCGGTTGCCGACGGCAACCGCCCGCAAGCGCCAAGGCTGCGGCGGCGACGGCCTTCGCGAATCCTGACTTGATCAGCGGTGTTCGTCGGAATATCACGTTCATGGAATTGTACTGGGGGTTACTGAAATGAGTGCACTCACGTTGGAGAAAACGATGGAAAGCCGGAACCCTGGGGGTTCCGCTAGTCGACGCATTCTCATCGTCGAAGATGAGACGCTGGTGGGGATCGGCCTGCGGTCACAATTGGAAAAGCTGGGGCACATCGTCGTCGGACAGGCCGCGACGGTTACCGAGGCCCTGGCCATGTACCGCGCCCATGTCCCGGACCTGGTCATCCTGGACATCCGCCTCGACGGCGGCGACGGCATCACACTGGCGGGGCAGTTGCTCAAGGAGCGGCGCTGTCCCATGTTGATTCTCAGCGCCTTCAGCGATCGGCAGCTTGTCGAGCGGGCCGGGGCCGCGGGCGTTTTCGGGTATCTCATCAAGCCCATCAGCGCCGAAGCCCTGCAGGCGCAAATCGAAGTCGCTTCGCAGCGCTTCCTCGAACAGGAGAAGCTGACCCGCGAAAAAGAATTGCTTACCCAAACGCTGGAGACCCGCAAGCTCGTCGAGAAGGCCAAGGGCATTCTCATGAAGCGGCTCAAACTCGATGAACCCCAGGCCCACCGCCGGCTTCAACAGGAGAGCCAGGGCCGAAGAATTCCGCTGGCGGACCTGGCCAAGAAGATTATCGAGTCCGAAGAACTCCTCGGCGGCGCCGGGCCGGGTAAGCCCGATTGATTTGGGCGGAACCGCGAAGGCACGAAGGCGCGAAGACAGACGCGAATTCAAAACCCGAATGACGAAACCAGAAACCGGAATCAAATCAGAATGACGAATGACTGAATGAAGACAGGATCGGGCGCTTGCTCATCTTCATTCGGTCATTCGTCATTCGGTCATTGATTCGGGGATTCTGGTTTCGTCATTCGGGTTTTGGGTTCGCTTCTGCCTTCGCGTCTTCGCGGCTCTTCCGCTACAATCCGCCGACGGAGGCTTCATGCAGTTGAAACAGACCGATCCACAGATTGCCGAGCTGATCGCCAAGGAGGCGCAGCGGCAGGCCAGCACGCTCGAGTTGATCGCCAGCGAAAATCATGTGTCGCCCGCCGTCATGGAGGCCGCGGGGTCGGTGCTGACCAACAAGTATGCCGAGGGGTATCCCGGCGCCCGCTACTACGGCGGATGCGAGTATTACGACAAGATCGAAACCCTCGCCATCGAGCGGGCCACGCAACTCTTCGGCTGCCGCTACGCCAACGTCCAGCCCCACAGCGGCGCCAACGCCAATCTCGCCGCGTTCATGGCCATGATGAAGCCCGGCGACTCGTTTATCTCGTTGAACCTCGCCAGCGGCGGGCATCTCTCGCACGGTATGAAGCTCAACACCTCGGCGATCTTCTACAAGCCCGATCATTACGAGCTGGACCCCAAGACCGAGCGGATCGATTTCGATTCCGTTCGTGCCAAGGCCCGCGAACACAAGCCGCGGATGATTCTCTGCGGCTACAGCGCGTACCCGCGGACGATTGATTTCGCCGAGTTCCGCAAAATCGCCGACGAGGTCGGCGCGCTCCTCTTCGCCGACATTGCCCACATCGCCGGCCTCGTGGTCGCCGGGGTTCATCCCTCGCCCTTTCCCCACGCCCACGTCGTCACCACCACCACACACAAAACCCTCCGCGGCACCCGCGGCGGACTGATCCTCACCAACGACCAAGAGCTTTCCAAGGCGATCAACCGCAGCGTTTTCCCCGGCAGCCAGGGCGGGCCGCTCATGCACATCGTCGCCGCCAAGGCCGTCGGCTTCGGCGAGAACCTCCAGCCCGCGTTCAAGGAATACGCCCGCCAAATCGTCAAAAACGCCAAGGCCCTGGCCGATGCCCTGCTGGCCCGCGGCTACCGTCTGGTCAGCGGCGGCACCGACAATCATCTCATGCTCGTCGATCTCCGCGCCAAGGCCGAGCACCTCACCGGCGCAGACGTGGAAAAAGCCCTCGAAGCCGCCGGCATCATCGCCAACAAAAACGGCATCCCCAACGATCCCCGCCCCCCGAAGGTCACCAGCGGCGTGCGCCTCGGCACCCCCGCCCTCACCACCCGCGGCCTCAAAGAATCCGACATGCTCACCGTCGCCGCGTTCATCGACCGCGCCGTCGACGCCAAGGACGACGCTAACGCCCTGGCGAAAATCCGCGCCGAAGTCGCAGAATTCGCCAAGCGATTTCCGATGCCACATTGACACCGGTCGCTGGAACACGGCGTCAAAGGCTTTTCAACAGCCGCTCGCAATCCGCATGCGTTCCTGAAGAACCAGATGATTACGGGTTCGACCTAAAACGCGCGCCGACTTGCTTCCCGGCGTTCCCGCTTCAGCGGCAACGGGCGCGCGCGAATCAGACAGGCTCCGCGTCTCGACGACCGCCGGCTACACATGCCGCAGAAGGTTCAGCAAAAGTTGATCCGCGGCGGCGTCCGCGCCGAGGTTATCAAGGATGCGAAATGCGTTCAGCACGATCCGACCCTTGCCGTGTTCGTGGATGGCGAGCGCCACACCGGCGCGATATTCGTCGGGGTGAAGGCGGCATCGATGGGCGGCGGCGAGGATTTGACCGCCGGCGTCCACGTCCATGAATGCGGTCACGGGCAGAAGATCGCGAAACACCCGGTCGTCGAGCAGACCGGCGGAGCCCAGGCCCTCGAACACGGGGTGGGCGACGGCCCAGGCGTCGATCGGTTCGCTCTTGTGACGCAGGGAGGAGATGGCGGCGATTTCGCCGGCGGGGAGCCAGCCGCCATTCTTCGGGGCGCGGAAAAAGTCGGGCGTGAGAAAGATCACCGTGGCCCCGGCGTCGGCTCGCTCGACGAGCGCGCCGAAACTGTCGGAGACCGTCGAGCGCTCGGCGGGGGCCACCGCGAGAATGATCTCGCCGGGCGTCACGGATCGGTGGCGGGCGCTGGCGACGGTGAACGCGATGCGGCGCTGGCTGAGCCAGGCGGAGAGCGTCGGGTCCTCCGTCCAGAGCGTGATTTGCACATCGGCCGGGAAGGGCGGTGGGGGGGCGGCGACGAGAAATTCCAGCGTGTCTGCCGGGGCGGCGGCGCCTTGCTCGAACGTGGCGGTGAGCCGGTATCGGCCCGGCAGGCCGTTGAGCGCCAGTTGTTCGCTGGCAATCGGCATCGCCAACGGCTGCTCGACGCCGGCCGGGATGTCGAGAATCGCCCGGCGTTCAAAGATGATCGTGTTGGCCGGATCGAACAGTTGAATCAGCAGCGGATAAATGCCCGCATTCAGCGCATCCGCGTTGGCCAGCAGCACATCGACCTTCGCCGTTGCGCCGGCGGCCACGAACGTGGGATCGGCCAGAAGGCACCAGCGCAGCGGGGCCAGCGCCTCGGTCAACTCGTGCGAACCGGGCCGCGGCTCGCGGAAGCTGGTCAGCACGCCGATGCCGGTGGCGCTGTCGTCGGCGAGTCCGACGGTCAGGCCGACCACGTGCGGATTGGCGCGCATGGCCGTGAGGCATTCGTGTCGGCGCTGGTCGGCACGGATGGAGACGGCCGAGAAAAAATCCTCCGGCCGACCAAACAGTTCCGCCATGCCCCAGGCCTGCCAGTCGCGGAAGAATTGATCGAGCGTCGCGGTCACGATTCGGGCATCGTCCGCGCCCTCGCGCGCGGCCTGCTCGAAAGAGCGGCACGCCCGCAGCAGATCGACGCCGCCGTGCAATCGCCAGTCGGAGATGAAGACCGGCGCATTGTGAGCGGCACCCAGCGAGCGGATGGGAGCGGGGTCTGCGCCGCTCAGGTGAATGTCGCCGGCTTGTGGTTCAGCCTCATCCTCGGTCGGAAGCCCCGTCTCCCACTCGGCGGAGCCGGGGTTGCACAACGAGCCAATGTCGGTGCGGCCATCGCTTCGTCCGCTGTTGAGGAAGATGAGCCGGGTGTCGTCGAGAAACGATGCCGCCGGCAGCGCCTGAACCGCCTGGTTGAATACCGCGCCGCCGGTGGCGTCGGTGAGCAGTCCCCAGATCACGACGCTGGGATGATTGCGGTCGCGGAGGATCATCTCGCGCATCGAGCGGTCGAAATGCTCGGCCATCACCGGCGACGCCGACATGTTCCACGCGGCGTGATTCTCTTCGTACACCAGCAGCCCCAGCTCGTCGCACAGATCAAGCTGAACTGCGGCGGGAAGGCCGGCAATGAAGCGGACGGCATTCAACCCCAGCGATTTGAGCAGCACCAGCTCGCGGCGGTAGACGTTGGCATCAGGTGGAACGGCCTGTCCGATGGGAAAGTTGTTGAGCGTGCGGGCGCATTTCCAGAAAAACCGTCGCCCGTTGAGGCGGAAGTGGCCGTCGGCAAAACGAAAATCGCGGAAACCGAAGCGCGTTGAAGTTTCATCGCCGCGCCCACCGGCATCGGGGAGCAGCCGCGCGGTGAGCCGATACAGATACGGATCCTCCGGCTCCCAGAGCCGCGGGGCGGAAAGCGGGAGTTGCGTTTCAAACAGCGTCTGACCCGGCTGAAGCGGACGATTGGTGTTGCCGGCTTGCAGCGTTTCGCCGCCGCTGGCGGCCGCGACGGAAAATTTGATGTTGGCGGGAACCACTGTCTCCAGCGTGTTGAGCACCAGCGCCAGAATGCTCAGCACGCCGGTCTTCGGATCGGGCTTGGCCACCAGCTCCGAAATATAAATCGCGGGCCGGCAGAGCAAGTCGACCGAGCCGACGATGCCGCCGTGATTGAATGATGAGCCGGCGGTCGGCTCGTTGGATTTATTGCGGTGGGGAATCTGCGAAAGGGCGATGCCGTCGATCGGCTCGTCGGTGGGATTCAGCACGCGCACGGCCAGCAGATTGCGCTCGCCGGGGCGCACCGAGTCGGTGATGTCCAGCACGAAGGGCGTTTCCGCGCCGTCGTGCGTGCTGATGCGTTCGGCGTTGACCCAGACCTCGGCACGATAGTCGACGGCTCCGAAGCGCAGCAGATGTCGGCCGTGGGGATGGGGATTGCGCGCGGGAATCATCTGGCACCAATACCAGGCGATGCCGTGATAACCCGGAAAGACCTGCTGAAGTGAGCCGGGAACCTGTGCCGGCCGGGAGTCATCGTGGACCGCCCGAAACCAGCGCTCGGCGACTCCGGAATTATTTGGATCGGTGGCGCAGGACCAGGTTCCGTCGAGAGATTCGACGGCGCGGTGAGCGCCGCTGCGATGCGGGATGTTCATGGACTACAACTTCCATGAGATTCGAGGAATCGAGCGGGCGGCGTACAACACCACTTCCGTCGGGAAGCGATTATAGTGCCGGGGTGGAAAACCGCGAGAGTAATGTGCGCCGAGGGTCAGGGTTCGGGGTTCAGGGTTCAGGACGGGAGGGAGCGCCGTGTACACTTGCATTTGCTGAACCCTGAACCCTGAACCCTGACCTCTGAACCCACCGCGACGGCGGATTATCGGACGCCTGGCGGCAAACGCTAACCTCGTTGGCCGCGAACTGTCAGAGATACTGGAGCGAACGCGGGTTGCCCAGCCGGCGGGCCGGACCTTGGAAA
>Ga0302326_10025815_pt1 | contig 11899 bp, 13 predicted proteins | sample Palsa_T0_3_FD_202264 | JGI IMG/M metagenome (GOLD analysis project Ga0302326, IMG submission 202264) | Peat permafrost microbial communities from Stordalen Mire near Abisko, Sweden - Palsa_T0_3 | ecosystem: Environmental > Terrestrial > Soil > Palsa > Peat permafrost | place: Sweden: Abisko... | reverse complement strand
CCGACTCGTTCTTTTCGAACTTGACCTTGAGCTTGGGTTTTTCCTTGCTGTCGGCCACGCGGTAGACGATCTGCTGAACTTCTTCATCCGACAGCGGCGTGGGCTGCTGGCCGGTGCCGACGAACCCGGTGACGCGCGGCGTTCCCTTGACGACGTGCCACACGTTGTCGTCCATGTCCATCTCCACCAGCACGTAGCCGGGATAGAACATGCGCTCGCTGGTGTACTTCTTGCCGCCGCGCACCTCGGTGACTGACTCGGTCGGAATCAGCACGCGGCCAATCCGGTTCTCGAGTTCAGGATAGGCACGCACGCGGGACTCGATGGACTCCTTCACCTTGCGCTCGAATCCCGAATAGGTGTGGATGATGTACCACTTCATATTCGGATTCTGCGGGCTGGAGAGCCCGGTTTCCGACACCGCAGCCGCGTCCGCGCCCGGTTGCTGGGACGCGGCGTCCGCTTCAGGCTGGGCGCCGTTGGTCTCCGATTTGGTCTCTTGTTCTGTCATGTTTCCGCGCACTAGCGACTGGTCAGGCTCTTCAGGAAATGGTCAAGGGTCTGGCCTAGGATCGTGTCCACCATCCAAAAATAAATGCCGAACAAAAACACGGTGATGATGACTACCGTCGTCGTGCCCTGCACTTCTTTGCGGGACGGAGTGGTGACCTTCCGCATCTCGGTGCGCACGTCGTTGTAAAAGCTCTTGGCGCGCTGCGGCCACGCTTTCAGCGGGCCCAGTTTGCCTTCGCCAACGCTCTCGATCGCTGCTGACTTCGCCATCTGCTACCTTTTTCCGGCGCTCCATGCGCCACTACAAATACCTTCACCAAAACTGGCAGGGGCGGAGGGATTCGAACCCCCAAGTTCGGTTTTGGAGACCGACAGTTTAACCGTTGAGCTTACGCCCCTGTAAAACAGCAATTAGCAATTAGCCGTTAGCTCTTGGCCTTTACCTGCCAGCCCCAGCAGTCACATCCGACACCAAGTGCTAAATGCTAAGTGCCAAATGCTGACTACTTCACTTCTTTATGCGACGTGTGCTTGCGGCACTTGCGGCAGAACTTATTGAATTCCAGCCTGCCCGTCGTCGTCTTCTTGTTCTTGGTGGTGGAGTAATTGCGATTCTTGCAATCACCGCACTGCAACGTAACGATCTCTCGAGGCATTGAACTCTTCCTTTTCGTTTACTTCGCAGCCTGGCGCCGCGAAGCCTTGTCCGCGTCCAAGCGCGGAAATCAGCGGAGACTATCTCGCTCCGCCGAAGAAACTTTGCCGGTTAGGGCGTAACTTTGTGGACAGCGAGTTGGTCGAAGAATTCAATCGCCTCTTCGACACGCGTGCCATTGTCAAAGCGTTTGACGACAGGGCCATGGGTGCTGCCTTCCTTCATCTGGACGGCACCGTTGTCGTGATCGAAAGTGAAAACGTAGTTCTCACCGCCTATGGAAACCCACATGGCATTCTTGAGCTCGTCGTTTTGCATTAGCACGACAATAGGAGCTCCTGGGTCTTTATACTGGATCACAGCACCTGCGATCAGAAACACGATAGCGTTGACTGATTGGCCGTGGTGATCGGCCCTACCCTTCACGCCCAAGAGGTACTGCTGCAGCTCGTCGATTGTCTTAATTTCGCGCTTCATTTCTTACCTCTTTTCGCAACATCAATCCCTACGCAATAATTTCCGCGATAGTGCCGGCGCCCACGGTGCGTCCGCCTTCGCGAATCGCGAACCGCAAGCCCTTTTCCATCGCCACCGGCGTGATCAGCTCGATCTCCAGCGAGACGTTGTCGCCCGGCATCACCATCTCCGTGCCCGCCGGCAAGGTTGCCACTCCCGTCACGTCGGTCGTGCGGAAGTAGAACTGCGGCCGGTAGCCTTTGAAGAACGGCGTGTGCCGCCCGCCCTCATCCTTCGACAGCACGTAGACCTCGCCCTTGAACTTGGTGTGCGGCGTAATCGAGCCCGGCTTCGCCAGCACCATGCCGCGCTCCACGTCTTCCTTCGCCGTGCCGCGCAGCAGCAGGCCGGCATTGTCCCCCGCCATGCCTTCGTCCAGCTGCTTCTTGAACATCTCCACGCCGGTCACGACCGTCTTGCGGGTCTCGCGGAAGCCGACGATCTCGACGTCCTCGCCAACCTTCACCTTGCCGCGCTCGATGCGGCCCGTCACCACCGTGCCGCGTCCCTGGATCGAGAAGATATCTTCGATCGGCATCAGGAACGGCTTGTCGATGTCGCGCGCCGGCAGCGGAACATTCTTGTCCACCGCTTCCATCAGCTCGTCGATCTTGGCTTCCCACTGCGCTTCGCCATTCAGCGCGCCCAGCGCCGAACCGCGAATTACCGGCACATCGTCGCCCGGAAACTGGTACTTGGTCAGCAACTCGCGCACTTCCATCTCGACCAGATCGATCAGCTCGGGGTCCTCGACCGCGTCGCACTTGTTGAGAAACACCAGCACGTAGGGCACCCCCACCTGACGCGCCAGCAGCACGTGCTCTTTGGTCTGCGGCATCGGGCCGTCGGTGGCCGCGACCACCAGAATCGCGCCATCCATCTGCGCCGCGCCGGTAATCATGTTCTTGATGTAGTCGGCGTGGCCGGGACAATCCACGTGGGCGTAGTGCCGGTTCGCCGTCTCATACTCGACGTGCGCCGTGGCAATGGTGATGCCGCGCTCGCGCTCTTCCGGCGCGTTGTCGATCGAGTCGAACGAACGGAACACGATCTTGGGATTGTGCTTCTGCAAAACCTTGGTGATGGCCGCCGTCAACGTGGTCTTGCCATGATCGATGTGCCCGATCGTGCCCACGTTTACGTGCGGCTTGCTGCGATCAAATTTCTCTTTCGCCATAGATTAATAGCTCCGTACGCTTTTACTCCCAATCTATCGTTGCGCCCTGCTGAGGGCTCGTTTCACTGCTTAAGATTTTCTGAATCGCAACCGCGACCCGCTCACAGACCTCCCTAGGCATCGTCTCTGCTGCCGAGTCCGGCCTATAAGCAGCAACATCCTTTCGAATTTGTTCGATTCTGGCAGGATGTACATCCACAAATGCAAAACGCTTCAGACCGCCAAACTGGAAGTGAAAACGAAATCTTGCAACTTCCTTCAGCGTTTTGGAATCCAGCGTCCCCGGCCCTACCCATTCCACCGGAGGTACTAACTTCCAGCGTCTCTTGGCAATCAAATCTTCGTACAACGCCCGAACGGCTAACTTATCCGCGTCGCTCAACTGGGAATACAACTGCTCGGCGCTGATGGTGAATACTCCGCCACGCGCAAACGGGCCTCCGGGTAGATATTCCGTAAGAACAGACACCACAACTCGACCAAAGTCCTCAAAAGGTATTCCGCATGAGTGAAGCTGTCGCTCAAATGCCTCACGATCCAGCAGCGCGCGCTTAACCGTCTTCGTAAGCGTCTCCGGAATTAACCACCGATGTTGTCATTCGCTCCTACTCCGTCCCGACTAAACCATTGCTTTTCAAATCACTACGAGATGAAGCCCGCTTTCCCTCGTTCGACGGACTGGTCGGGAGCTTCGTAGTCGACAACTGCGGTTGCGAAGTAATCCCACTTCAACAACAGCAGCGAGGTCCGCTGCCCAATCCAAATCCAGACACCGAGTTCATCAGCATCCTCGACGTCGGCTTGAAAACTCGGCTTGTCAAAAGTATCTCCTAAAGCGGTTCGTCCTTCGGGCGACAACTTGAAGGTCACCTTGCTGGAAGCAACGAACTTGTCTGCAAGACTCATGACGCGTGCTGACTCAACAAATCCTCACGTCCCACAGCACCGAGCACCAGGATCCGCAGTTGCTCCTTGCCTTCTTGCCTGTTTTCCGCCAAGCGTTCAACCAACTCCGGCGGAATTTCCAGTTCCTTCACGCCTTTCGGCGTGATCAGCCGTACAATCCATCGCAATTGGGTGGCCTGGTTTCGAAGCACCGCCGAGAGCTGATAGTACGAAGAGCCAATGCCAAGAAGAATCTCATCCACAGCATCACCCAGCACCTGCGCCCTCTTCAACTCACGATCCCTGCTTAGCTTCGCAACGAGTCGCCCTCGAGCGACGTCCTTTTCGTCAACGTGCATGCGACGTGCGACTTCCTGCCCGCCCTCGTCAAGTGGGGGTATTTCGTCTTCCGGGGCGCTTAAGGCACGCTGCCAATCCTCCGGAGTCCCTGGGATACCCGAAACGAAAATGTGGTAGCTGCTCGCCATAACCCTTAACCCCTACTTCGTTCCTGCAGGGCTTTTCCCCTGCACCTTAGCCACAATCTCTTCCGCCACCGCGCGCGGCGCCTCTTCGTAGCGCGAGAAGTGCATGCTGAAAGTCGCGCGGCCCTGGGTGTTCGAGCGCATGTTGGTCGCATAGCCAAACATCTCAGCCAGCGGAACCATCGCCTTGATCACCTGCGATCCGGCGCGATGCTCGATGCCTTCAATGCGTCCGCGACGGCTGCTCAGGTCGCCGATGATGACGCCCATGTACTCTTCGGGCACAACCACTTCCACCGACATCACCGGCTCCAGCAGGACCGGGCTGGCCTTGCGCGCCGCTTCCTTGAATGCCATCGAGCCGGCAATCTTGAAGGCCATTTCGTTGGAATCGACATCGTGATAGCTGCCGTCGTACAGCGTCGCCTTCACGTCCACCATTTCGTAGCCGGCGAGAACACCGCCTTCCATGGCTTCCTTTATGCCTTGATCCACCGGCTTAATGAATTCCTTCGGAATCACGCCGCCGACCACTTCGTTGACGAACTCGTAGCCCTTGCCCGGCTCGTTCGGCTCCAGCCGGATGCGCACGTGTCCATACTGACCGCTGCCGCCGGTTTGCCGAATGTACTTGCCTTCCGCCTTCGATTCCTTGCGGATGGTCTCGCGATAGGCCACCTGTGGCTTGCCGACATTGGCCTGCACGTTGAACTCGCGCATCATGCGGTCCACGAGGATCTCCAGGTGGAGCTCACCCATGCCGCTGATGATGGTCTGACCGCTGTCGGGATCGGTATTGACCTTGAAGGTCGGGTCTTCCTGCGCCAGCTTGCCCAGCGCCACGCCCATCTTTTCCTGGTCGCTCTTGGTCTTGGGCTCGACTGCAACTGAAATCACCGGCGCCGGGAACTCGATGGACTCAAGGATGATGGGATGGTTCTCGTCACAAATCGTGTCGCCGGTGGTGATGTGCCTAAGTCCAACGCAAGCGCAGATATCGCCGGCATAGATCTCGCTGATGTCCTCACGCTTGTTGGCGTGCATCTTCAGCAGGCGGCCAATTCGTTCACTTCGCGAACGTCCGCTGATGTGCACGCTATCGCCCTGCTTCAAGTGACCCGAATACACGCGAATGAAGGTGAGCTGTCCGACGAACGAGTCGCTCATGATCTTGAACGCCAACGCCGAGAACGGGGCCTTGTCATCCGCCGGCCGCTCTTCTTCTGCGCCCGTGTCGGGGTTCTTCCCCTTGACCGGAGGAACATCCATCGGCGACGGCAGATAGTCCACCACGGCGTCAAGCATCGGCTGAATGCCCTTGTTCTTGAAGGCCGTTCCGCAGATCACCGGGAAAACTTTCATCTTCAGGGTCGCCCGGCGCAACGCGGCTTTCAGCTCAGCTTCGCCAATGGTCTCGCCTTCGATGTACTTGTGCATCAGCTCGTCCTGATCGTCGTTTTCCACGACCGTCTCGACGAGAATCTGATGGTAGGCCTGCGCCTTCTTCTTCAGCTCTTCGGGAATCTCCGCGACTTGGTATTCCGCGCCCAGGCTTTCGTCATTCCATACGATTGCCTTCATCGCCATCAGGTCGATGACGCCCTTGAACTTGTCTTCCTGGCCGATCGGCAACTGAATCGCGACCGGGCGCGCATTCAAACGTTTGCGGATGGTATCGATAGCGTGCTCAAAATCCGCGCCCATCTTGTCCATCTTGTTGATGAAGCAAATGCGCGGGACCCCGTACTTATCGGCCTGGCGCCAGACGGTCTCCGACTGCGGCTCCACGCCATGCACCGCATCGAACACGGCGCAGGCGCCATCGAGTACGCGCAGCGAGCGCTCCACCTCTGCCGTGAAGTCCACGTGGCCGGGGGTGTCGATAATGTTGATGCGAATGTCTTTCCAGACGCAGGTTGTAGCGGCGGACGTGATGGTGATGCCGCGCTCCTGCTCCTGCGCCATCCAGTCCATCGTCGCGGTGCCTTCATGGACCTCCCCGATACGGTGCGTGCGTCCTGTGTAGAACAGGATTCGCTCCGTGGTGGTGGTCTTACCGGCATCGATGTGGGCCATGATGCCGATATTCCTGCAACGCTCTAATGGAACCTGTCTGGGCACAATCTTTTCCGTTTCCTGCTTGGCGACCTTACGGGCCGCGGTGAACCTGTGTCGTCCCTACGGGACTCGGGGTTTCTCCGTCGTTTAACGCAGCCCTAAAGGCCTGCTCTTCCACCTACCAGCGATAGTGCGCGAAGGCCTTATTGGCCTCGGCCATGCGATGCACATCTTCTTTCTTCTTGATGGCCGCCCCCTTGCCATTGGCGGCATCGAGCAGCTCATTCGTCAGCTTGTCGATCATGCCTTTTTCGCCGCGGCTGCGGCTGTACTGCAGAATCCAGCGGATCGCCAGCGACGTGCGGCGGTCGGCATTGACCTCGATGGGAACCTGGTAGTTGGCACCGCCCACGCGGCGGGTCTTTACTTCCAGCACCGGCTTGGCGTTCTCCACCGCCTTCTTGAACAGCTTGATGGCCTCGTCACCACCCTTTTCCTCGAGCTTCTTCATGGCGCTGTAGAAGATGTTCTGGGCAGTCGACTTCTTGCCGTCCCACATCATGGAGTTCACAAACTTATTGACCAGCGTGGACTCATACACCGGGTCCGCCAGCGGTTCGCGTTTCGCGATATGTCCTTTTCTCGGCATAAATCCTCGACTAGGCCTTCGGCCTCTTGGCTCCATATTTGGAGCGGCTCTGCTTGCGATTGGCGACGCCCACGGAGTCCAGCGTGCCGCGCACCACGTGATAACGCACACCCGGCAGGTCCTTCACGCGGCCACCACGGATCAGCACAATCGAGTGCTCCTGCAGGTTATGGCCGACACCGGGAATGTAAGTTGTCACCTCGATGCCATTGGTCAGCCGCACGCGCGCGACCTTGCGCAGCGCCGAGTTCGGCTTCTTAGGCGTCTGGGTGTAGACGCGAGTGCAAACCCCGCGCTTCTGCGGGCACGACTGCAGCGCCGGGCTGGCCGTCTTGTAGTTCGGCGCCGTCCGGCCTTTCCGCACCAGTTGGTTAAAAGTAGGCACTCTTGGCAACTCCTTCGTTTCTTCAGACCAGCCTTTCGACTGGCAAACGCTGCTATCCCCAACCGCCTTCGCGGCACAACACCGCAAAATCGCGCCCGCCCGCCCGCCTGGCAGCCACATCAGCGGCCCTGGCCGTGACGCAATAACTCTGCCCCCATTTTTGGGGCTGGGCAGCACTTCACGTGGCGCAGGCCACTTTGCCCATGCTTCCCCAGCGCATAGCCGGGGAAAGTTGGTTTCCGCTCAGGTTGGGCTTACGACGGTGGCGCCGTGTCGTCCCGCAACCGGCTCGATGCCGGAAGGCGGAGATCAAAAACGAGGGCGCTCCGTTTCGTTGCCTCGGCCCGCATACCCACCGGAAAGCTCCAGCGGAAGCGCAGGCACGTTTCAGCGAGGATCCTGCAAAACAATTCTACAGGATATGGATCAAAGCAGCACAGCCAGACACAACAGGCAGGCCAAACATGACTCGCAGAACCTTCTTAATATAGCAACCAGAATCGCGTGCCGTCAACCGATTCCGCAAGATTTGCCCCTACATCATGGGCGCGGCATAGCGAGAACGGCAACAAACTTCAGTGGTGGCACGCTGTGAGACGGTCGATATAAATAAAGAGCGTTCGGTCGATAGCAGTCGCCGCGCCCTAATCGGACTCGTTGCTGTAAACCGGCTCCTCGGTCTCGAACGGAACATCCAGGCCGCCGGTCGAGCCGAAGGCGGACTCGTCGGCCATCCTCCGTAGTTCCTGTTCGAACTCCCGGCTGCGCCAACGCACCACCAGAAGCTCCTGTTGCTCCCGGCCATGACCATGGCAAAGCGGACAAAGAACGTGGTCTTTTTCGGATTGCATAGCGATTTGCACCTCTTCAGCAGACATCTATATTGCATCGCGAATCACAATCGCGCGCAGTGAGCCGGGTCACGCGAGCCTGTGAGAGGAGCGAAAATGAAACTGCCAGAGGTCGGCGGGGAATTACGGAGATAGGGGTCCCTTCGGCAAGCTCAGGGCAGGCTCTTCGACTCGCCCGCGTAAAGGCGCGGCGGGCTCGCTTAGGATGACAAATCGTCGGCCCTCTGGCGAGAAGCGAAGTGCGAAAAGCGAAAAGCGAATAGCGAATAGCGACTCCTGCTGAAAGCTGACGGCTGAAAGCTGACAGCCGTCTTCAGTATGAATATCCGTCCGGCTGCGACACTGCCCCGACTTCTATCTTGGTATCGACGTAGTCTCGGCCGGCCGTAATCGCCGTGCGATCCAGTTCGAGCAGCTTGGGATTCTTTACCGTCGCCGGGACCTTCGCGTCCACCGGCAGCTCGAGTCTGCGGTCGCGAAAGACGCCCAGCGGAAAAGCCTTCATCAGTGTTTCGCCAACCCACTGGCGGCACACTACCGGGTCCATCTTCATGATGGTCGGACACGGCGAGAGAAACTCCACCAGCGAGAAGCCTCCGCCATCCTTCTGGATCTGGAGCGCCTTCTTGACCGCTTTCTTCGCCTTCATGATGTTCTTCATATCGCTGAGGGCGACCCGTTCGAGATAGGTTGGCGTTTCCAGTCCGGCGAGTAGCTCACAGACGTGGATGGGTAACCCCTCATTGTGGGAACGACGTCCCCACGGTGAGGTTGTGCTCTTCTGACCGACCAGCGTGGTCGGCGCCATCTGGCCGCCGGTCATGCCGTAAATGGAATTGTTAACGAAGAAGACGCAGATGTTTTCGCCGCGATTGGCGGCATGGATAATCTCCGCCGTTCCGATGGCCGCGAGATCGCCATCGCCCTGGTAGGCCATCACGATGGACTCGGGATTGGCGCGCTTGAGCGCAGTCGCCGCCGCCGGAGCGCGGCCATGCGCGACCTGCACGTTGCCTACATCAAAGTAGTAATAGGCAAAGACCGAGCAGCCGACCGGACTGACCAGAACGGCGCGGTCCTGAACGCCAAGCTCCGTCAGCGCCTCGGCAATCAGTTTGTGGACAACGCCGTGGCCGCAGCCCGGGCAGTAGTGCGTCTGGTTCTGCAACTCGGCTTTACGTTCATACTTATCGTAAAATGCCGGCGATTTTTCGTGAATTACTTCGTAGCCTTCCACAAGTCTCTCCTTGTACCCACCCTATCGCCAATAGAGGGCGATAAGGATGGGGCACCCTTATACGTGGGCTGCCATGCGCGCGAAAACCTGCGCCGTAATTTCTTCTGTCATAGGAACGTTGCCGCCGACGCGGCCGTAATATTCCACCGGAACGCTGCCGTTGAGCGCCAGCTTCACGTCCTCCACCATCATTCCCGTGCTCAGCTCCACCGCCAGCACCTGCTTCACGTGCTTGGCCGTCTCGCACAACTCGCGCGACGGAAAGGGCCACAGCGTGATGGGACGGAAGAGGCCAGCCTTTACCCCTTGAGCGCGTAACTGGTCAATCGACGAGCGCAACACCCGCGAGACGATGCCGAAGCCAACCAGCAGAATGTCCGCATCTTCCGTCAAGTAGTTCTCGTGACGGCTCTCCAGTTCCTGGGCGAGCTGGTACTTGCCCTCCAGTTTGCGCACATGAGCTTCCAGCGCATCCGGCTCCAGAACGATGGAACTGATGAGGTTCTTCTTGGATTCCAGCGTGCCCTTCACCGCCCAATCTTTCTCGGGTGGAACGATGTCGCGCATCTTGATTTCGAGCGGCTCCATCATCTGGCCAACGTAGCCGTCGGTCATGATGACTACGGGATTGCGGTAACGATCGGCCAACTCGAACGCCAACACGGTGAGGTCGAACATCTCCTGCACCGATGCCGGCCCCAGCACGATATTGCGATAGCAGCCGTGGCCTCCGCCCTTCACGACGCAGAAGTAGTCGCTCTGCTCGGGCGCGATGTTTCCCAGGCCCGGACCGCCGCGCACTACATCGACAATGACTCCCGGCAGTTCCGCGCCAGCCATGTAGGAAATGCCTTCCTGCATCAGGCTTAGACCGGGGCCGGACGAAGCGGTCATGACGCGCTGGCCGGCCGAGGACGCGCCGTACACCATGTTGATGGCCGCCACCTCGCTCTCTGCCTGCAAGAAAGTGCCGCCCACTTCTGGTATCAGGAGAGCGGCATATTCGGCGATCTCGCTGGCCGGGGTAATGGGATATCCATAAAAGGCTTTGCAACCCGCCAGGACCGCGCCTTTCACAATGGCAACATTTCCCTTACAGAGCTGCCGCATGGGCCACCTCCTGCTTCGGCGGCAGGGCCGGAGCGGCCGTTTTGGCCGGCGGCGTCAGACGTTCGACGACAATGGCGCCGGGCTCGGGGCAGCAGTAAAAACAAGCCCCGCAACCGGTACAGCCTTCGCCGGTGTATTGCGCCGGATGCACACCGTACTTGCTGAGCTCGGGCGCCAGTTCAAGACATTCGGGAGGACACGACTCTACGCACAAGCCGCATCCTTTGCATTCTTCCGTATCGATGATGACATTACCGCGCGGTTGCGATGACATTGTTACCCTCGCACTTCAGCTTCAAAAACATTTCGTTGGAACCAGCGTTGCTGTTCACAGTACTCAAGGAGTTCGTTGTGAAATTTGGGATGGGCGATCTGGATGAGCGCCTCGGCGCGCTGACGGATGGTGCGCCCATGCAGATAGGCAACCCCATATTCGGTGACTACGTAATGCACATCAGCCCGCCCGGTCAGCACTCCCGCGCCATAGGCCAGCCGCGGCACGATGCGCGAGACGCTGTTGCCTTTGGCGGTTGACGGCAGCGCGATGATCGGTTTGCCGTACTTGGAGCGCGCCGCTCCGCGGATAAAGTCGAGCTGCCCGCCGAAACCGCTGTAGAATTGCGCTCCAATCGATTCGGCGCAGACCTGCCCGGTCAAGTCGACCTCGATGGCCGAGTTGATCGCCACCATGCGATCATTCGCGGCAATGCGAAACGGATCGTTGGTGTATGCCGCAGGATGAAACTCGAAAATGGGATTCTCGTCGATATAGTCGAACAGTGTGCGCGTTCCCAGCACAAAGCCCAGAATGATTTTGCGCGGCTTCATGTTCTTACGCTGCCCGTTGATCACGCCGGCGTCGATCAGTGGGATCACATTGTCCGAAATCAGCTCGGTGTGCACGCCGAGGTCCCGGCGATCCATCAGGGCGGGCAAAACTGCATCGGGAATCGCACCGATCCCACATTGCAAGACGGCCCCGTCTTCGATCAATGACGCCACGCGAGCGCCTATTTGCTGAAACACCTCGTTGGTCGGATGCTTCTTCATCTCGCATAGCGGCCGCGAAAGCTCCACGATGGCATCGATTTCGCTAACGTGGATAAAGCTGTCGCCATAGGTGCGCGGCATCTGGGCGTTCACCTGCGCCACTACGTGATGCGCATATTTCGCCGCTGTCAGCGTGCATTCCACGCCTACGCCGAAACTACAGTACCCGTGCGAATCGGGTGGCGAAACCTGGATGAAAGCTACGTCGATCGGCATTTCGCCGCTCTCGAACAGCGCTTCGACTTCGCCGAGAAAGATGGGGGTGTAATCGGCGCGGCCATCGTTCACCGCTTCCCGGACGTTTCCCCCGACGAAAAGCGCGTTGTGG
>Ga0302326_10025814_pt1 | contig 11899 bp, 14 predicted proteins | sample Palsa_T0_3_FD_202264 | JGI IMG/M metagenome (GOLD analysis project Ga0302326, IMG submission 202264) | Peat permafrost microbial communities from Stordalen Mire near Abisko, Sweden - Palsa_T0_3 | ecosystem: Environmental > Terrestrial > Soil > Palsa > Peat permafrost | place: Sweden: Abisko... | reverse complement strand
AGACGGACCGCTACTGGAATGCGATCGTCAACACCGGCGGCACCGAGAGCGCGTGCGGATGGTGCAAGGACAGATGGGGCTTGTCCTGGCAGATCACCCCGCGGACGCTGCTCGACGCAATGACCGATCCCGACCGTGCGGCCGCCAAGCGCGCGTTCGAGGCGATGATGAAAATGAAAAAGATCGACATTGCCACCATCGAAGCGGCACGCCGCGGAACTGCTCGCGTTTAGACCACGCCCGTCCTCGGACGCCGCTGCCATGCAGACCGCGCTAGGACGTGCGCAGCCGATGCTCTCCAGTCCGGGCAGTGGTGAGGGATCGCAGCAAGGGTGCCCAATGGGCGGAGTTGGGCTGCGACGTCGCCGTCGCCGACCTGTCTGACACGGAGACACTCACAGCAGCGTTCAAGGACACGGCCGGCGTCTTCGCCCTGGTGCCTCCCGTGTTCGACCCGGCTCCGAGCTTTCCCGAGGCCACTGGTTTTATCAACTCAATGCGCGCGGCTCTTGCGCGTGCTAAACCCGCAAAGGTCGTGGCGTTGTCGACCGTCGGTGCGGACGCGCCGCAACCGAACCTGCTCAACGTGCTCGGCCGAATGGAGGAAGCCTTCGGGAGTCTTCCGATGCCGGTTACGTTCCTGCGCGCGGCCTGGTTCATGGAAAACGCCGCCTGGGACATCGCGTCGGCAAGGAATGGCCTAATCGAGACCTACCTCCAGCCGCTGAATCGTGCCGTCCCGATGGTCTCGACCGACGACGTTGGTCGTGCTGCTGCAATGCTCCTGCAGGAGGATTGGGAAGGTACGCGTATGGTCGAACTGGAGGGCGCGCAGCGCGTATCGCCGAATGAGTTGGCTGCAGCATTTGCCAAAGTGCTCGGGACACCGGTGCGTGCCGAGGTCGTGCCGCGCGATCGGTGGGAATCGGTATTTCGCGCCCAGGGCATGAAGAATCCCGCGCCACGCATGCAGATGCTCGATGGATTCAACGCAGGTTGGATCGATTTTCCGGATCGCGGCGCACACGCCCGCAAGGGCTCCATCGGTATCGACCAGGCCATTGCCACTCTCATCCAGAGGGAACGGGCATGAACCGCATCATTACTCTGCTGAATACCGGCCGTATTGCCGCGGCTTCCGTGCTGGTCTTAGGGCTCCCTAGTGCCGACGTGCTTGCCGCTTCCCAATCTGTTGCAAACGCAGATGGATACAACGTCATATCAATGAAGGACGATCTTGCCCACCACTCCCTGGACATCCACTGGCCTGCCGGCTTCGAGCCGGCCACGGCGGACTTGTTCGCCCACAATCACCTGCTCATCAATGCGTCTTGTGAGCGGGTCTGGAGCCGTATCATCGAAGCGAGCCGGTGGCCGACGTGGTATCCCAACTCAAAGGATGTCGAGATCCAAGGCGACGATCCGGTGCTCCGTGACGGCACGCTGTTCCGCTGGACCACCTTCGGCTTGGCCATCGAAAGCAAGGTGCACGAGTATAAGCAAGGACAGGAAGTATTGACGCCCGTCCTGAGCAGTGAACGACGGATCTCTTATTTGCAATCGCGTGACCCGGCCAAAGCCGGGTCACGCGGCGGAATCCATCGCACTACTAAACCTTGGCTTTAGTCTTTTCGCAGATTTATCCTGGCGCGAACGCAAAAGTCACGCGCCGCAATTGAGTCGATTCAATATGTTGAATCAGGTGAAAAAGCGTCCCACCGGGACGCACAAGAAGCCCGGTCGTTTGTTTGGGCCCGAGCTCCCGGGGCCGAAATATGAGGCAAATATCGCATCGATCTAAGGCGCGTACTCTCGCCGCAAAGCGCACTAGTGTTGAGGCGTCTGCAAGATCTGGGTCAGAAACGTCACTGCCTCTTCGTGGACCAGTTGGGGCGCCTTGCGAGCCAGCTTCGGCAGAGGCTGACCGTCGCCTACGGACTTCGCAAACAGATACCCAAGATAATAGCCGGCACGAACTGGAAGTCCTTCCACCGATGTGCTTGAAACAAACCAGCGATCTGCATCGGGCCCGGTCTTTTCGATGTCGTGCAGCATAAGTTGCGCCGCCCGCGCGCGATTCTGCTCCATCCTGGGCACCATATCGCGCGGATACCACAAGATCTGCTGCGCATAGAGCCCGGGATTCATGCGCTGGCTGACGTAAGTCGCAAGGCCCTCGACCCACATCGTCCACCAGGCCGGTTCCTCGCCTTGCGGCGCGCGCGACCCAACGACCTGTCGGTGGTACAGGTGAAAAATCTCATGGTCGAAAAACGCAGGCATGTCCGTGGGGCCGTGCAATATCGCAATGATATCCACTCCAAACAGCAGATAGTGTTTGCCGCCGAGTTCGACCGGGTGTCCGTCGAACTTCAGCAACGAGACGCCGAACTCAACGATCGTGTCGCAATTGAAATCAGAAAACGTCCGCATGAATTTTCGCTGCTGCTCTACGAACTGCGGGCCGACAATGCTGCTTAGCGCAGCGAGGCGCTCGTCGGTGAGCGGCGGGACGCCTGGAAAAACGACCGCCGCTTGTGCCGGATCGAAAAGGCGTAGCGCTCGCGCTTGCATCTTAGCGGCGTCACCGAACACCTCGGGTGCATAATAGTCAGGGTACCGGGGCACGAAGTCATTGATAAACGCCTGAGCGCGTTGCTGCGCGGAAAAGCCGGTCGTCGCTGCGGCGAACTTCTCGTAGGGAGGCATCAGGTCCTGATAGTGGCAGGGCTTGCTCGCGGTCGCTCCGGCGGGAGCAAGTGCGCTCGCCGCGAGGGTCGCTAGCGTCCACAACGCTGCCCTGAAACGCACGCCAACAGCCCGGAGGCGATCCTGCCGAATGGCCGACGGTCCGACACGCGGATTTGGACTACGACTCATTCGAGTCTATCTTCCGAAAAAAGTGGACCACCAGGGAACCTGCCGACCCAAAGTTCCAAGAATAAAACTGTAACTCGTGCGCGGCATTCCATAACAGCTCTTTTAATCAATCTCTTAATTACCTGTCGCGTCAAGCCCGCTTCCAAGGCTTTAGAGTCAACGACGGGTGGCGGGCATTTATGTTGCCGGTATTTACAGTGCCGTATTTGTACGACGGACTGGAGTTGCATGTCGTGGCTGGGTGTTCCCAGGAGGGGCACGAGGTCGACACGCGAAAGGCCATGCTGGTCCATCAGATAAGTAAGTAGATCCGGTAGTGACGGTGCCCAACGTGGCCACCGGGCACGCTTGTACCCTTCGATCAAGCTTGCCTGGGCGGTCATCCGCGCTAGAGTTGCCGGATCGTTCGATCCCGTAAGCTTCTCAATCAGCGCCTTGACCTTTCATTACACCGCGCTTTTGACCTTCAAGTTGTACCGTGTGGTAACGTCGTCAGGCGTCCGGGGCTGGAGGCCTACGCGAAAATCCTGGAAGCCGAAGTGTCTATAATGTACGGACTAAGAATCGGGGAGACGGTAATGAAAATCTACGGCGCAGTCGCGGTCTTGCTAGTGGCTTTGTTCTCAGCGCCGACCGAGGCCGCTGACAAAACCCAGAGTCTCGGAATAATCGGTACGGGAACTTTCTCCTGTGAGAAATTCACCAAATACGACGGTGCGCCAAATAGTTCCGGGCAAATGGACCTGGTGGTGCAGTGGGCTTGGGGCTTTATCACCGCGTATAACTTCCGAGCCGCGTTCGCGGCGACTTACCAAGACGATGACGCGCCAAACCCTGTAACACCGCCGGAAGCAGCATCGCTCCTGTTGTTCATCCGGGAATACTGTGAAAAGAGCCCTCAGAGCAATGTGGCCACGGCGACGCTCGATCTTATAGGCACATTGGGTGGCGTCGTCACGAGTTCCATCAATATGCCGAAGAAATAAGGCTCAGCGGCTAAACACCTGATCCACCGCAGCGCCGTGGCACGCCAACGTTTTACGTCGTCATGTTGTGTGCTCGGCGTTACCGCACTAGCCGCGGGGCGTGACCCATATTCGCCCGACAAGAACATTATTGGCGTCGCACAACAACGACGTATGACGCGCCGATCGGGTAGAGGGCGGGATCTGATCCCGCCACTCCCCACTATGCCGCGCGGGCGGATACCAATCCCCCAGTACGCTTCCCTCGCGCGCGCCGAGCGCGCTGCATCAGTTGCCGGGCTTCTTAGCAGCCGCAGCCAGCAGTGCGTTCACCTGCACCATGGCCTTGGCGGTCGCTGCCTTCGCGCAGTCGGTGTCCCCTGGCGTCGAATCCGGATACTGGTGAGCAAGCTCTTTGCAGGCTGCCTTGGCGGCATCCGTGACGCGCTGCTGCATCTCCATAGCACCGGCGTGCGAGGCAAGATCAAGGCCCTTCGTACTCACTCCATAGGTCAGTGAAATGTCCACGATGGGAATGCCGCTCGCGGTCTTGCCTTCACTTTTGGTCACTACGCGCGACGCTTGGACCGTCACCTCTCCCATATCCTGGGCGATTACCGTGGTGCTGACCGATGCGACTGCAAGCAAGCCGATCGCGCCCCTTACCAGTATCCTCGTCATGATTTCATCCCTCCGTCATTGATTATTGAGTTTTCTGTGAGGTTGTTGATAGCTGCGAACCGTACGGTGAAATTAACGGCTATTGGCCGGACCGAGCTAGGAATCAACCGTAGCCAAGGATGCTCCCCTTCGGGCGAATCGTCGAGAGCTGATGGCAGTCCGGCCCCGGGTCGCTCAAGCAGGTTCATGAACGACACGGGATTCAGTGATTCAGCGGGCGCCGGTTCCGGACGTTGAGCCGGAAGCTGTCGTTAAGTCCCTGATTCTCCGGTGCTCCTACCGTCTTTCGGGATCCCTTCCCCACCTTGCACGATCGGTGTGCTCGGCTTGTCGGAAGGGTAAGGACGGCGACTCGCGGATGGACGCCGACACCTCGGCGCGACGAAGGATGGTTCGCAACTTTTGTTTGCGCGATTCTGGTGCATTGGGGATGTTGCGCTTGCGAAGACTGCCTGGCGGTGGGAATAACCGATGAGCCGCAAATGAGAAATGCCCTATTTCAAGCCTGTCTCCCGTCGTTGACGAGAGTGCCCTCGAGCGCTGCCGCAGGCTCAATTTGACTGTCGCACGTCGCTGGGACATTGCGCGACGTGCGCAACGGAGTCTCGGTCGAGCATTCATTTCGTTTGGAGGTTCAGAATGGCACTGAGAATTGTGATTGGAATCGATCGCCCCCCGACCGGCTCTCCATGGATGTTTCGTGCAGCCACTTGAGCGGGCTGCCGGACAGTCCAAATTTCGATCAAAGTCGAGCGCACTGGCGGCAAGCGGACTTGCTGCTGAGGTTGCCATTGGTGCGGCGCCCGCTTGCGACTTACGCAGTGTTGGCGCGGCCTGCGGATTTCGTGAGAGCAGACGCACGATCTGTTTAGTGAACATATCCGCGGTCAATGGCGCAAGCAACACACTGCCTAGTCAGATCACATGCGAGCATGCGCTGCTGCACCTCGGTTGCATCGAGTTCTCAACGGCAAGCGGAGGTGAGCTGAGCGGCGACAATTAGAACTGCCGGCCGTATTGCCTCATCTGGGATTGTTACCGGGGCTGCCTCACGTAAATGTTACCGGCTCAGAGCTTGATATGCCGCTATTTCTCGTCCTTAATGCGGTCTCTCTCCCAGAGAAGCGCGGTCTGCCGCCGAAGGCGGAAGAAGCTCATTGTTCGCCGTGCTGGCGTGAACACCGAAGACGAGCGATCGAGCCATGCCCATGCGCCAGTGTTTGAGTCGGCGCTGCAGTGTCCGTAGCTGTCCGTCTGGGTAGACGCCGGGACTTTTACGCTGGAGACGCTCGAAGAGCTCAAGTCCGGTCAGATCGGGATCGACCTCCAACCATTCGCACACTTGACTCCAGCCCGAAGCAAATGGATCGCTCCGCGTCCGCCAATGCCGGGGAGGTTTCGTCACAGACCTATGAGTAGGCCGTACTTCGCCGACGCGCCACGCCGTGGAAAGACTCGCCAGGAACCTCGAGAGATCGTCTCGCTGAGGAAGCGCAGCGTGCGAAGCCTCGCCATCCGCGATACGCACGATGTGATGTTGCACGCGACGGATCTCATCGAGCAGCTGCAGCGGATCGAGCTTCGAAGTGATCTCCTGCAGACGTGCTTTGACCTCGCCGGCGACGGCGTCGGATGCCAATAGGCGCGAGGTTGGTGTTTCCGGGGCATGATATCGCTTCAAAACGCGACTCCCGGTCCTGATCTTTTCCTTCAACTTGAATGATGGCTGAAAGAAGTTCACGAACAAGCGCGTGGCGCTGTAGAGTCGAGCCAACGCTTCCACCGCGTTGGATCCTTCGAGCCTGTGGTAGCCAACGAAGCGTCGGACGACTGAACCATTCTTTTGCTCGACCCAGGCCTGATCGTTCTTGTGGTACGGTCGAGAGCGCGTGAACGCGATGCCTTCGGTGCCGCAGTAGCGAAGCAGTATGTCATTGAGAAACTCGCCGCCGTTGTCGATATCGATGCCGGCGAGGCGGAAAGGTAGGCTTCGACGCAGCCCATCAATAGCCTCGACTATGAGGTTGCTGTCGCGAAACAGCAGCGGCAGGCACTCCGTCCAGCCGCTCGCGATGTCCGTCAGGGTCAACGTGTACGCAAAGCTGCCCGCCGCGACCTCACCAGAGTGCGACACCAGGTCGATTTCCATGAATCCCGGGACGGGATCATTCCAGTCAGCAAATGTCCGGATGGGCACGCTTCGACGAAGCGCCGTAGGTAGTTTTCGCTTTCTCCGACTGCTGGCGACCGTTCGAATGTCCCTCAACAGCCGGTCGATCGTTGCGGCGCTCATGTTGAGCAGCTTCGGGCGGATTACGGTGTCGAGCACAAGGTGGCCGTTTCGCTCAAGCGCCGGAACGAGTATCGGGAATAACGCCTTGAGTCGTTTGCCGCAAACGCGATCGGAAGCCTCCCAAAGCACTATCAAGGCTTGCCGCGCTGCCTCATCGTAGATACGCGGTCGTCGATGGCCACGCTGATCCTCCTCTGGACAGGCCGCGCCATTTAGGATCCGAATGGCTGACTTACGATGGTATCCGCTGACCGTCGCAAACTCCGCCAGAATCCGGGACTTCATCTCTCGCGATCCGGAGAAATATCGTGCTCGAACCGCTTGAATCAATTCCTGCCGTGCAGTCCTCGTAAGTGCTCGTGCCATTTCTGCCTCCCATCGCCGTTACCTTCGGTAACAATTGCTGTGAGGCAATGACCCGTTCTCGGTAACAAATCACGCGAGGCAACGCGGCGGAGGAAGTAATTGACGCCAGACACTCCTGCTTTCAGCCACTTATCGATCATCCTTCTCACCACACCATCCGTGACTCGTCTGGCCAGTAGTTCCCTCAGCTTGGCGTGCTCGATGCTGTCGAAGTATTTCCGAACGTCTCACTTCTAACACCCATCGAGCTCCCTGACCCACTATTCCGTGACGGATGACTCGCAGCGCTTGATGAGCATTGCGACCAGACCGAAAGCCAAACGAGCACTGACGAAAGTCCTGCTCATAAATTGGCTCCAGCAACATCGCAATGGCACGCTGCGCCACTTTGTCCTCGAAAGACGGAATGCCCAGTGCACGCTTGCCACCATCCGATTTGTCGATGTAGTGACGCCGGACTGGCGGCGTGCGATAACGGCCTGATTTCAGTCGATCCATCAGACTTTGCAGGTTCTGCTCCAACTCCGCTGCATACTCCTGCGCTGTCTGACCGTCGACGCCCACCGCTCCGTCTTTGCGCGTGCACTCATAGGCGTACCTCAACCACTCGGCGTCGAGGTAATGGTTCAGAGACGTGAACGCCATCGCTGGATTCTCTGCCGCCAGCTTGGCTATCCGCTCCTGTTTCGTTGACACGCTTGCGGGTTTCAAAGCCCCCTCCGTGTTTCTCAAAAGCGATTCTGTACTACGGCGCTCCGCTTTCCTCGTCCGGGTCCGCGCGAGCCGCGTTCCCCAGCCTCATCGGTACTGTCAGAGCGCTAAGACTTCCTGTGCCGAATACGGAGTTGCTTATGTTGTTCGCTTTCCCGTTCCAACCGATCCTCTCCGTGTTCGCTCCCGTGCGGTGGAGAGCTCCGCTCAGGCCTGGTCCCGCTCAAGCCCGGTACCATTGGCTTATCGTCGGCTGCTCAACCACAGGATCTCCCAGGTTCCTGGAGAACCCATCCCGTACCTCTGCCCCGCTCTAGGATCCCGGCCAGTTCGCCGGCCCTCGCCTTGCCGGCGCCGACGATGCAGTCCCCATCTTGCGTGCAATGAAGACACCAGCAATACGGAACATCTCGAGACTCAATCACGCGGCTTCAGTACCCGCTGCCTACGCTTCAAGCAGTGCGTTACCGCACCGCATGCAAGGCTCGCTTCCGGCTGGTGGCTAGCCGTTGCCGGGAGGGAGTCGAACCCTCTGGATTCCATCGAAAAGTTTCCGCCCTCTACATCAGACTTCCTCCTTTTCCAGATTTATCCTGGCGCGACCGCAAAATTTCCGCACGCCAATTAGGGGGGTTCACATGGAGCCTCGACCGAGGCTGTCCCCGGCGTGCTGAACAGAAACCGCGCAGTGGGCAGCGCGAGCAGCGCGCCTACCAGCTGGGCCGCGATGAATGCTGGCGCATCGGAGGGTCGGATGCCAGCAAACGTGTCTGAAAGCGAGCGAGCGATAGTAATCGCTGGGTTTGCGAAGGACGTTGAGGCGGTGAACCAGTAAGCCGCTCCGATCCACGCAGCGACCATCCAGGGCGCTTCCTTAGCCCGTCTGTGTCCCAGCACAACGAGAAGAAGGCCAAACGTCGCGACCGCCTCGGCCAGCCACTGCGTTGAGCCCGTACGGATGTGGGTGGACGACTGCAGGATCGGCAACCCGAACATTGCGTGCGCAAGCATCGCGCCTAGACAGCATCCAAGGACCTGAATCAGCACATAGCTGCCTACCTCGCGCCAGGGAAGCACGTTTCGTAGTCCCTCCACCAGAGATACCGCCGGATTCAAGTGCGCTCCACTCAACGGGCCAAGTAGCGCAATGAGGGTTGCGAGCACGGCTACCGTCGCAGCTGTATTCGCGAGCAAGGTGATCGCGATATTGCCGCCGGCCAGGCGCTCCGCCATGACGCCCGAACCGATCACGGTTGCCGCCAGGATTAATGATCCTAGACCCTCGGCGGCAAGACGCCGGACGAGACTCATCTAGCTCCCTCTGGCGGTAGCGACTTCCCGATCGCAGCGAGGTGCTCTTTAAGTCTGATTCGATCGAGCGTCGCGAGCGGCAGGCTCGTGAAGAGCTTGAGCCGATTCTCGAGCGCCTGGCACGTGTCCCGGAAGGCAGCCCACTTCTGCGCGTCAGTCCCTTCAACAGCGGCCGGATCTGGAATACCCCAGTGGGCCGTCACCGGGTGGCCAGGCCAGTAGGGACACGCCTCCCCCGCTGCGTTGTCACAAACCGTAAACACAAAATCCAACTTCGGCGCACCGGGAACAGCAAACTCGTCCCAGCTCTTGCTGCGTAGTCGCTCCGTCGGCAGCTTCAAGTGCTTTAGCAACTCCAATACAATTGGATGTACGGTTCCCTTCGGGTGGCTGCCCGCGCTAAAGCCGCGGAATCCGCCGCGGCCCAGCTGATTGACCAGAGCCTCTGCGAGGATGCTTCGGGCGGAATTGCCCGTGCACAGAAAGAGAACGTTGTAAGGCTGATCGGCCATCGAAGCACGCTACCGTCGCTGGGTAAGCGTTTTAGCCATGCAGACGGCAGAGGCCGGGCAGAGCGAACGAAGCTCCGCACTGCCCTGCACATCATGGGGAACGCTTTGGCGGTCGGTGACCCGATAGCCGCGGTGTTCAAAGAAACGTTGCGCTGTCTGGGTCAGCAAGAACACCTGCTCAATCCGACTTGACTGGGCGAGCCGCTCCAAGTCCTGCACGATGGTCCGACCGAGGCCTGACCCCCGTAGGTCAGGGGCCACAACAACTGAGCGCAGCAGCGCAGATGTCCCAAACCTCTGCAGCGCTCCAGTCGCGATAACGCGATCGTTGTCACAGGCGACTACGAACAGCGGATTTGAGGTCAGCAGGTCGTCCGTTGGCAGTCCAGCGCTTTCCAAGAGCGCTCGGATGCTCGCGGCGTCCTGTACAGTTCCCGCGCGGAGCTGCGAGGACATAGACCTAAGCCGCGGATGTCGAGCAACAGTCAGGTCGACAACGGTCAGACTCAGCGGTCGAGGCTTTTGCCCCGCTCATCTCCGCGTCGTACGCCGTGCTCGCGCCGCTGGTGAAGAAGATCTCCCACTCCTGGCCCTGCGGGTCTTCCACCCAACTCTTCTCGCTGTGGGAGTAACAACACGTCGTCGCGCCCTCCTCGATGACTGGACGCTCGATGTCCTTGAGACGCCTATACAGCTCCTCGAGCTCAGCACGGCTCTCTGCTTGGATGCCGAGTTCCTGAATCCCAACTCTTGCATCGCGCTGGCTGATCGCGAAGTTTGCCCGCGGATCATCGAGCATCCACCTCGCGTAGTCAGGCTCGCGCACCGTGGGCTCGGCAGCGAAGAGTTGTGTGTAGAAACGGACCGACTCGTCAAGATTCTTGACGGCAACATGGACGTGTAGGCGCTTCATGCTCGTTTCCTTCGCGGTGAGGAAGCTGCAACCGGTTGACAGTCCGGCCCGCAAGTCTCGTTTGCCAGGCTGCAACAGTTTTCGGTCAGAAATCCGACCAAGGCGTTCATGCGGTCGAGATTCGGACTGTAGTAGAGGTTCCGACTCTCGCGGCGGCTAATGACAAGCCCGGCTTGCACGAGCCCTTTCAAATGAAACGAGAGGGTCGGTGCGGGCACGTCGAGATGCTCGATAAGCTCCGAAGGCGTGTACCCCTCAGGGCCGCGTTTCACGAGCAGTCGGTAGACGGTAAGACGGGCATCGGACGCGAGCGCACTTAATGCGCTGATAGCTTCCTGTGATTTCATACTTTCAATTATATCGAATTATAGATATATTGCAACGCAGAGGGGCGCGCTTATAAGCGCAACATAGATTAGTGGAAAGGGAGGGGCTCGAACCCTCGACCCCGGGATGAGAGCGGTAGATCGAGATTCAATCACTTGCCAACGGGCGCTCGTTGCGCCTTGACTCGACTTGCCGGGTCCTAGCCCTCGGTTCGACGGCTAAGAAGTACTCGGCTGGGCACTCGGCGAAGAAATTAGATCGATCGTCACGGACCTTCACATCCAAACGAGAGGTTCCGCAAGAAACACCGCATGACGTGGCCTAGTAGTCATTGCCCCCCCAGCGGCGGTGTGGGTTCGAGACCGTTCTGTCGTCGGAGGGAGATTTCAGGTCGCCTCACGCGCACTTTGTGCGCACTGCAGACGATTGAACAGATTCGGTTAGCTCAGTAACGTGCCCGCATTCGCGACCGGTGATTCGCGCGACATGGTATCCCAGCGAAACGAGCATGCCGTAGCGTAGCCGTGCGACTTTGGGCCCACGCTTCGCGGCCTTCTCGATGGGGTTACGGGAAATGGCGCTATTCGTATCGCAGCGCCGCCACCGGCTTGGCGCGTGCCACGAGAAGAGCATGACCCGCGACTGTTGCCAGTGCAACGGCGAGCGCCACTGCACCTACCCCTAGGAAGATTAGGGGATTGAGATTTACGTGAGAGGCAAAGCCCTGAAGCCAGCGATGCATTAAGTAGCCGGCCGCTGCCCATGCAATCACATTTGCCCACAATATCGACCGTGCGAACTGCCAAAGAAGCATGCGTAGGATGTCTACTCTACTTCCGCCCAGAGCCTTTCGGATTCCGATTTCTTTTGTGCGCTCTTCGGCCGACCGAGCTGACAGCCCGAACAATCCCAACGCAGCAATCACACCGGCGAGAACTGC
>Ga0302326_10025810_pt1 | contig 11901 bp, 9 predicted proteins | sample Palsa_T0_3_FD_202264 | JGI IMG/M metagenome (GOLD analysis project Ga0302326, IMG submission 202264) | Peat permafrost microbial communities from Stordalen Mire near Abisko, Sweden - Palsa_T0_3 | ecosystem: Environmental > Terrestrial > Soil > Palsa > Peat permafrost | place: Sweden: Abisko... | reverse complement strand
AACGCCACTGATCGCCGATCGGTTCGAGCGAATCGTCGAGGAAAACGCTGTAGCCGGACTTGCGCGGGATTTTCTGCAAAGGCAACGCGATCAGATTTCCGAACCCGCCCTGCGGCATTGTGTCCTGATTGGGAAACAAACGATCGTATGAGCCGAGACCCAGTTGATGACGCCGCTCCATGGTCCTGGTCAGAAGCGCCGCGCCCAAGCGTCGTGCGAAAGTCGCGGCGACCGGAGCAGCGAAGAAGATCCAAACGTGCGCGCCGTTTCCAGAGCGGGATCGCTCCAGTGCCGCTGGAACACTCCATTCGCAACACGAGTCGACGAATGAAGAGGCGTCCTGTTTCCATGTCTTCTGATCGAAGTCTACCGCCAGAAACCAGCACGTTTCGTCGGTTAGCAGGGGATAGACACCAACTGTGATCTTGCCGGAAAGATGATCGTGAATCGCCTGATCGGTCAACGGCAGCAATTGTCGCGTAGCCTTATCCCGCTTCCTCCACTCAGATTTTGAAACTCCGCGCAGAGCGGTCCAGTCGCGAATGCTGGCTGGCGAATAGCCTGCTTTTTCCCCAGCTTCCCACCTGACAGCGAAAACATCCTCGCGCCCCCGAAAGAGCGATCTGAACAGGGATATTTTTTCCGGAGTCGATAGTTCCGGTGCGGCTTGGGCCGGAACCGCGACGGCAGCGACGTTAGCGCCGAGGATCGCGGCGGAGATTCGGTTGCTGGTTTCTGACCCGGGTTGGGAATTGGATGGGTGGCGTTGAGTCCTCGTGGTCTGCTGGTTCAGGAGTTCGCGTAATCGCGAGTTTTCCTCGCGCAACAACCCACATTCCTTTGTGACCCGCGCCAGCTTCTCCGAAAGACTCTCGAAGTCCTCCATTGCCCTCCATTATGTATAAACCCTTCGCCGTGTCGAGAGGTTGCGCCCACCAGAGGGCCGATGTCCGCCATTGTCATATGTTCACGCAACGTGTACAATACAGAATATTGAACATAGAGCGTTGCGATGACGGCCCAACAAGAACAGATCCTCGATACCGCTGTAGTCGCCCTGCGAAGGACCACAGGGATAAACGCCCGCGTTCATCCGGTGAAGGTTGGCCGACACCGCGAAACCGACGCGGTCATTGAGGTCGAAACGGACCGGCGCAAGCACCGTTTTAGTGCCGAGGTCAAAACAGTCGACCGATTCGCGACGCCGGCGATGCTAAAAGCTCAGGGCAAGGCCCGGCCCACGCCTCCCTTGCTGGTTGCACCATATATTACGCGCGAACTTGCGGAACACTGCCGTCAGCTCCGCCTGCCGTTCATTGACACAGCGGGAAACGCTTATCTCGAAGCAGCGGGCTTGCTCATCTACGTGGTGGGTCAGGCCCGCCCGGTCGAACTCCGGCAAGCTAGCTTCCGCGCCTTGAACCCTGCCGGGCTGAAGCTGACTTTCACTTTGCTGTGTCGTCCCAGGCTGCTTGATAAAAACTACCGCAATATTGCGGCCGCCGTTGGAGTGGCGCTCGGAACAGTGGGCGCCGGCATGAAGGATCTCGAAGCCCGCGGCTTCTTCAATCTCGAAACGCACCCCGACTTACGCAAACTGCTTGACCCGAAACGGATGCTCGAAGAGTGGGTGACTCACTATCCCATCACGTTGCGCCCAAAGCTCAATCTGGGGCGATTCCGCGCCGATCCCGAACGGCTTGGACATACCGCCCTTGCGCCGCTCAATGCGTATTGGGGTGGCGAACTTGCGGCCGAAAAACTAACGGGCTATCTCAAACCCGCGCATTTCACTATCTATACAGGTGAGCCCATCGCAAAGCTGGTCGCGGCGGGCCGGATGCGGGCCGAGGAGGGCGGCAACGTTGAGATACTGGAGAAGTTCTGGAATTTTCTCGCCGCCCCCACGGACAAGAATGACGCGCCGGATGTCGTTCCGCCGATCCTGGCCTATGCCGACCTTCTGGCAACACATGACGGCCGCAATGCAGAGGCCGCTCGGATGATCTATGAGCAACGAATCGCGCCGGCATTCGACACCATTGAGTAGTGCCGTCGATCCGTCCCTGGTGCGGGTATTGCGGGTGCTCGACCCAATTGCGAGGTCATTCAAATGTGAGTACTTCCTCGCAGGAGCAACGGCGCGAGACCTCATCCTGGTGAACGTTCATGGACTGCGGCCCGGACGCGCCACTCGCGATATCGACTTTGGAATCGCCGTTGAGAGCTGGGCGCAATTTGAACTTCTGAAGGAACGACTGCTCGCGACGAATGAATTCTCAGCCTCGCGGGCACAACAGCGATTGATCTTCGCTGAATCGAATGAAGGCATCTCTATGCCGGTCGATCTCATTCCATTCCGCGGCGTTGCGTCCGCTGCCGGGACCTTTGCCTGGCCCCCAGACCGGGATACTGTCATGAATGTAGCGGGGTTCGAAGAGGCTCTGGCATCTTCGGTGCTAGTCGAGATAGAGACAAACTTAACGGTGCATGTGGCATCGGTAGCCGGACTGACTTTGCTGAAATTCGCCGCCTGGGTGGACCGGGGCCGGGAAAGCAACAAAGATGCCGCCGATCTGTACCGATTGCTGACTTCTTACGCCGACGCCGGCAACACGGATCGCTTGTACGACGCGGAATTAGATTTGTTTGAAGCTGCGGAATTCGACATGCAGTTGGCGGGTGCGGAGCTTCTCGGTCGCGACGTAGCGGCAATTTGCGATGAGTGGATCCTGAATCAGGTTCAGTCCGTCCTGGCAGAGGAAAGTAATCGCTAGCGTTTGATTCGCGACATGGTTCGAACATCCAAATACGACGAGGCCACGCCATTTGTGGAGCGGGTTATGGACGGATTCCGCAAAGGACTCGGCAGCACTTCGTTAGGGTCGGGGCGAGAGGATTCGAACCTCCGATCTCCTGGTCCCGAACCGCGCGACGACGAAGAACCATAGAGCTAGCGGGATTGGCTTTGGATTCAGCGTATTCGCTAAATCGATTCTTCAGAAAACTGCGTGATTCTGACCGCGCGCCCATCGGGAAACACCGCGCGAATCTCCAAATCCGCACCGACAGCTTGCAGGTAGTGTGCGAGGGTGCTGACATACATGTCCGTCCGCCGCTCCAGCTTGGAAACATCGCCTTGACCCATATGGAGTTCCCCCGCAATCTTCGTTTGGGTCAGTTCCCGCGCCATCCGAAGCTGGAAAAGCGACATCTCTTCTACCAAGCGGCAGTACTCGGTCGCGCTGGCCGCCTTTGCCTTGGCTGACATCCCGGCTCGCAATTCCTTGAAATTCTTAGCCATGTTCGGCTCCCTCCTCTTCGATCGTTCTCAAATGCTGTTCGAACAGCCTGTCTGCAACAGGCACGTTCCTCTCATACCAGCGGTCGTCGCCGGTCTTATCTCCAGCGACCAATAAAATTGCAGTGCGTTGCGAGTCGAATGCATACAACATGCGCAACGGATCACCACCGGCCTGTACTCGCAGCTCCCGCATCTCTGGAAACCGTGAGGTCTTGACCTGTGAACTGAACGGAAACCCGAGATTTGGGCCGCGCTCCATCAGGAGATTGACACGGGCATCGACTTTTCCCTGCGGATTCGGACAACGCATGCCACCACTGCTCGAACTCATCCGTGAATTCGACTTCCCATGCCACGCTCTAATATAGCATATGATCCATATTGCTCTTGTGCCATAACCAAATGCCGCGCCTCCCCGATGGCAAGGGAAAGCGAACAAGCTCATCAAGCCTATGTTGAAAAAGGGCTGGAACGAAATGTAGCAGGTAGAATAAGCAGCGTGCCCGGCAGGCGGAAACTGCAGGCGCATCGGACTCAAATCGAAGCGCCGCCGGTGCCGGCCAAGATCATCTTCTAACTTCCGCAATTCGCTGTTCGGGATTTGGCGGCGCAGGGCTGAAGCAATTCAGCTTTCCGCCGCCAAACTGTTTTAGTGCCCGCTCGACAATCGTCTGCACCGCCGCCGGTTCACCCAGGGCGCGCAGATTCAACCGCAGACGATGATGGGTAGCGGGCGAAGCGTCCAGATTGCCCTCCACTTCCGGTTCCTGGCCGTTCGCGCAGATAGCGGCCTTCAGATAGCCGGTCAAACATTCATCGATGGCTTTCAGGTGCACGATCGTCACCCCAGCCGCCGTTAGCTCTCGGTCGATCTGGTCCAGAATCGGGCCGATGAGCATGGCTGGCGAAATCGGAGTTTCCAGGTCGATCGGATTCTCGAAATTCAACCATGCCAAGGCGGCTTCGGCTTTGGCGTACTCGTTGTAGTCGATTTGCAGAACGCGCTGACCCGCGAAGAGGTCTCCGGAAAGCACATCATCCAGCCAGGCCGCGACGCCTTCGCCTGTGCGGACGCTGATGCGGCGGCCGGATTGGTGCGGGTAAAGGTCGGCCTTCGAGTAGCAGACAAGGTCGGCCTCTTCGAGCTGTTTGTCGAAGAGGAACTGCACATGGGGATCCGGATTCTGCCGGATGGATTGTTCGCGCGCCGGATCCACCAGCACGGTGAGGGGAGCGAGTTCGAATTCACCGTAGCGGAGCGGTTGCAGGATGGTCGCGGAAAGATCGGTGCAACTTCCCATCGGCTCGGCGAAAATGACATCCGGCGAATGGGCGCGTAGTTCGTCGGCAACACGCAACAGTTCGGAGAGACGGCAGCAGAAACAGCCGCCCATCACCTCGCCGGCCTCGATGCCTTGCGCCCGGGCAAAGCCTGTATCTACCAGCGATTCGCCTTGATCGTTAAGAATAGCGGCACTCCGCATTCCTCGCCCGGCAAGTACACGCGCAGCCGCAAGAATCAGCGACGTTTTTCCTGCGCCCAGAAAGCCGCCGACCAATACGAGATGCGGCCGCGCACTCACGCCTTGACCTCCAATGTGCTGCCCTCGGCAATTGTGAGCGGTAAATCGAACTGGAACAGCATGCGGTTCCCCTGCCGGGCAATCTTGTGGGCGATCGGTTTGCCGTCCAGCATGGCGTTTGAAGAGGAAGCCGGCGACTGGATCTCGCAGGACCGGCAGGGCAGCCCGCCGGCCATCACGCGGATACGATGCGCCCCGTTTGGCGCGATGGTGAACACGCCCCAACCTGTACCTGTGGACCAGAAACATCGAAAAGGCGCGCGCGGGCCGGCGATCGTCACTGCGCCGTCCTGACCGCGATAGCGGAATCCGCTGAGCGCTAAAATGCCGGACCAGGAAGCCATGGCGCGCGCATAATGATGGCCGCATTCGGCTTCATCCCACGGGTTGCGCTTCTCGCCATCGTAGCGGGCGCGGATGTTGCGAATGCATTCCACGCCTTCTTTGACCATGCCGGCGTAGAGCATATGCGTCGCAGTGGAGTACTCAAAGCCGGTCATCACCTCCGCGTAATAGGGGAAAGGAATACGCGGACGCTCGGCTTTGCCGTAGTCGCAGATCACCAGCGCGGCTTCCTCATTGAGCGCGAAGGTACGCTGCACCGTGTCATGCGTCGAGAGCGAACGTTTGTAGTTGTAGCGATAGATCGAGTTGAGTGTCGCGTGTACGTTTTTCTGAGAAATCAGGGGCCCAAGCCCAGCGACTTCGGCCATGTACTGTCCAACCAACTGGTCCACCAGACAGCCTTCGCCGACCTGATACTCGGGATGCTCTGTATCGTCGGCGCCCATGGTGCTGCGTAGCGACGGTGCTACTTGCGACTTGGGGAAGCCACGCACCTTCTGAATGTAGTATTCGCCATTGAAGAGATTCGAATCGATCCAGGCGCGCCCACTCTCGAACAAACGCCTGTATTCGGTGGCGGAAGCGTTATCGCCCACTGCGCGCGCCATCTCTTCGCCCGCTCGAAGCGCGCCGAGATAATAGATGCCGCACATCGGATTGGGGCCGTAAAATTCAACATCGTAAGTGTTGTGCTGTACGCCTTCGAGCACTCCGTCGCGATCGGCGTCCCATCCGCCCGGCGCCCAGGCGAACTCCAGGCCTTTCTTAATGCGCGGCCACATTTGCCGGAGCCATGCGTTGTCGCCGGAGAGAGACCAGTCGAGATAAGCGTGCATGATCTGGCCCATCTGGCCGTCAGCGGCTGCCACGTCGGAGCGCTGTTTGCCATCCGGCAGCATTTGGCGGAAGTGCATCGCGCCGGCGTCGTCCATCGAATAACCGAACGAGGCTTTGCGCAGCGACCTCGCGAGCGACGGGAACAGATGTGCGGTAGCCGATTCGTAGTTCCAGACGTGAGTGCAGTTCCCTGAGCAGCAGCCGGCGTGGTCATTCGCGCCTTCGAATCCGTGGAATTCGCCGTCGGCTGTCCGAAAGCAGGTAGTGGAGGCAAGTGTCGAGAGGTTAGCGCTGGCGGCTTCTTTTACCGCGGCTGGAAGCGTGCTCTCACGAAGCGCGATGGCGAAGGTTCGCGTGCGTGATTCGAGAGTTCCGAGATGCTGGGCTGCATAGCGGGCGGCGTCCCAGGCATCGGAGAAGCGCGTCGTGTAGTAATTTCCGATGATGGTGTCTTCGTCGCCTTTCGGCGCGGACCAATGGCACCAGGCTGGAGTGCGATTCGGAAAGTGCCAGGCGAGCAGAAACGTATAGTCGGCCGATTTGCCGGGCGCAATGGAGTGGCGCACGCAAAGGGCGCCCACGGTGCCACGATTTTCCGGCTCCGGGCCCATTTCGCCGTGGGCCGAAAACTGGTCCCAGAACAACATCGGCGAGTTCCACCAACGGCTCTTGGGCCAGCCGCGCCAGTGAGTAATCGCCGCGCCTTCCGGCTTTAGGGTACTGAGAGCGAAGCTTCCGCGCATAGGATTCGTCGCCGCGGCTCCGGGGTTGGTCATCATCAGGCCGGCTAGGGTCTGGTCATCGCGATATTCGTTGAGGCGCTCATCCGGGTTGACCTTGACGGGATTGTCGATGGAGAAAGCGATCGCGACCTTTGCTTCGGAGCGGCCGGAATTTGTAACGTGATAGCGCAGAATGGCGACGGGTAACCCGGAATCGTCGGCGTCATGCGGGATGAAAGGCGAGAATGCATCGAGCGAGACCTTTACGGGCAGATCGGGATCTTCGAAATCGATACGGGCGAGTGGATATTCGCCTGTGAATCGGGCGCTCGCGAGTCGCGATAGGCCGGGAGCATTATCGGAGCCCAAGCCCGTTTGGCCTTCGTAAGGGGGCTGAATCCGCGCTTCGAGCACCCGCGCTACCGGCTTGGCAGAGCCGCTCTGCGCCCAAATGGAGGGAAATGCGTACGGCGGCGAAAAGCCCTTGTTCGGCTTATTGAATATCTCCCAGTCGCGCAGTTGGCCGCGTCCGCCAAGGCTCAAACTGCCCGCGGCGACTCCGCCAAGTGGAAAGGCGATGCGCGCCAGTTGACGTCCTTGAAAAATGCGCGGATATCCGGCTTCGGCCCGTGTCGCCGGTTCTGCTAATTTAAGCTGCGACGAGCCGAGCGCTACGGTTGCCTGCTGCAGAAAGCTACGGCGAGTATCGTCCACCAAATTACCTCCGCTGCAAATTCGGCGTTGCCGCCGGCGAACTAGCCATTACATCACTGCTGGTCCGTAAAATCTGCCGTTCGTCAGGGAACCGAGGAGGACGCCTTCACAATCATGCTGATATGGACCATGAGGCGGTGACTGTTTCGCAACGAGGTGTCCGCTCATCACCGGAAGCGGTAGAATTGGCTTTCGAGCGGTTTACAGTGCTGAATGTGCAGAAGGTGGGCATAGATCGGGCATAGCCAGAACTAGAAGCCATTCGAATTGCGGTAAGCTTTTTGTTTTCAATGTGCCCGGGTGGCGAAACCGGCAGACGCAACGGACTTAAAATCCGTTTTCCGGCAACGGGAGTGTGGGTTCAAGTCCCACCCCGGGCACCATCGCCCCCACAGAATCATAATCCGCTGGCGCACGGTCTCTCCTCATCAGAAGCGCACTCCTGCGCGCTCTTGCACACCGGCACAAAGAGACTGCGGAAGGAGCCATTGGAGCGCACGGTGAAGCCGTTCGAGATTGCTATCGCGATTTCTTGGCACTGGCTAACAGCATCCTCGAAAACGCCGGCTGTTGCTAGACTGGAGCCTATGTCCGGGAAGCTGAAGGTGGGGCTCATGGTTGCCGCGAGCGGCACCATCGAAGGCTGGGAAGCCTATATTCTTTCCCAGCTTCAAGACGACCCTGAGTTTGAGTGGGTCGTGATCCTGCAGCATCGCGAACCAGGCGGGCGCGGCACGGGTTTCGTGGACAAGCTGAAGTCCAAATGGCGACGGATTCCACACGTTGCGGCTCAGCGGGTCATGGAGCGGTTCGACCGGTTTTTGGGGCGGTCTCACTATAACTCGGTGGGTGATTTCGGCGTTGATGCGCGGTATCCTGTCTCGCGGTTCCTGCCCGATGTGCCCGTACTGCCCGTTGAGCCGGCTGAGAGCGCTTCCGGTCTGGTGCAGCGCTTTGACGCAGGGACCATCGAAAAGATCCGGGACTTCCAGCCCGATCTTCTGATTCGCCTCGGCTTCAAGATTCTCAAAGGCGAAATTCTTACAGTTGCGCCATTCGGCATCGTTTCTTATCACCATGCCGACAACACTAGTAACCGCGGTGGCCCTTGCGGTTTCTGGGAGGTGTACCACGATCTCGAACAAACCGGCGCCACGCTCCAGGTGTTGACCGAGGAACTCGATGGCGGCATGGTTGTGAAACGAGTGCTGTATCCGACTTACCGCTTCTCCTGGGACGCCAACAAACGACGCCTTCGGGCCACTTCCACCTGGCTCATGATCGACGCCCTCAGGGAGTTGGCGCGGACCCGAAAGTGGACGTTTGTGCCCGATGTGCGACCGCTTCGCATTTACGCGCATCCGCTCCTGCTGGCGCCCAAACTCTCGCAGAGCATCGCGTTCGCCGGAAAATTGTTGGGACGCATCCTCTCACACGTCGCATCGCGGGTCTTCGCCATCCGGCAGTGGCGAATTCTGTATCGAATCGCTGAGCCATCGACTTCAGCCGGACCGGTTCCCGCCGATCTGAGCCTGAGAAAGCTCAGGCAACTTGTGCCCGCCCGCAATCGTTTTCTGGCCGATCCGTTTCTATTCGTTCACGACTCCAAACTCTACCTTTTTGTAGAAGACTACTCTCGCTCAACGGGAAGGGCCTGTATCAGTTGGTTTGAGTGGTCCGGGAAGGATTGGAAGGAAGGTGGAGTCGCACTGGAGTGCGCTTATCACCTGTCGTACCCATTTATATTTGTCCATCAGAGCCGGGTGTTCATGATTCCCGAGAGCCTGGGAAGCAGGCGCATCGAGCTTTGGGAGGCGGACCCATTCCCGAGCCGATGGAAACTGACGCGGGTGCTGATGGACAATGTCTCGGCGGTGGATTCCACGATCCTTGCACGGGATGGCAAGCTGTACCTATTCACGAATCTCGACCGCGCGAATGTCGGCGACCCAGGGACCGAACTGTACATCTTCTGGACCGACGACCTGTTGAACGGAAGCTGGCATCCGCATGCCCGGAATCCAGTCATTCAAGACTGCCGGGTAGCTCGCAATGCAGGCGGGTTTTTCGAGGATCGGGAGGGCCGGCTGATCCGCGCGGCACAAATTAACGGATCCGAATACGGGCAAGGACTGGTGTTTCGCTTGGTGAAGCGTCTTACCGGGAGCGAGTATGAGGAAGAAACTCTCGAACAGGTACTGCCTTTGTGGGAGTCGGATATCGTGGGAATGCACCACTTTCAAGCCGCCGGCGCCAACGTTGTGATGGATTCGTGCCACCGGGTTTCACGCTTTTAAATTTGTCACCCACCCAGCCCGTCATCGCTGGTGACTGAAACGGAAGCCAGTACTCGCTTGACCCCCGCGAAGATTCGAAGCACCTCAATGACATGCGGGTCCATTTCCGCCCACTCGAACAGCGGGGCTTTGGCGACGACCAGGCGATACCGGCTGGTGATGCAGCCGGTCACGCCGGGCACTGCGAGCACGGCGGCTTCCACTTGGGACAGTCCTGCCCGGGTGGCTAAACCGGCACGTGAGTGCGAACTGTAGTCTCCAACGGTCTATATGTCGCTCAGAGTTGTCCTCGATGGCTTACAGCCATTGCTGAGCGCGCCCGTGTTCGCGTCGCAAACCATTGACCTATAGAGGCTTGAATTCATTTTCGTTTGGTTAGGGAAGTGCCTACACAGATTGCATACCGTAACTCCACGCGGCGGTGGGCCATGTCGATACGGCCTGGACTCAAGGAAGGCCTATAGATGATCCAGAAAACAGTCCTGCTGATCGAAGACAGCCGTGAATTTGCCGAACTGATTCGACGATGGCTCCTGCCACAAGACGATATCGAGTTCGTCCTCGACTGGAGCGATTCCTTAGTCGCGGGCCTGAATCGACTTACAAAAGGTGGCGTGGATGCGATCCTGCTCGATCTCGGATTGCCGGATAGCCGTGGCCTCGCGACATTCAACACGGCGAGAATGCATGCTCCCAATGCTCCTATCATCATCCTGAGCAGCGGCGATAAGGAGTCGCTTGCCGTGCAAATGGTACAGCGAGGCGCTCAAGACTACATCATCAAGGACATCTGCGACAGCGCCCTTCTCGTAAAGGCGCTGAAGTTCGCCGTGGGGATGTCGAGCAGCAAGGCTCTCGAAGAGACCGCAGCGGATCAGGGGAAGCTGATTGGGGTCATGGGCGCCAAGGGGGGCGTGGGAGCCACCACCTTTGCCTGCAACCTGGCCATCGAGTTGCGCCGGGCAACCGGACAGGACCTGCTTCTGGCGGATCTGGACGTCACTGCAGGTCTTGTGGACTTCCTCATGAACACGGAAGCGGAATGCTCGATCCTGGACGTAATCGCCAGTGGCCCACACGTTGATCCTCTAAACCCCGCATTCTGGGATGACATCGTGGCTAGCGGTCCGGATGGAGTCGACATCATACGATCTCCCAGATTGCAGAGAGTTGACCCGTCGGACGGACGCAGGATTCAGGATGCCCTGGCTTTGATCCGGACGTTCTATCCATGGGCGGTGCTCGACCTTGGAAGGATGACCGGTCTTTCTGTCAGCTTGCTCAGCGAAGTCAGCGAGCTCTATCTGGTCACTAATCTGAGCGTTTCGGCGCTCTATGAGGCAAAAAGGACTATCGGAGGATTGGCCCAGGCGGGTCTTGCGGAAGAACGTCTTCGGCTCATCGTAAATGAGGGCGGGACGACGCACATTTCAGGAACGGAACTGCGGGCGCTTTTCGGTATTCCCGTGTATGCCAGCTTGCCGGGAGCCGCCCAGGAACTAGACGACGCCTGTGGGCGGAGAAGATTACTCGGCGTCCACACCCGTTACCGCACCGAAATGGCGATCCTTGCGCGAAAAATAGCCCGTCTCGACGAAGAGAAATCCGGTAGGGCCGCGTCGTGAATGCGCTCGAGATCGCGGTGAATCTGCCGGAAGGCCCGAAAGAAACCCTGGAGACCGCCCTTCGGGAAAGCGAAGAAAGATATCGGGCGCTCCTCGATGGAATCCAGGACTACGCCATCTTCATGATGGACGCGAAAGGTGGGATTCTCACTTGGAATGCGGGGGCCGAGCGAATTAAAGGCTATCGACCCGATGAGATTATCGGCCGCAACTTTGCATGTTTCTTCCTTCCGGCAGATATCAGGCGGGGCAGGCCGGAAGAGATCCTTCGGATAACGGCGGAAGTGGGCCGTCACCAAGAACAAGCTATACGTGTGCGGAAAGACGGTTCGCGATTTCAGGCGGCCCTCACCTTCACGGCGTTGCGCGACTCGGCTGGAAATCTGCTCGGTTTTTCCGAGTTCAGTCATGATCTGAGTGAGAGCAAGGAATCCGCGGCGAAGTACCGGGGACTGCTGGAAGCGGCGCCGGATG
>Ga0302326_10025809_pt1 | contig 11901 bp, 7 predicted proteins | sample Palsa_T0_3_FD_202264 | JGI IMG/M metagenome (GOLD analysis project Ga0302326, IMG submission 202264) | Peat permafrost microbial communities from Stordalen Mire near Abisko, Sweden - Palsa_T0_3 | ecosystem: Environmental > Terrestrial > Soil > Palsa > Peat permafrost | place: Sweden: Abisko... | reverse complement strand
GCGGCGGCGGATAACTCACCGCTGGCGCAGGCTGTCGAGCACGAGGCTCGAGGCGAACCCGTCGGGAATCTGCCCGTTCGCGACCTGGAAATTGCGGATGGCGATGCGGGTGCGTGGGCCGAGGCGCCCGTCGGGCTCGCCGACGTCGAAACCACGTTGCGCCAGAAGCTGCTGCACCTCGTAGCGCTCGGGCATGGTGAGGGCGCGCTCGTCGCGCGGCCAGGACTGCACAAACGGCACGCCGCCGCGCAGCCGGTCGGCGAGATGGCCGATGGCAAGCGCGTAGGCTTCCGCAGGGTTGTATTTCATGATGACGCGGAAATTCTGCAGCATCAGAAAGCCGGGCCCGCGCGCACCCGCCGGCAACAGCAGATAGGCCGGGTCGGTCGGATGCGGGAACGCGGCCTCGCCTACTCGCTTGATGCCAAGCGCCTGCCATTGACCGATCGTCATCTGCTTCGAACGATCGGCCAGGAGGTAATTGAAGCTCGGCGGCAGCACGACCTCGTAACCCCAGCCCGCCCCGCTGACCCAGCCGTCGGTTTTCAGATTGTTCGCGGTCGACGCGATGACGTCGGGAACGGAGTCGACGATGTCGCGCCGCCCGTCGCCGTCGAAATCGACGGCAAAACGCTTGAAGGTTGTCGGCATGAATTGCGTCGGACCGAACGCGCCGGCCCACGAGCCGATCAGCCGGTCGGGCTTGACGTCGCCGCGTTGCAGGATTTCGAGCGTAGAGAGAAATTCCTCGCGGAAATAATCGCGGCGGCGGCCGACGCAGGCGAGCGTCGCGGTCGAGCGGACAACGGAGCGGTCGCCGCCCTTGGTGCCGTAATTCGATTCGACGCCCCAGATCGCGGCAATGATATAGCGGCTGACGCCGTAACTGCGCTCTTCCGCGTCGAAGGCTGCAGCATATTGCGTCAGGAGCTCGCGTCCGCGGGCGATGCGTTCGTCGCTCACCAGCGCGTCGAGATAGTCCCACGGCGATTTGGTGAATTCCGGCTGGGCGTCGAGCAGGTCCATGATGCTCAGGTCGGGCGTCAGGCCTGCGGTGCTGCGCTCGAACGTGGCGCGGCTGACACCGCGCCGCTCGGCCTGCGGCCACAACGCCGCGAGGCAATTGCCGAAATCGGCGGCGGCGGCGCGGATCGCGTCCGCGGTCATCAGCGGATTGCCGGACGCGCCCGGCTGCCCGCTCCATTCGCGCGTGCCACCGGCTGGCGCAGGCGCGGGAACCGCCGGGTTAGCCGCCGGTTGAAACATCCGTGTCAGCCAGTTGTCGGGCTTGTCCTGTGCCAGCGCGACATCGGCTAGATTGGCGGCGACGAGCAAAGCCGCAGCAAGACGAAGGATGGGCGTTGGAATTGTCATGATGGTGTTCTCGAAAAAAGACGATCCCGATTGCTTGCCCGCGTCCCTGTCGGTGGCCGCCCGAAGGGGCAACTGCTATGTTATCGAACCGTTAAAGCCCGGCCAGCTTCCTGCGGCCAAATGAAGCCCGCGCTTATCCGTCCGGCATTGCGTTCATCGAGCGGAAACGCGATCAAGGTAATTAGCATCAGGCGATCCCGATTATGCGTCCATTTATCCGGCGTCCTCACTTGAACAAGATTTAGGCAACAACGCGTCTCGCGCCAGTCCTCCCTCCCCTCGCCCAACGGCACCGCAATGAAACCGATCCGCAAAGCTGTCTTCCCCGTGGCCGGGCTCGGCACCCGGTTTTTGCCAGCGACCAAGGCCATGCCGAAAGAAATGCTGCCGGTGGTCGACCGGCCGCTGATCCAGCACGTCGTCGACGAGGCGCGCGAGGCCGGCATCGAGCACTTCATTTTCGTCACCGGGCGCAACAAGGGCGTTATCGAAGATCATTTCGACCGGCAGTTCGAACTTGAATCGACGCTGTTGGAGCGCCAGAAACAGCACACGCTCGATGTGCTGCGGCGCGATCTGCCGGAGCCCGGGTCGACCAGCTTCACGCGCCAGCAGGAGCCGCTCGGGCTCGGTCATGCGGTGTGGTGCGCCCGCGAGCTCATCGGCAACGAGCCGTTCGCGCTGCTCCTGCCGGACGTGCTGGTGCAGCACGAGCGCGGCTGCCTCGCCCAGATGATCGATGCCGCGCGCGAAATCGGCGAGCGGGCCAACATCGTCGCCGTCGAGGAAGTACCGCACGAGCGCGTCGACCAATATGGCGTCGTCGGTGTCGGCGCGCCCAAGGGCCGGGTCTTCTCCATCACCAGCATGGTGGAAAAACCGTCGCGCGACAAAGCGCCGTCCAACCTGATCCTCACCGGCCGGTATATCCTGCAGCCTGAGATTCTCGATCTCCTGGCCAAGCAGGATCGCGGTGCCGGCGGCGAGATTCAGCTGACCGACGCCATGATCTCGCTGGCGAAGACCCAGCCGTTCTACGGCTTGAAATTCGACGGCCGCAGCTTCGACTGCGGCTCGAAGATCGGTTTCCTTGCCGCCAACGTGTCCTACGCGCTGGCGCGCGACGATATCGCGCCCGGTTTTCGCGCCGAGATCAAGAAAATCCTCGGCGAGATCAATGGCGGCTAGGCCCGCGTGACCTGGGCCACCATGACCGGGGACGTGCACGAGGTTTACGCGATCCGCTACGGGCAACATGCGCGGCGGTCGCCGGAAAATTTCATCGGCGGCGATCCGCACGACGTGTTGCAGCCGCTTGATTTCTTCGTGTGGGCGATCGTCGGACCGGCTGGCGCGATCGTCGTCGATACCGGTTTCGACGAGGCGATGAGCCGTCGCCGGCAGCGCGAGATCGTCAGGCCGGTGCGCGACGGTCTCGCCGCGCTTGGTGTCGCACCGGAGGCGGTTACGGACGTCATTGTCAGCCACCTCCACTACGATCATTGCGGCAATCACGACCTGTTTCCGCACGCCCGTTACCACCTGCAGGATCGCGAGATGGCGTATGCGACCGGGCGCTGCATGTGCCATCCCGCCTTGCGCCTGCCGTTCGAGGTCGACGATGTCGCGGCGATGGTGCGCAAAGTGTTCACCGGCCGCGCCGCCTTCCACGACGGCGACGACGAAATCGTGCCGGGCATCAGCGTGCACCTGATCGGCGGCCACTCGCAGGGCCTGCAATGCGTGCGGGTCAAGACTCGGCGCGGCCACGTGGTGCTCGCCAGCGATGCCACGCACCTTTACGCCCACATCGACAGCGGCCGGGTCTTCCCGATCACTTACAACATCGGTGAGGTGGTGGAAGGCTATGCGACCTTGAAAAGGCTCGCGGCCTCGCCGTTTCACGTCGTGCCGGGACATGACCCGCTGGTGCTCGGGCGCTATCCCGCCGCAAAACCCGGTTTGGAAGACTGGATCGTGCGCCTCGACGCCGAACCCAAAGAGCTTTGAATGTCAGCGCTGCAGGCGCAATCCGAGGAGAAATGACGTCGCGGTGTAGGACAGGCCGGACCCGGGACTGCCGTTCTGCCAGTCCTGGCGGACGAGAGCGTTCATCTGCATCTCGCGGGTGAATTTGTAGACGATCCCGGCCGATGCGAACCAGCGATTGTCGAAGGTCGGTATGCCGACATAGTTGTCGTTGCCGTAGCCGCCCCTGGCGATGCCGATCAGCCAGGTGCGAAACGCGTGATCGACCTCCAGGCTGACGTCGCGGCTGAGTTCACCGGAAGCGCCGTCCAGTACGGTTTCGTAAACCTGTGAAGTTGTGGCGAGCTTGGCGGTCGTCAATCCGGTGGGCTGCCAGATCAGTGCGCCATTGGCGATCACGCCGGTGACGTTCGGCAGCGTCGGATCCTGGTACTTGCGATCGACATAGCCGGCCGCCATTTCGCCGGTGAGCGTGCCGAACAAATTGACGGCGGTGCCGAGCAACGCGCTGACCCCGACCGAGTCGCGCCCCAGGCCGTTGCGGTCGAACTGCTCGTCGTGGATGCGCTGGTCGGCCTCCACTTCGACGAACGGCTTCATGCCGGGATCGATCTCATAGCCGATGCGCGTGATGCCGGCATATTGGTCGAAGTTGCGGTCGCCGTTGCTGGCCGTCGTGCCGTTGGTGAGCTGCGAGTTGTCGTAGGTGGCGCGGTCGAAGGTGCCCTTGAAGGATACCGACAAGCGGTTGAACTCGTGCGCCACGCCGATGGTGTCGCCGAAGTCGAAGTTGAGCGGCAGCTTGGCGACCGCCGCCTGCAGGTTCGGGCTGCCGGGGTTGTCGGTATTGACGAGGCCGCGCAGCTCCAGATTGATCTGGGTGTCGCGCGTTACATCGATGCGGCCGTCGATCTTGGAATTGAGATAGGGAACGTTGAGCGACGGCACCAGGTCGGCGCCGTATTGCGTATACGAGCCGACAATGTCGGCGGTAAGCGAGTGATTGCTCCAATCGGACCGGACTTGCAGCTCCGGCGCGGCGACCGCGTAGAAAGAAGGCGGTCCGCCGGACACGTGCTCGGGATTGGTACTGTAGCCACCCGACAGATCGAGCGACGGCAGCAGCAGGAACGAGCCCGCGCGAATGCCGAGCGCCGCGTAAGGATCGCTCTCGGCCATCGGCAGCGTCCGTTGCGGCAGCGTTCCCAGCACGAAGGTGTTGGGTTGCTGCAGCGTCGGCGGCGGCGTGCTTGCGGAATAGTCGAACAATTCCGCCGGCGGAATCGCCACGACCGCGCCTTGCCGCTTCGCCGCCGACAGCGGATAGATTTCGGGCGGCGGATTGCTGACCGGGAGTTCCTCGGGCGGCGGCGGCAGAAACGCGCCCGGCCGGGTTGCTGCCCGCTTCGGATAGATCTCGGGCGGTGGCGGCTTTACCGGCGCCGCTGGCGCGGCCGGCGCGGCGGCTTTGAATGTCGGCACCGGCGCGAAAGCCGTTTCGGGTTGCTGAGCGATCAGGGTGCCCGGAACGGAGGTCGGCGGCGGCAGTTTTGCCGCCTTCCTCTTTTTCTTGCGCGGCGTGTTCAGCGAATCGTAGCCGGTGTCGCCAGCGCCAAAGCCGTTCGGACTGCCATAGTTCGGTGTCGCCCCGATCCGGCTGGGCGTGGTGAACCTGTTGGGTGACGGCGGTTGATCCGCTGCGGCCTGCGCCGCTTGCCCGGGCCGGCGAAAGCGGGGCGGCGTCAACGGATTGCCTTCGAGCGATGGCTGCAACAGATCGCTTGCGGATGTCACGGCATTCGCCGGCGGCGCCGGCGTCTGCGCCACACCCGGCAGCGGCGCCAATCCGATCGCGGCCACCCAGGCAACGCCGATGAGTTTCGGCGCGCGGCAACGGCGCCTCAAGGGCGACTCTCTCGCACCCAAAGCCCGCACCGCCGCCAACGTCCGCGTCACTTTGGAAGCTGCCAAAGCAAACCACCGTCAAGGAGCTGCGCCGGCGTGCGACTTCTTCCCGTGCGGCAACCGCGCGATTGACCGACACGGCCCGCCGAGTGGGGCCCCGATGGTTAACGGAGTTAGAACGGATATGGTTAACGAGAGGTTGCTTTTGGCGCTTTAAGGCCGCCATTCCGGGGCGCCAGCATACGGCAGCCAGCAGCTACACCCAGCCCTTGAGCTCGCGCATAGCGAGTTGCCAGATCATCAGCATGCCGGCCTCGCTGTCGTTGAGGCAGGGGATGGTGACGAAGTTCTCGCCGCCGTAGCGCTTGAACACCTGCGCGTTTTCGACTGCGATCTCTTCCAGCGTTTCCAGGCAATCGGCGGAGAAGCCCGGCGTGATCACGACGAGATTCTTCACACCCTTCTTAGCGAGTGTTTTCACAGTCTTGATCGTATAGGGCTGCAGCCAGCGCGCGCGGCCGAAGCGGGACTGGTAGGTCAGCATCAGCTTGGTTTCGTCGAGCTTGAGCCGCTCGCGCATGAGCTGCGTCGTCCTTTCGCACTGACTCTCATAAGGATCGCCCCTGTCGACATAGTCCTGCGGCATGCCGTGATAGGAAGCGACAATGACGTCGGGTTGGAACGGCAGCGCCTTCAGCTCAGCCGTGAGCGAGGATGTAAGCACCTCGATGTAGTAGGGGTCGTCGAAATAGGCGGGCATGATGCGCAACGCGGGCTGCCGGCGTTGTTTCATCAGGAAGCGGAACACCTCGTCGCCGACCGTTGCAGTCGTCGGCGCTGCATATTGCGGATAGAGCGGCATGACCAGAATGCGGTCGCAGCCACGGGCGAGCAGAGCGTCGAGCCGCGAGGCGATCGAGGGATTGGCGTAGCGCATCGCCCAATCGACGATGACATGCTTGCCGAGCGGCTCGAGAATGCCGGCAAGTTTTTCCGCCTGCGAGCGCGTGACGGTCTTGAGCGGCGACTCGTTTTTCTCGTTGTTCCAGATTTTCCGATAGTCATGCGCTTTGCGCCGTGAGCGGATCGGCAGGATGAGGCCGTTAAGCAGGAATTTCCAGAACAACGAGTTTTGCTCGATCACGCGAGGATCAGTGAGGAACTCCTTGAGATAGCGGCGTACCGCCTTCGGCTCGGCGGCGTCCGGCGTGCCGAGATTGACGAGGAGGACGCCGATCGCGGATGTGGCGGGCATCACCTCGCTTGTCGCGCCGGCATCCGCAGCCGGCTGCACGCGCGCAGCGGCCGCGGGAAATGTAGGCGCCGGCGCGTCCTTCGTCCTAACGGGCGCTTCGACGCCCGGTGGCGGATCGATCGGGACCACCGAAGCCTCGATAGCGATCGTCGAATCGGCCGGCGCTTGCGGCGGAGGCAGCAGGTCGCTCATCCATTCAGCATACTCGATTACGCACAGACGTGCATGCGCGCAAACGACGCGCGGCCGTCCCCCCCGGCGGCTCGCCGCAAGCGCGAGCCCGGAATGACGATTGTTATTCCGCCGCGTCGAGTAGCGCAGGCGCCCCTGCGCGAAACTGCTCAAGCAAAACGGCCTGGTCGGCGTTGGCAGCGGTGAGATGCCGCTGCTTGACGTGCCCGAAACCGCGAATCTTTTCCGGGATCGCGGCCAGGCCGACCGCAAGATGGTGGTTCTCGGGCGTGAGTTTGCTGAGCACCTCGTCGAGCATCGCCTCGTAATCCTCGATCAGCTTGCGCTCGGTGCGCCGCTCCTGCGAGCGGCCAAACGGATCGAGCGGCGTGCCCCGTAGGAATTTTAACTTCGCCAACAACCGAAAGGCCGGAAGGAGCCACGAACCGAAGCTCATCTTGCGCGGCAAACCGGTGGTCTTGTCGCGGCGTGCCAGCAGCGGCGGCGCGAGATGGAATTCGAAGCGTAAATTTTCACCCTCGAACGCGCCGGCAACCTGATCGAGGAACGCACCATCGGTGTAGAGCCGCGCGACTTCGTATTCGTCCTTATAGGCCATCAGTTTGAACAGATAGCGCGCGACCGCGTCGGCCAGGCCGATTTTGCCTGGGGCGCGCGCAGCTTCCGCCGCTTTGACTTTCGCTACCGAATCCCGGTAGCGCGCCGCATAGGCCGCATTCTGAAAACCGGTGAGGAATTTAACCCGCCGTTCGACTGTCTCATCGAAGGATTCGGACAGGTGCAGCGCGTCGCTGGCTTTCGCAGATGCCGGTTCCACCAGCGCTTCGACTTGCGCACGATCGACCGCTGTGCGACGGCCCCAGTGAAAGGCGGCCTTGTTCATCGCCACCGCCTCGCCGTTGAGCTCGATCGCACGCTCGATGGCGGCGGACGACAGCGGAACAGCGCCGAGCTGATAGGCATAGCCGACCAGGAACATGTTGGTGCCGAGCGACTGCCCGAACAGCGCCGTCGTCAGGCGGGTGGCGTCGACGAAATGGGTTTTATCACGGCCGGCATTGGCCGTGATGGTTCGCTTGAGCCGCTCGGTCGGCAGCGAGAAATCTGCGTTACGGGTGAACTCACCGGGCAGAAACTCGGCCGTGTTGACAACCACCTGGGTAGCGCCGGGCTTGACCGACGCGAGGATCTTGCGTGAGCCCGCTACCACGATGTCGCCGCCGAGCACGAGATCGGCGCGCCCGGCTGAAACGCGGATGGCGTGGATGTCTTCGGTCTTTTCGGCGAAGCGTATGTAGCTGAACACCGCACCGCCCTTCTGCGCGAGACCGGCCATGTCGAGCACCCCGACGCCGCGGCCTTCGAGATGCGCGGCCATGCCCAATATGCCGCCGATGGTGACGATGCCCGTGCCGCCGACGCCGGTGACGATAATGTTGTAGGTTTGCCGGATCGCCGGCAGCGCCGGATCCGGCAACACCGGCAGGTCGAGATCGGCGGCAACGCCGGTACCCATCTTCAGCCTGGCGCCCTGTACGGTGACGAACGAAGGACAGAAGCCTTTGACGCAGGAAAAATCCTTGTTGCAACTCGACTGATCGATCGTGCGTTTGCGGCCCCACTCGGTATCGAGCGGCTGCACCGACACGCAGTTCGATTTGACGCCGCAATCGCCGCAGCCCTCGCAAACCAGTTCGTTGATGATGACGCGCTTGTCGGGATCGGGATAGGTGTGGCGCTTGCGGCGGCGGCGCTTTTCTGCGGCGCAGGTCTGATCGTAGATCATGACCGTGACGCCGGGAATTGCCGCGAGGTCTTTTTGGACGTCGATCAAATCGTCACGATGATGGACGGTGACGCCGGCCGGCCACGCGGTGTCACTCGGATATTTGTCGGGCTCGTCGGTCACCACGACCACGCGCTTGGCGCCCTCGGCAGCTACCTGGCGAGCGACTTGCGGCACGGTCAGGCCGCCGTCATTGGCCTGACCGCCGGTCATCGCAACTGCGTCGTTGAACAGAATCTTGTAGGTGATGTTGGTCTTGGACGCGATCGCGGCGCGGATCGCCATGTAGCCGGAATGATTGTAGGTGCCGTCGCCGAGATTCTGAAAAACGTGATTGCGCGTGGAGAACGGCGCCTCGCCGATCCAGTTGGCGCCCTCGCCGCCCATTTGCGTGTAGCCGAGCGTCGAACGGTCCATCCACTGCGCCATGAAATGGCAGCCAATGCCGGCGTAAGCGCGCATGCCTTCGGGAACCACGGTCGATGAGTTGTGCGGACAGCCGGAGCAGAAATAGGGAATGCGCTGGGCGATGTCGCGCGTTTCCCCGGAGATTCGCTGAGACTCCTTCAAACGCGCCAGGCGCTGCGCGACGTCATCATTGCGATGATACTTCAGGAGCCGTTCGCCGATGCAGATCGCGACGTCGTTGGGATCGAGCGCGCCTTTGACGGGAAACAGCCAGTTGCCTTGCTCGTCGCGCTTGCCGATGCAAACCGGCTGATTGGCGGTGCCGTAGAGCTCTTCGCGCACCTGCACTTCGATGAGCGAACGCTTTTCCTCGACGACGATGATGAGATCGAGGCCGGCGGCGAATTCCGCAAGCTCGCGACGGCTGATCGGCCACGGGCAGCCTACTTTGTAGAGGCGAATACCAAGTTCGTTGCATTTGACCTCGTCGATGCCGAGCTCGTCGAATGCCTGGCGAACGTCGAGATAGCTTTTGCCAGTCGTAATGATGCCGATTTTCGGGGCGCGGCCGCCCGAGGTAATGGTGTGATTGATCTTGTTGGCGCGTAGGAACGCCAGCATGGCGTCGCGCTTGAAGTCGTGCAGCCGCGCTTCTTGCGCCAAAATAGGATCGTTGAGCCGGATATTCAGACCGCCATCGGGCATCTGGAAATCGGTCGGGATGACGATTTTGATCCGGTCGAGACTTGCATCGATGGCCGCCGTCGACTCGATCGTCTCGTGCATTGTCTTCAGCGCGACCCAGGAGCCGGTGAAGCGCGACATCGCCCAGCCGTAGAGGCCGTAGTCGAGAACCTCCTGCACGCCGGCGGGATTGAGGATCGGAATCATCACGTCGATGAAGTGGTATTCAGATTGGTGCGCCGTGGTCGAGGATTCGGCCGTGTGGTCGTCGCCCATCAGCGCCAGCACACCACCTTTTCCAGCGGTGCCGGCCAGATTGGCGTGGCGGAAAACGTCGCCGGTGCGATCGACGCCGGGCCCTTTGCCGTACCACATGGCAAAGACGCCATCGTATTTGCCCTCGCCGCGCAATTCCGCCTGTTGCGTACCCCATATCGCCGTCGCAGCAAGGTCCTCGTTAATGCCGCCCTGAAAGCGGATGTCATTCTTGGTCAGGAACGGCGCGGCCCGCTGGAATTGGCTGTCGAGACCGCCGAGTGGCGAGCCGCGATAGCCGCTGACATAGCCCGCGGTGCTAAGGCCGTTGCGTCGGTCCAGCTCCTTTTGCATCAGGCAAAGCCGCACCAGCGCCTGGAAGCCAGTGGTGAAGACGTTGCTGTGGCCGAGATCGTATTTATCGTTGAGATTGACGTCGCGTAGCGCCATCGGGGGCCAGCCTTCCACTCGTACAGGGAGGCAGTTTGCCCTCTCGGTTTCGATTCTGCCAGAGGGCGAGTATTATGGTGACATAGGGTTTGGTGGGCTTCGGAACAATGCCGCAGCCGCGCCTCAACTGGCCAGGCCGAACACCAATTGCGGCGCCGCAAAACCGGCCACCGAATGCTCGCCGAGTTGCCGGAAATCGCCCTCGCAGTAGGCGGCAAACTCGGTCGATGCCACGATCGCTTCGCCGAGTTTGGCGGCAACCTTTTCCAGGCGCGCGGCGAGATTCACCGCCGGTCCGATGCAGGTGAAATCGAGCCGGTTGCCGCCACCGATATTGCCGTACATCACGTCACCGAGGTGAAGCGCGAGCCCGAAGCGGATAACGGCCCCGGTATCGCTGGCAGGCGGCAGTTCCGCAATGCGCGTCCGGAATTCCCGCGCACACAAGAGCGTTCGATGGCAGACCTCGCTTGCGTCGCCGTCGCCGGGAATCGGAAAAATCGCGAGCAAGCCGTCGCCCATGAACTTGAGCACTTCGCCGCCGTGCTCAAGGATCGCCGGAACCTGGCAACCGAAATAGCAATTGAGAAGATCGATCAAATCCTGAGGTGGTAATCGCTCCGACAGCGACGTAAACCCGCGCATGTCCGAAAGCCAGACCGCGGCGCGGATCGCCTCGACATGCCCGCGGCGGATTTTTCCGGCCAGTATCCGTTCGCCGGTCTGGTGTCCGACGTAGGTGTCGATCAGGTTTCCGGCCGTACGCCGCAGCGCACGAATTTCCGCAACCCGTGCCAGAGGAGCGATGATCGATTCGAGATCGGAGAACTGTTTGGCGGTGAAGCCGCCCGGCTCTTTCGTCGACCACGTCGAGACGTGGATCGTGCCATCGGTGAACGTTAGCGGGAACGCGGCGTAGTCCGTGCCACCTTCCGCGCGGAGATCCTGCAAAATCGCAAAGTCAGTCGGGCAATCGGCGTCGGCGAGGCGACGCCGGAGCGGCTGGCGGGTCGCATAGACGGTCGTGAACGGGCTCTTCCGATAATCGTCCGTTTCCATGATTTCAAACAACGCATTCGATGTCGTCACGCCGGACTCGGCCTGCCACAGGAACCGCCGGCCCATAACATCCGGATGAAGCGTCGTGACAAATACCGCGACGCGCAACAGCGGGATGCCGCATGCGACCATCCGCTGACACAATTGCGCAAGAACATCCTCGGAATTGGGGCCGGATAGCGCCCCGCCCGCGAGCCATTCGACGACCTGGCGAATATCGTTCATCGGACGCCTCGGACTCTCAGGCTTTCGCACTCGGGCGGGCGGAAATCCGCGAATGCCAACGGCGCAGATGCCCGCACGTTTCCGGAATCGGCAATCTGGCCCGCGCCGCGAAATCGATCGTCACTAGCGCGGTGATATCGGCGATCGTATAGCCCGCGCCGGCCACGAACTCGCTTTGTCCGAGGCGAGCGTCCATCTGCTCGAAAAAATGCGCCACACGAAGGCGGCCGCGCTCGGCCAGCGCTGGAATTTGCTCATAGTCGTGCGGTCCAGGAAGCGCTCTTCCCTTGAGGCCAGGCGTCGAATTACGAAAGGCTTC
>Ga0302326_10025808_pt1 | contig 11901 bp, 15 predicted proteins | sample Palsa_T0_3_FD_202264 | JGI IMG/M metagenome (GOLD analysis project Ga0302326, IMG submission 202264) | Peat permafrost microbial communities from Stordalen Mire near Abisko, Sweden - Palsa_T0_3 | ecosystem: Environmental > Terrestrial > Soil > Palsa > Peat permafrost | place: Sweden: Abisko... | reverse complement strand
ATCATCGACAAAAAGCTTCACTCTCTCCGGGGTAAACGCTCAATGAAATCACAATAAGACTTGATACACCTAGAATTCTCCTGTTTTTCTCTCGCAGATGATTTTAACAAATCTGTAGTCCAGTTGGTACATCTACTGATTATGAGTGAAGTGTTCACTTCTCTCCGGGGTAAACACTCAGTGAATTTAGAATCATCTCTGTTCTACCTAGAGACTTGATATTTCTGTTGTCTTATCAGAACTGTGTAAATGATAACACGTCTCCACTACTTTATGCTGAGAGTGAACTCTGACAAGGGTTGAGCTCTCAGTGGGGTGGGTGGGGAAAAATATACATGAAAAGAGATAAATATAGATGACATTGCAGAAATAGAGATGAGATTGGGGGAGACAATATGTATCAAAGAGGTTGGAGAAAAATAGAGATGAACAAAGATAAGAGCGATGACATAACACACCAAGGTCATCATAAACATAACCAAATCAATAGATCATACAAGAACTTGATAACGCATTAGCTTGATAACCTTTATACCTAATCAGAGGATAGAGATCAAGCTAAAGATTAAAAAGGGATAGAGAGACATGTCTACCACAAACATGACGATGACAACAGATCTCATCTAACAACAGGGTCATCCCCTGTTGTTAGAGAGTAAGGAACCATCTCTATGCATCTTGACGTTGAGTGAGGTCATCAATGGACAACCTTCAATGTTTTTTCTGATATATATCATTCATTATGTAGCAATGACCATAGGAGGGATACTGTGATGCATGATCACCTAAGACAGATCTTTGTACAGTTAGAGCAAGGCAGTCGGACGCTGAATGCTGATATCAAGCGATTGAAGCAACACCAAGCTGCAGTGGATCGTGCAACCATAGCTGCGATGCAGCCTCGTGCGACATCGAAGCAAAAACCATCCCGTAAGCCATCAACAACGCCGATCATTGATAAGGAGACGCTGTGATGACACCAGAAGAAAAAGCAACGATGGTGAATCCGCTACGAACACAACAGAGAAGTTTGTCAACATTGGCATCTGAGAATGTGAATGTGCTGACATGGACGATGACGCAAGAGCAACTCTCGGTGTTGATTGATTGTTTTGCTGCGACATCGCCATTGAATTTAACCGCTTATATGCATGAAGCCATGACCACATTGCGATCGAAGAGCCACAACACGGGTTTATGGTTTACCGGTGTGTGTCATGGACTTCGTCCGGTGTTGAATAAGGATGCGGATATTCTGACAATTCTGGCTGATGGTAAGGATCAGGGTCATTTTGAAGAAGTGGATTTGACGCAGTTATCAATCGATCAAGCGCCGCTGGTGATCTATTTGTTTACTGATCTGACTTGGCGGGGAGCACGGTTTGTGATCGATCAACCGATGGATATACAACCGATCATGCGGTTGAAAATTGGCGAATTTCGTTATCATGCCTGCTATGCGTTGTTTTCCTCTCTTGTCACAACACAACGTGACGAGATGGTGCGTCACACCTATGAGGTGACCTTGAGTCATCCGGCACCGGAAAATCCAACCGTGTTGTCCTATAGCGATATGCGTGAAGCCAAACAATCTTTTGAGGATGCGTGTCTTCATATCATTCGCTATACACCGGTGACAGAAATATTGCGTTATCAGCAGCGACAGCCTGTGGTTGGATGGGGAGCGTGATATGACAATGACGTTCTATGTCTATCTGGCTATCGTGATCATCGTTGTCGGATGTCTGATCCAGAAATGGCTTCGACATGCCCAATTGCAGAAGGACTTTGATCAGGCCATACGGGATCAAATGGGTGATCGATGGTATGATCGCACCCGTAACAAAGAGTATGAACAGAAACAGCAGACCGACGATTGAGCTGTGGTTTTTGCTTGCTTAGAGAGTGGGAGATAGACTTGTGTTAATACCAACGTTACAACACCTCAAAGCCAGAGGTGTGGCACTGCCGACTTGGCTTCTGACCAAGGATAATTTTACCCTGGATGGCGTTGCGAAGTTGATGCGTCATCTTGGCTATCGGCGCGATCGTATACCTCGTCATTGTGTTGGGATGTTACTGGATCTTATTTCAAATCATTCAGAGCTGCATCGACCGCCGGTTGAGCTTTATTTCGGTACGTATATCGGCCTCTATATTCCAGGTCAACCGATCGCGCAAGATCCGACTTTGCGCCGATTACAAGACGTCGATCTCGATGCCATCCATGATGCTGATCTTCCCTTGCTGATCTATTATGACCATGAGCATGGTAAGCATGGCTGGTATGGTGCCAATGCGGTCGAACCATCGGATGATATCCGCCGTGACGATACACCACAGTCATCGTCATTAACGGTATTTGGTGAAGCGCTCAAAACCCGTGTGATCAAAGAGTTCCATGATCTTCATCTTGATGTCATGATCGCTATGCTAATACAACCGCTGCTGAAGACGGTTGTTGGTGAAACCATCGCCTCACTATTCACCACGTCCACACTGAAGTTGCAATTGATTGGCACAGTTCCAGAGGCTGAGCTTGTCGGCCTGACATGTTCTGACATCACCCGGCATGATCCGTTGACGCTGGTGTTGCAGATACAATTTGAAGGTCACATGCGTTCGGTTGCGATCTTAAGTTTTCAGGAGGTTATCAACAGTATTCTAACCTCTGAGGTGACGGTTCCAGCTGATTTAGACGGTCTCGATCGTGATACCCATCTCAACCTCATCCGTGATTCATTGCTCGCGATCTCCAGTAAAATTCGCAGACAGCTTGACACGTCATCCTTTAATATAGGAGATTATTGATGGTTTCCCCTGATGAACGCCCGACACTTGACCAAATCGAACAGGATCAATATGCTTTGCTGTCTTGGATCGTAACAACCGATGATTTCAGACGATGGGCACGCCATATCCATAAGACACAGCATATCACACTTGAAACTGTGGTTGACTTTCATACATGGCTTAACACACCCGGCAACTATGACGAGAATCGATCTGAACCGTTCTATGATGGCAGTGCGGCGTTATCGGTTACCGCACCGATGGGTCCGTTGTTCAGACTCAAAATCAAAGCGTTTCGGGGCATCCAGTTACGCAGTATGCGCGGTGAGATGCAGCGTCATCGTTTTCGTGAAATCGATTTAACCAACGTGACCAAAGCCGATACACCCTTTGTATTGTACTGTTATCAACAGAGGGATCACACCTATTGTTGGTATGCAGAAACTTTTACCACAGCACAACCGGAGATAACACCGATGATCGATCCATCACAATCACCAGAGCCCCTGATTGTGGGAACACAATATTGTAAATCTTGGATCCTCACCCAAGAGCAACTCAAGAAACTGATCGTCATGCAGGTTGATTATGCCAATCTGGATCAGGTTACAGACTTTGATTTAAGCGTGCCCCTGATGCATGCCGTGCAAACTGCTGCCAGCTCTGAAGCCTTCCTCATTGGTTATCTAACCGGCAAGGGCTTTCTGATCAATCATACTTTTTCGCATGATCTTAACACCACTGTTGTGGCTGACGTACTGGGTATGGATGCCAGTGATATCCAACTCCGGATTGTTGATCTTCATCATGTGTCGCTGGCGGATACTCCGCTCATTCTGTATTTATACAGAAAGACGGATCAGTGTGATGGTAATAACCGCTATAAACGCGGTGCGTATCAATGGTTTGGCGTGAAGATCGAGGGAACACCAGAGGTCTTGACAAAGATTGCATCATTATCCACAATCGATGCGATCAACGTTCATCCAACAAAAGTGATGCCAACAGAACAAGCGATCCAACAGAAGAGTGCACAATTACAGCAAGACAAATCACTGTTGATACCGATCAGTGGCGAGATCGATGTCAGCACCTGGTTTACGATCAATGAAGCGGCTGCTACAGCGATTGAACAACTGCAACGCAAAACCATCAAGCAACTGATGGAGCTTGATTATAGGGCGCTTCTTCTGGATGCGATCGAGCCGATCATTGCCAAGGCGGTGAATGACGTGTTGCATGATGCCTTCTTCCGTAGTCCTGAAACGCGTTTTAAATTCCTATACGATGCGGTCAATGTCATAACCATTGATCATCTTGATGTTGATCCCCATGATGCTTCAACACTGTTGTTCTATCTTGGTCTTGAAGGGGGTAAGGATCCTAAAGTGCCACTATGGGCGTTTAGTCTCAGTAAGATGGTGACGGCGATGCTCGCTCTCAATCAACAGTATAGTCCAACAGAACGATTGCGTCATGCCGATCATCTTAGACAGATCAGAGATAGTCTACAGTCTGTCGCCAATCAGATCAATGAATGTCTTGCGTATAAGCATTCCGACTGAACAGCATGACATTGACGATATGAGGACTGAATCAACAGAGGACCCAGAAGGTCCTCTGTTGATGGTCACAATTTTTGCTATCGGTCATTGTTTTTTGTTGCTCGCTATAAGCGTATGATCGATTATGGCGCAAAGCGATTGGTGACAGCAAAAATCTGGTTTATACCGACAACCCAAGGGGCTGACACGAAACTCTGCACTGTGATCCAAGTGCCACTGTTATCAGAATATTGCAAATCCCAATTCTGTGGTCCCATCATCACTTGGCTTGGATTCAGACTTGACATCATGTCGATACTGGTGATATTGAAGGCGTTGCCAGCGCCAAAATCATATTGCCACCAACCCGGAACACCATTCTGGGTTGAGATCCAGCAGGTTGATACATCGTTATCACAGGCATTGGAGGCGGGTGTGGCGTTGTAATAATCATCACTGGCTGATGCTATGCCAAATCCCAACAGATTGGCGAGATTGATCAGGGATGATGTCAAGCTGATTTGTGCGATCGCCGCATAATTCTGTCCTGGATTGGCTGTCGCGTAGGCCGTGGTATTGATATTGATCCGCCAATAGCGATGTGCACCGATGACGTGACGAGATTTTAGGATCAGTCTGCGATTGGCTCTCTGCACAAAACTCATGGGTGATCCGTCCAGATCGGCACATAGCCACCGATTACCGTGAGTGGGATGCGTCGTGGTCCATAATCAAGCAAATCAGCGCGAAGTGGATAGTAGCAGGTTGGTCTAACCCCAAGCAGCATCGGGCTGCCGCCACCGGCCAGAAACACCATTTCAGCTGGGCCAAGGATGGTGTTCAGCCAGATAGCGCATTCGGCGACATCGCCGGCATAGCCTGTCGTTGTACCAAGACTGCCGATCAATAAATTAAGCAGGGTGGTACCCACATTGTTTTTGCCGGTCACGTTTGCACCAGGACCGGCAACGCCATTGACGTAGGGAATGACCACCGACGTCGTCGCGGTTTCGGAGAACGTTCCGGCGTAATGCGCCCAAACAGAGGGCGGTGCCGGGGTGTTGCCGATTCCGACCTGGGAGGTGGCATCGAAGTCACGCGCCTTGAAGATGTTGCTTGGGGTGAAGGCCAGGCTGTTTGAATACGTGTTCATGCCAGCAGCTGCCATGGCCAGCACGGTTTCGTTGGTGATCGTTGTGTCGTTTTGTCTTGCCCAACAGGACAACGTGATGGGTGTCGCACCAAGTTTCGTGAGCCCGAGCGGCGCTGACAGAAATTGCGTAGCTGTGCCGTTCAATGTGAGTGCCATGGATTACAGCAGTGAAGCGGCGTAGCATTGTGCCCCGACCGTGACAGATTGACCGGTGTTTTGACCAAACCAGAGTGCAATCATCCCAACCTCAGGACCATAGCTCCAGCGGAAAGAATAGATCTGTGAAGCAACAAGACCAGCTGTGCCACTATCGATCAATTGCCACGTGGTACCGCCATCACAAGAATGCATCACCTGTACCACAGTGCTGGTGGTTGGTGGTGTTGCGCCATTGGTGATCTGCACGGTGATGATCGCTGCATCTTGCGCCGTGAGGTTGAGTGTGGCAGATACCACGGTGTTGTTAGCAGCACTCGCAGCACAATTTTCTGCGGTCACATTGGTGGGAATTTGTGCTTTTGTGGCCATGATGTTCTCTCTTGCTGCGTGGTTAGTGTGCTGGTGGTACGTAGGGTGTTTGTGGGGTATAGGGTGCTTGTGGGGTATAGGGTACAGTCTGATTGTAGTAGGGTGGATTTATTGTTGGATTGGGGGCACTACTTGGACGCAGAATGGTAAAAGCGGCAACCAGGATAGCCACACCGAGACCGGCAATGGCGAAGAGTGTGCCTTGACTACTGGTATGAGCGGTGGCGGAGCCATCGCCACGATCCAGGCGACCATTGATCGAGGCGATCTTCTCATCGATCGCTTTGGTGTTCGACGCCAACAACACCAGAATACCATCAATTTTCTCACCGATGGCTTTGGTGTTGGAGGCAAGCAGTGCCAAGATACCATCGATTTGCTTCACCGTGGTGGCTTCCGATTTGGTGATGGCCGCTGAGTTGGCATCATTCTGCGCCGCAGCCGCTTCCTTCTGCGCCTGAAGAGCTGCGTTCACAGCGGTCTTGGCAGAATCTTCTGAAGCCGTGGCACGCCCATCACGCTCACGGAACTGGGTTTGAATCGAAGAGAATTTCACCTCAGACTCACCGCGCAAGTGATCGACCTGTTTATCGATCAGGGTCGGTTGACGTTGTAACTCAGAGCGCAACAACGTCAGATCACTGCTGATCGCCTCGATGCGGGCCGTGAGGACATCACGCAGGTGAATGATTTGCTTCTCAGTCTCCGTTGGTTGTTGATTCATACTGTTACGATGCACATCGAATACTTTTTCGAGCCCATCGATGCGCACGCCAAGGAAGTCACGGACAGAACTCACCTCACGCAAAATCTGTTCGGTGGTTAAGACCGTCGGGTCAGGCTTCGACACCGTGTTCTCACTCACAGTGCCATCATGGGCAACATCATATCGTCGACGTGGCAGAGCCATATGGATCGTCCTCTTCTATCATGTGGTTGTAATGATCGCTCCTGTTCAGTGCATGATTGTACGGATAACCGAGACATTATGGTTGATTCCGAGATACGGCTTTGCTCTGAAAGCGTCTGACATAGTGCTGTAAGTTACTGACAGCACTTTTTGCACGCGCAAGCATGACTGGCGTGACATGATGGCGACCAGCATGCTTTATGGCGGCTAAGGCATCTGCCACATTGGCATGCAGCTGACGCATCCGTTTGATATCAGCGGCACTTGATTTGGGTGAAGCCGCCAGCGCGTATTCCTGCGGCTCGGCGTTGACCAGGGCAGCACGCACGGCATTTGGCACAGTCGTGCTGGTAGGTGGTGTCGGTGTTGGCGTGGTATGAGAATCCGGTATAGCAACGGCTTTCGGTGGTATCGGTGCCTGACATGAGGCCATGATAAGCAACAACAATAGGATTGTTTTGCTAGGAGATCGCATCACTTCCTCGATGATTTTGATTGCAGCAGCAACAAGATTGACTCTGAATTTTTCTGCTCTTGGCCAAGTTGATCGATGATGCTTTTGCGATCAGCGTCAGCACGTTCATCCAATACATGGACGTGATTGGCCAGGTCACTCAGCGATCTTATATTGTCTTTGTCTTGGTAATTTTGATCGAGAAGTGTTTTGTCAATACTGGCGAGATGCTGCGTGGTGGCAATCGAGGTTAAACTCAAGGTCTGCATCGATAACACCGAGGCTTGTTCAGCGAGATAATAGACATTGAATTTAACAAACGCCCCGGCGACAAGACCCCCTAAGAACCCAATGACGCCCAACGTCCACCACAAATCTTTCAGCTGGTTCAACAGATTCTTGGGTGGTACACTGACGGTTGATCGCGGTAATAAGGCTGTGGTAAAATCTGGAGCTTTTTGTACATAGCTATCGACATGGGGTAAGGTGTTAGCAGGTATTGCCCCGGCACTCATTGCCTTGATCGGCACCCGACCACGCCAACCCGGTAGCCGACGGATTTGATCACGCACATGTTCCCCATCGATCCCCGGCATCCGCATATCCATCAGGATCAGATCGAGATCATCAGCAGCGAGAACCGCAGTCACTGCGGTCTCGCCAGAATGTGCCAAGATCACGGTATTACCCGCAGTAATCAGCATCGCGTTCATCGCGTCACGCTGGATGGGATCATCATCAACAACGAGGATTTTCATGATTCTCCTCCATGGCTGAACCGCGTGGTTTTGAATCGATGATAGAGCAAAGAATCTGCTAGGATTCCATGTCTATCATCGATTCATCACGTTTAGCTTGAGAATGTCCAGTCAATCGCATAGGCTTCAACCATGCGTGAGTCTATCCAAGCGTTGTCAGTCTCGATCTCTTGACCCCAGGTGGCATCAGTATACCCTGTTGCGGACCATTGTTTCGGATCCAGACAATGCCCACCGACAGGATCACCGGCAGTCTCAAGTCCACCGGTATAATCGGCATCCGGTTGTTCATCCGCGGTATAAAGGTCAACCCCGACATAGGCAGTGCCGTGTGCAAAGATCGCATCTTTCAGGCCGATCGGATTCGACGTATCGATCACTGAGAAATTTGGTACCAAGGGACCTGAGGTATTGTTGATATAGAATCCATGTTTTTGCGCATATTCGAGCACATCGAGCATCACCAACCCATCCGTTTTGCTGATGGCTTCGGGTGTCGGATCACAGCCATAAACCAGACCGTAGAACGCTAAAAGCTTTTGTTGATCAACCACAAAATCCCAGCCATTCATCTCAGCCTTGGCGTTGGCTGAGTTGATTAATCCCGCAACCGTGCAGGTGGGGAGGATGTTGTTCAACACCAACAACGGTTTGGTGAGGATCTTTGGCCGCAACAGGATCAGTGGCAGGGGTTCGGTGGCAGCCATGACATGGGGTTTAACCACGGCCACCGCTGCCAGACGAACCGGATCATGCGCTTTACGGCCATAACAACCGAGTGGGTGCATCAGTGGGTTCCCAGGATCAGTTTGGCGTAATCCGCCGAGACGTGGTCAATGTTTTGATCGATCTGGTGAACGTTTGCCGGGGTGATGAGCCCAGCTTGCATCAGTTGATAGATGGTTTCACGTTGCGCTGCGAAATGATCCTTGATGGTATCGGCATGTTTGTGGCTGACGGCGACATCTGTCTTCAGCTTGTTGTAATCGATCACCACCTTGGGTGGTGTCGTTGTGGCACCTTGCGGTCCGGCAACAGCCAGTACGGTTTCGATCAGCGGGAGGAACGTGCCGATCTCGCTGACCGCGGTGGTGACATCCGACATAATGCTATCAACGGTGGTGCCAGTGGTACCGCTGCTGAAGGCGGTCAGATCGGTTTGCAACAGGGTGATTTCTGTGGTCAACGTGCTGCCTTGGGTCGATGTCAGTGTTACACCCGCGGCAGCGTTGTTGAAATCAGTGATGATGGCGTTGACATCCGCGATGATCGGCGCGGTTGATGTGGTGCTTGCACAACTCGCCAGAAAAATGACGGGCAATGCTAGGACAAAACGATTCATGGAATGCCTCATACTGTGTTCTTATACGCAAATGTCAAATGACACTGCGTTAGATAATTCTATCATAAGATGGCGTTCCCAATGGTCAAGTGGGATTTCATTGCTCACTGTTTTTTTTCATCATTTGGTACCCATGAGCCGCCATGGTATAGCAGTTCAGTGGTGGATCATGAAAGCAACACCCTACACCAAACAATACCAAAAAATAACGGATCTCGATCACTATTTTTCTTATGATCCAAAACGCAAAGAGATGACATTTATCGGAACGTCGCTCGTTGTTTATATCCCGCAACGGTATAGTGTGTGGAATCTTCTGACGATCTCTGATACCATCACCACTCTCGGTGTGGTCGATTTAATCATTGACGACACGTATCAATGTGGTCTCTTGATGCTGACCACGATCGAGATGGAACCGGATGATGTTGCCAACATCACCGTGGGGGATATTCAATATCTCGTTGTGACATTGCGTCAGGGTAGTCGGTTCGTCTGTAACACAGAACGCATCGCCGATAGTGCGATTGTCTATGCGCTTTGGATGGAGTTCATTACTCGCGGTAAACTCATTTACAACATTGATTATGACACTTTGGCAACATTGTTTGATCAAGCGGGACCGATGTGTGATGCGTCACTGAACGTTGACAGGGTTATCTTTGAAGTTATCTACGCCCATCTTTGCCGTGATCCAGAGAATCTAGCCATCCAATACCGACACACCGCGATGACTGAAGACTTTAAACTGATCGAGTTACGGAATGTTGGCTATGCAACTTCAAGCACGACCAGTCGACTTATGGGAAGCTACTTTTCGACAGCGCTCAATTCATCATTGATCCAAACCTCTACTGCGCACAATGATGTCGAAAATCTGTTAAGATTATGATGGAGAGGATTTTATGACTACAATAGGATATCATGCAAAAAAACTGATTACGCTGGTAAGTCTGACTGATTGGTGTGACGATTCTATAGACCGCGGATGAACGACGCCGCTAAAAAGATCGGATACTTTTGACATGAATAATGCGCTTGAAAACGTCGATCGGATTTCATTCGTTGTGGAGGTATTGACCATCCGCAATGGCCGTAAGCTTGGTCGGATTCGTCCAGATCAGGATGGCTACTATACGGTACCTTTGGCTGTACTGGGTACACCAACGGATAACCGGACCTACTATGAAGTGAATGATTTCGTCAATCAGTTGACCTCACCTGATTCCTATATCAACAAGTGTCTGGTGGATGCCAAGTTGTTCGGTGAGTATGGTCATCCGATGATCAAACTGCTGCCAGAGAATTTACAGCTTCCGCGCTTGATGTTGGTTGATGAGAAAAATCATTCGCATCATATCAAGAAGATCTGGACCGGTGAGAAACTTGAATCTGGTGGACGGATCATTTATGGATTGATCAAACCCACCGGTCCTTTTGGATCCTATTTGCGCGATTCATTAGAGGATCCTTGTCTGAATACCTCCTTCTCGCTGCGCAGTATTGCCCATTCCACCGAGACCCGCGATCTGATCAGACGGAAGATCAAATACCTTGTGACGTTTGATTTTGTTGGAGCCGGTGGTTACACGGAAGCCACCAAGCGCTATGCACCAGCGGTGGAAGTATTGGTTGATTTACCCATCACCCATCACATTCTCCAAACCAGTCATGCTGCGATGGAGCATCTGTCCAATACTGAGTTGAATGAGATCTTTGGTGCCAAGATCGTGACGATTGGCAGCAAGCAGACCTCGTTTGTGCCAGAGAAACAAGCGTTGTGTGATGAGCGTGGCACGCTGCAATCGGTCTTTACCCGTCTGATGAACACCTCTGTCTGAAGGAACGCATCATCGATGTTCAATCATCTTGAGAAACTGAAACCTGTATTAACAGATGCAAAGGTGGTGGATACGACTGTGATCACGACAGATCCTCCGTCACCGAGTAACCCACCCCCAATGCGGTTCGGTGCAGCGCGCATCGTTATCGCGCCTGATCCACCGGATTCAGTGATCACCATCAAAGAATTCCCCCGCGACATGGGTCATTCTGATTATACCGTTTATATCAACAAAGATATCAATGGTAATGGGAATTACTATGCCGAGTTGCTCACCCTACTTGATACGTTAACAGCCGATTCTCATGTAACCATCTATATCGGTTCCCGTGGGGGTAGTCTCTATGGTGGTGCGATGATCGCCAATGCCATCCGCAATAGTCCAGCCGAGATCACCACCGTCGCAGTTGGCATCGTCGCGTCTGCAGCTGCCTTAATTTGGTCATATGGGCATATCCGCAAAGTCGCCGATGGTGCGGTGTTGATGTTTCATATGTCAAGTCATTTCGACTATGGCAATTCAGAACTGGTGCGGATTTGTGCCGAGAACACCGTTCGCTATGTCAAAGAAGTGGC
>Ga0302326_10025807_pt1 | contig 11901 bp, 7 predicted proteins | sample Palsa_T0_3_FD_202264 | JGI IMG/M metagenome (GOLD analysis project Ga0302326, IMG submission 202264) | Peat permafrost microbial communities from Stordalen Mire near Abisko, Sweden - Palsa_T0_3 | ecosystem: Environmental > Terrestrial > Soil > Palsa > Peat permafrost | place: Sweden: Abisko... | reverse complement strand
AGCCAGGATCGCGGACTCATTGACCAGATAATCCGTGGTATCCGAAGCATACCCGGGAGAAAAATCCCGGCCCTCCAACAATTCCAATCCCATCGTCTTAACCAGGTTATAACCGGAAGATACCCACAAAAAAGCGAGCTTATCATGGGGATCCTTGCCATCCCAGTCCATCTCATTCACCCAATAGTCATCGAATCCCACCGGAGATGCCGAGGTATTCGTTACCTGGGCAATACCCGGCAACTGCAATGCCCTGTCTTTAAACAAAGCATAATTCCGGACCAGGTTGCCCTCTAGCGGTAAATATACCAGGCGGTCCCGGTCGAATCCCAGATGAGCATGCTGCATATAATCCAGCTGACGGGAGACTAGCACCGTAGCAGTTATCAGCAGCATGGACAACGTAAATTGAAAGACGACTAGTCCCTTGCGGAACAACTGACTGCCTGCTCCCATCCGCGCGCCTTTCAGGATACGGATAGGATCAAAAGAAGATAATACCAGTGCAGGATAAATCCCCGACAAAATCCCCGTCAATAACATAATTCCCGTCAGTTGCAGCCAGAAGACAACCGACCCCAGAGGTAGATTCATGTCTTTGCCGGTCAGGGTGTTGAAGAAAGGCAGCGCTACTTTTACCAGCACCAGGGCGAAGAAGGTCGTAATAATGACTAATAACACCGCCTCCCCGGTAAATTGCCCGATCAGCGAGCGGCGCAAAGCGCCGGACACCTTCCGGATGCCGATTTCTTTCGCTCGCTTCACGGATCTGGCTGTAGTCAGGTTCATGAAATTGATGCAGGCGATCAATAGGATAAATAAAGCTACGATGCTGAACAGGTTGACATACTCGATACGCCCCCCGCCGATCTGTTTATCGACAAAGTCACCGTGTAGGTACATCAGATCGAATCGCTGCATTTCCAGCTCCACCCAATAATCGGCACTTTGCTTCGTATTCAGGTTGTCCATGAAGTGCCTGATATGGTTCCGGAACTGATCCGGATTGGCTGAAGGCCGCAATACTATAGTCGTATAAGGAGCCACGTTATTCCAATCCAGGATGCCTGGATAATCACGCAGCAGCCAGTAATAGTTGATAAGATAATCGAAATGCCAGGAAGAATGCGCAGACAGATCTTCGAACACGGCGGACACCATGAACTCCTGCTTGTCATTATAACGGACAGTCTTACCGACTGCCTGCTCCACACTACCGAAGAGGCTGACAGCCATTTTGCGGGAGAGAGCGATACCGACCGGTGTATTCAGTGCCGTGGCCGCCGATCCTTCCACTAAAGGATAACTGAACACCTTGAAAAAATCTTCGCTGGCAAAATCTCCCTGCTCCTTTAGCACCTTATCATTCACCTGGAAAGTTCCATCATCCCCCCAGCCGGAATAGGTGGCGGCATACCGGACTTCCGGCAACGACTTCTTCATCTCCTGCGCCAGCAGTCCGGGCGTAGAATACCCGATCCCCATATGGATGCCCGCATGCGCCCGTTGAATGAGATTATACCGGCGCTCGGGATTGGCATGAAAAGCATCCATGCTCCGTTCATCCCGGACCCAAAGGAAGATCAGTAGACTGCAGGCCAGACCCAGCGACAGACCCATAATATTGATAAAAGAGAAGGTCTTGTTCTTCCACAAATTCCGCCAGGCGACAGTCCAATAGTTTTTCAGCATAATGGTAGATTCATTTGTTTCCCCTCATCCCCCAACGCGCCCTTCCCCCGCGCGCCCCCAACTCCCCCGGGGGCCACCCCCTCATCCCCCAACCCCGGAAGCCCGGCATAGTCGAACGGCGCATTCTTCGGCTTCCCATCCGGCCTCGGCGACCGCCCCCGGATACTAAATACCGGGTCATAAACGATCTGATCAGCTGGCATTTCATAAGTCAACAGCTTCCCCATATCTTCATCGGTCAGGTCCGGCCGCAGCCATTCTATTTCCATTTCCTTTGGCAGGAACAGCGGCATGCGGTAGGCATTGTCACCGCTATTGTGTATCTGCCGCATAACGGAATTGGCCGGACGCGTGATCAGCGTAAACATCCCGCGCATTTCCCCCGTCTCCGGATCGGAAGGTATTTTCGTATTGTAGTGGTAAAGACCGGGAATGCAGAACATCGGACGGTCCTTCAGCCGGACATGATACGGTATTTTGTTCTTCCACCCCTTGATCTCGCGGTGCTCATAGATCCCCGTTACCGGGATCAGACAACGTTTTTTCCGGATGCGGTTCCAGAACGAGCGTCTGTCATCGAGGACCTTTTCACTGCGCGCATTGACCATGGATTTACGCATCGCCTTCACCTTTTCAGGCGTGTCCATATACTCGGCGATGATGCCCCATTCAAAATACTTACGGTGATAATGGCCGTCTTCCAACACGATGACGGGATAGCGGCTATGGCCAAGCGCCAGGAAATGCATCCCCATGTCCAGGTCAAAATTGATCTCACCGTCATGCGTCAGCTCGGGAAAATAATTGTCGATCAGTTGCAGTGCAGAATAAAAGGCAATGTCCAGGCACATATCAGTAATTTTCGATCAGGTCAAAAGAGATCGTGTCTTCTTCTTTGTCGTAGCTAAATTTAAGGAAAAGTTCGCCAAATTCCTCGTACAGCCCGATCTGTATCTTGTCGCCGTCCTTTTTGGTGCGCCATTCGGAATGATGACGGCGGATATAGGCCCTCATCTTCTCCTGGTAGACGTCGGGCGGCTTCCAGTCCACCCCCTTTTTGGCCGCATAAAACACTTTATAGCCAAACGGCTGTGCGGCCGCCTTGTTCAATCTTTCCAGGTGCTCCGGCAGCCCGGCATCATACAAATAGGCATAAGGGTCACGGTTAACCGCCGCCAGGTGCTCCTCCGCCATCTCCTTTTCTTCCGCCTCATACCCCCGAAGCAGAAAAACCGCCTTCAACCGACCCTCATACCCCCGCGCAAAACTCTGCCGGACAAACCAGCGCTTGCCTCTGCCCACCTGCTCCCGCAGCAACCCCGGCGTCAATAAAGGGAATGGGTTATACATACCCCACAAATTACGAATTTTCAACCCTTCACCCTCCGCCCGGCAGGTACTGAGGGATTTAATTCATTGTTGCTGATAGGCATTGGGTCAACAGTTAATCTTACAAAACTGAATTCAGTTTCATTCCGATCGCAAATTTTTAATGGGATTGGCCATAGCCGCCCTGATCGATTGAAAACTCACTGTGATCAGCGCGATGAGGATAGCCCCCGCACCCGCCAGCGGGAACACCCACCAGGCTATCGGCCGCCTATAAGCAAAATCCTGTAGCCATTTATGAGTCAGCCACCAGGCGACGGGTGAGGCTATTATTAGCGATAACAATACAAGACCCATAAAGCCTTTATTCAGCAAGGTCGCAATATCTGCGATAGTTGCGCCAAGCACCTTTCGAATGCTGATCTCCGCAGCCTTCCGCCGCGCTGTAAACAACGCCAGCCCGAAAAGTCCCATACAGGAGATAAAGATGGCCAGGACCATGACCGCCCTTACAAGTGCCGCTGTCTTCTGCTCCGTTTCATAGAGTTTAGCGATGGACTCATCCAAAAAGTTATAATTGAATTCCCCATGTGGGTAAACGTCCTTATAGACCTTTTCCATTGCCGAGAGTGTCTTATGCACCTGTTCCGCGCTCTGGGACGCGCTCGCCAGCCTGACCCCGAGAAAATGCTCCAATCCGGGAACATGTCCGATCATTTCGGGCAGTATCGGATCTTTAAATGAACCTTGATGAAAATCCGCCACCACACCCACGATGGGGAATGCGGTATGTTCATCGAAATAGAGCATGTGGCCGACCGCTTCGACCGGTCTTTTGAATTGAAGGCTTCTGGCCGCTGTTTCATTGATGACCAGCTCGGTAAGCGTGTCGCTCCGTCTGATGTTCCGGCCCGCCACGATCCGCATCCCATAGAAAGGGACATATCGCTCATTCCCGTAATCCATCATCGCACCCAACGTAATATCTTTCTTGGCCTTGCGCGTCACCAAACTAAACCATCCACCATAGGCAAGGGGCGCATCCGACTCCCGGACGACATCGGCGATCCCGGGCAGACGTCTCATCTCCTGCTCCAGAACTTTCATGGTGCCGGTAGTATCGAACACTCCAAAGCTGACCGGTACGGTCACGATGGCATCGGTCTTAAAGCCATAATCGGTCTTCAGCATATACCGGATCTGGTTGCCCATTAGCAGCGCGACAATGATAAAAACCAATGAAATGGTGAATTGAAATACGATAAGGCCTTTCCGGAGCAGCCATTTTTGTCCACCTTTTTGTGCGCCGAAGCCCTTTAGACTCAGGACCGGAAGATAGCCGGCCAGGACCTTTGCGGGATAGAACCCAGCCAGCAGCGTAGTGACCACCGTTATCCCAGCGAGAAAATACAGCGTGGCCGGGTCCAGCAGGTGGAAGTGGACGCCAGCAGGGATATAATCCCGGAACCACGCCATGACAGGCTTCACGAGCAACGCCGCTACCACCACTGCAAGCACCGTTATGACCAGGGTTTCGGCGAGGAACTGTGATGTGATGTTAGCCCGACTGCTCCCCAATACTTTCCGCACTCCGATCTCTTTTGCGCGCTGTATGGACTGAGCCGTGGACAGATTGACAAAATTCACCGTTCCGAGGACCAAAATAAAGATCGCGATCCCCATCAGCGCGTATAGCGTCGGAGCATGAGCCTTTCGGGTTTCGTCATCGAAATAGTCTGCATTGAAGTGGATGTCCGTCAGCGGCTGCAAGAGTGTTCGGAAGGGGTGCTTCGAATCCTTGACGATAACCTGCCGCGAGAGGATTTGCAGCCCAGCCGACACCTGTTCGGGTCTGACGCCTTTTTTCAGCTTCACAAAACAACGCGGCCAGATCGGGGCATTCGGCCCGCCGCCATTCATAGCCCAATCACTCATATGCCTTCTATTCTTGAGGAAGCTGGCATCAATGGTGGCAAAGGAAATGAATGCGGAATAAGGCATGTCGGTATTCGCTGTCCAGTCCTTCACGATACCCGCGACACGCACCCGCAGGGAATCCTCAAAGATCAGCTCCTTGCCGATATACGAGTTCGTCGGAAGCCAGCCGAAATATTGGCGTGCCTTGTTCTCCGTAAGCACTACCGTAAATGGCAGGCGAAGCGCGGCGGGGTCACCGACCAGCCATTTATAAGGGAAGATCGAAAACCAATATTCATCCGTTATGATATAGTCACCCAGCCGGTCCTGGCCGTCTACTTTGGAAGAAAACTGCGCCACTGGCCTGTTCGCCAGGGCAGGAACAGTCACGGGCGTGTTACCTTCAGATGTGAAGATGGTGGTCACCGCTGCAACGCCGGGGACGGTGCTTCGAATAGCATCCGGCATCGGCGGGATGATATACGAGCTTTTCTGATATTGCAGGTTGCCCACCCTGTAAATCCCGTTGACGTCAGGATGCCAGCGGTCAAAGCTGTACTCATAATGGGCAACAAGCCAGATGACAATACATCCACAGATGCCAAGGGCAAGGCTGAAGACGCTGATCAGGGTATACAGCCTGTTCCTGCCGATGATCCGCCAGGCGATGCGGAAATAATTTTTAAGCATGGATGCAGTTTTTGGGGATATCGACCCGCCAGCCAATTCCGTACCATCCTTCAATCAATTAATTTCCAGATATTTGCACGCGTTCGCTGCCGCCGACCGTCCGCTTTTGATACCGTGAGGTATCTCTTAATCCTCCACTCCCTGATTCCCCTCCGCCCCATCTTCATCTGTCGAAGCGGCATTGACCAAACCGGCCGAAAGTTCGTTTTTTGTCTTTACACCCAGGTTTTTCAATTTAGTGGCTTGCGCTATCAGGTTATCTCTGCCGGTACTCAATTGCCTGAAGGCATCCTCGTAGTTATTCCGCGCTGAATCCAACGCACTCCCCACTCCCTGCAGGTTGCCAATAAAGCCAACAAATTTATCGTACAGCTTAGCGCCTCTGTCTGCTATTGCCCGTGCATTTAAATTTTGATACTCCCTTTTCCAGAGGTCGACAATCAATTTTAGCGATACGATCAGGTTGGTGGGATTAATCAGCAAAATACGCCGCTCATAGGCAAAATTCCATAAATCCGGATCCCCCTGCAATGCAGCAATATAAGCAGCCTCGCTGGGAATAAACAGCATCACGAAGTCCAGTGTCTTATGATAGTCATCATAAGCTTTAACATTTAAGTCTACGATATGATTCTTTACGGCTTGTACATGCGCCCCAAGTTCTATCTTCTGCTGATCCGGGTCTACACTTTCTATATACCGGACAAAGGCATTGAGCGAAACCTTGGCGTCAATGACCACATGCCTGTCGTCAGGATACTTCACGATGGCATCCGGCCGCATTTTTGTCCCTTTGGCCTCGGATCTCAACGGCTTCCCATCGGCGTCATACAGTTGATACTCCATGAAATATTCCTCGCCTTTGCGCAGACCCGACTTTTCAAGAATATTTTCCAGTATGACTTCACCCCAGCGCCCCTGTGTTTTTGCTTCACTTTTTAAGGCCCGCGTCAAATTTTTGGCATCCGCGCTCAATTGCTGGTTCAGCTGCGCCAATTCCTTTACTTTCTCCCCCAGCGAAAACCGTTCCTTTGATTCTTCACCATACACCTTATTCACTTGTTCCTTAAATTCATGGATGGTCTGCCCCAATGGCCTCAGAATATCATCCATATTGGCCTTATTCAGTTGAGTGAATTTTTCCGTTTTACTGTCCAGGATCTTATTAGCCACATTTTCAAACTCCAGGCTAAATTTCTGATTGAGCTTCTCCATCACTTGCTCCTGCGTTTTGACCTGTTCACGCATTATTTTATACTCTGCTTGCGCCGTGGCTTTATAAACTGCATATTCCTGCTGCAACTCGTTGTATTGCTTCAACGCAGCATCCTGCGATGCCCTGGCCCGATTGGAAAATGTATTTCTCGACCAAAACCAGCCAACCAGCCCGCCAATAATGATCCCGATCGCAAGGAATCCAACTATAATACTCATGTTTGCATCCATACCTGGTTCATTTTGCAAGGATAAAGGAACATGAAAATCATGAGAAATATTCGACCAATTATATTAACTTTATCATTGGATGGATTAAAATACCTATTCCCGCATGTATTTGAAAATCAGCTAACTATGACCGATATTCAAAAACTGGAGCAGGCAGGAACTGAGGCCGTTAGAATGCTTCGCATTAATAAATTGCGAAAAGGCATGCCTTTTATGATCAATGCTAAGGAATTACCCGGCAATCAATGTTATCTTGAATTCCCGGATGGGAAAATATTATTGGTAACTATTTCCTCAACTGGCACTGATTTTTCTGTATTGCGAGAACTTTCTAGTATTGAAAATGCCGATGTGCGGAAGCAATACCACCTTGCCTAATTATCTTTCATGCCTGACTTGTATATAATAACCGGAGCAAATGGCGCAGGCAAATCTTCATTAGGCTATAATTATCTTCCTCAATCTATTCAAGAAAGCTACCCTGTTTTCGATGGAGATAAGTTATTTGTGCAAAAACAGAAAGAGTTGTGGAATTCTGGAATAAAAGCGTATAAAGAAGCAAGAAGACTAGCCTATGAATTTGTAACAGACACTTTCGATCATCTCGTAGAAGAAGCCCTGGCGGCTAACGATAATTTTGTCTATGAGGGGCATTTTACCAATGATGCAACTTGGGATATTCCGGGAAAATTCAAATCTAGGGGGTATTCCATAAACCTGACTTTTTTGGGATTGACCGATCCTGACACCTCCCTTAATTCGGCCCCCTCACCCCCGCCGCCCTCATCACCCCCCTCTCCCCAAACTGCCGTTTTATCGAATCGATCGACTGATATAATCTGATCGCCTCCTGCGTATCCTCATAGAGCTTGATCTGGTAATTCCCCGGCACCAGCTTCGTCAGCCGCACCCCCAGCAGTCGGATCAGCATCCGCCGGTCATAAAGCTTCTCAAAAACATCCTGCGCCGTTGCCAGCAACAGATGATCCGCATTCGTATAGTCGATCGTCTTCTGCCGGACAACCGTATCGAAATTCGAATACCGCAGCTTTATCGTAACACAAGCACTCAATTTGTCCTGCTTCCGCAACTCAAAACCCACAGCCTCCGTCATCCGCACCAGCTCGGCATGCAGAAAACCCATATTGATCGTATCCGTCTCGAACGTTCGCTCCGTACTCACAGACTTTTGCTCCCGGTAGGGGACCACCGGCGATTCATCAAGCCCATTGGCCTTCCGCCAGAGATCGATGCCCACGGCCCCAAGCATCGTTTCCATCATCTCGATCGGGATCTCACTCAACGTCCTGATCGTCTCGACACCCCGCCGGATCAGCTTATACGCCGTTTCCTTCCCGATACCCGGCAGCTTGCCGATCGATAACGGCGCGAGAAAATTTTTCTCCCCTCCAAATACTATCTCCAGCTGCCCATCCGGTTTGATCTCATCCGTAGCCACCTTGCTGACCAGCTTATTGCTGGCCAGACCATACGATACGACCAGCCCGCTTTCTTTCAGCACCCGCGTCTTTAATTCACTGGCGAAAAGGCTGCACCCAAAAAACTTGTCCATACCCGACAAATCGATATAAAATTCGTCGATGGACGCTTTTTCAAATAAAGGGACATTCTCCTGCATGATCTCCGTCACCAGCCGCGAATAGGTCGAATACGATTCCATATCTCCCCGGATAATAATCGCTTCCGGACAAAGCCGCCGCGCCAGGCTCATCGGCATCGCACTATGAATGCCAAAACGCCGCGCCTCATAGCTGCAGGCCGCCACCACACTACGGTCACCCGACCCCCCCACCAGCAGGGGCTTACCGTTCAGCCTGGAATTTTTCAGTCTTTCCACCGATACAAAAAAGGCATCCAGGTCGAAATGCGCAATATTTCTCATATGCCTGTTCTTTGTTTTATCCCTACCTTCTCCAGGTGCGTTACCTCGATACTATACACCCCAAACTCCTCCACGACCTTACCGCTGATCCGGTAAAACCCTGCCCGCGGCGGATAGCGCGCATGGATGACCGGAAAATGAACCGTATCGACCCAGTCCTTCGCCGCATCGAGGAAGGTTCCAAAGCTCATCATCTCGTCCTTCACCGTCCGCACCGGCTTATGCGTTACATGATATCCTAACACGGTCACCACCTGCCCCAAAAAATCGCCAATACCCCTCGCCGCAACATATCGTCCTGGATCATCATCCACCAACGTAAAAGGATCATCCACCGGGAACCCCAATAATTCTATGTCATCATAACAGTCATCTAACAGATGACCCGGCAACACCGGCAGGGTATAGCTCACCGGCGCCTCCCGGAACAATGGCTGACATACCGCACTGTGCGCCTTATTTTTCTTTTGCAGAAAATCACCCTCCCATAACAATTGCTTTTTGCTCTTGCCCGTAAAACGCAAAGCCCCAACCCGGATCAACAACTCCAGCTGCTCCGAACCCGCCGCCGTCCGCTCGATAAAATCCGGCAGCGAAATATACCCCCCCCGCCGCTGACGCTCTTCCAGCAGCCGCTCCACAAAAGAAAACTCCAACCCCCTGACATGAACAAATCCCACATAGACATCGTTCTCCCGCAGATTCGTAGAATAGTCGCTATGGTTTACACAAGGCCGGTGAACCCTCGCACCCGCCCGCATCAATTCATAGAAATACAGCTCCCGGCTATAGAACCCGCCAAAATTGTTGATCACCGCCACCGCAAATTCCACCGGGAAATAAGTCTTGAGATATAAACTCTGATAACTTTCAACCGCATAGCTCGCCGAATGCGCCTTACAAAAGCTAAAATCCGCAAAGCTCTCGATTTGACCCCATACTTCCCCCACCACCTCCACCGGATAACCCAAACCGGCACAGTTCGTAAAAAACTTCTCCTTCAGCATCGGCAAAAACCCCTTCCCGCGATACTTGGCACTCGTAGCCCGCCGCAGCAGATCCGCATCCGCCATATCCAACCCCGCCCACTCATGCGCCACCTGGATGACCTGCTCCTGGTAGATCATCACACCGTAGGTAGTACCCAATATCTCTTTCAATTTGGGATGCGGATAGGCAAAGGAACTCGGGTTATGATGCCGGCAGATATATTGATGCATCATCCCGCTGCGGCCAACACCGGGCCGGATGATCGAGCTCGCCGCCACCAGCGTCTCATAATTGTCGCAGTGTAATTTTTTTATCAGCTGCCGCATGGCCGGGGACTCGATGTAAAAAACGCCAATCGTATTGCCCTTCATCAGCTGCTCCCTCACCTCCGCATCTCTTTTGAATTTCTCTACCTCGTGAATGTCGATATCGATACGCCGGTTCTTTTTTACCAGCTCGATACATTCTTTGATATGCCCAAGCCCGCGCTGACTAAGCACATCCAGCTTGTGAAGACCGATACTCTCCGCGACAAACATATCCAGCAGACCCGTCGAAAAGCCCTTGGGCGGCAGGTGCAGCGCACAATATGAAAACAACGGCTCCTCCGAGATCAGGATGCCGCCGGGATGGATGCTCAACCCGCTCGGAAAATCTTTCATCAGCCTGCCATACTGCAATATCGCCCGCGCAATCCTGTCCCCCTGCTGACCTCCCCGCCCCGCAAGCCCCGCCGCTCCCCCCGCCACCGCGCCACCCCCGCGCCCCGCCGCTCCACCTGCCCACCCCGCAAGCCCCGCCGCTCCCCCCGCCAACTGATCGATCTCCGCCTTCGGCAACCCAAACACCTTACCCAGTTCCCGGACAATCGCATGGTGCTGAAACGTAGGATACATACCCAGCAACGTCACATGATTCCGGCCATACCGCTTCATCATATAATCGATGATCTCATCCCGATCCCGATAAGAAAAGTCGATATCGAAATCCGGCGGACTCGTCCGGTGCGGGTTAAGAAAGCGTTCAAAATAGAGATCCAGCTCGATCGGATCCACATCCGTAATGCGAAGACAATAAGCCACCAGCGAGTTCGCGCCGCTTCCCCTCCCGACATGATAAAAACCTCGGCTCTGGGCATACCGGATCATATCCCAGGTGATCAGGTAATAGGCCGTAAAACCCATCTGGTCGATGATCCGCAATTCTTTGACAAGCCGCTCCCGCGCTTTTTTATTGACACCATAGCGAAGCCGACAACCCTCCCGCGCCAGCTTTTCCAGCAATACCCGGTCATCTTCCCGGCTCGCGCTATAAAGCTTTTTATTTTTGTCCTCGCCAAATTTCATCTCGATATGACAGGCATCCGTCAGCCGGTAAGTATTCGTGATCAGCGACGGATACTGACGAAACGCAGCCAGGATCTCCGCCTGCGACACAAAATATTCCCGCTCCCCCGCAAGATCCTCCGGCCTCAACTTCGACAGCAGCGTATTGCCGTCGATAGCCCGCAGCAGGCGGTGAAGATTATAGTAAACCCGATTCTGAAAAGTTACCGGCTGCCGGATAACCCATTTCCCCGCCGCCCCCACACCCGCCGCCCCCACACCCGCCCCCAGCGAAACCCGCAACAATTTACCCGCTTCCTCAGGCAGCACCCCGATCCGCTCGTTTTCCAGCAACTCCTCCGGCGCCCGCGCACCCAGCGGATAAATGACAAAACCATCCTCCACCCGGTCAAATACTCCCGCCGCCCCCCGCGCCACCCCCGCCGCCCCCCGCGCCACACCCGCCGCCGCTGCGCCCACCCTCTCCGGGAACTCCTTTTTCTCCAGCAAATGCTCCGACAGAAAAGCATTGATCCGGCCAAACCCCCGATTATTCGCGGCAATTAATATATATAACAGCTTGTTGCCGTTGCGTATCTCCACGCCCAG
>Ga0302326_10025804_pt1 | contig 11902 bp, 10 predicted proteins | sample Palsa_T0_3_FD_202264 | JGI IMG/M metagenome (GOLD analysis project Ga0302326, IMG submission 202264) | Peat permafrost microbial communities from Stordalen Mire near Abisko, Sweden - Palsa_T0_3 | ecosystem: Environmental > Terrestrial > Soil > Palsa > Peat permafrost | place: Sweden: Abisko... | reverse complement strand
ACTTGGAGGCCACGCCCGGAATTGAACCGGGGTAAACGGTTTTGCAGACCGCTGCGTAACCACTCCGCCACGTGGCCCTTTGGCGCGAATAGCTAAGTGCACCCAAACAATTAAGCAATCGCTATGTGGTCATTACCCCCCGTCATTCTGAAGTGATGCGAGCGGTCGATGTGTGTAACCCAGTGCTGATTGCCGATGCCGATCCCGTCGCGCCGGAACGCGCCCTCCGGTTATTGCCGCGCTCGAATGGTGCGCAGGGCAGGACACCTCGGTAGTGGTCGCCTTGCTGGCACGGCCCTCGGCCGTCGCACCATCGGCGCAGCACAGGAGATCATCGCGGCGAGCGGGAGCCGGGCCGACGATATTGGCAATCTTAAGACTGGCGAGTTCTATTTCGCGACGGAAGGTTCGGGTAAGCCCGGCAAAGTTCGCATTCTCATCTGTCTCAGCTATCACCCACCCAATCCGCCAACGCCCGACGATGTGATCGCGCGTGCGAAATGTTGTCCCGCATAGACGAATCGAAGCGTTTGTATTTACCCGAGAAAAACTTACGATAGGCCATCGCGGCGCCGACGCGCCGGCCTGAAAGCGAAACGGCCTCCCAATGACTCCAGGAAGGCCGCTAGTGCGCGCGGGCGATTTTGTCGTCCTTCATCCCCCCGTCTTCCGCGGCAGCCCGCGCCTGGATCGCCTGCATGGCGCCTCGGAACGTCGCCCGGATTTGCTTGATGTCGTGATGCTCCGAGACATAAGCGCGTGCAGCCTGGGACAAGTTGATTCGGAGGCCCGGATCACGGAGCAGCGGATCAATGGCGTCGACCGCTCTGCCCACGAAAGTGTGGTCGACCCCCTCCAATTCGGCGTGGCGCTCCGCAATCACGCCGTGCTCCGGCCGGAATTCCCAATGGCGCCCCTGGCGTCCGGGGATGCGCAGACCGTTGATGCCGTCCTTTAGGTATTCGTCGCTGCCCCAGGCGTCGGCCAGAACGCAGATACAACCGTGCGCCATCGCCTCGATGGTGGACATACTATGGAGGGTCGCGGCTGGCAGGAGATAGAAATCGGCCTCCGCGAACAATTGAGCTATGGCTTCGGTCGAAAGCTTGTCCTCGATGACGTAGATGTTGGCAGCCCCTTCGATCTGGCTTCGGATCTCTAGGTCAAGGTCTTCGGGTAGTTTAGCTCGAATCGTGAGCTCGAGATAAGGACGGCGCTGCGCCAGCTGCAGGAAGATCGCGACGGCGTCGACGCCCCCACGATTGTAAAAGCTGCGCTCGTGCTGGTGCCACGACGTAGTGAACAGGAATCGGCAACCGTTCTTCTCGACTGGCCGCGCGGGAGGCACTGCAAACGGTAAATGATAGACCTTGCGTGCCAGTTCCTCGGAGCGGAAGAGGACTGGCAATCCGTCCTGCGTGGCGCGCAGGTTTGTGAAAATGCCCAAACATTCACGAGCCAGCAGTAGCTCGCGGACTACGCCGTATATTGGGCTAGCATCCGGATCGAACGTCCAACTTTGGCCCGGTGTGACAAAAGGAATAAAAAGGGTTGTGGCGTTCTCGACCTGGATCGTCCAAGGACGCTGCCCAAGCGTTAGAGGAAGGCCCTGAAAGAAATGGATTGCGGGAGAGTTCGATACTATCAGCTGCGTGAGGTGGTCGCGGCTGTTGATGAACTGTTCTGCGAAGTCCAGATCGATTCCGGTCGTTTCCATCTGCGACCGAAAGCGCGTCAGAGCAGCGTCCAGCCGCTGTAGCGTATGGCTGTCACAGTGAGCGTTGGTCGGCCAATGTTCGATCGAGACGACCTCGCCGTGCGACCCACTGAATATAGAGTCATAGGCCGGATGATTGTGGCCGTAGTATCCCACGTTTGCAGGTGTGCCCAACATCGGGACGAGCTTGAGCGGAGAGCTGTGGGCGACGTGCTGCCACTCGACACGTCGCAACACATCGTCGAGTTGTCGACTGATGAAAACGCCCGGCAGATCGATCACGGATTGTGATGATATGTCGATCGGGCCGAGCGTCTGTGGTACTGCGAAGAAGCGATTATCGAACGCGACGAAATTGTAGGCGTACTCGCTGTAGACCAGACGTGGCGGAGACATGGCGGATCCCCAGATGGCCTCACGTAGTTAAGGCGCTCAGACAGGGCCTCGCAAGCAAAACCCGCCAGGGTTGAGACCGGCGGGTCATGTGAGTTTCATCCAGAACGATCACGATAACAGGCCGGCTGGTCACGCCGAAGTTACAAAATCGGAGAAGCCTCAATAAGGCGAATAAGACTGCTCCTACAAAAACGGAAGCTGAAGCTCGGATGCGGAGAAGCCTCAATAAGGCGAATAAGACTGCTCCTACAAAAACGGAAGCTGAAGCTCGGATGCCACCTTAATGGCGGCAGGGAAGAAGCACTACTCTCGCGTGGGAGCCCTTGCATCGACTGTTAGCCGAATCGAAAGGGGAGTGACTTGCCAATCGATTCTCGTTGGCAGTGAAGGCCATCGCGGCACTGCCAGTAAGCTCGTGCGTCCACGAGGGGGAGCGGTCGCCTGCGACGACAATGCTTGCTCGGTATTCGATCTGTTGAGGTATGAGCGCTGCTACAACGCTGGTGGCGCGGCGGCGCTGCGCTGTTGAGTAATACGCTATCAGGACAGCAGGATAGGCCGGAACATCGAAAATACCAGTTATTACCGTATGTTATGGGGAGAAAAACTGGACGGCGCGCGCAATTCACGACTCTTCTTCGGTGTCGCGACTTTGGCGAAATCGGCGGAAGTCTGACTGAAAGTTCCTAGGCGGGCTAATACGTCGCTCGTTCGAAGCCGCCAGAAAGTCCGCAGGCCGCGGCGCGGCCGCGTTCAACAACAATCTCGCTTACGCCGATTCGGTCATTCATGTAACGTCAGCGCAGGCTTCCCGGCCGCTTGACGACGGATCGGGATCGTGACCGTCGAGTCGTCTCCCAATGACGCAAAACGCCTATCTGGTCTGGGGGAATCATCTCTACACTCACGGGATTGGCGAGATCGTCTTCACCGTGGACGCCTCATTGGGTGGCTATCACCGGCTCCGTCCCACCGGGACAATCAAGCCCGGCAAAATCAACGTCATTATAGATGAGTTCAGCAATCCATATTTCGTGCGGCGCCTGGCGGAGATCAAAAAAGAATATCCGGGAACGCGATACGTCTTTATCGCGACCGAATTTGTCACGCCGATCTCAGTGCTGGGACTTGAGTTCGGCCGGACTTTCAATTTCTTCGGCAATCCGGGCGATTGGCTCAACGTGTTGCGCAACCGAAATATCCTTTTGCAGGCAACAGGCCGGCTGCCCTCATACATGCATCGACGCTTCGCCGGCTTCGTCGACGCATTGCCGCTCTGCGATGTGCTGGCCTTCGTGCATCCGAAAATCGGCCCGGGCCTCAAAGAGCTGAGCGCCGCTTGCTCCGGTTTGATCGCGCCGCCGATGGCGCTCTACCCCGAGCTTCATCTCGACTTTGATCGCTTGCAGGAGCAATGGGCGACATTGCCGATGGGCTTCGATATCACCGGCACACTGAGCAAATACCGCCGCAGGGTGATGAACAAGCTTGAACAGCGTTTTGCGCGATGTGGGCACAATCGGCCGATTTGGCGGCATGTGCCGTTCACCGAGAGCGATCCGCTTGAATTTGGCCGGTCGACGATGCGGTTTCATTACGACCGGGAGGAGAAACCCAACAATACGGAGGGCGACAAACGCTACCTGTTCAACATCAATCCGCCGCAACAGTCGAAGTGGCCCTTTTCCAGCCCCATGCGCATAGCGCGCGCTGCGCTGCTCGGGCAAATTCCCGCGATCACCGCCAAATTCAACGATCACGAGATTGAAGCCATCGCCTATCGATGGGACGGCAAGCAGGAGAGCGCCCTGCATGTCATGAGTCTACGCATTGATCGGGCCAAGCTTCTCGATTCCTACATGCAGGCGGTAAAACGCTATAATGTCGTCGCTAAGGACGCAAATAAGAAGTTTGTCGAGGCGCTCGAGTTAATTCTTTCCAAACCCGTTGAATCCTAGTCGGTTCATATCGAGCTTTTTTCGTATCCGAGTGGCTGCAGCTAACTCGTTGCTGCTTTTGGCTGCGGTCGCTAAAGATCAAAAATTCCTGCGCCCACCGAAGTTCGCGCCTAAATGACCGCCCGCCTCTTCCCGCCGCCGTGGACAGTCGAGGAGCACACCAAACGTTTTTGCATCAAGACGCCAATTATCAGCCGCTCGGCTACGTCTATTTCGAAGATGGACCGGTCCGGCAAATCTCGATGAAGCGATTGAACTGGGACGAGGCGCGGCGCATCGCCGCTAACCTCGCAAAACTCCCCAGAACCGTTGCGGCAAAGGAAAGCGGGCGCGTCATGACGTTCCGCAAGCCCGCCGACATGCGCGGGCCCATGCCACATTCGCCGAAAGAGCCCGGCGGTTTCGCCATTGGCCTCGCGGCGAATGCGCCCGCGACCCAGCCTCGGCGGCAGCCCGAGCCCAAAGTCTCGTCTGTTTGACTGTCGATCGCTTTTCCTGAGAACGAACCTTGGGCAATAATCGCTCATGCGCTGGCGAAAGATAACTTCAAGTGCGTCGCCCGCAAATAGTGTATCAGGTCGCGGGGCACTCCAAGAAGCGCTTGCTCAGTCGCACGATTCAGCCCCGCTCTCGTGGCGCCGAAGCTTGGCAAGCGCACAGGCCATCGCGATAGTAAGGATGTCACCTTCATGAACAGTGCCCGACTTTGTCGGCACAGCAACGTAGAGAGCACTGATGCCGGAGCGTATGTACGATCTTTTCATCACCCACGCCTGGCGCTATCACGAGGATTGGGTGCGGGCCAGCGAGATGTTCGACAAGTTTCTCGGTGGGTCGTGGCGCAATTTCAGTGTGCCTTGGTACGACCCGGCGCTGGATCCGAATACCGAGGTCGGCAAACGTTTGGTGCATCGGTGGCTCGAGCAGCAGATCGTACCGACCTGCGGTGTCATTCTCTTGTCAAGTGTCTATCAGAATCAGAGCGCGCGGAAATGGGTCGTGCTCGAAGTTGAGCTGGCGCGCAAATATCAAAAGCGCGTTGTTGCGCTGCCAGCGTTCGGAACGGCGGCCATGTCGCCCGAAGTGATCTCGCTCGTCGACGCGCAATGCTCTTGGGAAGCTGAGCAGGTCGTGGGGGCGCTCGACGCGCCCATTGCGGGATGAAGCGAGACGCCCCGCGGGCTTCGACGCGAGGTGAAAACTCGCGTGATATTGCTGGTTGGCATCAGACAGCCCATCTCGTCCGGGGCTTCGAAGGGCGATATCAGATCGCCCCGCTTGCATATCGGACGGTTGTTTCGCTACCAATCCGGTTATGGATTTGCGGCCACTAATAACCTCTCCGAGGCAGGTCGAGGAGGCGCGGCGTTTGGCCTTGCGCGGCCTCCTCAGCTATCAGCCGTATATTTTCAGCGACAACTTTGCAGTGGGAGCTGGTCTCAGCATCATCGCCGGGCATCTTAAAGAGCCGCCGGCGATTTACTGCCCGGATGCCAGCGCTAGCGAAACTGATCCGACGTTCTTCGCGCGCGAATTTGCCAAAGAGGCACAGCGGCGGGAATTCTTTTCCGCCAACGAAGCCATGCGCCGCTTTTATGACGGCATTGTTGACCAAATATCCGACGCCGTTGGCTCGCTGAACGATCTCTCGATCCTCGACGTCGGCTGCAATACCGGATATTTCCCGCTCGCATTCGCTCGTCGTGGCGCGCATCACACAGCCGGCATAGACCGCATCGACTACTCGCCCACTGTCTCTCTCTTGAACGAAATTTGCGGAACGTCGGTTCAATTCGCACCTTGGAACTACGACGGCGCGCTGATCGCTTCCCGGCAATATGATTTGGTACTCTCGATTGCGGTGCTTGTACATTTGAGCGAGCCGCTCCGACATTTGGCATGGCTTGGGTCAAGCGCACGAAAAGCGCTGATGGTGTTTACTGCGGCACACGACAATCCAGACCATTCGATCAAATTTCATGCCGTGAACCGTTATTACGAGGACGCCAGATTTCCCCTTTGTTTTGACGTCACCACTGTTTCCCAGCAGCTGTTGCGGCTCGCTTTTGAAAAAATGGGATTTTCCCGCGTTATTGAAATCACTGCCGCGCAGCACACGATGCCGGCCGGTTGGGCTGGCCAACATCTCGGCCTACTCGGTATCCGCGAAGATGCAGCTTTTACCAAGGCGCCGCAGGAAGAGCGGTTGGAGCGCGCGGACGAGAAGTTCGAAACCGATTCAGGCTGCAGCTCGCGCACATTCGAGATGTCTTCGACAAGCAAGTGATTGCGCGCACCGGAAAGGACGATGGAGGAGAAAAGCAATAGACTGACGCTCTCGAACCAGCACGGAACGTCTGGCACCGCGTTGTGTCGCCCTACAGGGTTGGCTGTTGTCCCTAAATGAGGAGTTTCACCGTGAAGCCGGATTTAAACTCGCGGCTCGCAGTCCTGGAAACGTCGCTCGCAGAGTGGACGCAGCGGGTTGTGGCGCTTGAGAACAGCATCAAAGAGCGCTCGCAACGGCTAACATCGCTGGAAAAGACGATGGCGGAGCGCAGCGTCCGGCTATCGGCGCTCGAGCGCACGATTGACGAGAGGACGCAGCGGATCAAATCGCTTGAGACCAAATTTGCCGAGCCGTTCTGGTACCGCGCCGCTGCCGCATTGCGCGGGAGGGTTCGCGGCCGCTGATGCGCTGCGGCGCGTACAGCCAAAGGTGCAATCCAAATATGCAACCGCGAAAGAGACGCGGTTTTGGCAAGCGTAATCTCTTCGGTTACGCAGTAAAATCGCGCTCACGAAGCGCGGCTTTGGGAAAGGCACGCTGTTGAGGCGGACCGAACTGCGACGTTCGTGGATGGAAGTCCATTCCGCGATCCGGCTCCGCTCATCCGGCATCACGACCGGTCTGCGAGAAGCTTCCTGAGCTGGGACGGGGGAAGTGGTCAAAACTCCCGGTGGAGCATAATCTTGGGAAACGCCACTCTAGAACAGCCCTTGGCGAGGGCCGTTGAGGCGCCGGCATGCAAGCGGCCGAGAAAATGGCGTACTGTCCCGCTTCAAGCATCGGCAGGGCGGCGATATGTGCGGATGCTGCCCGCGGAAACGGCTGGACATGCGCCTTTCGGCGCTTCGTCGTCCTTCTGCGCGTGCCGAAAACTGGACACCACTTTCCAGGATTACGCGTCGAATCTACTGGCTTGGGGGTCGGCAAAGCCGGGCATCGAAAATGTGCCGCGAGAGCGAACACGCTTTGCAGCGGCCTGGTAGCGCTGACAATCATCGATTGCTGGTCTGTTCACAAACTGTTAGGCTGCGGCACGGGGCTGCGCCACGCGTTCGATCGTTGACGGCAGTTCGTAGAGAGTCCGGGGAGTGGTTGGGGCTCGCTTGCTGTTGTTGTGGCCCAACGGCCCGCCGAGGCAGCCGTGCCGGACGCCGGTCGCACGGACCGGCAATCAGGCGAGGAATTAGGATGACGGAAAACGTCCTGGTTTTCCTCAAGGGCAAAGACGAGGCGCAGTGCACTGTTGAGGGCACGCGGGTCTGTTTCAGCGTCTATCAATGCTTCGCCGTCATGGACGACGGCACCCGCGCGCTCTTGCGGCATCTCGCTAATCACCTGCGTGCGCAGCCGGGGCTCGCGCTGTGGAACGGTGTTCTGCTCGAGCCGCTCCTGGAGATGGCGCCGGATTTGCGCAGCCATGTGCGCGCGGTCGTCATCGCCGAGGAAGGGCCGGCGGAAGGGCAGGTGGCGGGCATCAAAGCCTGCAGCGCCGAGGCGCTGCCAGCGAGCGTAGAGATGGTCTTCATCTGCGCCACGCGTGCGGTCGAGCGTATGATGGCGGCTGACGCACTCCCGTCGCACGTCAAGGCACAGGATGCGGAAATCCTCAGCTCCATCGCACTCGAAGCCATACCGGCGCGAGCCTGGACGCCGCTCGCGAAGAACATCTACCCCATCAAACTGCCGCGCATCCGCTTTTCCGGAAAGGCGGACATGCTTCTCGTCGACTGCCCGGCGCGCAATTTGGCGCTGATGCCGAACGGGCTCGGATACGTGCACAATGCACTGAAGAAAGGCGGCATCAACTTCGAGACGTTCGACCTCGATATCGTCACGTATCACCGCTATCACATCCGCCGCCTGTTCGACGAAGGCGGCAGGATTGTCCTGGCCTCGGGCCGTGAAATGCCTCCCGACCCGTGGCAGGCGGAAAATTATGACCTCTGGGAAAATCCCGAGCTCCTCGCATACCTGAGCCCGATCATCGAGGAAGCAGCCGCCGCCATCATCAAGGCCAAGCCAAAAATTCTCGGCCTCTCCATCCAGCAGTGCAACACCGCCTTCTCCCATCTGTTGGTGAAGCATGTGAAGGAAAAGCTGCCCGATATGCTACTCCTGGTCGGCGGTTTTTCCTGCTACAATTCCGACATCGGCCTGCGCGCTTTTCCGGAGGCCGATTATATGTGCATCGGCGAATCCGATCTGACTGTTGGGCCACTGGTGAAACAGCTCGTGGCCGGCAAGCGGCCGAAGGATCAGCCCGGTGTGCTGTCGCGGTTCGATGCGCCGGACCGGCTGTTCGTGCCGGCGCCGATGCAGCACAATCTCGATCAACTCGATTTCCCGCGCTACGAATGGGTCGATCTTAGCATTTATCGCAATTTCAACGGCTATCAGCTCGTTCCGGTCATCGCCAGCCGCGGCTGCCGCTGGTCACGCTGCACCTTCTGCGCCGAGCGCTTCTACTGGCGTATTCGCTCGGCGCAGAATTTTGTCAACGAGCTTGAATGGCTCGTCGACCACGGGTGCACGCTGTTCATGTTCAATGAAAGCGATCTCAACGGCATGCCGGAAAAGCTTCTGGAAATCTGCGACGAGATCATCCGACGCGACATCCGCGTGCGCCTGACCGGACAACTACGCATCCAAAAGACTAGCGACCGCGCCTTCTATGATCGGTTGCATAACGCTGGTTTCGTAGCGCTGCGGTTCGGCGTCGACGCGTTTTCAGAAAACACCCTGCGCCTACAGAAGAAGGGCTACACGGTGGACATGATCCGCCAGAATCTCAAGGACTGCTGGGAAGCAGGGATCTTCACCGAGGTCAATTGGGTGATCGGCGTGCCCGGCGAAACCGACGTCGACTGCGATGAAGGCGTGGACCTCATCCTCGAGAATCAGCAATACATCGGTCGGCTAGCCAACATCAATCCGCTGATCCTGGTCAACGGCAGCGTTTACTGGATCGATCCCGAACGGCACGGCATCCGTTTCCGGACCTCACAGGAAGAGCTCTTCGCCAGCAATCCGCGCTACGTGCCAGCGGACGCCTGGTACAGCGTCGACCCCTACATCGACGCGCAGGTGCGCAAGCAGCGTTTCGAGAGCATTGTCATCCGCCTGCACGATTCCGGTTTCAAGGTCGGGCCCTGGGCGGAGCGGGTGATTGAGGACGTCAAGGAAGCGCGCGACCGGGCGCGGGCTGGCGGAATCTACAAGCCTGAGCCGGTCGCGAGTGGCGACGCGCCGGTGCTGGTGAAGACGCTGCCCACGCATAAAGTCTGGCTCTACCAGAAGCGCTATTATGCAGTGCCGCATGCGCTCGGCGACATCGATCTCAAGCGGCCAGAGACCGCTGAACTGTCCGGCGTGCTTTCGGCCGATGATGAAACCGTGCTGCTGGTCGAGCTTGAGCATGGCAAGAGCTGGGCGAATTCGCGCGGCCAGTACGACGTGCAGGAGCGACAGCGCATTGCCGGCTCGCTGTTCCGCGCCGACAGCGCGCTTGGCGATGAGCGCGAGGAGAGCGTCGTTGCGCCAAAGGCAGTCGTCATCAAGCTCAACGACGAATTCATCGCCATTGAGGGCGGCGAGCTTGCGCGTTCGCCCGGCGCCGCGGCCGGCTTCGCCAAGCGGGTTATGGATGCCGTCAGCGAACCTCCGCGAATCGATCCGATGTACAAGCGCGTCGCCAAGGCGGTGATCCCGAAACAGATGCGCTACGAACTGCGCTCGTTCTGGCCTTCGCGCGGCCAGCCGGTCTGGAGCAATGGCCATGCCGCGCCGTGGCGAATTGTCCGCGCCTTCGCCAGCAGCCTGCGCTCGTGCCCCCCGGCGGATGCGACGCAGGCGCGGATCCCCGGCACCGAGCTGTTCGCGCTGCGTGCCCAGAGTAAGGGGGCTCAACCGTCGCTGCTCACGAGCTTCAGCGAATATAAATACAATCTGGTTGAATTTGACGGCTTTTTCTATGGCCTCCCGCATGGTCTGGCCTTTGATTGGGAAGACCCGAGGGCCGCCTCGCAGCTGGGCGTGATCGTCGGCGAAAGCGCGCAGACGGTCATGCGTTTGATCCGAAAGCGCATGGGGGTCGCAAGCTCCCCGAAGATGCCGCTTGTGACGGCAGTGAAGGGTACGGGCCCCGCCGGCGAAAGTACCAGCCTCCCGCAATTGCTCGGCGCCATCGAGGATTACAACATCGTCAGCTACGAGGGGTTCATCTACGGGCTGCCGCAGGCGCTGGGGCCCCTCGATCTGACGCAGACTGACGCGATCGGAATCGAGGGCGTCATTCGTGACGTATCGCGCCAGGTGGTGGAAAACGAGATTCACGATATCGTGACCATGCGCAGGCAGGCGGCAGAATAAAGGCTGCTGCCCTCAGGCATGGCCATGGCGGTTACGACCCTCGGCATTGATCAGTTTCTTGGTCCAGCCGGCTTTCGTCATCATCACTTTGGCTTGCCGCTCGCGCGCTGGCAGTCGCTTGCCGGCCAAACGGCATGGATCATCGGCGCGGGAACTGGTTACGGTCGCAGCATTGCCGTCGCTCTCGCCGGCGCCGGCACGCATATTGTTTTGTCCGGTCGCCGCGTGGGCAAACTGCGCGACAGCATCGACGAGATGCAAGCTTTTGGAATCGCAGCGGAGAACGCCACTATTGTTCCCCTCGATGTCACCGACGGAGATTCAGTTGAAGCAGCGGCCGCCGACGTGCGGCGACGGTTGGGCCGTATCCATATCCTCGTCCATAGCGCGGCGGTCCCGCCGACTAGCCCGCCTTGGCCCCTCACCTCGATGCGCGGCGAACAATGGCACCGCATCATCGAGACCAATGTGAGCGGCGCCTGGCGCATCTGCCGAGCCGCAATGCCGGACATGCTCGCGGCTGGCTCGTGCCGTGTCGTTCTGCTCACGTCGGAGGCTGGCTGGGCGTTCACGCCGGGCGTCGGCGACTACAATGTAGCCAAGAGCGCGCTCAACAATCTCGGCGCCTCGCTGGCGGCCGAGTGTGTCGACCGTTATCCCTCGGCCGACGTCCAGATTAACGTCCTCATTCCGGGCGAGGCCCGGACCGAAATGAACCAGGCGTCGACCATCAGCCCCTATGCCGTCGTTCCGATGACATTGGCGCTCATCTCACATCCGCCCGGTGGCCCCAATGGCCGCTTTTTTCATCGCGACGGCCGGCATTTTTCCTTCGGTTATGCCGATGCTTATGATCGAACGGTGTGGTGAGCAGAGGCGAAGACACTGATCGCTGGCGCAGCTTGGGCTTTGCCCGCCAATCGAAGTCCGCAGCGCCGGTCGCGCACCCAGGGCTTTGACAGTCATTGAGATTTCGGGTTGGAAACTGCGGCAAGCCCAATTGCGCATATCCTGAGAATATCGGGATCAAACCCTTCTCTAAATTCAAGAACGCAATGATTGCGTAATCCGACGCAAAGCGGCCAGTGATTCCGACGCAATCCGGCCAGCCGTTCCGACGGAAGTCGGCCACCCATTCCGATCGAAGCCGGCCACCCTGATGAGGCCGGCCTG
>Ga0302326_10025802_pt1 | contig 11902 bp, 6 predicted proteins | sample Palsa_T0_3_FD_202264 | JGI IMG/M metagenome (GOLD analysis project Ga0302326, IMG submission 202264) | Peat permafrost microbial communities from Stordalen Mire near Abisko, Sweden - Palsa_T0_3 | ecosystem: Environmental > Terrestrial > Soil > Palsa > Peat permafrost | place: Sweden: Abisko... | reverse complement strand
TAGCCGTCTTGCAGCGCGGAGTTCCGGAAGACCGGCCGGCGGGTCAGTAGGCGCCCTAGTCCTCTGAGTGGCGGGCGGGTAAGGAGGATCACCGCCAGCAGCAGGTATACCGATAGGACGACGTAGGCGTTTCCCGTTAATGCGTGCTCGAAGCCGCCCCCGTCCACCAGTGAGTGGATCGCGATCCCAGGTGGCAGCGATCCCGTGTACTCGTAGAGCAAACACGTGATCACGCTGAATGAGGCGACCGCCAGCCTCCCCGCCAATGGGTACTGCGTATGCACGAGACCGAACATCATCGCCACCACCAGGCAAGCCTGAACAACCGGAAAGCGATTGCTCAAGCACCTGTAGAGAAAACCACGGATGTGTGATCGCACGGCCCTGTCCTCAGTTCAGCGTCGCGGAGAACGGTTTGCCGTCTTCGGTCCAGTAGAGCGTTGAACCCGCAAGCACCAGCGAGTGTGGTTCGATTTCTTTACTGCTCGCGGCCAGCAAACTGACACCGGTGCTGTCAACCGCTTCGACCGCGTATTCGTGACCCCCCATAAAGTTGTTCCCTGCAGTCGCTGGTTCATATTTGCTTTCCACGATCCACGCCACTGCACCATCACTCTTGACGACGATCGCCTTGGCGGGACCAACCCCGCTGAACCCAGGTTCGGAATGGGTCGATATGCCCGTGGGAATATTGCGTAGCGTATGGCCGTTGCGCAGATCGCGGACAACAACGTAGTAGGAGGCGCCATTCGGGCCCCCTGAGCCAGCTTCATACGCGGCAAATGGTCCATCAAGCGTCTCCAGCTTGATGCCCGCTATACCTCCCGGGGTACCAATGTTCGGCAGCGGTTCGCCAAGATACGTGCCCCTATGCCCATAAGCACATCCGTAGATGCTGATCGGACGGGTATCGGGTTCGCTCGTTTCGTAGATCAACGCTTGTGAGTCGGCGGAAAGTAGGCGCGCACCCACTGGAAAGCCATACGCTCTTTGCCTCTTGTGCGGTTTGTACGAAGCGGCTGCCGAGGGTGCAGCCACCAGAAGGGCCGCCGTAACGAGAACTGGAACGATTCGTTTCATACCTATAAGACTATTTGACGCGCCGAAGGTTGCGCCAGACTGGACGATCGTACGAGTGCATAAAGGAAGACATCCTAACGTGGTGCTGCCGGCGGTCATTTTGCCCATAACTCGGGTTCTCCCATGATTTAGAATTGACTTTCAGTATTCTGTGCGCTAGAACTAACGTCTCAACAGGAATAGTCACGAGACCCACGGGGGAGGGAATGAGCGAGCGGCATCAGCTGGGAGACACGACGCTCGAGCTGGTCGCCGACTCCTGCATGCTCGCCGTCCTGGATCAGTTAAGCCGCGGCCCCGCCCGCGCGAGCGAGATCGAGCGGCGCGCTCCCGGGATCCCTCGCTGGACGGCGCTGCGGCGCTTGCAAACGCTGGCGCGCAATGGTTATGCGGGTGCCGTGCCCGAGCGGGACGCGCGCACGCCTCGGCGGGGCCGGCCGGGCGGGATACGGGCGCGCTATGAGCTGACCGACCTGGGTCGCGAGTGCCTGCTCGAAGTCTCCGCCACCGCGGTGTACTGGGAGCAGCGCTGGTGCTCGCCGCCGCCCGAGCAGCCCGGCCCTGCGGGACTGTGGGCGCTCAAGCTCGTCCGCGACCGTCACACGCGCGGGCTCGTGCGCGCGCTGGCCGACGCCTCGCTGCGCCCGACCGAGCTGGAGGTGCGCCTCACAGAGCTCGGGCGCTCGGCGCTCCTGGATCGCTTGCGGTCCCTAACCGGGTGTGGCGTGCTACTACGCGAAGAGCACCCGGGCGAAGTTCGCTACGCGCTCGCGGACTGCGCCCGTCATCTCGGCCTGATCGTGGCTCGCGCCGCTTGGTGCGAGGGCCAGCGGGCAAGCCCCGCAGACCGGGCGCTGGTCAGCGATCTCCCTGGTTTGCTGCACCTGCTGGCGCCGCTTGTCCGCATTCCGCAGGACCTGAGCGGGATCTGCCGCTTGCGGATCGAGAAGGCGACGCTCGAAGCTGAGATCTATTTGACAGCCGCGTCAGGCAGGATCGCCGCTCTGGGCGCTGCTCCCACCGCGGCCCCGCAGGCTGTCAGCCATGCAAGTCCTCGAGACTGGTGCGGGGCGCTGCTGCACGGCGATCCCTCCAAGATCTCCACAACCGGCGACGCCATGCTCGGTCGTGCCGTTCTCGACGGTTTGAGTACCGCGCTCGCCGAATGAGGGGCGAAGATCTGGCAAAAGCAGAGTCCGCACGAAACAACTTGCCGGACTTAATTAGGCCTTCGCGAAGTCTCCCCGTATCTCGAAACGCCTTATTTGCAGGCGATTCCTGCATCGGTACGTCACAAACAGCTGGACCTTCCGAATCGGGCGTCTTCACACAACCGTCCGGAAGTCCCCAAATCGCCGCTTGGAAGTGCTAGACATCCTCTGTCTCGTCCCCGGGGTGAAGGGTCTGCCCCGGCGTTACCTGGATTGACCGGCAGCGACAGGGAGGAGGACAGCGACCCAGAACAGATCACGACTTCCTATGGCACGCCCGCCCCGCGGCTCGACGTGGCAGAACGGGTGGGTCCCCATCACCAAGCCGCACTTCTGCGTGCCAAACCAGGGAGCAGAAGAACTAAAGCCGGCACCCGAGCGCATCCTCTCACGAAAGATGAGCGCCCAGGCGCCGGGTAATGCAGCAACGATTATAGGAGGAACCTCATGCGAGGTCCAATACGAAGCATCCTCGTGGCCGCGTTGGCGATCTGTGCATTCGCGGCACTGACAGTCGGGCAGGCGTCAGCCGCGAACATGAAGATAGTTGCGAAAACTCCCGGCTTCTTGGCGATCTACGGCAACCCGGGAACGAACGGCGAAACAGTACCGGTGGGCGGGGGCCTCGGACGGAACTTCGGGTTCGGCGAGAACATGCTCTTCGAGGCCAACACGACCAAGGAAATCGGCAAAAACCTCAAAATCGAACTCGAAGGCGGCACGACCGCCGAAGCGAAAGAATCATTTCTCGGCGGAACACTAATGTCGAACAAGACGGGCGAAAACAATCCGCTGAGTTTTGCGATCCAGTTCGCTGACTTCCAGAACAATCTCGTTTCGGGCGCGGCGACGCCGTCGTACACGGACACCTTCGACCGGCCGTGGATCGCTGAGATCTGTGCTCCAGCTGCCGCCGAAAAAGCGTGTAAAACAGACGCGCAATTCGCGGAACCAGCAACAAAAGGCGGCGTTAAAATCGAAAATGTCTCCTTTGACCTCGGAGGCGACATCATTCAAGGCACCGTGTGGGGCAAATGGGCAAACGGTAAACCGCCGTGCATTACGCTCGAAAAACCACCAGCAGCCTCGCCTACCCTTGTTGGCACACAGCCCGCCGCCATCGTCGGCGTAAAGGTCGCCAAAGTCGAAGGAGTCGCCTGCCTGATCAGCGCCAACAACGATTACTACGAAGGTCACAAAGAAGAAATCGAAATCGAAAATAAATAATCAGATGCCGCAGTAGTTGACGTTGTGGTGGGGCCCCAATGAGTGGTGTCCCACCACAAGCGTCACTGGGCGATACAATGACATTGATCCCGCATCAAGCAGAAGTTATTAGACGTCAGCGGTACCTTTCGCTGATAGGCGTTCTTGCTATGCTCATGCTTGTCTCGTGCGGCGGCGGAAATAATGGGACCGGAGCGCCGCGTGCAGCGGCGGGCGCGAATCCTGCGCCACTAAACATAGTGGTGCGAATCGGCGACCGTGCCATCTCGGGCAGTGTGTTCAAACACTGGCTCGCGATAGGGGAAGCCACGGTGGAAATGCCAAAGGCCACCGGTTCTCTGCCAACGCCCATCGAATATGCGCCCCCAGACTTTACGGCCTGCGTCGAACGCCTTCGAAAAGATGCTCCCAGGTCTACGCCTACGGCTCCTCTCCGGGCTGAGTGCAGGAACACGTATGAGGGCATCCGAAACCGCATCCTCGGCTTCCTAATCACCGGCTACTGGCTACGCGGTGAAGCGGCCCAGCAACACGCGTCGGTCTCGAAGAGTGAAGTCCGGAAGAAGTTCGACGAAGAACGACGAACCAGATATCCCAGTGCCGCCTCGTTCCGGCGCCTGCAAGACGCGTCGGGCCAAACCGTGCCAGATCTCGAATTCGCGCTTGGGACCAGGTTGCTCTCGGCGAGGCTACTTGAAAGATTCGCAAGGAGGCACGGGGATGCAAGGAACGAACAGGCCGCCATCGCAGCCTTTGACAAGAGCATCAAAAACAAGTGGGAACCCAGGACCACCTGCGCTCCCGGCTACGTCGTCCCTGACTGCAAAGAGTACAGCCCATGATTACATTCCAGCCAATCCTTAGACGGGTCGCGTCGAGGCTTTCGCTCAGGTTCGTCTAATTTGGGTTCGCATCAGAGCCGTATCGGGCCCTTGAGGACTCTTCGCATAAAAGCCTCTTCTTTTTGCGTTTATCTTTTCTGCACGTCTTCAAGGCTTTGGTGAGCTTTTGGGCGCGGGTGATGGGGTGTGGCGCCGACGAGGCGCTCAGTTTCGCAGAAGGGACGGGGGCGAGCCGGGTGAGGATCGGGAAGGTGAGCACTGGTGGATTCGTCAAGCTCGTTCCCGTAAGTGAAAAGCTCGGCGGCAGCGTGCTAGTGCCGGGTTCGCCGGCGGCGTTCGTCGTGAAAGTGTGGTCTTCGCCAGCGCTTTCGCCGCCGCTGTTGCTCGCCACGAGGCGATAGTGATAGGTCGTGTCCGCCTGCAGTCCTTCGACGCTTGCGGATACCGCTTCGTGGTTCGTCGTCGCACCCAGTTCGTCGTCGGCAACGGGAACCGAGGCGCCGTAGGCGGTGCTTGTACCGTATTCGAACCGATACGTCGTGGCGCCGCCTTCGGGGTCTACCGACCCATACAACGTCGCAGTGCTTGTGCTGGCGCTAGCGCTGCTCGTGATCACGCTCGGCGTTGACGGCAGTGTGACGAATTCGCCGCTCGGGCCGGTGGAGACGCCTCCGCCGTTGACGACGACCAAGTGATACGTGTAGCTCGTCAGCGGCGTGAGATCCGACAGCGATGCGTCTGCGGTCACCATGCTCGTGCCGGAGCCCGCGTTCACGATCGGGGTCGAGCCGCCGCCGGCAGGCGAGCTGTATTCGAAGTAGTAGCGCGTTTCGTGCCCGCCCGGGTTCAGCGAGCCTGCGATCGTCGCCGTGTGCTGCGTAACGCCGGACGCCGCGCCGGTGATCGGGGTGGCCGGGTAGGTGAGGAACGACTGGATCGCGCCTTCGCTCTTGCTGGTGGGTCCTCCGTGCGAGGCGGCTTCGTTTTCGGCGACGACGCGGTAGTAATACGTCGTGTCGGGCTGTAGGCCAGTCAGAGTTTCGCTGACGGTCCTGTCGCCGAACGGGGTGGGCTCGCCGACTTCGCCGCCCGGGGTGACGGTGACGCCGCTGCTGAGCGACGGGCTCGTGGCGTATTCGAAGCGCCAATGCGTTTCTTCGTTGTTCGGGTTGATCGCGGCTTCAAGGGTGGCGCCCGTCTGGCCGACCCCGGTTGCGCTCTCGCCCCCGAGCGAAGGCGGCGCCGATGGTGTCGTGAGCGTCTCTTCCGGTTCGCACGGGACTTCGGTCGAGCCATAGTGGATCACCAGTTGGTAGTGGTAGGTCTGGCGCGGCTGGGAGAGGCCCGTGAGGGTGCCCGTGACGCTGCTGGTCGTCGTCACTGGTCCGGCAACGGGCGTCGTCAGTTCAAAGGGATTGGCGGCCAGTCCGTACTCGAAGTAGTAGGTGGTGGGAGTCCCGTTTGGTTCGACGGTCCCCGGCGCCGCGAAGCTGGTTGGACTGACCATCGTCGCAGGCGTACCCGTTGTGCAGGTGGGGCCGACGCCGAAGATATCGACGCGGCTTCCCGACGTGGCGTTGTCGGCGACGTAAACGTTGTGGGTGCCGGGGTTGAGCGCCACCGCGGCGGCCGCCTCTATTTCGCCTTTATTGCCGAAACGGCCGACTTCTGTCAGCGGTTCCGGTTCGTAGACGACGACCTTCGTGCTCTCGGCCACGTAGACCACCCCGGTGGCAGCTTCAACAGTGACATCGCCCCCTTCTCCAGGGGCAATGACTTCTTCTTCGGCCGTGCCATCCGGCTTGAATCGCTTTACCTTTCCGGAGTTCGCCACGGCGTAGATCGCACTCCCGCCCGCGTTGACTCCGATGTCGGCAGTTCCTGCACCGAAGCCGTCAGGCCATTCGTTCACAAAGACGAGATTGCCGTTGAATTCATCGATCGCTTCTCCCGCGTTTGCGACATAGACATTCCCGTTCGCGTCAACCGCTACGCCTACGGGTCCGGCGAACGGCGATTCCTCTCCGCTGAGTCGACCGACGTAGCCGCCACTGCCGTTATAGACGTCAACGGCATTGTGTCCGCGATCGGTGACATACAAATAGCCCTGGTGGCCGTCGGTGGTCGAGTTGTCCACAGCGATCCCGGACGGGCTCGCGAACGAGAAGGCTTCCGGGCCGGGTGTACCCGAGTCGCACTCTTTTTCTCCGACGCCATTGCCAGTGATCTGGCAGATGAACGTGCCGCTTTCGCTGAACTTGTCCACCGCATCATGGGTCACGTCGAGCACGTAGACATCGCCGCTCGATTCATTGACTGCGACGCCGCTTAGCGTGCCGAGAGGTCCCGAGGGGGTTTCGCTGAAGGACGTCAGATATGAGGGCAGGCTTTCAGCTTGTGCGACGCTGCCGCCAGCGCCGAGCATCAGCGCGAGCGTGGCGATGATGCCTACGACGATCCCCGGGTGACGCACGCTGCGGAGGTCGATGTCTCGTGTCCTCATCGTCGTCTCCTAGAGCTTCACGCTGGTCGTCTTGGCCGCGACTACTTTGCCGACCGTGAGGCTGGCTCGCAGCTCGAGCTTCTGGTGACGGGCGCGCATCGTCCTGCCCGCTTTCGTGAGGGGCACTTCGATCTGGCTTGCGCCGGCCTTGACGTTCTTCTTGGTCTTCGTGTCGAGCCCGGCGCCGCTGAGCTTGACCGTGCCGGCTGCTGTCGTCTTGAGCGTGACGAGCAGGCTGCTGGCCTTGGCCTTCGTCTTGACGACCGAAACAACCGGCTTCGGCTTCGGGCAACTGTTGACGGCGATCCTCGTGCTCTGCGTGACCATGGTGCCGTTCTGGCCGACGATCGTCGTCGGCATCGACAGCTTGCTGGTGCAAAGCGTTCCGTCGGGGCCCAGGAGCGAGTACGGCCCCTCGGGGAGGGTCAGCTCGAAGCCACTGATCGGCACGTCGGGAACCGAGGCGAAGGTCGAGCTCGTGATGCCTTTTTTGATGTCTGTCTGGCCGTCGAGGAGTACGGTGACGCCTTCTCCCTGGAGCACGATCTCCATGTCGGGGAAGGCAGCACCCCCATGCGATACGAGGATCGCGGGGCCCGTGAGCGGGGAGGACAGCGTTGGCGTGATCGCGGTGGCGGTGCCGACGACAGAACCTGCGGGGCAGTGAGCTGGGTCACTTTCGAACTGCGCTTCGGTACATGCCTTCTGCAGGGTCGTCAGGCGCGACGGGAGCTGCTTGGGGAGTTCGACGTGAACCGAGCGGATGTCGGCTTCCCCGGGCTTCTGCGTGATCCGCACCGTTAGCGACGCCCCGGCGGCTTTGGAGGTCGAGCCCGACGTGGCGGTTGTGAACGACGGCGCGAACGGAAGGCTTCCACAACCGCTCGCCTGGAAGGGCGCGGAGATCGGCGCTACCGTGCCCGACAGGGAGCTGACGCTACCCGTCAGCGACAGGGAGCCGCAGTTGGTCGGGTTGACCATGAAGTCAGGCCGATCCAGTGTCATCGCAACCGAGCGGATGTCGAGTGGAATGCCGTCGAGGATCGAGGGCAGCGGCCCGGAGACCGCAGTGATCGACCCGTCGCTGTTGACCTTCAACCACACCGGCACGACTACATTGCCGAGGTTGTAAGGACCGGCTACCGCGGGCACGACGACCGAGAGCATAAACGGGTAGCCGTTCGAGCCGTGTGCGAGGTAGACAGAGCCCTGAACGGTCAACGGATCGGAGCCCGCGCCCGCGCTCGTGCTGACAGTGCCGATCCGGCTTTCCGCCGGGCAGGTCCCCGCGCTCGCCGCGGTCGCTTCGCAGAGCGGAACCTTCGACACGTAGCCGAGTAGTCCCTGCGGCAGCTTCGCGTCGATCTGCCCCAGCACTTGGGTGCCGTCGGCACGCGCGAAGGTCACCGACAGCGGCGAGCTCGCGCCCGCCTGCGCACTGGCCGTGGAGACCGATGCCGCCGGGGAGAAGGGAAGCGGCGCCGGGCACGATGCCCCGCTGCCGTCATAGCTCGTGTTGAACGTAGCGGGAGGCGTCGCCGGCGATCCGGGATTGCTATAAGGGAACAATTGGGTGCTCGTCGTATGCGGACCGCACGTCGGCGGGTTGACGAGCACCGCGTTGGGGCCGCCGTTGAAATGCAGCCTGAGGTTCTGGAACGGCAGCTCGGGCAGGTTCGCGAACGTGGCTGTGAGCTGTCCTGTTTTTGGGTTGGCTACCACAGACCCCTCGACCTTGATGTTCAGGCCGAAGCCCTGCAGCTCTTGGAAGACGCGGAACATCTGGCCGGAGGTCGGATCGGTGCTGAGGGGCTGGCCGAGGTAGACCTTGCCCTTCAGCGGTCCTTCCAGCAGCGGCGTTTCGACCTCGTCTTCGCCGATCACCGACGCGGCGGGGCACGTGGCGGGCGCGTCCGAGTCAGCGCCGAACTGTTCGTTGGTGCAGCCTTCGAGCGGCTTCGACGCTGCGGACGGCGAGATCGTCATTCCCTGGGGAAGAGTGACGACTGCTTTTTCGAGCTCGGAGGTGCCGCGTTCTTCGGAGGTGTTGCTCTGCGGGATCGTCAGTTCGAAATTGAGCCCTGCTGGCGCGCCGGCCTGGCTGGTGTCGGGTTCCGCTTTGATCGATGGGGCGAACGGCACGCCCGCGCAATCCGTTGCGATCGGGCTTTCGTCTAGCGCGCTTGTGAAGACTTCTGGTTCCTGGTAGGTGTCAACCGAGAGCGTGGTAACCGGAGTCGTCGCGCACCCGGTCGGGTTCTCCATGAACGGTCTCTGGGCTGCTACCGGTTCTGCCGGTATCGCGCCATCAGCCGACCTATTTCCACCCGCTTCTGCTTCTTCGAAGGATTCTCCGTCCTCTCTCTCATGGGCGCCTGGCACGCCCCAGAGCGTGACGCTCGCACCGAGCAGATATCCGTTTATTGGTGATAGTTGGGTTTCGATGGCACGTGCGGTGAGCGCGTAGTTCCGCGCGGCGCTCGCCGAGATAAGGATTCTACCGATCACGCCGACGCCGACGAGCGTGCCTTGAATGCCCAGCATCGCGGGCTGATCCGGCCCCGGCTCGACGTCGAAAACGCCCCACACGTAATGTTTAGGCGTGGCCACGCCGCCGAGCGGAAGAATACTCACAATGGCGTTTACAAATCCGACTTGCGTACTCGCGGGACATCCTCCGTGAGTAGGTTCGCTAAACGCGGTGCGGGAGCAGCGCGGCACATTTTGAGGGTTTCCAACAAGGCCCGGAGGAAGATCTACGTCGACGTCCGCAATATCGCCCCCTTCGGCGCGCGCGCCGAATGAGCCATAGAGAGTGCGTACATTGAACGATGTCGTCACGTCCGCGTGTGCCCCTGCGAGGGTGTTCGCCGATTCGGCGCTGAACGCTTCGATCGTGACCGCCGCGTGCGCGGAGGCGGCGAAGGTCAAAGTCACTAGGAAGATCACCGGCCCGATAACAGCACCAAGGCGTCTCATTTCTTCGCCGTCTTTTTTGTGGCCGCGTACTTCTTGCGGGCGTTTCGTTCGCATGTCTCTCGTTTGGTCTTGGAGCGGTCTTGCTTACACGCCTTGAGGGCTTTGAAGAGCTCTTGATCCTTTGTGAGGGCTTTTGGTTTCGCCGGAGTCGACGGGGCTGATGTGTCTGGAGCTAGCGATGGCATACCCAAGCTCGGCGGGACTAGGTTGCCGCCGTACGGCGTCGCCACTGGCGGGCTCGGATTTGGGGTCTGGCTCGTATGCGTCGGTTCGGTTGGAGCAGGAAAGCCACCGTCTATGCGTGCGTCGTAGATGTCTGTCGTATCAGCGTTGCGGTCCTGAGCCACCAGCGGTTCGTGGGCTTCGAGGAAGACATCTTCGAGGTCGGACCCGGCTGTCCCCATTACTCTATATTCGGCCGTGGCACCGATCGGCGAGAGTTGGCTCGTCTTTGCCGCCGACCACTCGTCGATCACTCCCGGTGCCTGGCTTGCCTTTTCGTCATAGAGCACACGTTGGCCATCGTCAGATACCGCCACAGGTGTATAAACATCATCAACGGAAGCGCCGTCCGTGATTAGCTGGGGCGCGAATCCATCGGTTTCGGTGAACTCATAGAGGTCGCGCGCACCGTCGCTATCGGAACCAGACAGGGCGGCTGAGGTCTGGGCAAGTACGTACTGCCCGTTCTGTGAGACGGTTGTGTCTTCGAGGTGATCGGCGGCCGCCGCGACTTTCTGGGTTGTCCCCATTGGATCGTAGGCATACAGTGCGCCTCCAAGCGTAAAGAAGACATGAGACCCGTCCGTGCTCTGGCCGACGTAGGTCGCGGACCCTTCGTTCGGCTTGCTCGGATCGCCGTCGGCGTCGCAGGAGACGCAGGTCACGGCGGCTTCTTGGGGGGCATGGTGACCGGGTGTGAGCAGGCTCAAATCGATCGCGTAAAGATCCGCCCCAGAGTCCGTGGTGGCCGCGTTGTCCAGCTTGTCGGTCGTCGTGAGATAGACCGTCCTTCCGTCAGGCGAGAGTCCGTCGACGGTAGCTGCGCCCGGTGTTTCGCCAGAAAGTTGGTATGCGCCTGAGGGAAACAGGGTTGGGTCACCCGTCGCGAAGATAAGGCCACTGTCTGCGTCGCCGCTGATGTCTTCGACGATCGGCTGGCCGTCCGCGGCCATCGCATAAAAATGACAGTTTGCGCCGTGTTCCTGAGCAGCGGGGTTGGTCAGCTGGGCAAGCTGCGTACCGCTATCGCGCCATACATAGCACTCTTCGCTCCCGTTGCTAGGGTCGGAGTGGCTCAGCGGAACGTCAGAAAGAAAGCCGACAGCAGTCAGTTCCGAGTTTGGAAAGGTGAGCGGGCTATGTTCAAGTTCCTTGGTGTTGGTGAGTTCGCCGTGGGAGACAAATACCGGCGGTTCACCGCCTTCACGCAGAATGTAAAGGTCGGGTCCCTGCGTTGGGTTGCCGAGTGGATTATCTGCGTCTTCGCGATTGAGGGCGAGGGTGGTGTCGATCAGGATCGCAGACCCGCTTGCTGCTACCGCCTCAAGGAACCTGGGGCCTCCACCGAGACCTGGGGTAAGGTCGCGTGTTTCCCATCCGGAGGACGCGCGCCGGCTGCGGAAGATGTCTAGGTAGCCGCCGTGCTCGGCTGCTCCTGTCACGGCAGGCGCTGTTTGGGATGCGAAATAGATCGAGCCGTTCGGCAATACCTGCTCGCGAACGCCAGCTGCCGTTACCGCCGGAGTCGCAGGCGCCGGATAGCCGCCGGTTTCCGGCGGTGATACGAGCTCGTACGCGCGGCAGTCCGGTAGCTGGGCCGAGTACGGCTGCCCCGTCGCCGGGTCGATGTTGCTTTCCTGGCGGAGCTGTTCGTTCGGGCACGGCGGTCCTTCGGCCTGAGCCACGGCGCTTGGAGCCAGAGCGGCGCCCAAGGCGGCGATGACCAGCACCACCCGCAGCGCCGCGAGCCGCGGTCCGGCAGCTACGAGGCCCCGGCTCAACCTCGCCACCCCCCTGCGGCATCGATTAACAGATGGCAATCGGGAGGCCGAACGCCG
>Ga0302326_10025801_pt1 | contig 11902 bp, 10 predicted proteins | sample Palsa_T0_3_FD_202264 | JGI IMG/M metagenome (GOLD analysis project Ga0302326, IMG submission 202264) | Peat permafrost microbial communities from Stordalen Mire near Abisko, Sweden - Palsa_T0_3 | ecosystem: Environmental > Terrestrial > Soil > Palsa > Peat permafrost | place: Sweden: Abisko... | reverse complement strand
GGAGCCGCCAGATCGGCGGCCACGATCCGCCGGCGCTCGGCCTCGTCGTTGGTCAGTAGCAAAAACCGCTCTCCGTCGTTGGCCACCACGAATGCCTCCACGACGAAGTCGGCGACGAGCGGTCGCAGCCCTCCGTGCGGGTGTTCGATGTCGATCACATGCAGTTGCGATTCTGGGAAGGTGCCGCGATTGATCGTGATGACCGCGAATCGCCCGTCATCGGTCACTGATGCATCTGGCAACCATTCCGGCTCGTCCGGAGCCGCGAAGACGATCTCGTCGGAGGACGGATCGGCACCAAGACGGTGAAACAGCACCCGAGAATTCCGGATCTCGCCTTCGAACTCCAAACCAGGAGTAGGACGCTCGGGGGCACTGTAGAAGAAGCCCGACCCGTCCCTCCTCCATGCCGCTTTGCAGAACTTCGACCACTCGACGAGATCGGCAAGGTCCTCACCGTCGGCGACGCCCCGGACGCGCCAAGTCATCCAATCCGAACCAGCCGAGCTCGTCGCGTACGCCAGGAGATCGCCGTCGGGGTTCGGCTCTGCACTCACTACTGCGACGGTGCCGTCCGCAGACAGGACGTTCGGGTCGAGGAGCACCCTTCCCTCGGCCTCGGGCGAGGACATCACGTAGAGAACCGGTTGAGCCTGCAGTCCGGAGTTGCGGAACTGAAACCACTGACCGCCCCGCTCGATCGGCACACCGAACCGGGGATAGTCCCATAGCTCCGTGAGCCGAGCCGCGATGGCCGGGCGGGACGGTATCGCGGCCAGCCACGCTTCTGTGAGGGTGTTCTGCGTCTGGATCCATGCGACAGTCGCGGGAGCATCGGAGTCTTCGAGCCATCGGTACGGATCGGCGACGATCTCTCCGTGGTGATCGTCAACCTGGGGCCCGGTCTTCGTTTCGGGATATGAGAGGCGCACGCCGCGATCCTTCCCCAAACCTGGCCTCCATGCCACGCTTTTCGGGGAGTCTCGACGGGGCCACTCAGGCGGACATGGTGATAGGGATCTGCAGTTCGGTGACGTTACGGGTGGGGTCATCCTCGTGCCATTCGTGGTACAGCTCCCGGCTTCGTCCCGCCAAGTGGTACCCGCTGTCCTCGATCCAGCCAACGAGCGCCTCGTAGACGGGCACCACCGTGTCCATCGGTCCCCGGTGCACCAGGCTCGCCACCTCGATGGTGGGGAGGTCGACAACGCGGACTCGGTCACCGTCTGGGACGTCTTGGTCGCCGATGTCGAAGCCGGCGTGCAATACGACGCTGCCGTCATCAGCGGGCTCTTCGTAGTGCGCCACCGAGATGCCGGGCCGGGCACCCACCCGCTCCAGGTGGTTGAACACCTCGGGCAGGAGCCGGGCGAACACCGGTCCGAGGTTCTCGGAACCGAAGCCCGGGGCGCTACCGACTGCCTCGGCGATCCGAAGTGGCGGGGTGGGTTTGACGACGACGTCCTGGATGTCAATGAGATTGCTCCCTTCGAGTGTTCGGAGGTGCGCTTCGACCCGGCGCAGTCGCGCCTGTTCCTCGCCGACGGTCTGCTCGATCTGGGCCTGACGCATGCGGAGCATGCCCCGAAGCTCATCCAGCGGAGGGTCGTCGTGCAGGATTTGGCCGATCTGGTCGAGCGTAAAACCGAGGTCCCGCAAGGCCAGGAGCCGGTGCAGCTGGGCGAGTCGGTGTGCCCCGTAAGAGCGATATCCCGTGACCGGGTCTACTCGTTGCGGGCGCAGCAATCCGATCTCGTCGTAGTGGCGCAGCATCCTGGGTGAGATCTGGCCGAGTCGAGCGAAGTCTCCGATATTTAACACGACCTTGCTACTAATACGCTTTCACACCGTGTCAAGGTCAAACGCCCGGCGCGACATTTTTTACTTTTGTTCGGCGCTGGCCACGAACTCGTAGTCGGGGTTGATCATCACCAACTGCCCGCGCCGCTCGGTCACGGTGCCGTCGACGACTATGCGACTCCCGGGGCCCAACCCGGCGATCTGGCGACGGCCGAGGAAGGCCACGATCAGCTTGCCGTGGTCATCGGTCAGTTGCACCTGCAGCGTCGGGACGTTGCCCCAAGGTTGCACGGTGAGGGACTTGACCCGGCCGGCCACCCTGGCTCGCTGGCGGGGCTGCAGGCCCGAAATCGGCGTCGTGCCCGGCACAGTCGACAGTACCAGCTGGTCCAGCTGCTCCTCCGTCTGGTCACCCTCGGTGGGAGGTACGGCTGCTGGACCCGTCCGGCCGCGGCGGCGATCCCGTAGTTCGCCCTCGACGTCGAAGGGGACAATGGTGGCGTTGACGTGCTCGAGGCGGCTCACTGCGGCGGCGATGCGCTCGCCGGTGGAGTCGTGGAGCAGGCGACTCCAGGCGTATGTGTACGAACGGCGGGGCAACAGCACGCTCACCTCGGTCTGGCCGTCCGAAGCGGTCTCGTCCGCCATTTCCAAGGCGGCGCGCACAACCCGCCGATCGGGACACTCGACCAGCTCCAACGGAAGCCGGCCCATACCCAGCCGAACCCAGCGGTCCTCCAAGGCCTGGGCCCGGGCGGTGTCGATGGCGAAATGCACCGCCCGGATGTCGTCGACGCTGAGCGACCGGGCGTATTGGATGGCTCTCGCCGTAGACAGGTCGAGCCGGTCGACCATCACCAGGGCGACCTGGCGGGGCAGGGCGCGGACCTCGGCAGCGGCCTCTGCGGCGGTCTCACCGAGTACGGACGCCTCCTCGACATAGCGGCGGTGGAGGCGGATGAGCAGGAACATCATGATCGGGAAGAGCGCCACCACCACCCACGCGCCTTGGGTGAACTTGGTGACCGCGAAGATGATCACCACTGCAAACGAGACGACCGCGGCGCTGCCGTTGATCAGGACCCGATGCCGCCAGCCGCGGTTCCTTTCATCCAGGTGGTGCTTGACCATGCCCGCCCCGGCCATGGTGAAGCCGGTGAACACCCCGATGGCGTAGACGGCAACGAGCGAGTCGACCTGGGCCTTGGTCACCAGCAGCAAGGCGATCGCCACGATAGCCAGCACGATGATCCCGTTGGAGAAGACCAGCCGGTGGCCGCGCTTGGTCAGCTTGGCCGGAAGGAAGCGGTCCTCGGCCACGAAGCTGGCCAAAAAAGGGAAGCCGTTGAAGCTGGTGTTGCCACCCGTCCACAGGATGAGCAAGGTGACGAGCTGGACGATGATGAACACCGCGTGCCCAAAGGCACTGGTGCCGAACACCACCTTGGCTTCTTGACCCAGAACCGTCGGTGATCCGAGGACATAGGGGATGGCGTGGGTCAGGTGAGCCAGGATCGACACCCCGAGGACCAGGGAACCGAGGGTCAGGCTCATGATGACCAGCACCCGGCGGGCGTTTCGCCCTTCCGGGGGTCGGAAGCTGCCGACGCCGTTGGAGATGGCCTCGAGCCCCGTGAGCGACGACCCGCCGTTGGCGAAGGCTTTGAGCATGACGAAGACGGTGGCGCCCATCAGGAACCCGCTGCCGTGATGAGTTCCGAGCGCCAGGGCTCCCTTGGCGTGGACGTTGACCTTCGGCAGACCGGTCACCGCGGCCCGCACCAGCCCGACCACGATGACTGTGCCGGTGGTCGTGATGAAGAGGTAGGTCGGCAGGGCGAACACCCGCCCCGCTTCCCGGATGCCGCGCAGGTTGCCGTACAGCAGTACCAGCACCACCAGCACGGAGATCGCCACCTGATCCCCTTTGTGCGCCAGCGCCGGGACGGCCGTGGTGAGGGCGTCGGTACCGGCGGCCACCTGGACCGCCACCGTCACCGTGTAGTCGATCAGCAGCGCCACCGCTGCGATCTGGGCCACGTTGACCCCGAAGTTGTCGCGGGCCACCACGTAGGAGCCGCCAGCCTTGGTGTAGACCATCACCACTTCGCGATACGACAAGGTGACCAGGATCAAGATGCCCAGGATGGCGAAGGTGATCGGGAGCACCAGGGTGAAAGCCGCCAAGCCCACATACGGCACCAGGATGGTGAGCATCTCCTCGGTGCCGTAGGCGGTGGACGAGATGCAGTCCGGGGCCAGCACACCCAGCGCGATCGGCGAGCTCAACCGTTCGTTGGAGAGCTGCTCGGTGACGAGTGGCTTGCCGAGCAGGGCTCGCTTGATCCGGTAGGACCGACTTTCCGGGAGCTCGGGGCGACTCCGTTGCCGTTCGGTGACCAGCGCCACGCCCCGTTGTCTAGCCGCGATCGGGCCATCGAGCGAATGCACCCGGGCCGGGTGGCTGCACCCGTAGAATACGCGGGCATGTCTGCTCGCCGAGTGGTGGTCACGGGCATCGGTGCCATCAGCCCGATCGGCCCGACGGCGGCGTCGACCTGGGAGGGCGTGGTCTCGGGCCGTTCAGGCGTAGGCCCTATCACGCTGTTCGATCCCGACGGGTTCGCCGCCCGTATCGCGGCCGAGGTCGTCGGCTTCGATCCCGAGGCTGTATTCGGCCGCCGCCGGGCCAAACACCTCGACCGTGTCGCTCAGTTTGCGCTGGTTGCGACGGCGGAGGCCATCGAGTCCTCGAAGCTCGACGTCGCCGCGGATCCGCATCGGGTGGGAGTGTTGTTCGGGACGGGGATCGGCGGGCTGCACTCCTTCGAGGAGGGCGCCGCTCTCCTCAACGATCGGGGTCCGGACTGGGTCAGTCCCTACACCCTGCCGATGTTCATCCCCAACATGGTCGTCGGGCAGGTGGCGATGGAATGGGGCATTCGCGGCTACAGCTCCTGCACCGTCACCGCGTGCTCGGCGTCAGCCCAGGCGATCGGGGAGGGACTCGATCTCATCCGGGCCGGGCGGGTGGACGCCATGGTGTGCGGAGGGAGCGAGGCCGCCATCACCCGCGTCGCTATCGCCGGTTTTGCCGCCATGAAGGCCCTCTCGACCCGCAACGACGATCCCACGCGCGCGTCTCGTCCCTTCGACGCCGGCCGCGACGGGTTCGTGATGGGGGAGGGCGCCGCGGTCCTGGTCTTGGAGGAGCGGGAGGCGGCGCTCGGCCGGGGGGCGCCGATCCTGGCCGAACTGGCGGGCTACGGCGCCACCTCCGACGCCTACCACATGACCCAGCCGCACCCCGAGGGCGACGGGGCGGTGCGCGCCATGCGGGCCGCCTGTGAGGACGCCGGCTTGGCCCCCGGCGCCATCAGCTACGTCAACGCCCACGGCACGTCGACGCTGCCCAACGACCGGGTCGAGACGCTGGCTCTCAAACGAGTCTTCGGAAAAAAGGTCCCCCCGGTGTCGTCGACCAAGTCCATGACCGGGCACACCCTCGGCGCGTCGGGCGCCTTGGAGGCGGTCTTCTGCGTGCAAGCCCTAAACCATCAGATGCTCCCGCCCACTATCAACCAACTCGAACCCGACCCCGAGTGCGATCTCGACTACGTGCCGAACGAAGCCCGCCCTGCCTTAGTGGACTCGGTCATGACCAATAGCTTTGGGTTTGGGGGGCACAACGCAACCCTGATCTTTCGTCGACCGTAGTTGGCTGGTCCAGCCGCAGTGGGTTGCCGGCGCGTATGAACGACACCGGCAACCCACGCACCTGGCCCCGCCTCACCCCTAGGCCGTCGCGGCCACGCTTGTGACAGCCCTGGGCGGCCGGGCTCGTGGTATTACGCTGAGTAACACAAGGGAGGTAGGATACGGGCATGGCTCGAGTCATCACCTTCCGACCAGACAGCGACACCGAACGGGCACTGAAGGCTCTCACCGCAGATGGCACCCCGGTCTCTGAGGCGATCCGTTCGGCACTGGTAGAAGCTGCGGTCGCTCGCCAACGCCGAGTCGTTAGGGCCCAGTCCGAAGCGCTAACCGCCGACCCAGAGGACCGGGCAGAGATGGCGAGGGTGCTCGCCGACATGGAATCGCTTCGTGCGTGGTGAGGTCTTTGCCTTGAAGGCGCCTCGCACAACTCGCGGACGTGAACAGAGTGGCAGGCGATTCTGTGTCGTCGTCCAATCCGACGACCTCCACCTCTCGACCTGGCTCGTGGCACCAACCTCCACCTCCGCGAGGCCGGCCGTCTTTCGTCCCGAGGTAGATCTCAGCGGTCAGCCGACCCTCGTCCTGGTCGAACAGACGACGGCCGTCGATCCTCAACGGCTTGGGCCCTCGATTGGTTTCCTTAGCGCGGATGAGTTGTCACGAGTCGACGCCGCACTCAGGATCGCCCTAGCCGTCTGACTGGGCCAGCGTCGGCACTCCTGACCTGATTTCCAGCCATCCGCTGCCGAAACCGCCCGGCGGGTTACCCGCCGGGTCCAGCCGCAGTGGATTGCTGGTGCGAATGAACGACACCAGCAATCCACTGCACCTGTCCCCCTTACCCTTAGGTCGCCCTGGCCACCTGCTTATAAAAGCAAATATCTATATGCGCGGTGAGCGCATTGTGGTTCGTTTGGCAGCCAGCGATTTGGAGTGATAGGAGGGATCCAGTCCATCGAGTTGCGGACCTCGTTGATCCGGGTCCGCAACTCGATGGACCTGGATCCCTCGCAGGACCGGCAGCCGCTATTGCCTGACGATCACGTAGAGCATGCTCACCTCGCATGCCACCTTGTCGCCGACGCGCGCTGTGCCGTGGCCTTTGCCCGCACTCGATCCGAGCTGGTCGAGCTCGACGTACAGGTCGAGGGTGTCGCCGGGGCTGACCTGGCGACGGAAGCGGGCCTTGTCGATCCCTCCGAAGAGGGGCAGCTTGCCGGCGTAGCGCTCGTCGGACAGGAGGGCGATCCCTCCGAGCTGGGCCAGGGCCTCGACCATCAGCACGCCCGGCAGGGTGGGCCGGCCGGGGAAGTGGCCGGCGAAGAAGGCCTCGTCGCCGGTTAGGTGCCACCGCCCGGTCGCGGAGCGCGACGGCACCATCTCGGTCACCTCGTCGACAAACAGGAACGGCGGGCGGTGAGGCAGCACCTCATCGGGCCGGGGCAGGCCCGCCATCAGTGCCCCATGCCGAGACCGCCGTCGACCGGGATCACCGCCCCGGTGATGTAGCTCGCCGCATCCGATGCCAGCCAGGTGACTGCGCCGGCCACTTCCTCGGGGTTGGCCATCCGCCGCAGCGGGATCTGCTCGACGATCTCGGCTTGGCGAGCTTCGGACAAGGCCGCGGTCATGTCGGTAGTGACGAAGCCGGGGGTCACGACGTTGACGGTAACGCCTCGGCCGCCGATCTCGCGTGCCAGCGATCGGGCGAAGCCGATCAGTCCGGCCTTGGAGGCCGCGTAGTTGGTCTGGCCTGGCGAGCCCGTGAGCGCCACCACCGAGGAGATAAAGATGATCCGCCCCCGGCGGGCCCGGATCATCTTCGACGTGGCCCGGCGCGCCACCCGGTAGGCGCCGGTGAGGTTGGCGTCGATGACGCGCGACCAGGCTTCCTCCTTCATCGACAACAGCAACCCGTCGGCGGTGACCCCGGCATTGGATACCAGGATCTCGACCGGCCCGAGCTCCGCCTCGACTGCACTGAAGGCGGCTTCGACCTGCTCACCCGAGGTCACGTCGCAGCGCACGGATAGAAAACCGTCGACCGGCTCAGCCCGGTGGGTTACGGCTACTCGGTCCCCCGCATCAGCGAAGGCCCGGGCGATGGCCAGCCCGATGCCGCGGTTGCCCCCAGTGACGAGCACAACCCGTCCAGTCGGGTTGGGGGATGGACCCACGTCGACACCGGTCATTTTTCAAACCCCCATGGCGTGGAACCCGCCGTCGACATGCACCATCTCGCCGGTGGTCGCCGGAAACCAGTCCGAGAGAAGGGCCACGCACGCCCGGGCCACCGGCGCCGGGTCGGCGACATTCCAACCGAGGGGGGCCCGTTCGTCCCACACCTCCTCGAAGCGGGCGAACCCCGGGATCGACTTGGCGGCCATGGTCTTGATAGGCCCGGCTGCCACCAGGTTGACCCGGATCCTGTCGGGGCCGAGGTCGCGGGCGAGGTATCGGGCTGCGGACTCGAGCGCGGCTTTGGCGACGCCCATCCAGTCGTAGCCCGGCCAGGCCACGGTGGTATCGAAGTCCAAGCCGACCACCGACCCTCCGCCGGCGGCCTGCAGCAGCGGCCGCAAGCCGACCGCCAGGAGCTTGAGTGAAAAGGCGGAGATCTCCAGCGCCACCTTCACGTCGTCCCACTCGGCGTCGAGGAATCCGCCGCCTATACAGGCTGCCGGCGCGAACCCGATGGAGTGGAGCACCCCGTCGATCGCACCCCACCGCGTTCGCAGTTCGTCGGCGACCGTCTCGACGTGCCCGGGGACGGTGACGTCGAGTTCGAGTACGTCGGGAGGTGTAGACAGGTGGCGGGCCACGCGGCGAGTGAGTGACAGGCCCCGGCCGGCGCCGGTAAGCACCACCTCCGCCCCCTCGACCTGAGCCAGGTCGGCGACCGCGTACGCCAGCGAGTCGTCGGTCAGCACTCCGGTTACCACGATCCGCTTTCCATCCAACAGTCCAGACATGCCCTGTCACCCTAGGCGGGGTGGGCGAGGCGGTACGTTAGAGAGATGGACCGAGGCGATGCGTTCAACACCTTCCAGGACTGTGTGGCGGAGGTCCTCGACATCGAGCCGGCGGAGGTGCGCGCCGACGCCCGCTGGCGGGAGGACCTCGACGCTGACAGTCTCGCCGTCGTCGAGATCACCCTGGCCCTCAACGACGCCTTCGCCATCAAGATCCCCGACGTCGACCCTGAGCAGTTGGCGACGGTGGGCCAGGCGTTCGACTTGGTCGCCGAACTCGTCGGCGTGTAACTGGGACCGGCGCGACGACGGCAACCGCCCGTCTATGACCCCGTTCTGAGGGGGCTCGGGCGCTCGCTAGCATCGCCGGATGACGCACACGAAGGAGGAGGACGGGCTCCGCTTCGATGGCCGCATGTCGGACCTGGAGGCCCTGCTGTGGCGCCTCGAGGAGCACGATCCGGCGCTCAGGTCCACCATCACCGTGTTGGTCACCTTCGACCAACGCCCCGACCCGGTCGCCGTGGCCCGCCGGGTCGACCGCCTGTCCCGGCGCCTGCCCCGCCTCCGGGATCGGGTTGCGGCTGGCCTGCTCCCCACGGTTCCACCTCGCTGGGAGCCGGATCCCGAGTTCGACATGGAGCACCACCTGATCAGGGTGGCCGCCCCCAGCCCGGTCTCCCTGCCCGAGTTGTTGCGCGCCGCGGAGCCGCTGGCGGCGGGCCCGTTCGAGCGGGACCGGCCACCGTGGCAGATGCTGCTGATGGAGGGCCCCGGCGGTGAGTCGGACGGCTACCCGGGCGGCGGTGCGGCCCTGGTCGTCAAGCTGCACCACACCTTCACCGACGGACTCGGAGCGGTGAAGCTGGCCGCACAGCTGTTCGACCTCGAGCGCCACCCGCCCCCGGACGGCGCGTTGCCTCGGCTCCCCGAGCCGGACCGTGCACCACGGCTCGGTCGCATGTGGGACGACCTGGCGTTCGAAGCCGGACGCAGCGTCGAGTTGGCCCGCCGCGTCCTTCCCTGGGCCACGACCGCGATCCGCGACGCAGTCGTTGATCCGCAGCCGCGCGCCGAAGCCACTCTCGAGTTGGCGCACGCCCTGCAGTCTCTGGCCCGAGCGGCCAGTCGCCCCGCCAGCCCCATCCTGGCGGGCCGGTCAGCGGGCGCTCGGCTGGGTGCCATGGCCTTCCCACTCTCGGACCTCCGCCAGGCCGCCCGGCGGGCCGGAGGCACGGTCAATGATGTCTTCCTGGCCGCCGCGCTGGGCGGGCTGCGCTTGTATCACGCCAAGCGGGGATCCCATCCCGCGTCGCTGCGGCTGGGGATCCCGGTCAGCACCCGCGGTGGCGGCACCGAGGCCGACATGCGCAACCAGTTCGCCCCGACCCTTGTCCACGCCCCGTTACAGCTCCTCGACCCGGTGGAGCGCATACGGCTCCTGCACGAACTGGTCATTGCCGCCTGCCACCCGCCCGTGCTCGACCTTCTCGAGCAGGCCACCGGAATGCTCCGGCGCATCCCGGGATCGATGCGCCTGATCACCGGCTTGCTCGATGCGACCGACATGATGGCGTCCAACGTCCCTGGATCGCCGGTCGACCTCTATCTGGGCGGGGCCAGGGTCGAGCAGATCGTCCCCATCGGCCCCAGAGGAGGCGCCGGCCTCAACCTCACCCTGCTCAGCCACGTCGACACCGTGCATATCGGGGTCAACATGGATCCGGTGTCCATCTCCGACCCGGGCGTCCTGATCGACTGCCTGCGGGCCGGCTTCGACGAGACGCTCGGTTGACGCCGCCGGCGGGCGGGCCGGCTAACGCTTGGTTGACGCCGCCGGCGGGAGGGCCGGCTAACGCTTGGGGCGCCAGGCGAGTGTCCCCAGAGTGACCAGGCGCAACTGGCGCTCGGCCCGCTTGACCCGGGTCGGATGAGTAGCGGGATCGGAGTCCACCAGGTCAGCAGCCGCGGCCACCATCACCTCCACGATCAGCTCCGCCAGCATGCGCCGGTCGTCGCTGTCCCAGCCGTGCACGATAGGAAAGGCCGACAGGTCCAGGGCCAGCTCGTTGGCGAACAGCTCCAACTCCCGTTCGATCGCCCTCCGGATGCGCCGCACCCCTCCGTGGCGTTCCCGGGCGATGAAGCGCATGTGCGCTTCGTGGTCGTTGACGTGGTTGACGACGGTCTGGACGGACCGCCGTATGGCGTCGTCCGCCATCGCCGGGTCGGACCGAGCCTCTCGGAGCATGCCCCGCAGGGAGCCGAACGAGTCCTCGACCAGCACCAGGCCCAGCTCTTCCATATCCTCGAAGTGGCGGTAGAAGGCGGTGGGCGTGATACCCGCTTCCCGGGTCACCTCCCGCAGGCTGATGCTGTCGAAGCTGTTGCGGGACAGCAGCCGAAGAGCGGCGCGCAGCAACGCCTGGCGGGTCAGCTCCTTGTGCTCGTCGCGGGACCGAGCCCGGGTGTGGGTCCTTGTTCTGGGTCGAGAAGCCGGCATGTCACCCTTCGGGGTATGACAGGTTTCACACGCTGTTTCAGTTGACAATCGTACACTATTGGGTAAGAGTATACATATGTTCACTGAAACCAGGTCTTGGCGGGCCGTCCAGCGAGCAGTCCGGGTGGCCGACATGGCTGCCACGCCCCACGGTGTGGACCGCTATGTGGAGTTGGTCGCCCCCACGTGGTCGACGACTGAGGTGCGTGGCCGGGTGGCGTTGGTCCGGCGGCAGACGGACAATACGGTCACCCTCACGATCGACCCCAATCGCAACTGGAGAGGGTTCCGGGCTGGTCAGCACACCCAGTTGACCGTGGAGATCGATGGCGTGCGGCATACCAGGTGCTACTCCATGGCCAGCTCGGCGGCCGCGGCGAGCCGACACTTCGAGTTGACCGTCAAAGCCCATCCCCACGGCACCGTAAGCAACTTCCTTGTCGAGCACGCCCAGCCTGGCCTGGTGGTGGGGCTCAGCCCGGCCCAGGGTGCGTTCACGATGCCTGCGCTCCGGCCGAGCCGTCTGTTGCTCATTAGTGGCGGGAGCGGCATCACGCCGGTGCTGTCAATGCTCCGGACGCTCTGCGAGGAGGGCCACACCGGGCCAATCACCTTCGTGCACTATGCCCTGCGGTCGGATGACATGACCTACCGATCGGAGCTGGACGCGCTGGCGGCGGCCCACCCGAACATTCGTCTGATCCGGGTCTTCACGGACGAGCCGGGGACCGGCGACCTGGATGGCTTTGTCGACCTGGCCCAGCTGGCAGACATCGACGCGTCGTGGGCAGCCGCGGAGGCATACGTTTGCGGTCCGGCGCCCCTGATGGCTGCAGTAGAAGAGATCTTCGCGCAACGGGGCATTGGTAAACAGTTGCATACTGAAGCGTTCGCGCTGGAGCAGGTG
>Ga0302326_10025800_pt1 | contig 11902 bp, 10 predicted proteins | sample Palsa_T0_3_FD_202264 | JGI IMG/M metagenome (GOLD analysis project Ga0302326, IMG submission 202264) | Peat permafrost microbial communities from Stordalen Mire near Abisko, Sweden - Palsa_T0_3 | ecosystem: Environmental > Terrestrial > Soil > Palsa > Peat permafrost | place: Sweden: Abisko... | reverse complement strand
GTGGACCTCAACCTCAGAATTCCGGTTCCGGGCACGCAACGCTCCCGTTTGCAACATGGGCTGCTAGATTTCTGCCTGTCTTGGACAGCAGTGGTGTGATCTACCTGCGCTGTATGTTGGATGAGCTCGCTTGGACCCAGCAACTTCCGGCCCTCGCCCATCTGCTCAGCCGTGACGACATTCCCCGCAAGGAGCGCCATCTGCCGCGCCCTCTGACTCCGGAGCAGGATCAATTGATCCAGCGGGAATTGCTGCGCCGCGACGACCTGCTCAGTAATGCCCTGTTACTCCTCCGTCACACTGGCATGCGCATCGGTGAATGTGTGGATCTTTCCGTGGATTGCTTGCGCCCTCTCGGGCCCGGCCAGTGGGCCATTCATGTGCCGTTAGGCAAACTCAAAACGGAACGTTGGGGTTCCCGTAGACTCCATGGTCTGTCAACTGGTGGAACGGATCCGGGCTCTGCGACCGCCGACTGCGCCCCATGCCGGTCGTCTGTTATTGTTTCGGCCGCGCGGTCGTTTCATGTTGATTCGCAGACTCCGCGCCGCATTGCAAGATATCGCGGCGGCGAACGGAATTACCGCGCGCATCGTCCCGCACCAATTTCGACACACCTACGGAACGGAGATGATCCGAGCGGGCGTCGGCTTTGCCGGCGTCATGCAACTCCTCGGCCACAAAAGCCCCCACATGACCTTGGCGTATCTCGAAATCACCCAACAGGATCTCCAGCGCGAATTCCACTTGGCCCGCTCTCACCCAAGACACTTAGCGCCATCTCGGATCCCCTCTTCTGCGTCCCCGCCGCGCGCGGATTTGGCCGGCCTGATCGACTCGCTAGAAGCCGCCCAGCACGTCCTGGAGATGTTCCGCCGCAGCCTTGCCGAAAACTTCCCACGTCGCCTTCTCGCTCGCCTTGCCAGACGTCTCGTCAAGATCCTCGCCGACGCCAGGAAACTCAACCCGCCTCAAAAATAGGTAAAGATTGGCCGGTTAACGCCGTTTCGAGACCGCTTCGTCGCCTGTCGATCTACAATAGACAGAAATGATCTGGGTAGCGTGGAACAACGGCGGAAAACATCCTTCTGGTTGTCGCCTACGAGTTCAAGATCAGTGCGTCCGACGGCGCGGCATAGAGAACAACCAACAGAATGGCGAAAGAAACTGAGCGCGAGGGGCAACAGGCGAACAAAGACGCGCCGACGGTGTTGCCGCCGAGCGTGAGACGGGTCCGAACGCTCGAAGGGCACCAAGGCAAGGTTTACGGCGTAGCGTTTGATCCACAGGGCGGGACGCTGGCCAGTGGGAGTAACGACAAAACGGTGAAGCTCCGGGAGGCGCGAAGCGGCAAGCTGCTCCGCACGCTCGAAGGGCACCATACCTGGATCTTTAGCGTGGTGTTCGATCCACTAGGTGGGACGCTGGCGAGCGGGAGTGCCGACAGGACGGTGAAGCTCTGGGAGGCGCGAAGCGGCAGGATGCTCCGCACACTCGAGGGGCACCAGAGCGACGTCAATAGCGTGGCGTTTGATCCACAGAGCGGGACGCTGGCCAGTGGGAGTGACGACAAAACGGTGAAGCTCTGGGAGGCGCGAAGCGGCAAGCTGCTCCGCACGCTCGAAGGGCACACCTCGGTTGTGGATATCGTTGTCTTCTCCCCGAACGGGCGGCTGTTGGCATCGAAGAGTAACGACGACACGATCCGCCTGTGGAGTTGTGAGACCTGGGAGACTGTCGCGGTGATCCCGGAACCCAAAAACTTTCCATCCTGGATTCCCGCCCTCGCTTTTCATCCCACGCTGCCGCTTCTGGCCGCAGGCTGCTCGGATCCGGCCCGCCGGTGGTCGATCCACCTCTGGGATCTGGACCTCGACGTGCTCCTGGGCGAGCGATCGGGTCTGGTCGCGGGCGAGCGCGCGGTCCATCACACGACGGCCAAGATCGTGCTCGTAGGCGATCACAGCGTGGGCAAGTCGGCGCTGGGTTATCGCCTGATCCATGGCCGTTTCGAGAAGCAGGAGTCTACCCACGGGCAGCAGTTCTGGGTGTTACCGGCCCTGGGCCAGCGCCGCGCTGACGGGACGGACTGCGAGGCGATCATCTGGGATTTTGCAGGCCAGCCAGACTACCGATTGGTGCACGCGCTCTTCGTGGATAACGCCGATCTCGCGCTGGTCTTATTTGATGCCTCGGATCTCCGCGACCCGCTGCACGGCGTGGGCTTCTGGCTCAAGCAACTTCACACGGGGCAAACCCGCTGCCCAATCATCCTCGTGGCTGCGCAGACGGATCGCGGAACGTGTTCGCTGACGCCTGACGAGTTGAAGGCGTTCTGCAAAAGGCACGGCATCGTGGGACCGGTGGCGACGAGTGCCTCCATAGGTCTGGGCGTGCCGGAACTGCTCGAACTCATGAAGTCTCTGATTCCCTGGGAGGAGAAGGCGGCGACGGTCACGACCACGACCTTCAAGCGGATCAAGGACTATGTCCTCGGTCTCAAGGAAGCGGAATCGGACAGCCAGACCATCGTCACGCCCGAGGAACTCCGGGGCCATTTGGAGGCTACCGATGCCGAATGGCGTTTCAGCGACGCCGAGATGCTGACCGCCGTGGGCCACCTGGAAAACTACGGCTACGTGAAACGACTGCGGACCTCCAGGGGTCAGCAGCGCATCCTGCTGGAGCCGGAACGTCTCAACAACCTGGCGTCGTCGTTTGTGCTGGAGGCGCGGCGGAATCCGAAAGGGCTGGGCGCGCTGGAAGAGAAACGGCTGCTGACCGGCGGCTACGATTTTCCAGAACTGAATGACCTTGACGAGGGCGAGCACGAAGTTCTGCTCGACTCCGCGACGCTGCTGTTCCTGGAGCACAATGTCTGTTTCCGCGAGATAGACCCGCTCCACATGGAGCCGTATCTGGTCTTCCCGGAACTGATTAACCTGAAGAAGCCACCGGAGGAGGACCAGACGACCGAAGATGGCGTAGCGTATACCGTGAGTGGCCCGACGGAGAACGTGTTCGCCTCGCTGGTGGTTCTGCTGGGCTATACGCATGCCTTTACACGCACGGCCCAGTGGCACAATAACGCCCGCTACGAGGTGGGGGAGGGGTTGGCGTGCGGATTCAGACAAGAGGCGGAGCGCGACGGCGGATTGGACTTTGTACTCTGCTTCGGGGTACTCTGCTTCGGGCCTGAGGTGGGCCCGCCGGTTCGCACCCTCTTTCAGGGACTGTTCGAGAGCTTCCTGGCACGGCGCAACCTGACGGTGATGCGTTACGAACCTGTGCATTGCAGCAAAGCGGAATGCGGCCATTTGCTCGATCGGTCGGTTGTGCGCCAGCGGCTAAGGGAAGGAAAGACTTTTGCTTTCTGCAACGAACTGCGGCGAGAGGCTGACGCTGCCGACGATGGCTGAGCCGATCCAGCTGACCCGTGAGGTGCAGGCCGAAGTAGAATCGCAACGCCGCGCAGCCGAACAACGGACACGTTTCGAACAGGCTGTCTTCCGCGTGCGCGCATACGTGGAAGAGCAGAAGATCAAGCCGCCAGGGAGTTTCATCAGCTACGCCTGGGGTGTGCCGGAACATGAGCGCTGGGTTGAAAAAAGGCTGGCGATCAATCTGCAAAAGGCTGGGGTCAACGTCGTGTTGGACCGTTGGCACAACGCGCAAATCGGCGCGAGCGTGGCACGGTTCGTGGAGCGGATCGAGAAGAGCGATCGGATCGTCATGGTCGGCACGCCGCTCTACCGCCGGAAGTACGAGAACAGGGACGCCAGTACCGGCTACGTGGTGGCGGCAGAGGTCGATCTAATCAACAACCGCCTTCTCGGCGCCGAACCACAGAAGCAAAGCGTGCTGCCTCTTCTGCTGGACGGTGAGAAGACGGCTTCATTGCCACCGTTGCTGCATGGCCGTGTGTATGCCGACTTCCGCAACGAACTCACATACTTCACGACCGCATTCGATTTGATCCTAAGCCTCTATCAAATTGCGCCGAATCACGCTGTCGTGGCTGATCTGCGTGAGTCGCTGCGCGGACCAGAGATCCGGTGAGACGGAAGTCCGTTGGGCATCGAGTTGTCCACAGGCCAACAATCGGCGGCGCAACGCGTGTGATGTGCGTTGATTCGACACCGTGTGTCCAACCATCTCGCCGAAATGCCACCTTCGGTCGGTTTACGGGCCACTCGTACAAAGCTGGTGCCGAATATTGCACGCGGCTTGCTGAATGGTCCGGCAAAAGGCGGCCGCGTTGCAGAGTATGGGCCGACCATGGGTGCGCTTGGAACGGATCAAGCGCCTCCGGGCCGGCGGGCACACGCTCATAGAGATCGGCCGAATCCTGAGCGGTCCCTTCGCGAAGAAGTCCGCAATGGAACCGCCGACGGCGTGGTGGCAGCGTGCGATTGCCGACGACGTCATCGTGTGGGTGTGAGACGGCGCCAGCCCGTGGCGAGCGAAACAGCTGCGCGGGCGGTAGAAGAATTCGCCCGCCGCGCGAAGCCAGAGAAGAAGACAAAGGGCTAGACGCCGTAGACTTTCGGCAAAGCGCGCACGCGTCTGGATCGCCGGGAGTTTGGCAGAAGCGCAGTTTACGGCCGAAATCCGCGTCTCCCTCGCGCCGGCGCGCCCCAGGATCAATCGCCGGAGCCCTCCGAGGGGTATGGGTGCGGCCGATTTTGGCGTGTGCGGCCGTCTGCGCGGCCCGAGTGGGAGTCCACGCTTAACCTTCGAACGTCCCTCGGCCGTTCATGTTTGCTGGCGGTATGGGGATTGACGCCAGTTAGTCAGGCCAATGCGTCGTTTCCCAGATCGCCCTTTTGGGGCCAACTCCCGGATACCCGACCACTCGGGAGTTAGGCGGGTTGCTCTACCCTGGGCCGTTACGGCGGTTCTATCCTGCGTCGGACCGCTCACATTTCGGATTGTGCGTTGCAGGGCCGGCCTGAGCAAGCGAGACGTCGGGTGTCCTCACATGCTCCGGCCCGAATGCCAACCGCAATCGCGCGGTTGCGGAGCCGGCACGGAAGTCGTTTTTGGATCAATGCCTGCACCCGCTGCGTAAGCCGCGTGGGGAACGCACGGCGGCGCTGGATCTTCGCAAGATCGCGGGGGCTGACAGCGCCCTCGCGAAGGGGTCCCGCCAGCATATTGGCCGCCGGGACCGCGTCCTGAATGGCAAGATTGATCCCCACGCCCCCAACGGGAGACATGGCGTGAGCCGTATCGCCGATGCACACCAGGCCGGGGCGATGCCACTGCCGCAGGCGATTCACCCTGACGGTCAATAGTCTCAAGTCGGTCCAATCGCGGAGCTCCCCGACTCGGTCCTGGAGGAAGGGACCAACTCGACAATCGCCGCACGAAACTCTTCGATGCCTTTGCCTGCATCTCCGCTATGGCTGCTTTTGGAGCGGAACACCGCCCGCGGCCGGTCAGGAACAGAGCTCTGCCGCGATCGGCGTAGAAGAAAACCTCCGGGCCGTCCGCGTGCCTGGACAACCGCATCCAGAGCACATCTGTAGGAGCGCCCAAGTTCTCAATCGGCAAGCCGGAGTAGTCCCGGACAACGGAATTGCGGCCATCGGCGGCCACCACCAGGGTCGCACGCACCTCCAGCGGACCTGGAAATAGGCCTTGATCCTCTCAACCATGTAGCGCTGGAACTCCGAAAGCGTCGGTGCGCGCGTCGGCGTTTTTCCCTGCCAGAACTCGCGTGCAGTTTGGTCGGCGTCAAAGGTAGTTTCGCCCGGTTGCAGCGACGCAGAAGCTCGTCGCCCCCATGGAGAAGAATCCGACGTTGGGTCAATCTCAAAAATCTTGACACATCGTCCAGGAAAGTGTCGCCGCGGACCAGGTTCCTTTCGACCCGTCTCTTTTTCGGGAAGGAGCAGTCCGAGGAGGCCGAGCGATCCATACGCGCCTCTATAGGGTGGAACCCATGGCGACATTGTGCGGCTTGGCGCAAGGGTTCAGAGCGACAGTTCGGCTGTGGGCTGCCGCTCCGCGATTGCCACCGGAATTGCCCCTTATGGCCCACCACAACAGCGCTGTGGCGGCCAATATTCGATTGCTGGTTTTCAAAATCCGGACAGCAAGGAGCACCAAAACTCCGGGAGGCCGCATCCCACGTAATAGGCGGTGACAAAATGATAGGCTTCCAGCCCTGTACCCAGGTAGCCATCGCCAAATGAGAAGCCGAATTCAGCTCCATTATTAGTTGCGCCGGTGCTGTTGCAGGGGGCCTGAATTGGGGCCTGACTTGTGTTTACCGCGCAGGACCAATAAGGATAAGGCCAGAGGTGGAGGAATGGGCCAACGGCAATGTCAGGCGGCTCGACCACGGGCGTGCCCGCGCTCAGGCCAAACTGGATATAGTACAACATGCCCATCGGGTTGCCCATGCCGTCACACCCAAGAGGTTGGCAGCCCGCGCTAACCGGAGGCAAATGCCAGTTGGTCTGGCCCAGGTAGCCTGCGCCGCGATCATATGCGTTCATGTTGTTAATAAACGCACCGGCGGAAGAGTCGGGCATCGAGCCGTCCTGGGCGACGCAATTCATTGGGGTAGTAGGGGTCTGGCAGCGTGGCAAGCCGAGCGTGTCGCTGGCGGCCAGGTTGGCATCCGCCAACCAAGTGTACCCCGATCTCGGGTCATAGACAGTCTGCCCGTCGGGATTGACCTGCAACCCCATGCCCCAGGCGGGCGGCGTCCCGGGAATCTTGTTCGGAATCATCGGCAGAACATACGAGAAATCACCTCCGGTACCGCCGCCCTGGGACCCGTCGACGAAATCAAAATTAGCAATGGGGCTCTGAGTCTGATTCGACCAATAGTGATCGGGTTGGAAATTGCGGAATGGACCCACCCGGTTGGGTGGAATGGGAACCGCAGTATTGGGAGCCTGAAAGCCCAACGCTTTGTAATAGAGGTAACCCAGCGCATTCGCACTGCAGCCGAACCCGAAACTGTTGCCATCCGTCCCCTTTCCCGGGCAGCTTGAATCCGTAGCCGGTGCAGACGGTGTGGTGGGCAGTTGCCAGGTAGAATGCCCCTGGTAGTTAGCGTTGTTCATGGCCAAAATCCAATCCTTCGCTGACTGGTAGTCCATAATGCCGCTGCCGAATACGCACGGGGCTGCGGGGGTGTTTCCAACGCACAACGGAAGTCCGAATCTTTGACGGGCCGGCAGATTGGCGTCCGTAAGCCAGGTGACATGGTTGACCACGTCATAGACTGTCTCCCCGTTCGGGATAAGGACCAGTGGCCAGAGGTTGGAGACTGGAGCCTGGGCTGAAAGTTGGGCCGAGCCGGCAAAGATGAGCGTGGCTAAAAGAGTTCCGATTACGCAGTGTCGTTTCATATTATTCTCCAACGATGCTCCGATAACTGCCCGGAGCAATCGAGTCAATTGATCCGCCATGTTCGCGGCTGGGTTTGCTTCAATCTCGGACGAGCTGACGATCCGGCCTCAGCCCAACCCGCACGTTCTCGCCTTGCTCTCTTCCTATGGGCCGTGGGCCTCAACAGAGGCATCCATTCCGATCCTCATTTCGACTCCCTCTAGTTCAATTGCGAGACATCGGGTGTCCTCACGTGCTCCGGGCGAATGCCAACCGGAATCACACGGTTGCGGAGCCGGCACGGAAGTGTAGTGCGCTCCAGGAGCCGGAGAAGCCACGGGAGCCGTGTCGGTCCCGGTTTGCCGAGGCCATGCCCGGCGATTCGTTTCTGGATCAATGCTTGCACGCGCTGCGTGAGGCGCGTGGGGAACGCACGGCGGCGCTGGATCTTCGCAAGATCGCGGGGGCTGACAGCGCCTTCGCGAAGGGGTTTCGCCAGGATGTTGGCCGCCGCGACCGCGTCTTGAATGGCAAGATTGATCCCGACGCCCCCCACGGGAGACATGGCGTGAGCCGCATCGCCGATGCACACAAATCCCGGGCGATGCCACTGCCGCAAGCGATCCACCCTGACGGTCAATAGTCTCAAGTCGGTCCAATCGCGGAGCTCCGCCACGCGGTTTTTCAGGAAGGGCGCCAGTTCGACAATCGTCGCACGAAAGTCTTCGATGCCTTTTGCCTGCATCTCCGCCACGGCTGCCTTTGGAGCCGGAACACCGCATTGCCAATAGTCTCCGCGGTCGGTCAGGAACAGGGCCTTGCCGCGATCGGCGTAGAAGAACAACTCCGGGTCGCTCGCGTGCCTGGACAACCGCATCCACAGCACATCGGTGGGAGCGCCCAAGTCCTCAACCGGCAAGCCGGAGCAGTCTCGGACCACCGAACTTCGGCCATCGGCGCCCACCACCAGGTCCGCACGCACTTCCACTGGACCATCTGGAGCGTTCCCCCGGACACCCACGATCCGCCCCGCCTCTTCGATCAGTCCCGTGACCTCGGTCTCCATTCGAAGGTGGAACGTGGGATAGCGCCGCGCTTGTTCGGCGAGGAAATCAAGAAATTCCCATTGTGGCATCATCACCATGAAACGGCAGTGCGTCGAGAGGAGAGATAGATCGCCCAACAGGATTTCATCGCGCCCTATGCGAGCGCGGATCTTGTGAACCTGCTTTTGATGCGGCCGCTTTAGAAACTCATCCAGGAGGTCGAGCTCGTGCATCACTTCCAGGGTGGAGGGATGAACTGTGTCGCCACGGAAGTCGCGCAGAAAGTCAGCGTGCTTCTCAAGAACCAGGATCTCGATTCCAGCCCGCGCCAACAAGTACCCCAGCATCATCCCCGCTGGGCCGCCGCCCACGATACAACAGCCGCTCCGTAATTTAGTCATTCTGTAATGCTCCCGTGGGGAATGAAACCTCTGGCACGCTGTCCGTATTGTTGAAGACGGCAATCAACCACTTTCCTTCCTGTTCTTGCAAGATATGTGTCTGAATGCCCTTTCGGGGCTGTCCGGGACTGCCGTCTGGGTTCCGATGCCCGGCCATTGACCAACGAACATGGACCACCGCGGTCTGGGCGGTGAGGAACCGAATATGAACCTCATCGTTGGAGTAGGTGCTGTCTCGAAACATGAATACGTGGGAGTCGGCAACCTTACTTTCGATCTGAGGGCGCCCTTTCCACCACCAGCCCACCACATTTACGCAATCCGCGTCCTCCGTAAAGAAGCTGGCGAATGCTTTCGCATCGTGGTGGTTCCAAGCCTCTTGCAGGCCCGTTTCCACGTTCCGTATTGCAGCAGTTTCGTCCTGGCTCTTTTGCGCGCTGAATGCAGTCACGACTGACCTCCCCTTATGTTTTCTTCCGCCGGCTATGTCTTGCGGCCTTTTGAGCATGCACTGGAAATCCCCGCGTGTTGGAGTACGGCGGGGTTACCTGGAGGTATCTTTCGTGCACGTACGTCCTGGATTGAATAGATTAGGGAGCGCTACCAGGGAATAACCGCCGTGATCGCGCCCGCGGCGGTTTCTGCAATACGGCGGTTGAGAAGAAATCGTTGGCCATCGCCTGATACCGCGTATTGGTCCATCCAAATCTTGTACTGCGGCAGGAAGCGAAGACCAGTCTCGAAGAGCGGTTGCGGAGCGCCGAATTCGAAGCTTACTCCAGGATTCACAGCGACTGCCATCAGCGTCCCGTCCAGAGTGAGATAGAAGAGCTCTCGCCCGTCTTTGCGCCATTGCGGGTGCAACCCGCCCTGGTTCGAAATCTGCCACTTGTAACTGCCGGCGGGAAAGTCCCGAACATACACTTCGAAGCGTCCGGTTTCATTCGACACATAGGCGAGCCAACGCGGCGTCTCTCTCCCACTTGTGGGCGAGAAGTGCGCACTATATTCCCCATGGGAATGTTGCAAGAACGGAAACGCTTTGTGTTGCTGCTCGGAAGCACTCAGCGACACGATCCAGATGTGCATGTAACGGTAATCGGGCCACTGCGAACCATACGTTACGACCTGCCCGTCGGAAGACCAGTCCGCCGGGAATTTCGGGCCTTCGGTGTCCATAACGATCTTCGCGGGTCCACCGTTCAACGCCTGGCGTAGCAAGCGCATACCCCGATCGTCACCTCGGCTGAACAGGATTTCGCGGCTGTCTGGAGACCAGGCGAGAGTAAATTCGGCCTCCGCACCACCAGTGTCGGTAAAACGAAAAACCACCCCTTCGCGCAACAAATCCATCACCCAGATCGTGGGGAAAACAGTGTCCGGGTCGTCAAGCCGGTTAACCACCACATGCCTCTCATCTGGCGAAAGACGAAGCGAAAGATAATCGTTACGCGGGCCGACTTCTGCCAGCAACTGGCCTTGCCGATCGAACCAGGCGAGCTGGTGATTCCCGGCGCTATCTCCCTGATACAGCAGAACCCCGTTTTCAGAAACCGAGAACCTGGCTTGGTGCCAACGCTGATAGCGGACTTCCGGGACAACCACCGTTCGTTCTCCGCTCAGTTCCATGCGCCGCGCGTCGAACGGCTGCGCTATGAGAGCGCCATCATGCACGAACAACAGGGAGGCTGGGTGTCCGCGCAATACCGGGGCGTAGGCCGCGCTCGTGTCGGTGTTCAAGAGCGCCTTGGACGTGGTTGAATCCAGCGAGCCGACACGAATGGAAGACTCGCCGTGGCGAGAACTAGCCGCAAGGTATAAGAAATGGCGGCCGCCGGGCAGGAACTGAGGAAAAGCATGTGCGGCCTCGGCGCGCGCCAGATCGAGCGAAGTCACAGGCTTGGGCGTGCCACCTGCCGCCGCAACCTGGTGGAGAATGCCGATTGGCCGAGGGCAGAAAACGATGACTCCTTCCGGACTCCAGGCGCCTCCGCGTCCCACCACGACATCGGCGACATCCTGGGCGGGTCCTCCAGCGATATCGACAGTCTTCAACTTGGATGGAGTGAAGAAACCAATCGACCGGCTGTCGGGCGACCAGAATGGGCTGGATGCGAAGTCCGTCCCGGCCAGAGGCTTTGCCTCCAGCGAATCCAGCATCCGAACCCAAAGCATCAATTTCCCGTTCAGAAAGGACGTGAAGGCAAGCTTGCGGCCATCCGGTGACACCGCAAACGACTCGAAAGAGGTGCTTTCAGGCGGCAGGATGGAGAGGCGCAGCACTGCGGTTCTCTTTGGCGCCGCGGGCGACCGCCGCTGCGAGAATTCTGCCACGTACCCGCCCTTCGGCAAAGAGATCAAAACGGAGTCCACTTCTCCTTCGCCTTCGTAATAAGAACGGAGGCGCTCTCGCAGACGTCCCGCCTCAACTCGAACGATCGGGTCGGACTTCGGATCGAACGATGTGTTCCGGCCCAAGGCTTCGACTCCGATCACAAGCTCCTTGATCTCGCCGTTGCGCCCCTCCAGCGCGCGCTCTACCACAAAGCGCAGGAAACGGCGGGCGCGCTCTGCATCCGCAAAAGGAGCGCTGGCCAAAATCCGTTCGAGTTGTGCGCGCACTCGCTCCGCGTCCATGCTGGATGAATCTCATTATGCTCCACGTAGGGCACGGCGATGTGGCGCCTGGCCACGGTCTGAGCCGGGTCGGGCTCGCGGAAATGCCTGGCCGCAATGTGATGACCTCTACACGCGACACGTCCGGTAGTGGTAACCACTGCTATCGGCTCGTGAAAGCGGCTAGCGCCTGAGTGACGGCGCATCCGTCACTTACTTTTTCAAATTCGGCGTCTAGCGGAGAGTCGAGGAGCTGCAAAAACACAACTTCCGTGTAGCCGACCGACCCGCACAATCGAAAGACCGACGCAGTCTGGCAGCCGTTGTGCCAGCGTATCCACGAGGTATCCCGCTCCGCCAAGACCCTTACTGAAACGCGGCCCGGTACAACGCGGCGTCGAGTTCGTCAACCAGCTCATGACTAATATTCGGCGTATAGGTTACGACGAAGCGGACGCCTTGGCGCCACATCGCATAATAGGCGCCGTA
>Ga0302326_10025798_pt1 | contig 11903 bp, 10 predicted proteins | sample Palsa_T0_3_FD_202264 | JGI IMG/M metagenome (GOLD analysis project Ga0302326, IMG submission 202264) | Peat permafrost microbial communities from Stordalen Mire near Abisko, Sweden - Palsa_T0_3 | ecosystem: Environmental > Terrestrial > Soil > Palsa > Peat permafrost | place: Sweden: Abisko... | reverse complement strand
AGGCTTCTCCCGGTAGGCTCATAGAGCTGCGCCCGCCCGGCGCTGACGGGCCGGCGGCCAACCATAAGTTGGAAGAGGCAAAAACATCTCCGCGGAGTAGTTGTCGTTAGCCACGAGGCAAGTTGCACAACCGTGCCAAAAGGTCGCGCGTGGAATGCTCCTTGGCGTCGCCGACGATCGCAATGCGCACGCCGAGCCGCAGCGCTGTGTCCCGTTCGGGCACGGTCTCCACGGTGTAATCAGTGCCCTTCGCGTGGACGTCGGGACGCAGAGCCGCGAGCAGCGCCGTCACGTCAGCCTCGTCGAAGACGGTCACGTAGCTCACAACACCAAGGCCGGCGACAAGTTGCGCTCGGGCGTCCTCCGCCAGGATCGGCCGATCCGCTCCTTTGATCTGCCGCACGCTCGCGTCGGAATTGATGGCCACCACGAGCACATCGCCCTCCTGCCGGGCGCCCTCGAGGTATCGCACGTGACCTACGTGCAAAAGGTCGAAGCAACCATTCGCAAGTACGATGCGCTTCCCACGCGAGCGGTGTTCGTCGACGCGCGCCACGAGCGCATCTCGCGGCACGATTTTCTCTCGCGTGTCGATCGTGAGGCTAGGCATGTTCACCCACGGGAAGCGTGCCGGTGGCGTCCGCGCGAATCGCGCCCAGCAGCTCTTCGCGCGTGACGGTTGCCGTCCCTCGCTTCATGACCACGATTCCGCCGGCATAATTGGCGAGCTGCGCGGCCTCGATCGCCGAGCCGCCGGCTGCGATCGCCAGCGTGAATACCGCGATGACGGTGTCTCCCGCGCCGGTGACGTCGACAGCCTGGTCGCTGCCAAAAACCGTCAGTGACCGAGGCGGCCGCCCGCGCTCGAAAACGATCATGCCGTCGCGCCCCCGAGTAACGACCAGGGCTCGCACTCCGAGCCGGGTCATGGTGCGCCGCGCCAAGTTTTCCAATCGCGCCAAGCCTCCACCGATCTGTGCGTGATGTGCCGACTCGATTTCGGCTTCGTTGGGCGTCGCCGCCGCGAGACCCAGTCCGGCATACTCGTGCAGCCGGTAGCGGGAATCGAGCGCGACGGGCACAGTCCAGTTCTTCTGCCCGCGAATCGCCCGCAGGATTGCGGGCGTCGCCGACCCATAGCCGTAATCGGAGACCAGCACCGCCGAGGCGTGGGCCATGCGCTCTCGCGCTTTGCGCGCTAGCGCGTTCGCCGCGCGATCGGCTAAAGGCTCCGCGGGCTCGTGATCCATTCGCAGCACCTGTTGTCTGGCGGTGTGCGTCCAGCCAGCGAGGAAACGCGTCTTGGTCGGCGTGCGCCAGCCGCGTGCGCGCACCAAACCGGACGTGTCCACACGCTTCGACCGGAAATAGTCGACCAACGCGTCCCCAGCGGCATCTTCGCCCAGCGCGGATACCGGCCGCGCGCGGGCGCCAAGGTCGGCCAGATTGTTTGCTGCGTTGGCCCCACCTCCCGGAACCGACTGCGTCTCCCGATGCCGCAAAATCAGTACGGGCGCCTCTCGCGAGACGCGCGAAATTTCACCGAAGACGAATTCATCAGCCACGAAATCGCCCACAACGAGAATTTCCTGGCGGGAAAACGATTCGACTAAATCTACAAGACGCGCCAGATCCGCCGCAGGGCCGGCGTTCACGCCAACTCCCTGGCCAGCGCTTTGAGGATCAAATCAGTGGCTTGCGACAAATCTTCGGTCACCTCGTCCGGCTGTCGTGCCCACTCCTGCCGATGGTGTTCGTATTCGCCGCGGCCGTAGCCGCTCAGAACCAGCACGCCGCGACCGCCGGCCGCGTGCGCCAGGGCGATGTCCCCGTAGCGATCGCCCACGACGAAGGAGCGCGTGAGATCGAGCGCGTGTTCGCGAGCTGCTCGCTGTAGCATTCCGGGCAGCGGCTTGCGGCAATCGCAGTGATCCTGCAGCGTGTGCGTGCAGTAGTAGTAGGCGTCCACGCGGGCTCCATGTGCAGCCAAATGTTCGCTCAGGCTGCGATGAACTTCCGCCACCAGTGATTCAGGAAACAGGCCGCGCGCCACGCCGGATTGATTGGTCACGACGATCACCGGCAGGCCCGCCTCGTTGAGCCGGCGAATCGCTGGAGCCGCCCACGGATAGACCTGCAGCCGGCTGATGTGGTTCAGGTAGCCGACTTCCTCGCAAATCGTGCCGTCGCGATCAAGAAACACCGCAGGCCGCAACTGGCGCGAATCAGGCAAGTCCGGCGCTCCTCGATTCCCGAGCGGCGGCGCTCGCAGGGTCCTGCAGCCAACCTTTCGCTACAGCGAACACCTGCTCAACGGAAATGCGCGTCATGCAGCGATGATCGACCGGGCAATGCCGGAGAAAACAAGGGCTACACGACACCGGTTCGCGCACCAGAGTGAATTGCGGCGTCACCGGGCGAGTGCCTTCGGCATCAGTCGGTCCGAAAATGCCCACCACAGGCAGACCCACAGCGCCCGCTGCGTGCATGGCCCCAGAATCGTTTCCGATAAATAGTCCGCAAGAGGCGAGCAACGCCGGCAGATCTCCGATGCGGGTCGCGCCCGCTAGATTCAGGGCCCGATGCCGCATGGCCGCAGCGATCCGCTGGGCCATTTCGCGTTCTGGAGGAGCGCCGAAAAGTATCACGTCCGCGCCGAAATCGGAAATCAGTTGGTCGGCCAGTGCGGCGTAGCGCTCAGGCAGCCAGCACTTCGCAGAGCCGTACGCCGCGCCCGGCGCGAGAGCAACGCGCATAGCTCCAGGCCGCGCGCCAGCCGCCAGCAAGGTGCGCTCGGCCGCTTGCCGTGCGTCTTGCGAAACGTGCAGCACGATGCGACTGATCGCGGGCAATTGCGTGAGCCATCCGGCTCGCCGCAGCAGCTCGAGATAATAGTAGCTCTCGTGCGCGGGGATCTCTCCCTCGCGCGGCAGGGCGATGGCGTGCGTCAGCATCCATCCGCGAGCGTCGCGCGCGTAGCCGATCCGCTCCGGCACACCCGCGCGCCAGACCAGCCATGCGGCGTCGAATGCATTCTGGAAGAGCATGGCCACGTCGAACTTCTCCCTCCGAATCTCCGCAGCGAGCCGCTCTCGTCCCCAGAAGCCCCGATGCCGCCCGTCACGTTCGTACACCATCAGCCGATCCGCGTAGCACTGACCGCGGTACAGGTCGGCAACCCAAGGACGCGCCAGCGCAACGACTTCGGCATCCGGCCACCGCACGCGAATGGCTTCCAGGGCCGGGATGGCCATCACGGCATCGCCGACCCAATTGTTCGCGCGCACCAGAATCTTCATGCGCCGGCCTCCCGCCGGTGTAGCTGCACGGCCCCAAGCACGGCTCGCCAGAAACCCTCGCCGTCTGAGAGCGACAAATGAATGCGACAAGCGTAAATCGGCAGGCGCGCTGGGCCCGCGTCCCGCAGATTGAACACGTCCTTCTCGGTGCAGAGCATGGCGTCCGCCCCGGCGATCACCGCGGCGCGCTCCAGCTCCTCGGCGTCAGCCGGGGTATAACGATGGTGATCACGAAAACCTCGGCGGCCCACCAACCGAAAACCCCAGCGGACTAAATCGTCAAAAAAGGCCGCAGGATTACCGATGCCACAAAAGGCAAAGAACTTTGCCTGCGTTCGATCCATCTCTGGCAGCGCGACCTGTAAGGCCGGGACGCGCAGCACCGCGTCCAGCTCCGTGCGCGAATAAAATATGGGCGCCTGAGTGAACCTTCGCGCGACCGCTTCGACTGCCGGCGCGTGTTCCGAGCGCGTGATGACCACCACATCCGCCCGCGCCAGCGCCGCTCTCGGCTCACGCAGGCGCCCCGCCGGGAGCAACCGCCCGCCGCCAAAGGGGGCGGTCGCGTCGAGCATCACCACGTCGGCATCGCGCGCCAACGCCAAGTGCTGAAAACCGTCGTCCAGAATAAACCATTTCGCGCCATGCCGTTCGAGCGTTCGCCCAGTGGCGAAGCGGTCTTTGCCGACCCCGAGTTGCGCGTGAGGGCCCAGCCGCTCGCGCAAGAGAGCGACCTCGTCGGACGTCGGCAGACCGCGAGCGTCGCTCTGTCCCTCGCCGCGGTAGCCGCGCGTCAAAATCGCGGCGCGATGTCCCTCGGCGGCCAGGCGCTCGGCAAGCCAAATGACCATCGGCGTCTTGCCCGTTCCGCCAACCGTGAGGTTCCCCACGCTAATGACCGTCCCCTCGAGGCGCTTGCTGCGCAACAATCCACGCCGGTACAGAGAGGCTCGCAAACGCATCACGCCGCCGTACGTGGCCGCCAGCGGACGCAGCATCTCTCGAAGCAAAGACGATCTCATGAGCCCGCCGCGTGCGGTTCGGCCAGCACTGCCGCGAGGCGATCGAGCGTCGCTGCCGTCGCACCGCGATGGCGCGCGACCAGCTCTTGCGCGGCTCGCCCCATCCGCGACCGACGATCAGCGTCATCGAGAAGCGCGATCCATGCCGCTCCTAGCTCCGCGCCGCTGCGAACGACGACGGCCGCATCCGCGCGCAGAAACTCCGCAGCCATGTCGCGAAAATTATCCATCGACGGCCCAAAGACCGGCGCCCTTCCCGCAACCGCGGGTTCGAGCGGGTTGTGCCCGCCCGTCGGCTCGAGCGAGCCGCCAATGAACACCGCGTCGGCCAGCCCGTAGAGGGCAGCCAGTTCCCCAATCGTATCGAGCAGAAGAACGCGCCGCGGCGCTCCCGGCCCGCACGCCAGCATGCCCGACGATGCGCCGTCGAGAGAAAGACCGCTGCGCCGCACCGCGACTCTTCCCGACTGTTCGACGAGCACAGCCGCAGCCTCGAAACGGTCGGGCTTTCGCGGTGCGAGCACGAGCAACACATCCGGCCACTCGCGTTCGACAGCGCCCAGCGCTTCGAGGACGGCATTTTCTTCCCCCGCCACCACGCTGCCGGCAACCAGCACGGGACCGCGCCGGCTCCGCGCGATCTCCGCTCGCAGCCAGATCGCCAGATCGTTTTCCTCCGCCCTGGCAAGGTCATACTTCAGGTTTCCAGCGACGACGACGCGTCCAGCCGGAGCGCCTAGCGCCAACACGCGCTTGGCATCTTCCTCGCTCTGCATCAAGTAGAGCGTCGCGTCCGCGAGCACATTGCGCAGGAAGCCGCGCAGCATACTTCCAAACCAGCGCAGCGAACGGCCAAAGCGGCGGAACGACCGATCCGAAATCCGGCCATTTACGAAGACCACCGGCGTGCCCGCCTGCCGCGTCTCGCGTAGAAAATTCGGCCAGATTTCCGTCTCGAACACAACCACCAGCGCCGGACGCACCGCAGCTAACGCGCGCCGCACCGGACCTCGCCAATCGAGTGGAAAATAGAAAACCGCGTCGGCGAACTTCATGCGCTCACGCGCCAGGGCTTGACCGGTTGCCGTCGTCGTCGAGATCACCAATCGCCGGTCGCCAAATCGCTGCTTCAAGGAGCGCGCCAGAGGCAGTGCCGCCAGGACTTCGCCCACCGACACGGCGTGTACCCAAATCGTGCCCAGCCCCGCCGCCGCGTTGCCATCGCTCAGCTCCGGCGGGAACCGCCTCCCCATGCGCTCGGGCAAATTCTTGAGATATTGCCTCCGCCCCATCCCCCTGACGAGCAAATAAGGGCTCAGCAGAATCACTCCCGCCGCCGTAAACACGCTATAGACAAAGTACATGCAGATCGTGGCAGCCCCCGCCCCTCCTTCGCGCCGACCTGCAAGATCGGCGCGCAAATCGCAAAAGCGATATTATAGGCGCCGCACGACAGCGGCAAGGAGGAGACCGTTGACGAGCGCATGGCAGCGTCCTGTCATCCCGCACATTTCATCTCCACATCCTATGCGCAGACGATTTTTTTTGTTGATGCTCTGCTTGAGTGCGGTAGTGTTCTCTGCTTGGGCAGCCACGCGCGCGCAATCTGACCCCGCTTCTCTGCCGGCACACGAGACGCATGAAGGCGTGCTCGTGGCCGCCAATCCTTACCTCTCCGACAACCAATACAAGGACAAATTCGGCAAACACACGCCCTATGATGCCGGCATCCTCGCGCTAGAAATCTACATTCGCAACGAAAACGACAAACCCATCCGGATCAACCCGGACACGATCAGCCTCCGCTTCGCTGCACCCGGCGAATCCGCGCAGAAAATAGGCCCCCTCTCGCCAGAAGAGGTCACCAACCGCGTGCTCCTCCGCAAGGGAAAGGACACGAAGGCCCCGCGGCTACCGGTTCCCCTCCCCGGAGGAATCCCGAAGACGGGCCGCGGCAAAGACTGGGACGAACTCTACGGCGTGCTCCGCTCAGCTTCACTCAGCACCGATGTTCTCCCGCCGAACGCAACCGTTCAGGGTTTTTTATACTTCGACATAGACCATCACTACGAGCGCCTTTCTACCGCGCGCTTCGAGCTCCCGGATCTCGCCTTCATGCTCGACAACAAGGCTCTGTTCTTTTTCGAAGTAGACCTCGCACCCGCGGTGCACTAAGAAACTCCGCGCGCGACGCTCGTTGCTCGCTCTCCATCGCTCGGCTACAATGCCCAAGCCCGCGGGCCCAACTCCATATGAACTTTCTCGACGAACTGAATCCGCAACAGCGTGAAGCTGTCCTCGCTACGGAAGGCGCGATCCTGATTCTCGCCGGCGCCGGTACCGGAAAAACGCGCGTCATCACCTTCCGCATCGCCCATTTGATTAGCCAAGGCGTGTTGCCCGGTTCGATTCTTGCCGTCACGTTCACCAACAAAGCCGCGGAGCAGATGCGGGACCGCCTGCGCGTTCTGCTCGAGACCTCCGGCAATTCTGCCGGTGATCCTTGGATCAGCACCTTTCACTCCTTCTGCGGAAGGCTGCTTCGTCGCGAAGCCCCCCGGCTCGGCCTGCCTCGTAACTTCGCCATCTACGACTCCGACGACCAGCAAGCCGCGCTCAAGCTGGCTCTGGCCTCCGTCGGCATGGAAGATACCGACGCTACCCCGCGCGCGCTGCTCGAACGCATCAGCTTCGCCAAAAACCACGCCATTGCGCCGGCCGAAGCTCTCGCACAAGCCTTCGACGAACCGAGCCGAGTCGCCGCCCGCGCCTACAAGGCTTACGAAGAGACGCTGCGCAAAGCCGGTGCCCTCGATTTCGACGATCTGCTGCTCCGCGCGGGCGAAGTCCTGCGCCGCTTCGATGACGCGCGCTGCGACTGGCAACAGCGCTTCCGCTTCCTTCACGTTGACGAATACCAGGACACCAATCGCGTTCAGTACGACCTGCTGCGCCTGCTCGCCGGGCCGCAACCCAACCTCTGCGTCGTCGGCGACGAAGACCAATCCATCTACCGCTGGCGCGGCGCGGACATCGGCAACATCCTTCGCTTTACCGAGGATTTTCCGGGCGCGCGCACCCTGCGTATCGAGCAAAATTACCGCTCGCGCCAGCAAATTCTGGACGCCGCCGGCGCCGTCGTCGGACACAACCAAAAACGCATCGGCAAACAACTCGAAGCTACGCGCGGCGCGGGTGCAAACCTCGCCTTCTACGAGGCTCGCGACGCCAAAGCCGAGGCGGACTACGTCGCCGCTCAAGTTTCCGGGCTACAAAACTCGGATTCCGGCTCGCACCTGGCCGTGCTCTATCGCACCAACGCACAATCGCGCTCGTTTGAAGAATCGTTTCGCATCCGTGGAATACGCTACCGGCTCATCGGAGGCTTCAGTTTCTATGAGCGTGCCGAGGTCAAGGACGTCCTGGCCTATGTGCGCCTGGCGATTTTTCCCGACGACGATGTGGCCTTCCTGCGTGTCTTGAACACCCCGCCGCGCGGTATCGGCAAAGTCACCATCGACGCCTTGCGGTCCGTGGCTCGCGAGAACGCCTCCTCGCTCTGGGACGCCCTGGCGCGTACTCTCGAAGCCGGCAGCAGCCGCGCTCTCGCGCCGCTCCGCGGCTTCCGCGAACTCGTCGAGCAATTGCGGCAAAAACAGGAGTCGCTCGGCCCGGTGGAATTTCTCAACACGCTGCTCGACGAAACCGGCTATCTCGACATGTTGCGCGAACGCGACACCGAAGAGGACGTCGCCCGGCTGGATAATTTGCGCGAGTTGGTCAATGCGCTCGCTGAGGGCGTCGAGCGCGGCGAATCTCTTTCTGATTTTCTCGATCGCTCCGCGCTGGTGAGCGACGCCGACAACTTCGACGATCACGCCGCGGTCACGCTACTTACGTTGCACACCGCCAAGGGGCTGGAGTTCGACCACGTCTTCCTGACCGGCCTCGAGGAAGGCACCTTCCCGCATAACCGCTCGCTCCACGATCCCGAGGAACTCGAAGAGGAGCGCCGCTTGTGCTACGTCGGCATGACCCGCGCACGCGAGACGCTCACGCTGACGCGCGCCGTCTACCGCCGGATCTACGGTAGTGAGCGTCTGCAAGCCTCGACGCCGTCTCGATTCCTGCTCGAAATTCCCCGCGAACTGGTGGACACGGCCGAAGGCTCGCTCGCGGAAGCCGGAGAAACGCGGCGCTACGAACCCGATCCCGAATACTCGTACTCCGCTGCTGAGTTCGCGCGCCGTGTGCGCCATACGCCACCTGCTCGAGCGGAGAGAAGCACGGCCAGCGCACCGCGCTCGGTGAGCACGCCCTCGCGCCGCGCCCGCACGAATTCCAACCCTCTCATCGGCCAACGCGTCCGCCATCCGACCTACGGGGTCGGCACGATCGTCGACGTGGACGGCGAAGACGAAGAACGCAAGTTAAGCGTCAGCTTCCCCGGCCACGGCACCAAGAAACTCGTGGAGCGGTACGCGAATCTCTCGTGGGCCTAAGCCGAACCCGCCTCCGACAGCCAGTTGCAGCGCAACCTGCCACAAGGTACAGTGACGCAGCTTCAGATTCCTCTGATTTCGTGCGGGTGATTAGCACATGCCCATGTCCTCGAGCCCGCCCGACCCCCTGCCTACCCCCTCGCTCCCGTCCGACTTTCGCACCTTGCCCAAAGCCGAGCTGCACCTTCACCTCGAAGGAAGCATCGCTCCCGCCACGGTGGTCTCGCTCGCCGCGCGATACGGCGACGTCGTAGACGAAGCGACCGCGGCCGCACGTTACGCCACGCCCGACTTTTCCGCCTTCATCGAAGCCTACATTTGGGTGACTTCGTACCTGCGCGCGCCCGAGGATTACGCGCTGATCACGCGCCGTCTCGCCGAGCACCTGCTCACCCAAAATGTGGTCTACACCGAAGTCACGCTTTCGGTGGGTGTGATGCTCCTACGCAAGCAAGACGTGGAGGCCAATTTCCGCGCGATTCGCGAAGCCGCTTCCGCCTTTGAGCCCAAAGGCTTGCGCATGCAGTGGATCTTCGACGCCGTGCGCCAGTTCGGCGCGGACAAGGCTATGGAGGTCGCGCAACATGCCGTGGACTCGCGGAACGTCGGAGTCGTCGCCTACGGCCTTGGCGGCGACGAACTCGCCGTCCCAACGGCCGATTTTCGCCCCGTCTACGAATTTGTTGCGGCGCATGGTTTGCGCCGTCTGGCGCATGCCGGCGAAATCGGTGGCCCCGAGTCTGTGCGCGAAGCCATCGAGCTGTTGGGCGCCGAGCGCATCGGTCACGGGATCGCCACCTTTCGCGACCCCCAGTTGATGGCTCTCCTCAGCGAACGCTCCATCCCCCTCGAAATCTGCCCCACGAGCAATCTTTGTACGGGAGCGCTCGCGCGCCAGCGTGCCCTTCCACACGTATCCGTGCTCGATCATCCGTTGCCGCAGCTGTTGCGTAGCGGCGTTCCCATCAGCCTATCCACGGATGACCCCGCCATGTTCGGCACGAACCTCCATCGCGAATATGAGCTGCTCCCTCAGATGGGCCTGCGCACCGAGGAAATCCTTCGCGTCGCCGCCGCCGGGTTCGACGGCGCTTTTCTGCCCCCGGCGGAGAAGTCCGCTTACCTGACCGCCTTTCGGGCCCAGGCCGCGGTGCTCGGCCTGCTATAATCAGGCCATGACCGCCCACGTCTGGGTGATGCTCAAGACAACGGTTCTCGATCCGCAGGGGGCAGCGATCCAGCAGGCGCTGGCCTCCCTGGGACACACCGCAGTCCGCGACGTCCGCCAGGGGAAATTCTTTGTTCTCAGGCTGGATGGCCTGGACCGAGCGGCTGCACAGGCGGAAGTCGAACGCATCGCTCGCGAAGTGCTTACCAATCCGGTCATCGAGGAGTTCCGCTTCGAGATTGTGGAAGACGCCCGGCCCGCATCCGCGGCCTAGCGCCGTCCCTGGTTCTCGCGTTCCTGGCCCTCGAGCGGCAAAGTGCTGGCCCGGCTACTGGTAAACAGGGCACGAACCGCGCCGGTGGTCTGGCCCGCGCGCCATGCGCCTGTGTTAGCCTGATCTTTCAGCCGGCGTGGCTGTCTACCGACGCCCTGCCTTCCGCAACCAAGGAGAATCAACCGTGTGTGGCATAGTCGGATACATTGGACCTAAGAAAGTTGTACCCCTCATCATCGACGGTCTACGTAAGCTCGAGTACCGCGGCTATGATTCGGCGGGCATTGCCGTCGTCGACGATAACGGCCATCTGGAGCTGCGCCGCGCCCCCGGCAAACTCCCCAAGCTCGAGGAAGCCATCCGCCTTTCGCCGATTGACGGCGTGTACGGCCTGGGTCACACGCGCTGGGCCACCCACGGGCGCCCCACGGAAGAAAATGCCCACCCGCACCGCGACTGCACCGGCCAAGTAGTAGTCGTGCACAACGGCATCGTCGAGAACTACCTCGAGCTCAAACACGAACTCGCGAGTGAAGGACACAAATTCGTCACCGAGACCGACACAGAGATCATCGCCCACCTGGTCGAGAAATACATGGACGGCGGTCCGCTCGAAAATGCCGTGCGCAAGGCCATCAAGCGCCTCTCGGGAGTTTATGCGCTGGCAATTCTCTCCACCAAGGACCCCAAGAAGATCGTCGCCGCGCGCTCGGGACCGCCCGTTGTCGTGGGCATAGGAAAGGACGAGTGCTTCGTTGCCAGCGACATCCCCGCGCTTCTCGCCCATACCCGTGACATGTTCTTTCTTTCCGATGGCGACATTGCCGTCCTGACGACCACCGGCGTCCGGGTCACCGATATCGATGGAAATCCCGTCCAGCCGCGCGTGCAGCATGTGACTTGGGATCCGATCATGGCTGAGAAGGGCGGCTACAAGCACTTCATGCAGAAGGAGATTTTTGAGCAGCCCCGCGCCGTCCGCGACACCATACAGGGCCGCATCTCTCTCGATACGGGCACCGTTTTCCTCAATGAACTGGACGTCACCGAAACGGAATTCAAAAACTTGCGCGACGTCAAGATCGTCGCCTGCGGCACGAGTTGGCATGCCGGCTTGGCCGGAAAATTCATGATCGAGCGCTTGGCGCGTATCCCGGTGGAAGTGGACTACGGCAGCGAATTTCGCTATCGCGATCCCATCGTCGACGGCCGCACGCTCGTGATTTGCATCAGCCAGTCCGGAGAGACTGCCGATACGCTGGCCGCGCAGCGCGAGGCCAAGCAGAAAGGCTCGAAGACGCTGGCGATTTGCAACGTCGTGGGCTCGATGATTACGCGCGAGGCCAACGGCACCATCCTCACGCACGCCGGCCCCGAGATCGGCGTGGCCTCGACCAAAGCCTTCACCTGCCAGCTCACGGCTCTCATGTTAGTCGCGCTTCATCTGGGTCGGGTCCGCGGCGCCCTTTCGGCCGAAGCTGCCACCGGCCTGATGCAGGAGCTTACGCGCATCCCTCACAAGATCGAGACCATCCTGCAGGCCGACCAGGCGGGGACCTATGAGACGCTCGCCCGTCAGTTTTTCCGTTACACCGATTTTCTCTATCTCGCGCGCGGCATCCATTACCCCATCGCTCT
>Ga0302326_10025797_pt1 | contig 11903 bp, 9 predicted proteins | sample Palsa_T0_3_FD_202264 | JGI IMG/M metagenome (GOLD analysis project Ga0302326, IMG submission 202264) | Peat permafrost microbial communities from Stordalen Mire near Abisko, Sweden - Palsa_T0_3 | ecosystem: Environmental > Terrestrial > Soil > Palsa > Peat permafrost | place: Sweden: Abisko... | reverse complement strand
AACGCCTTCCAAGCCGGCGCTCGGGTTCGACCTGCGCTTTCACGCCGGATACGATGTCACGGTCCCGCTCAAGGATCTGGCGGGCAGCGACAACTCGCTTCACATCCTTTTCCGCGTGGCGCCCCAGAACCATCCGGACCGGCCGGTTTATTTCACCCAGCATATCCATGTGCCAAAACTGGATGAGGAAGCCAAGGGAGAGGCTCTTCTGCAGGGCGCCTTCGACCTGGGAGAAGGCAGCTATCACGTGGATTGGCTGATGCGGGACCGAACCGAGCGCGTATGTTCGTTCAGTTGGGATTCCGAGGCCGCACTTTCCTCCAAAGACCGGACCATCAATCTTGCCATCGAGCCCGGCGACGTTCAGCGTACCGATCGCGAGCAGTTTAAGGAAGAACCGCCGGTGCAACGCACCAGCACTGAGCCGCTCCTCAACGTAAAAGTTCTGGTGAATTTCGCGCCCCAGAACTCCACTTCCGCCGCGCTACAGCCGGTGGATACCAGCGCTTTGGTTTCCATTCTGCGAAGCATCTCGCGCGAACCGCGCATCGGGAAGTTCTCCATTGTCGCGTTCAACATGCAGGAAGAACGGGTGGTCTACCGGCAGGATGGCGCCGATCGCATCGACTTTCCGGCCTTAGGCGAAGCCATCGGTTCGCTGAATCTGGGGACCGTAGATCTGAAGCGGCTAGGGGAAAAGCATGGGGATACCGAGTTTCTGGCTGGCTTGGTCCGCCGCGAAGTCTCCACCGCCGGGCGTCCGGATGCCCTTATTTTCGCCGGTCCTAAGGTAATGCTCGATTCCAACGTCCCCCCGGATGCCTTGAAAGAGGCGGGCGACGTCAATTTCCCCATATTTTATATGAATTACAACCTCAATCCGCAGGCTGTGCCTTGGAAGGACGCCATCAGCCACACGGTACATTTCTTCCGGGGGTACGAATATACCATCACGCATCCCAGGGACTTGTGGTTTGCAGTATCGGAAATGGTCTCGCGCATTGTAAAATCAAGGAACGGGAAACAGACTTCATCCATCTCAACCCAGTAGGGGTATGCGGAATTCAATCCAGTTATTGGTTGCCGGGTTAGTCCTGTCCTCAGCGCCTGCGTTTTCGCAAGGGTTGCTCCTCGGCCAGACGCCGCGCGCCAAGCATTACTCCAACAGCCTGGCGCCCTATGTCGTATCGCCCCAGCAAATTGTGGATCGCATGCTGGAATTGGCGGACCTCAAATCAAATGAAACGCTCTATGACCTGGGAAGCGGCGATGGGCGTATTATTATCACCGCCGCGCAGCGCTTCCACGCCAAAGCTGTGGGCATCGAGATTTCCGATGCTCTGGTGGATTCTTCCAACGACCGTATCCGCAAGTTCGGCCTGCAGAACCAGGCCCGCGTCATCCATGGCGACTTCATGCAGGTGGATCTTAGCCCCGCCGACGTGGTGACCATTTACCTGGCTACCGATTCGAATGAGATTCTGCGGCCCAATCTGGAAAAGTACTTAAAGAACGGAGCCCGAGTGGTCTCGCACGATTACGCCGTTCCTGGTTGGAAAGCCAAGATGGTAGACAAAGATCTGCCCGAAGCCCGCGGGCATTTAATCTACCTGTACGTAATGCCGCCCAAGAAGAAGTAGCTCCTCCTCATCGTAGAACCTTGCTGTAAATCTCGACCCACTGCCCGCGCTGCGTCCATTGGCGCACTTGAACCAGTCCAAAATGTTGATGCACCTCTTCGGCGTCCATTTGAGGCTGGTAGAGATAGAAGTGGCGGAGGAACGCTTGCACAAACGGCCACCGCAGCACGCTCCAACTCGGTTCCCACGTTCTCGAATACAGCACCAGCACTTCGACGCCTTTTGGATCCAGGTGATTCAACGTGGACTCGCCGAAGTCGGATGTCTCAAAGGTCGCCAACTTTTTTGTGACATAGCCGAACGCTGGATCGCGCAGCGCAGCAGTGAGCGGCCAGGCAGTGTAAACGACCCGATCCGGATAATTAGCCTCCAGATACTGGGCGGCGTCGCGGTGCAGCTCGACAAAATCCACCATCGCCAGATTATTTTCGAAGGGGAATGGATACGGCGGATTCATGAATAGACCGAGGAGCAGTCCCGCGGCTACTGTCGCGAAACCAGCGTTGCGCCAGCGGGGCCTGAGTGTAGACCAGGCGGCGGCCATCGCAATATACAACAACGGAAGAATTGGAAGCAGGTAGCGCTCCAGCTCCGCGCCTCCCAGCACACTCACCAGCACCACATGCGCGCCCAGAAACAGCCACGTGATTTTCCATTCGCGGCTGAAGAAGATGCGCGTTCGCTTCCAGGCCAGAAAGATCGCAAGCGAGCCGGCCCACCGGAAATCGTCAATAAACAAATAATAGAAGCGGCGGGTCAGGCAGAGCGCGGCTCGCACCGGGTGCAGCGCATATCCGAGGTTATAGTGCGTGAACCCGGCATCGCCGAAGAGCTGTCCGGTGGTGCGCCACAGGACGAAGAACCAGACGGCCAGTGCGGCAAAAGGCGCCAGATAATAGGCGGCGTATTTTGCGCGTGGACGATCCAACAGCAACACGCCGGCAAGAATCAGCGGCAGCAGCGCGCCGGTTTCCTTGGACAGAACCAGCGCTGTGGATGCCAGAGCCGCGGCAACGTGCCAGTCTTCGAGAAACAGCAGCAGCGCGAGCACGGTGAAAAGCATGGCCGGCATATCCAGTTGCGCCAGCATGGACTGCATGTAGAACAGCGGATCCACCAGCAGCAATAGCAGGGGCGCAAGGGCCGGAGCGCCCGTGAGGCCGCGGCATAATCGGATAGCTAACAAAAACGTGAACAGGGCTGTGAGGCTGGCCAGCACCAGCATCGCCGCACGAGTAGCCACAATCGAATATCCAAAAATCTTCCATACCGCCGCCAGATATGCCATTACGCCGGGCGGATGCGCGTTCGGAACCGCGGAGTGAGGCACCCAGGCGCCATCGTGGAAGATATCCAGCGCCGAGGGCACGAATTGGCCCAGTTCGTCCCAGAAGTAGGGCAACCCGAAGTAGGGCGCGTGGATAAGGAAAATCACCAACGCGAACGATCCGAAAAAGAAGAGATAGGCGGCTGGGCGGATAGTGCGCTGCCGCATTACTGGATAGCGCCGGTGAGGCCGTGCGGCTCCAGCTTGATTTCTCCGAAGGTCGACTCGTATTGCGAGATATTCTGGGTCAGAATGTTCAAGAGCGCCTTGGCCTGCTGCGGGCTCAGATAAACGCCCTGGAAGTTGTGGATCAGCACGTTGTCGGGTGAGGTTTGGTTCACCGTTCCGAACATCAGGAAGAAGTCCCAGAGGTTGACGCGGATCTGGACGCTATTGGCGTAGCTCTCGCGATAGTCGGGCGTGTTCACTAACTGGAATTTCGGCTGGGCTGGTGGAGGCGTCATAGACACATCCATAGTGACATAACGCCGTTTCCACCGGCCCGGGCTCTTCGGAAAGGCTAGGCGCTTTTCTTGCGGGCGGCGGATAAAATCTGGCGGAGCTTCTGTCCGATGATCAATTCTTCGCCGTCTTGCAAAGTCATGGAAACAATTTGCAATAGATTCGGTTCGTCGTGGGGTTTGCTCTTGGGGTCGCCCTCGTGAACCGCCGGAACCAGGCTGGGGTTGCTGTTGGTGAGCACTTCGATGCGAGGCTCTCCGGCGCGTAGTTCCGCATCGCACTGCGCCACCGTCAATCCGAACCTGGCTTCATCCCAAAGCACGGTCAGAGTAGGATAGCTGTTGCCGTCTTCTGGAATTTCAATTTTCGTGGTAACGCCTGGTACAACTTCCACCAGCTTCGCGATTCTTTCCACGCGCCTCTGCCAGGTTTTGTTCAGCGCCGCCATGTCGGCGTGCTGCCAGGCTTCGATGGCCGCCAGCATCCCGATGATTTCTTCTTTCCCCACCTTCATGGCGCGGCAGACGGAGCCTTCCCACGGGCAGCAATTCGCCAGTGCGGCCTCGATGAGATTCTTTCTGCCCAGCAGGAGCCCCGCGCACTGTGGACCGCGCAAGCCTTTTCCACCGCTAAAGCAATACAAATCGACGCCGGCCTTGGCGTAACGCGACAAGTTATCGATGGGTGGGATACCGGCAGCGTCATCCAGCAGCAAAGGAACGTGCGCGGCGCGCGTGACGGCCAGGGCTTTTTCCAGCCGCTCATCGCGCCATGTGGTATAGACCATGGCGGTATTTTCGGTAAGGGCCGGCTGCAATTGCTCCAGCGTGTGGGCCAAAACCAGTTTGGCGCCTACCAGGCGGATGGCGTTGTCGAACGCGCTGCGGCCGCCGAGCATCACGACCTCATGCTTGGGACCAGGCTGGTCGGGCAGGTTCCAGATTTTTTCCGGATCTGCGCCCGCGATGCATGCCGCCGTAGCCGCGGCCATCGCACCGGCCGCTCCCGAGGTCACCATGCCGGATTCGGCCCCCGAAAGCTCGGCCAACCGTTTCCCCACGGCGCGCTGCAGCTCGAACATGTCCACAAAGTGATGCGCTGCCGCGTCCATGGCGCGGCGCACTTCGGGCAATTCCAAAGAGCCGCTCAAATAAGTCCAGGTTCCGCGAGCGTTGATGAAGGGCCGGACACCGATGCGCCGGTAAACATCCACGGACGTTTCAGCACCGGTAGCGGCCGCGGCTCGCTGCACGATGGCCCGGCTGGCGATGGTGGCGAATACCGGCGCGGCAGCCGCCCACTTTACGAATGCGCGGCGATGGAGCGAAAGAGGCAGCATTCCGCCAGTGTAACAAGGAAGACGCGGGATTCCATACGGGATCAAAGAGAAACCCGGCCCGGTTCTCCCACTTCCAGTCAAGTGCCGATCAACTTCCATCCGAAACGGGGTACGGTGTTGATGTGCGACTTCACTACCGGCTTTCAGCCTCCTCAGATGGTGAAGAGGAGGCATGTAGTTGTGGTTTCACCTCGCTACCGCCGGCACACTGGCCTGTGTTTGGTGGTTCCGTTCAGTACGGTTCCACCGCACGAAATCGAGCCGCACCATTATGAGATTCGACCGGGAACATATGATTTTCTCGATGCCACGAGGTCTGTCTGGGCCAAGTGCGACATGCTTACTTGCGTTTGTTTTGAGCGCCTTGACCGGTTGTTGCTTTTTGGACGCTATCAGGCTCCCATGCTGAGGTTGAAAGACTTACAGGCCATCCAGTTCTCCGTGTCGCAGGCTCTACAGCTTGACATGGATGCGGTTAGGGATTAGCATGGTGTTGTACCCGATCAATCGGGCTTGAGATTGCGACGCCCCATTTGGCCCAGGCTGAATGGGGCGTTCGCTTTTTTGGACCCTACTCTAGGAGTGCGCGAGCTTCGTCATGATCAGCCGTAGCGCATGCTCTGGCTCGGATGTACTGGGGCCGCAGGTTTTGATCCGCGCTTGCCATAATTGTTCCGCCAGCGCCAGCCTTGCCTCCGCCAGCTCGTTGGTCACATGCGGCGGCGCTTTCTTGGCCAGCACCTTATCGCAATCCTCCACCAACCGCTTCGCCTCGTCGGTTGTCGAGCAAGCCTGCAACGCATCGCGAGTGAGCTTCAATATTTCGTTGGAACGCGCGAACTTCTCATTGGAACTGATGCGGCGCGGCGTGGGATCCAGTATCGCCATGGCGTTCAACAACCCGATATCGCGCTGTATCATCCGGTTGCCCGGACTCCGCCGGTTAGCGTTCAGAAATGCTGTAAGGGCCGAGCGATAATCCCCCAGGGCCATTTCGTCGCCGCCCAGCCCCGCATAAGCGTCGATGTCATCGGGATTGCTCTGGATCAGCTCCCGGTAAACATTGGCTCCGCGCGCCGGAGATCCTGCCACCCGATACAGATCGGCAATCTGTTTGAGAGTTGCGGTTTTGCCTTGGGCGTCGCTCTCGAGCGCCAGCAGCTCGGCCAGCAGTTCTGCCTTGTCAGCGCGCGCTGCCAGCAGATCCACCAGCTCCAACCGCACTGCCAAACGGTGAGCCGGCGCCTGGTTCGGCGGGGTGTCCGGCCACGCTCCGTAAATGGCGCGATGATAATGCGATTCAGCATCCTGGAGGTGACCCTCCTGCAGCATGAGCCGCGCGGACAATAGATTCGCGGGACCGTTGTTCGGCTCGGTTTCGAGCACCACCTTGATACTGGCATCCGCTTCGTCAAACTTCCGCGCTGCCACCAATGCGGCGACATAATCCAACTGGAATGCCCGGTTGTCCCGCACCAGGGAGTTGGCGCGGCGCAACCGATCGACAGCCTGCAGGGGCTGGCCTTGTTTGAGCAATAGAACGCCTTGGGTATAGAGCCCATTGGCTTGGTTTTGTACTGCCTCGCGATCCGTACGGGCCAGAAAAAGATCCAGGCCCCAAAGGCTGCCCGTGATGATCGCCACTAGGATCAACAGCGCCAGCGTCGGCGCGCCAGGGGAGTTTGTTGGGATGCTTGGTCCAGCCGCGCTCACGTTGGTTTCTTCGCCGCCTCCTGCTGCTTGACGCCGTACGCCACCAGAATATCCGCCATGGTGATTACGCCCTGGACGCGCCGTCGATTTGCCCTGCTCACCACCGGCAGCGCGTCCGCGGCGGCCGCACCCATGCGCTCCAGCGCCAGGGATAGAGGATGATCCGGATGCACATAGGGGAAAGACCCGTCGTGATTCACCACCTGGCTCAGCTTGGTCTCAGACGGATTCGCGACTTCGTCCAACTGCTGGGCATTCACAATGCCAGAGAGCCAGTTCAATTCTCCCACCAGTCCCACATTTCGACCCATTTCCTGGAGTCGGGCGCGGGCAGTGGTAACATCCATGTCCGCCGGAAACGGAGCGGCAGTGGATTCCATCACGTCGCCCACCCGGATTTCTTCCAACTCCCGCCGGGATTCTCCTGTCGGCAAATACACGCCTTCCTGCAGAGCGAGCGCTTCGTAAATCGGCTCGCGCTGCAGCCGGTAGGAGATGAAGAAGCTGATCAGATTCGAGAGCATGAGCGGCACGATGATGGAATAATCGCGGGTCAGTTCGAAGATCATGATCACGGAGGTAAGCGGCGTGCGGACAATTCCAGCAAAGGCTGTGCCCATGCCAATGAGCGCATAAGCGCCCGGGCCGGCGGTCTGATGGGGAAACATCCAATGCGCGACGCTGCCCACCGCGCCTCCCAGCATCGCGCCGATGAACAGCGCCGGACCGAAAATTCCGCCCGCATTGCCGGATGAATAACACGTCGCCGTGGCGACGATCTTGAGAGCAGCCAGCAGGGCAACTGTTTTCAGAGGAAAGTCTCCACCCAGCACCTGTTCCACGTAATCGTAGCCGACGCCCAGGACCTCCGGCATGAACCAGCCGAGCAAACCGACCAACAATCCACCGGCCACCGGTTGAATCCATTGTGTGGATTTCGGAAGGCGCATGAAGAGCGTCCGAAGCTTGAGCAGGAGCTTCACAAAGCACACGGATCCAAGACCGCCCACCACTCCCAGCACCGCGTAGATCCCAAATTCCATGGGATGCACCAAACGATAAGCGGGAACGTGGAATAAGGGCTCATCGCCCAACAGAAGATGCAGTACGATCCAGGATGTAGCGGAGCTTATGACCACCGTTCCCAACACGGGAGCATGCAAATTGCCCAATATTTCTTCCAGCGAGAAAAGAACCGCCGCGATAGGCGTGTTGAACGCGGCCGCGAGCGCCGCCGAACAGCCCACCGGAACTAATGCCTTGACGCCTTCTTTGCTCAAACCGAAACGGCGCCCAAGTACGGAAGCGATCCCAGCGCCGATTTGGACGGACGGCCCTTCGCGTCCGAGCGCAATGCCGCTGGCCAGCGATGTGGAACAGCAAAGGAACTTGCCGAGAACGGTCTTGAGAGAGATGTAACCGTCGTTGATGTAAATCGCAAACTTAGTTTGCGGGATGCCGCTGCCCCTGGCGTCGGGAAAATACCGGAAGAGCAGGAAACCGCTAATGAGCGCGCCGATAACGGGAATCACAACCCGGCGCCAGGCCGCGCCGCCCGCCGGATACATCTGTGCAGCCAGCCTGCCGGTCAGCAGGATGAAAGCCACCACCGTCAGGCCGACCAGTACGCCGATCATCAGGCTGAGCACAACCGTGAGTTGATCTTCGCGATTCTTGAGTTGTTCGGTCCAGCGTCGAATGGCTGAGCGGGGCGAGGAGACCTCCATCTCTTCCAGCTTAGCGGAGGCGAGGTGGGGCAGGCGCCTGCCAACTTTTTTAATTCAGCGTCTTCATTATCTTTGGTGGCCCAAGCGGGCCCATGCTTCCTGGCGGTCGGGTTCCAATAACCGCTCCACCCACCCCCCAACCCATGAGGATGACTAAGGCGATTATGCCGGAAACCTTAGGACAACACTCCATGCTCCTTATGACATTTCCAGTCGTTGGAGTGTCTTGAGCCATAGGTGTCGGTTTGTGGCAAAAGGAAAGTAAAAGGTATCGCGATGAAGAGAAACATGGTTCCCTTGCTTGGGATTGCGTTCGTAGCGGCCATTGTTGCAACCGGAGTAGTTTACGGGTTGTTCGGCGGGCGCCTTCGTGCGAAAGCCCCGGAGATGGACGGGCAGTCCATCGTGGTAGCGGCCCGGGATCTGGGCCGGGGAACTGTAATTAAGCCGGAGGACGTGCAGGTGTCCCTGGTAAAGGGAACACTAAAAGGCTCCTATTCGAAGGTAGACGACGCAGTGGGGGCGACCCTGCTGGATCCGGTACAGAAAGACGAGCCACTCCTCGAAGGGCGCTTGGCGTCGCTGGATCCGAAAGCGCCGGGGGCCGGCGATGGGGTAGCGGCGGGCATGCGGGCGGTCTCCATTCGAGTGAGCGAGTCCTCCGGTCTGATGGGCATGCTGCACTCCGGCTCCCGCGTGGACCTGCAAGCAGTGTCTGAAAGAAATAATTCCGCAGAGCTGCGGACCATCCTTCAGAACATAGAGGTGCTGCGCGTCAGTCCGCAGTTGGAATCAGTCGGCAATAGCCGGGTGCAGGTTCCGGTTGCGAGTCTTCTGGTGCCGGCGCAATATGCCGATCTGATTGCTCTGGCCGACAGCGGCGCGCGTCTTCGTATCACGCTTCGAAATCCGCTGGATGAAGGTACGGCTCCCCGGCATGTGCTGGAATTGGCCGCGGTATTCAACAGCGCCACGGTTTCTGAGTCCGCGCGTGCCCAGACAGAGGCGGTGCCTACTCTGCCCTTGGACCACGCGGTGGAATTGAACGTTCAAGTGTTGGCAGCCAGCGCCGCGGCGCTGGGACAACTGAATTCATTGCTGGCAACGCCCTCCGAGCACGACTCGATGCGGGTAGCGGCATTTCGCGATTCGAACACGGACGAATTGGTCCGCAAGCTGGAACAATCCCAGGATCTGGATCTGGTCTCTTCCGAAGTGCTGAGCGCAAGCGTAGGACGGCCTGCCAGTGTTCGGGCCGCCGCGGCGCCATACAGTCTGCGCGTTCAGTTCGCACCGGCCGCCGACTCAGAGGGCAAGGTCAGCCTTCGGGTACAACCCGAGGTGAGCTTCCGAAACGGCCTGGACGTGGAGACGCGCCGCTATGACGCCGCTTTGCCGAGCGGCGTGAGCTTCCTGGTCAAGGGTCTCATGCAGGATCCAAACAGCGCCGCCATTTTGTCGCGGTTGTATCCGGGGCACTCCTGGACCGGCCGCGAACTGATCCTCTACGTAACCGCACGGCCGCATGCCACGGTTGGCGCTCCTTCCGTGGCGCAAACCAGCCGGAGGCAGTAGGTGGATCTCACAGCGATTTTGGTGTTCTTCACCACCTTTCTGGCGGCCGGTCTGGCCGTATTAATTGGCTGGTTTGCGTTGCAGCGCATAGGCGCCGAAGCCTGGGCCGAGGACGTTTCCGAGCACTTGCTGGACGAAAGCCCGCGCGTGTTGAAGGACGAATCGCTCAGCTCTATTTCGATCTGGGCGAAGCTGCTGGAACGGTCCGACTTCGTCAAGATCATGCGCCGCCATCTGCAGCAGGCGGATCTAGGCTGGTCGGTGGGACGAGTGACGATGTTGATGCTGCTCTCGGCCAGCGTCGCGCTCGCCATCGCGATGCGCTTGGACAAGATTCCAGGCATCGTGGCGGTTCTGATCGCGCTGCTGGTCGGCTCGCTGCCTTATTTATACATTGTACGCCGGCGTGCCAAGCGCTTTCGCCTGTTTGAAGAAAACTTTCCGGATGCGCTCGATTCTCTGGCCCGGGCCCTGCGCGCCGGACATCCATTCGCGTCGGGCATGGAAATTGTCGCGCAGGAATCCGAACCGCCCGTGTCGTCGGAGCTCCGCAAGGCTGCTGTGGAGGCCAACCTCGGCGCATCGTGGGAAGAAGCGCTGGCCAACTTGGCCGAGCGGATGCCGCTGCTGGAGGTAAGCATGTTCGCCTCGGCCGTTCAAATGCAGACGCGCACGGGCGGCAAGTTGAATGAGGTGCTGGTCAAACTGGCGGAGAATATGCGCGAGGCCACCTCACTGCGGGGCGAAGTCCGCGCTTTGGCGGCGCACGGGAAGTTGACCGGCACCGTACTCACCGTTCTCCCCATCGCGATCGCTTTGATGATGATGGTGGTAAACCCTTCCTACTTGACCATCCTGGTTTATCATCCGTACGGAAAGTATCTCATCAGCGGCGCGATTGTGTGCCTGGTGCTGGCGCATATCGTGATTCGCAGAATCGTGGATATCAAGATATGAGCGACCTTTGGCTGGGCGCGGGCTTCTTTCTGTTCGTGATGACGGCGGTTATCAGCGCCGGCTATTTTGTGATCCGGCGCAACGGAGAGCGCGGCGCCGAGATTCCCGCGGGCTTGTCCACCGATCCCAATCTGCCGGGTTCCCGGGCCGTATTTTTCAACTTGTTCCGCTCCATTGGGGAAACATTTCCCGGGGCCCAGAATGAGCAAAATCCCTTCCGCCTGCGGCTCGCCTCGGCCGGATACCGCTGGCCTTCGGCGCTGCCGGTTTTCTACGGAATCAAATGCGCCAGCGCCTTGTTTTTCGCCGGGCTGCTGACTACCGCTACGCTGTTGAACCGCGGCGAGGGCGCCGCCATGCTGCTTCCGCTGATCTGCGGGGCCGGTTTGGGATTTATGATTCCGGATCGGGTTCTGGATTCGCGCGTCAAAGCGCGGGCGCAGCGTTTGCGCAGCGCGATTCCACCGGCGCTGGACCTGATTGTCCTGGGTCTGGAAGCCGGCCAGTCACTCGACCAGTCCCTGGCCGACGCCAGCCGGAGCCTGAAGCGCACTCATCCTGACTTCAGCGCCGAATTGGCCCGGCTTTACCTGGAGCTAAAAACCGGCGCCAGCCGGCCAGATGCCCTCCGCGACTTCGGCAAACGCGGTAAGGATTCGGAGTTGCGGAAGCTGTCCAATCTGCTCATCGACAGCGACCGTTTCGGCACCTCTCTCGCGCCGGCCTTGCGCACCCATGCCCACCACCTGCGCACGCGCTTTCGTCAACAGGCACAGGAAATGGCCAGAAAAGTCGGCGTGAAGCTGATTTTTCCGGTTTTCTTTTTGATATTTCCGTCGGTCTTGTTGGTCACCCTCGGACCAGCCTGCATGATGATGTTCCAACAGTTGAAAAACTTGATGGACTGAGACGGAAAAGTCCGCGTCATACCTCTGGACCGAGAAGCGCGACGCGGACCTATCGAGTCTCTACTGCTTCTTCTCGTCTTTTTTGTCGTCCTTCTTCTTCTTGTCGTCTTTCTTAGCCGGCTTCGGCGCTTCTTTCGGGACTGGCCGCTCGGCCGGACGCGCCGGAGGTTGAACGTCGCGCGGTTGCGGGCGAGGTGTTTCGGCAGGCCGGTCGTTGGGTCGCGCCGGCGGCTGAACGTCGCGCGGTTGCGGACG
>Ga0302326_10025795_pt1 | contig 11904 bp, 10 predicted proteins | sample Palsa_T0_3_FD_202264 | JGI IMG/M metagenome (GOLD analysis project Ga0302326, IMG submission 202264) | Peat permafrost microbial communities from Stordalen Mire near Abisko, Sweden - Palsa_T0_3 | ecosystem: Environmental > Terrestrial > Soil > Palsa > Peat permafrost | place: Sweden: Abisko... | reverse complement strand
GGATGTCGATCGATTTTTACGGCCGGGTAACGGAAGAGACGGTGGGGCGCGATCGCGAGACGTTCATCGCGCCGCGCGCGGCGACGGCGATCACGCCGGACCCGATCGCGATTCTCTACGGCTGCCATGGAAAGCAGCTTGAACTGGCCAATCATTTCATTGAATTTCTCCTGAGCGAACCGGGGCAGCGGCTGTGGATTCTGAAACCGGGGGAGCCGGGTGGTCCGCGCGATTTGGCGCTGCGGAGGGCGCCGATTCGCCAGAGCGTTTATGGGGATCGGACCGGGTGGGCGGATGATTTCGATTATTTCGACACGGCCGGCGGGTTCAATCAGCGCGGGGAATGGATGGGAACATTCTCGGAGTTGCCGTCGATCTGGGCGGCGGCGTGGATCGACGATCGAGATGAGTTGCTCGATGCGACGCGGCGGGTTCTGGCGGTGGGCGATCTCAATGGGCGAGCCCAATTGCTGGCGGAGCTTTCGGATATTCCGGTGACGCGCGGGGATGTGACGCGCGAGATCGCCGAGGCCAATCGGATCACTGCGGATCATTCCCAGGACCCGGATGTCTGGCATGCCACGCAGCGGCTGAACTGGGCGAAGCGATTCGCAGAGCATTACGCGAAAGTGGCCTCGGAAGCGGCGGGGGGATGAGATCATGCGGCTGAGCCATCGCGCCTTCCATCGCCTGATTTCACTGGGGCTGTACGCATTTTTTGCAGTCTTTTTCCTATGGCCGATCGCGCGCATCATGAGCCGGGGATTTGAAACCCACGACGGGCATTTCACGTTTGAATATGTCAGGCTGATTTTTCAGGATCCGCGGCTGGTGCGCGGGATGTTTAACGCGATCGTGATTGCCGCGATTGTGACGCTGCTGTGCGTGATGATCACGCTGCCGCTGGCGGTGCTTTCGGTGCGGTACGAATTTCCGGGGCACGGATTTCTCGTGGGAATGATGCTGGCGCCGCTGGTGCTGCCGCCGTTTGTGGGGGCGATCGGGGTGCGGCTTTTGCTGGGTAGGCTTGGGCCGCTGACGGTGCTGCTGGGGATGGGAGGGGGCGCCGGATTTGACTGGCTCGGCCGATTTCGCGCGGCGGGGATCATCCTGGTGGAAGCGTTGCACCTGTATCCGATTCTGCTGCTGAATCTCCAGGCTTCGCTGGCGAATATTGATCCGACGCTGGAGCAAGCGGCGGCGAACCTGGGGGCGAGCCGATGGACCGTATTCCGGCGGGTGACGCTGCCGCTGATTCGGCCGGGAATTTTTGCGGGGTGTACGCTGACGGTGATCTGGAGTTTCACGGAGCTGGGCACGCCTCTGATGTTTGGATTCAACACGATCACGCCGGTGCAGATATTCGAGCAGATCACGGACGTGGCGGAAAATCCGCTTCCATTTGCGCTGGTGGTGGTGACGCTGGCAGTGGCGGTGACGCTGTATCTGACAGGGAAGGTATTTTTAGGGAGATCGTACGATTCGGCGACGACGAAGGCATCGGTGGCGTCGGCACCGCGCAGGCTGACGGGGTGGCGCGCTGCCGCGGCATGTTTGCCGTTTTTGGCGGTGCTGGCGCTAGCGCTGTTGCCGCATGTTTCAGTGATCCTCACCAGCCTGAGCGCGCCGGGCCAGTGGTATCGGTCGCTGATTCCGCGCGAGTTTACGCTGGGGCATTACCAGGCGGCGCTGACGGACGATTTGGCGATTCCATCGGTGACCAATTCGGCGATTTATGCGTCGCTGGCGACGGCGATGGCGCTGGTGGTGGGGCTGGGCGTGGGGATGATCGCGGTGCGGAGCCGATTGCCGGACAGGGGTTTTATCGATGCGCTGGCGATGCTGCCGCTTGCGGTGCCGGGGATTGTGCTGGCGTTTGGATACCTGGCGATCAGCGTGGGACTCAAGCAGCAATTTCAGCAGCGATTGCCGATATGGCTGAACGTGCAGGAGATGCCGGTGGTCTTCCTGGTGGTGGCGTACGCGACGCGACGGTTGCCGTATATCGTGCGCTCGGTGGCGGCGGGTTTGCAGCAGACGCCGGTGGATCTGGAGCTGGCGGCGGCGAACCTGGGGGCGGGACGAATGGCAGTGCTGCGGCGGATCACGCTGCCATTGATTTTTGCAAACCTGATCGCGGGCGCCCTGCTGGCGTTTGCGTTCGCGCTGCTGGAGGTGAGCGATTCGATTATCCTGGCGCAGAAGGAGGCGTATTATCCGATCACGCGCGCGATCCTGGAGCTTTCGCAGCGGCTGGGCAACGGGATATATATCGCCAGCGCGCTGGGCGTTTGGGCGATGCTATTGCTGACAATCACGCTTCTGGCGGCGAATCGATTGCTGGGGAGGAAGATGGGGGCGGTGTTTCGGGTGTGAGATTTATTTGTTGGCAGAAGCGGCGCGCGTCGCGAGCGACGCGGCTAAACAATATAGTTGGGTGTCATGCTGGCGAATTCGGAGAAGATTCTTGATCGGCTGATCGCGTTTCAGGAAGACGTTCGCGCGATGATCATTCGGTCGCGCAAGCAGTCGGGGCTCAGCGAAATCGGGCGGTCCAGCGCGGCAGACACGATTTACAAAATCGATACAGAAGTTGATCCGATTCTCGAGGAGTTTTGCGAGGAATGGGGAAAGCATACGCCGATTGTCGTCGTGGCCGAGGGGCTCGAGGATGAAAATGGGAATGAGGTGGAGAGCCGGGTGTTTCCGTCGTCGGCGAAGGAAACGGATGCGGAGCTTCGGCTGATTTTTGATCCGATCGATGGGACGCGGGGGATTATGTACGACAAGCGGCCAGCGTGGGCGCTGGCGGGGGTGGCGCCGAACAAGGGTGCCAAAACGCGACTGCGCGATATTGAAATAGCGGTGATGACGGAGCTGCCGACGAGCAAATCGGGCTTTGGCGATGTGCTGTGGGCGATCAAGGGGCGCGGGGCGAAGGGGAACCGGGTGGATCTTCGCAATGGGGAGAGTGAGCCGCTGACGTTTTCGCCGTCGCGGGCGGAGACGATCAACCACGGGTTTGCGACGATCACCAATTTTTTCCCGGGAACCAAGGTACTCGCAGGGGAAACAATGGAGCACCTAGCCGCGAATTTGATCGGGCCGGCCGATGTGACCAAGGCGACGGTGTTTGAAGACCAATATATTTCCACGGGGGGCCAGTTTTACGAGATCATCATCGGGCATGATCGTTTTAATGCCGACCTGAGGCCGCTGTTTTACCGGATTCAGAAACAACCGGAGGGATTGTGCTGTCATCCGTATGACTGCGCGACGTGGCTGGTGGCGGAAGAGGCGGGCGTGATTTTGACCGATGGACTTGGCAACCCGCTGGATGGGCCGCTGGATGTGACGACGGGGATATCCTGGGCGGCGTTTGCGAATGAAAGGCTCAGGCTGGCGATCGAGCCGTTGCTGACAAAATTTCTGCGGAGTCGCCTGGGTTAATATTTAAAGCTCAGGCCGATACCGCCCCAGAAGGCGTTGCTTGCGGTAATGTCCGGGGAGAGGCGGTCGTCGTAGAAGCCGTAGCCTTCCACGTCGAATTCACCGTATTTCCTGGAGACATCCAGCAGATGGTTCAGTGAATAGGTGAGCGTCAGCCCCAGCTCGAAATGCTGGAAGCCGGTGTTGTGCAGGTTGTTGATGAAAACGAACAGCTGTTTGAGGCCGCTGATCCAGGCGACGTTCAGTTCGGGGGTGACGGTGAGGCCGAGGTCTTCAAATTCGAAATCGTGTTTGACGCCTGTTTCCAGGTACCACCCTTCATATTTCTGATATTCGAAGGCGCCCAAAACGTAAGGTGAAAGGATCGGCTTGTCGGCGTTCAGGAGCAGATAATCGTCGAGCGTGATTTTGATATCCACCTCGGGGCTGTTGAGCGATTCGCGGTCGGGGTAGATGTAATCGACATTGGAAAGCTCGAGGTTGAACGGCTTGACATCCCAATCCGCCCCGACGGTCGGACGAACCTCCTGAAAACGCGACACGGGGTCTGCATCAAAAATATTGGTGAAAAGCTCCACGAAGGGGTGGGGATATTTGCCTAGGTCAAACTCGAGCCGGCCATCGATCAGCAGGTTGAGGGAATTGCCGTGTGTGGCGACGGCATCGTGATCGACGCCGCGGTAAATGTATTTGTTGGCATAGGCGAAGCCGAGGGTGAAATGGGTGCCGCCGTTGTTGACCTGCTGATCGCCCCATTCCGAGGCGGGCTGGGCGGGGTTTGAGGCGAAGGGGTCGCCCTGATCGGACAGGATCGCGGCGAGGATGATATTTGATTGCTCCTCGCTGGGAAGGGTCATGTTGGGCAGAGAGTGGTCGGCGGGCAAGACGAAAGAGGAGGGCGGGGGCGAGACGCCCGTGCCGCTGCTATCCTGCGCGGACGCAAGGCGGGTGAGCGCCAGCGCGATGAGGATAATCCACAAAATCCGCGGAGACATTTCGCTGCCTGAAATGTATCGGCGGTGCGAGCAATTGTCACGGGAGGCCGGGGGATGTCTTATGCCAGACCCAGATCGAGCAGGGCGGCCTCGCTCATGCGCGATTTGTCCCAGGGCGGGTCCCAGACAAGTTCGACTTCGGCATCCTTGACCTGGGGGATGGCTTCGATTTTGCGCTCGACCTCGACGGGGAGCGATCCGGCGACGGGACAGCCAGGGGCCGTGAGCGTCATCTTCACCTTGACGCGGTTCTCGGCGTCGATGCCGATTTCGTAAATCAGGCCGAGATCGTAGACGTTGACGGGGATTTCCGGATCGTAAACGGTGCGAACGACTTCGACGATGGTTGATTCCAGCGCCCGCTGGCCGGGTGAAAGTTCGCCGATGGTTTTGTGCATCGCGTGGCCGAAATCAAACGGCGTGGGATGGTGAGCCGGATCGGCGTCTTTTTGCAATTGCTCAATTTTCCCGGAATGCGGAAGAACGGGGAGCGGTTGTTTTTCGGGAGAGCGGGGATTGGCGGGTTCGGGTTCCATCGAATGATTATAGGTCAACCGGCAAGCCGGGTGGCTTCGGCACGGATTCGCTTGACCATTCCATCAAGGCCGGTGCGGCGGAACATGGTGGTGTTTTTGTCGAGACCCAGTTTTTCGATGAAGGCTTTGTCGTCAAAAGCCAAAATGGCTTTGGCGGATTGGCCCGAATAAACCCGCAGCAGCAGCGCGACCAGGCCGCGGACGATGATGGCGTTGCTGTAGGCGAGAAAATCAATCGTATCGGCACTGCCGGGGCGCTTGGCGGCATGGAGATAGACGATGCTCTGGCAGCCGTGGACGCGGTTGGCTTCGGTTTTGAGCGCCTCGGGCATGGGAGGGAGCTTTTCGCCCAGATCGGTGAGCAATTCGTATCGCTGTTCCCAGTCTTCCAGAAATTCGAAAGTTTCGATCATTTCGTTTGCCGCGGCGTCGGGGGAGGCAAACGGCGACGTCGCGGGCGCGGGTTGCCGGGGCGCGCGAGCCGATTCGGCGGAGACGATTCGGCGCAGGGCGGAGGCCAGCGAATCGATTTCCTCTTTGGTGTTGTAGACGGCGAATGAAGCGCGCGCAGTCGCGGGAATCTTCAGACGATCCATTACAGGCTGGCAGCAATGGTGCCCGGTGCGCACGGCGATGCCTTCAGCATCGAGGCGCAGGCCAACATCCAGGGCGGCCATCGGCGGATCATCGACGACGAAAGAAATCACGCCGGCCTTTTCGCGGGCCGTGCCGATGATTCGCACGCCGGGAATCTCGGACAAAAGCCGGGTGGCGTGCTGGAGGAGTTGCATCTCGTGGGCGGCGATGTTTTCCAGCCCGATGCCGGTGACGAAATCGATCGCCGCGCCCAGACCGATGCCGCCGGCGATATTGGGTGTGCCGGCTTCAAACTTGTGCGGCAGTGGGGCGTAGGTGGTTTTCTCGAAGGTGACGGAGTTGATCATATCACCGCCGCCCTGATACGGGGGCATCGCGTCCAGCAGCGCGGCTTTGCCGTAGAGAACGCCAATGCCGGTGGGGCCGTAGATTTTGTGGCCGGAAAAGGCGTAGAAATCGGCGTCGAGCTGAACGACGTCGAGCGGGCCGTGGGCGATCCACTGCGCTCCGTCGATGAGCACGGCCGCGCCGCGAGCGTGGGCGAGCTCGATGATTTTGCGCACGGGGTTGATCGTCCCCAGCGAATTGGAGAGGTGGGCGACGGCGACGATTCGGGTGCGATCGCTGAGCAGGCGCGGGAATTCTTCCATCGCCAGCTCACCCCGGTCGTTCATGGGGATGACGCGGATTTTCGCGCCGGTTCGTTCGGCCAGGAGCTGCCAGGGAACGATGTTGGAATGGTGCTCGACGGCTGAAAGGATGATCTCATCGCCGGGGTTGAATTTTGAGCCGTAGCTGGCGGCGACGAGATTGATCGATTCAGTGGTGCCGCGGGTGAAGATGATTTCGCGCTCATCGGCGGCGTGAATGAAGCGGGCGATTTTTTTGCGGACTTGCTCGTAGGCGGCGGTGGCTTCCTGGCTGAGCGTGTGTACGCCGCGATGAATGTTGGCGTTTTCGGATTCGTAATATCGGCGGATGGCGTCAATGACGGCGCGGGGTTTTTGGGTGGTGGCGGCGTTGTCGAAATAGACCAGCGGCTTGCCGTGGATTTTGATCTTGAGAATCGGGAACTGCGCGCGGAGGGATTCGATATCCAGCGAGCTGGTTTTATCGGCGGCGGCGATGGCAGCAGGAGCGGACATCGGTATTCCTTGGGCTACCGCGCCTTTTCATCATGCGCGCCCAGATCGGTGATGCGCAGGTCGCGCGGCAGGCCGTGCTGGGCGGCGAGAAAATCTTCGAGCCGGCGGCGCACGGGTTCGGCCTTGATGCGGCGAGTGACATCGGCGGCGAAGGCGTACGTCAGCAGATGCCGCGACGCCTCCAGGCCGACGCCGCGCGAGCGGAGATAGAAAATCATTTCTTCGTCCACTGGGCCAGTCGTGCTGCCGTGGGTGCATTTGACGTCGTCGGCATAAATTTCCAGCGCGGGCTGGCTGTTCATCTGGGCATCATCGCTGAGCAGGAGCGATTTGCTGGACTGCTTGGAATCGGTTTTCTGCGCGCCGGGGCGAACCAGGATTTTCCCGCGAAAAACACAGGTGGACCGGTCGGCCAGGACGTGCTTGTACAGTTCGTGGCTGGGGCAATGGGCGGCGGCGTGATCCAGCAGGGTGTGGTTGTCGCAATGCTGATCACCGCTGAGGATCGCCAGGCCGTTGATAGTCGCATCAGCGCCTTCGCCGGCGAGAATGATTTTGAGATCGTTCCGCGTGAAATTCCCGCCGAGCGTCGCGGCATGGCCGATGAACCGACTGCCGCGCGACAGTTTGGCCGCCAGGGCGGTGACGGCGTATCCCTCTTCGCAGCCGCGTTGCATGCGGTTGTAGTTGATGCGGCTATCGCTGCCGGCGGAAATCTCGGTGACGGCAGAGGTGAGATGCACGCCGCGTCCAGCGACAAAACTTTCAACGAGATTCAGTTCGCTGTTTTCCTCGGCCACGATCAGTACGCGCGGGAAAGACTGCGTCGGCTCAGCGCCGGTGGTGGAGACGAACAGCAGATGAATGGTTTTTTCGACGGACGCGCCGCGGGCCAGGTGCAATACGGCGCCATCATGCACATTGGCGGTGTTCATGGCGATGAAGGGCGTGTCGGTGATTTCCGCCAGCCGGCCGAGATTCTGTTCGAGGATCGCGGGGCTGGAACTGAGCGATTGGGAGATCGTGGTGACGGTGAGGCCGCGCACGGACCGGGATGTTTGCGAGAGGGACGGCGCGAAATGGCCGTTCACGAAAACAAGCTCAATCGCGGCGTCGGGGCCGAAAGCGGCATCGCGGATGAGATGGGCGGCTTCATCATCCAGATGGGCGGGAGCGGGGGCAAATTTTGTGCGGGAAATGGACGCAATGTTGGTGAGGCGCCAATCCTCATCGGTTGGCTTGGGGTAACCGACTGCGGAGAACCGCTCGGCGGCGGCTCGGCGCAAGGCGGTAAGCCACGGCTGCGTCGAAACGGCGCCGGCGCGGGCATGATCGGATGTTTTGCCTGATGCCAACTGGGTCATCTTCAAGCCGCCTCGCCTTCGTCGAGGAAATCATAACCGCGCTCTTCGAGTTCCCGCGCGAGATTTTTATCGCCCGATTTTACGATGCGGCCCTTGAGCATTACATGGACAAAATCCGGCTGGATGTAATCGAGAATCCGCTGATAGTGGGTGACGATGATGATCGCGCGGTCGGGCCCGCGCAGGCTGCTGGCGCCGGCGGCGACGACCTTCAGAGCGTCGATGTCCAGGCCCGAGTCGGTCTCGTCCATCAGCGCCAGCCGCGGATCGCAGACAGTCATCTGGAAAATTTCATTGCGTTTCTTCTCGCCGCCGGAAAATCCCTCGTTGATGGCGCGTTTCATGAAGCTGGGATCCATCTTCAGCAGCGCCATTTTTTCGCGGATGAGTTTGAGGAAGGCGACGGAATCCATTTCCGGCTGCCCGCGATGCTTTCGCGCGGCATTGACGGCGGCCTTGAGGAAGTAATCGGTGCTGACGCCGGGGATTTCGACGGGATACTGGAACGCCAAAAAAACGCCCTCGCGCGCCCGCTCTTCGGCGGAAAGCTCGAGAAGATCTTTCCCGTCGTATGTGACCGAACCCTGGGTGACTTCGTACGTTTCACGGCCGGCCAGCACCTGCGCGAGCGTGCTTTTGCCGGAGCCGTTCTTGCCCATGATGGCGTGAACCTGGCCAGCGTTCACGGTCAGGTTGACGCCGTTGAGAATATCGCGGCCCCCGGGGGCCGCCACGCGGGCGTGGAGGTTTTTGATTTCAAGCAAGCTCATTTTGAATTCTCGATAATCGGCTCGGCCTGTTGTACGATTTCAAATCCGCGCGGCAAGGGCGAGTTTTTCGGTTTACGGTTCACAATCCACACGATGCAAGAGGTCAGGGCCGCGAAGAACCCGATCAAAAAAGTTCCTATAAGATCCAATTCTTCCTGATCGCTGCGTGCGCCCGAACTGACAAACAGCACCGAGAGCGTTATAGCGCCGCAAATCCAGATAACACAAATAATGATGACCTTCGCGGTAAGGCGGGTCATCCCACGCTGCCTTCCAGGCTTACGCCCAGCAGTTTTTTGGCTTCAACGGCGAATTCCATGGGCAGCTCGCGGAAGACTTCCTTGCAGAAACCGCTGACGATCATGCTGATGGCGTCTTCCAGGCTGATGCCGCGGGTTTTGCAGTAAAAAAGCTGGTCTTCGCCGATCTTGCTGGTGCTGGCTTCGTGCTCGGCGCGGCTGGTGGTGTTGCGGACTTCGATGTACGGAACCGTGTGCGCGCCGCACTGATCGCCCAAGAGGAGGCTATCGCACTGGGTGTAGTTTCGGCTGCCGGTGGCGCCTTTGAGGATCTTCACGAGGCCGCGGTAGCAGTTCTGACCGAACCCGGCGCTGATGCCTTTGCTGACGATCGTGCTGCGCGTGTTTTTGCCGATGTGGATCATCTTCGTGCCGGTGTCGGCCTGCTGGCGATGGTTGGTAAGGGCAACGCTGTAGAATTCACCGACGCTGTCATCGCCCTGAAGGATGCAGCTTGGATATTTCCAGGTGATGGCCGAGCCGGTTTCTACCTGGGTCCAGCTTATTTTGCTGGCGCGGCCGAGGCATTTTCCGCGCTTGGTGACGAAATTGTAAATCCCGCCCTTGCCGTCCTTGTCGCCGGGATACCAGTTTTGCACGGTGCTGTATTTGATGCTGGCGTTGTCGAGGGCGACAAGTTCCACCACCGCGGCGTGAAGCTGGTTTTCATCGCGCATGGGGGCGGTGCATCCTTCGAGATAGCTGACCGATGCGCCCTCCTCGGCGATGATGAGGGTTCGTTCAAATTGCCCGGTATTTTTCGCGTTGATGCGGAAATAGGTGCTCAGTTCCATCGGGCATTTCACGCCTTTGGGGACGAAGCAGAAGCTGCCGTCCGTGAAAACCGCGCTGTTCAGCGTCGCGAAGAAGTTGTCGGAATAGGGGACGACCGAGCCCATATACTTGCGGACGATCTCGGGATGCTCGCGCACGGCTTCGCCGAACGAGCAGAAGATGATCCCCATATCCGCCAGGGTTTTCTGAAATGTGGTGGTGACGGAGACGCTGTCGAAGACCGCATCGACGGCGATGCTGGGCAGTTCCACGCCAGCGAGGGCGGCGCGCTCGCCCAGGGGAACGCCGAGCTTTTCGTAAATCTTCAGCAGTTCGGGATCAACTTCATCGAAACTCTTTTTCTTGGCCTTGGGGGCCGAGTAATAGATGGTGTTCTGGTAGTCGATAGGGGGATGATGGACCATCGCCCAGTGCGGCTCGGTCATGGTGAGCCAGTGGCGGTATGCCTTGAGCCGCCAGTCCAGGAGCCACTGGGGTTCCTGCTTTTTATGGGAGATGAAGCGGACGATCTCTTCGTTCAGACCTGGAGGGGCTGAATCAGCTTCGATATCGCTGATAAAGCCCCACTGATACTCGCGGTTGGCGAGTGTTTCGATTTCGGTTTCGGCGGTAGGCATGACAGGCTCTTCACAAATTTCCCGCGCAACGGAGGTTTAAGCGGTGAAACTGCTTCCGCAGCCGCAGGAACTGGTCGCGTTGGGGTTCTTGAAAACGAATCCCCGGCCCATGACCTCATCCTTGAAATCGATTTCGGTGCCGTTGAGATAGAGATAAGACTTCATGTCACAGAGAATCTTGATGCCGTTGGAGTCCATTTCCTCGTCGGCTTCGCTCTTGGGCTCTTCGGTGAGGTCCAGCATGTAGCTGAAGCCACTGCACCCCCCGCCCTTGACGCCGACCCTGAGTTTGGTCTGATCGGCCGGTAGGCTCTGCTGGGTGATGATGGTCTTGATCTCGCGCGCGGCGGTTTCTGACAACGTGATGGGCATAAAGTTCCTTTCGGTTTCGAATTATCCATCCTAACCACAGGTGGTGCGGGTGGATACTTCCTTTGTAAGGATAGCACAGTTGATACTGGGTCTCAACTTGAAGTTACGCTCCGCAAGCGGGGCGGCTAAAGGGGGCGGTTTGGGGCACGTTTTTGTTGACTAATTGTGGATATCGACTTAATGTCTGGGCAACCAACTGCCTGCGATAATATAAATTTGTGAAGATCGCTCCAAATCGCTATAACCCCTGATCCAGTCGTTCTGCACTGGTTTTGATTACCCAGAAGCTGAAATATGAGAGGCTATCCGCCCGCTCAGGGCTTATATTCCCCCCACCACGAGCATGATGCCTGCGGCGTCGGCTTCCTTTGCCATATCAAAGGCAAGGCGAGCAATCGTATCGTCTTGCAGGCACTGGAGATGCTGGAAAATATGAACCATCGCGGCGCGTGCGGCTGCGAGGTGAATAGTGGGGACGGCGCGGGTATTTTGGTTCGCCTGCCCGATGCCTTTTTACGCCGAAAATGTGCCGAACAGGGAATCCTTCTTCCGCCGCTGAATCAGTATGGCGTTGGCAACATTTTTCTGCCCCAGGATGCCCGGGATCGCGTGGCCTGCGAGCAGATCCTCGAAAAGGTGGTTGCCGATTACGGAATGGTGACGCTCGGCTGGCGCGATGTGCCGACGGATAACCGCGATATTGGTCCGACGCCAAAGCGCTGCGAGCCGAGGGTCCGGCAGATTTTCGTAGGCATGGGGCGAACGTTTTTCAACCGTCAGGATTTCGACCGCCGGCTTTATCTTGTTCGCCAGCGCACCGAAAACACCATCGAATTCGGCGATCTTCCCGAAAGCGCCCGCAGCACGTTTTACATCTGCGCGCTGAGCGCCTCGCGCATCATCTACAAAGGGATGCTGACTGCGCACCAGGTGCGGCTGTATTACCCCGACCTTGCCGAGCCGG
>Ga0302326_10025794_pt1 | contig 11904 bp, 9 predicted proteins | sample Palsa_T0_3_FD_202264 | JGI IMG/M metagenome (GOLD analysis project Ga0302326, IMG submission 202264) | Peat permafrost microbial communities from Stordalen Mire near Abisko, Sweden - Palsa_T0_3 | ecosystem: Environmental > Terrestrial > Soil > Palsa > Peat permafrost | place: Sweden: Abisko... | reverse complement strand
GAGCGGATCGTGGTGGACCTGCTGGCCGCCGCTCAGCGCGAAGTCGGCCAGCGCTGGTACCGCAACGAGCTCACGCCGGCCGACGAGCACGTCGTCTCCGGGGTAACCGCGGCCGCGCTGGACATGCTCATGGGCGAGACGAGCCCGCTGGCGGATGGCAGCGTGACCGTGGTCACCTGCGCGGAGGGTGACTTCCATGCGCTGCCCGCGCAGATGTTCGGCGAGTTGCTGCGCGAGCACGGCCTGGCCGTCACGGTGCTCGGTGCCTCGGCGCCCGCCGACGTGGTGGCGGAGTATCTCGTCCGTTCCGGTGCCGACTCGCTGGCGGTCTCATGCAGCATTCCGATCTTCTTCCCCGGCGCGCTGCACCTGATCGACGCCGCGCACCACGAGGGGATCCCCGTTATCGCGGGGGGCCTGGCGTTCGGCACCGGCCCGCGCCGCGCCGAGCGTCTCGGCGCCGACGCGTGGGCGTCCACGGCGGCCGACGCCGCGGCGATCCTGCTGGCCTGGAAGTCCAAGCCACCTTCGGTCCGCCGTGACCCGGTGCTGGTCGATCCGGCCGCGCTTTGTCTCTCGGCACAGGCCGACGCGCTGGCCGGCGCCGCGTTCGACGGCCTCACCGCCCGTTTCCCGCGGATGGCCGATTACGACGAGCGCCAGATCGCCCGCACCGGGGAAGATCTCGTGTTCATCGTCCGGTTCCTGGCCGCGGCGCTGCTTACCGCCGACCACACCATCTTCGGCGACTTCCTCGACTGGCTGCAGAACCTGCTCGTTCAACGCGGTGTGCCGCCGCAAGCCCTCGTCGCCGGGCTCGAGGCCCTCCGGCCGGTGATCGAGGCCGTCGATACCGGAGCGGCGCTGCTGCTTGACCTGGGACGCCAGGGACTTCTTGATGGGATGCGCTGACCGGACCGCCCGGCTGTATCGTGGGCCCGTGCAGCTCACCAAGCTCGGCCACTCGTGCGTCAGGCTGGAGAAAGACGGCGCCGCCCTGGTTATCGACCCCGGCACCTTCACCGACGCGCCCGCCGCCCTCAACTTCGCGACCGCCGTCCTGGTCACCCACGAGCACCCGGATCACCTCGACGCCGAGGCGGTAGGGGAGGCCCTGTTCAGCGACCCAGACCTGACGCTCTGGGCCACCCCAGCGGTCGCCGGCCAGTTCAACGACTTCGGCGACCGGGTGCATCAGGTCCGTCACGGCGACGCCCTGGCCATCGCAGGTTTCGATGTCCACGTCTACGGCGAGAAGCACGCGCTGATCCACCGGGAGATCCCGCTGGTGGAGAACACCGGCTTCATGGTCGACGGCAGCCTGTTCCACCCGGGTGACTCGTTCACCGTCCCGGAAGACCCTGTCGAGACCCTCCTGCTCCCGATCAGCGCCCCCTGGCTCAAAGCCGGCGAGATGATCGACTACTTCCGCGCCGTCGCGCCCGCCCGCGGCTACGCCATCCACGACGCCATCCTGAACGATACCGGGCTGGCCCTGATGACCAGGATGATGTCGGTGGCCGCCGCCCCCAGCGGCGCGCCCGTCACCCGGCTTGAACCCGGCACCACCCTGGAGCTGTGACGGCCCTCAAAGACGTTCTTCTCGGGAAGAGGTTTTCAGCCGCGCTCCGGAATCCACTTCGTCCTTGATACGCCGGAGTTCCCGCGTTACACCGGCGCCGGCCACCCCGAATTCGGTGACCGAGCTGGAGGCAGCAGCCACTGCGCAGGTCAGGGCTCGTTCCTCCGGCAGTCCCCGGGCGCGCAGGGCGAGAAATGCTCCGGCGAGTATCTCCCCGGCGCCGATCGGGTCGACTTCGGTGGCGGGACGCGCCGGGATATGGTGCCGCTGGCCGGCCCCGAGGAATTCCGCGCCGCCCGGTCCGTGCTTCAGGATGGTCGGCGCTCGTGGATGCGACTCCCCGTCGTACAGGGCCCGGTATTCCACGTCGTTCAGGAAGATGAGGTCCGCTCGGTCACAGACCCTGCGGCAGGCGTTCCGCTCGGTGGCGGCAAAGGGCTCAAACATGTCTACCGAGACCTGGGCACGGCATCCCTTGTCGCGGAGAAAGTCCAGCCAGGCCAATTGCTGCCGTGGCGGGGCGGTCCCGAGGTGCACGTATCTCGCCTGGAAAAAGGACGGCGGGAACTCCTCGAAACTTGGCTCGGCCGCGACTCCCAGGTCGGATCTGAAGGACCGGCTGCCATCCGGAAACTGATCGATGACGAACGTGGCCGAGACACCCGGCAGGACGGTGACCCCCTCCGTATCGAGACCGAGGCGGCGAAGACTGCCCATGTCGAAGTCGTCGCCCACCTGCGTCACCAGGGCGAGGCCCTCATCAAGCAGGGCGGAAGCGGCAAATGCCACCGCATAGCCAGACCCGCCGGTGTAAGAGAACGTGCCGTTCACCGTCCGGTCGGTGGCGAAACCGACGTGGCCGATGAGAACCAGATCTGACCCTTTCTCCCGGCTTGCGGAACGCACGAGGACGGCCTTCCTGCGGCTAGGCGAGGACAGAAAGCCATCGCTTGTTGCTGATAACCGTTGACCGGGCCGGGATTCCCGCCCAGATGTCGTCCAGCGGTTCCTCCAGGCAGTTCCCGCGCCGGACATACTCGGCGCCGGCCGGGGAGAGAACGTTCCCGTCCGGGTCGACGATGAGACAGCCTTCCGTTTCGGCTTCGCTAGACGGCGCCGTCGGCACGGGTGCGGCCAGTTCCGTAGCCGTCTGGACCAGGCGCTGGAACTCCTCGGCCGGCAGCCAGTGGCGCTGCTGGCCGAAGTTGACCTCGCCCCGGCTGCTGTACTGGTAAAGCCGCCAGATATCCGGGGCCAGATCGCGAACGGTCCTGGCCAGTGCGGGCAGGTTGTCCCGGTTCACGCTGCTCACTACGGTGGCGAGCTTCAGTGCGACGCCGGGTTCTTTGCTTACCAGCCGGGCCGCCTCGATCACCTCATCGAGGTCGGCCTTCTTCCCGCGCATCGCGCGGTGAATCCCGGGCGTCGAGCCTTCGATGGAGATTCCGGCCATGGCGAAGCTGGCCAGCCTGAACCCCTGGTCGAGGCGCGTGCGCAGGAGCTGACCGTTCGTATTGAGCACGGCGGACTTGCCGCGGTGCGCCAGGGTAGCCGCGTACTGATCGATCTTGCGGATCAGCAGTGGCTCCCCGCCGCAGAACGTGACCACGCGTGCGGAGGAGGCGGCGAGCGCCTCCAGGATGCCGGCCCGGCGCTCGATCGGGTCCTTGCCCGGCACCGGCCCGTAGCAAAAGTCGCACGCGAGGTTGCAGCGGCTTGTGATCCACCAGTCGACCGACGGGATCGCAACCTTCGACCGGGCGGACCGCGATGGGTCCGCCGTTTCTGCCGAGGTTCCGGCAGCGTCCAACGAGTGTCCTTCCTCAACCAGAAAGGCCCATCGACCGCCCCGGCCTCCGCGCAGGTTCGGTAGACGAGCACAGTTTTATAGAAATTAGGGTAGAATAGGGCAGGGCTGACTTGATGCGCCTTTTCTGGGTGCTTTGTCCGTATCGTTGAGCTAGTCCGCCCTTTCGGCTTGGTCCAGCGGGCCTGTGATGGCCCCCACCGAAAGGTAACTGACAGCTGCCGCTGCCAATATAGCGCCTGGTCAGGCCGATAAACGCGGTTCCGCGATTACATAATGGTCACACCGGCCCGGACACGGCGCCAGACGAGCTCTTTACGGACGGCGATTCCGGCATTGCGGGCGCCAGGCGGGCCGCTTTCCGTCCCGTCTGGCCGGTATCACCCGACGCGGATCAGCCGGGCCGGGCCGGGACGGCTAGGTTGGCGAGCCGCAGGGCCTCGACCGCGTCCAGCGTCATCCAGATCGGCAGGTCGCCGTTGTCCCACGCCCAGAGGGCTGCGGTGTCGCTGTAGCTCTTCCAGATCTGGGCGACCGCATTACTCACCGAAGGGTGCGCTGCGGGTACCCCCGCCGATACCAGGGCCTTCACCACCAAGGCGGCCGTGAAGTGCCGGATGTGGACCGGCTCGAGGCCGTCGTCGACCGGCCGCTCGATGACTTCGTACGCGTTGTGCAGATCATGCTGATCGATCAGCCAGGCCACCGCCTGCTCTAGGGCCTCCTGCACCTGGCTAGCGGGGCGTATCGCCTGCACGTTGGCCAGCACCCGGATGGCCCGCGCGGTGTGGGCCACCGACGGAGCAGGCTCGATGAGCAAGGGCGCGGCCTTTTCCTGCCATAGCAGCTGATCTCCGTGCGGCCGGCGTGCGGCCAGCAGGCTGTCGATCAATATCTCCATGAGCTTGGTCCCGGGCTCGAGCAGAAGGCTGGCTTCCAGCATCGTGGTCAGGATAAAGGGCCGGTATTTCTCGAAATCGCCCAGACCGCTTTCCATCAGCGCAATGTGAGTGCCGAAGTCTTCGGTCACGGCGATCCGGCGCAGTGCGTTCAGCACGGCCGCGGTTACTTCCGGGCGCGGGCCTGCTTGCTCCAGGTTCTTGAATCCGCCCTCGGGAAGAGCCATCTTCCTGAGGCTTTCTGCGAGCTGAATCACGTCAGTCGCGAGGCCGTCCTCCAGCAGCAGCAGCGTCTTGATGCCGTAGGCGGTGGACGCCGGGGTGGCCTTACCCGACAATTCGCGCAGATCGCGCGGCCATCCCATGGGCTTGCCGTCGGCGTCCCTGATGAGGCAGGCCCGGAGGGCTTGAGCGACATTCCGGAACGTATGCAGCAGAGTCGGCGCCGACGAGCCGGGCAGCGGCACCGGGACGAGCCGGGGTCCGACCCGGTCCGGCTTGGACCGTAGTTCGATGACGAAGTTCTGGATCGCGCCCCGCGCGGTGAGGTACTCATCCAGTGCGCGGGCGGCCGCCTCCGACGGCAGGTCCTGGCCCGTTGCCCACCGGGCGACCTCGGCCGGGGGAACGGCGAGTGCGGTAGCGGCCTGCTCGATGGTCTTACCGCGCGTGCGGAGCGTATTGGTGAGCTCCGAACCGAAGGCCCGCAGTTCCGCGGGGCTAACCGCGGAGGCTCCTGACGGGGCTTCGCGAGTCTGCGCCGGGCCCGGCAGCACCGGAGCCCCCGGAAGCTGATTACCGCCGGTGACCTCGGTCAGCGCCATCGCGAGCGCCGCGAGCGCTTCGGATTCCACCTCCAGCCGGAGGGCCCGGGGTGACGGCTTCTTACCGGGCAGAACGGACCTTAGTTCGTGCAGCCGTTTCCAGTTCCGCAGCAGGGCCTCCCGGCGCTGCCCGAGGTCCTGAGCGTACAGATCGGTATCCGGCATGAGGTCTGCGGACAGCTCAAGGCTCAGGCTCGCGTCGGCGACGATGCTCATCGTCGGCTCCAGCGCGCCCGCAGCCGCGCGGACCGCCCGCACGATCGCCCGCTCGGGGGATTCTCCCGCGTTTACCAGTGTCCTGACGCTGGCCAGGCCGGTGAGCGTGTCCAGCACAAGTTCGGTGCCGTGGAGCCGTTCTTCCCGCAGGCCAGCGCGGGTCCGAAGGCTCTTGAGAGCGGACGCGACGCCGAGAGCGGCGGGATCAATTGGCTCGGCCATCTTCCCTTCTTATCGGTAGTCGCGCCCCAGGATGATCATTCCCGACAGCTTAGCCGACAAACGTCGCGAGCGCATGCATGACAACTGTCTGAGTGGGTATGTCGCCATATACCAGTTGTCAGGCCTGCTGGAACCAAGAAGAGACAAACCTCTGACAAGGAAGTTAGACAATTGTCGACTCCCAGTAGTCCGTCGCAGGGAGAACCGATGACCACAATCAGGGACCGCAGTGCCCTCGGCGCCGAGCCTAGGGGCCTGCTGATTCACCTGTCCGGTCACGTCTATCCCCTCGGCCTCGTAGCGTTCCGCGCGATCCGCGGTCCGTTTCGTGAGGTTCCGGTGGCCGCCTATCCGAACTGCGGCGGGCGGCCTCCACCAGTAACTCCCCACCGGGAGGCAAAAGGATGTCTCGCTACTCTCAGCCAGGTCCGTTCAGAGGTCTTCTGCTCCTGACAGTTGTCGCCACACTGTCCCTGCTTCTCGCCGCCTGCGGGAAGACCCCGGCGACTACTCCGGACGTTATCGTCATCATTCCGAGCGCCACCGCCAACGAACCCGCTCCCGAACTCTCAGCCGAGAACCGCAGCATGCTGCTGAGCGCGGGAGCCGCCAGCACCCAGGCCGACGCCTATATCGTGGACCCCGCCACCGGCCAGCCGACCGAAGTCCCGCTGACGCCGCGGCGCGCCGACGGGCAGGTGGAGTACGGACCCCGCCGCGGCTTGCTGCTTGATCAGAATGTGAGCCGAGTCGGCGCGCTGCTGCGGTCCGAGGCCGCCAGCGGGCCGTTCGACCTGCTGGGAATGATCGCCGCGGCGGTCCGGGTCACCTCGCCGCCGGGCACCCTGCTCATCCTTTCCTCCGGCCTGTCCACTGCGGGCGGCTTCGATCTGCGGCTGGTGGGCTGGGGTGCTGACCCCGGCTCTATCGCCGCGCAGCTGAAGCAGCGAGGCCTGCTTCCCGACCTGGCCGGCTGGCGTGTCATCTTCTCTGGCCTCGGCGATACGGCCGGCCGGCAGCCGCCACTGCCGCTGCCGCAGCGGACGACCCTCGCGTCTTACTGGATGGCCATCTGCCGCGCCGCCGCGGCCGCCGCATGCCAGACCGACGAGATGACCCGTCCGGACTCGCCCTCCCGCAGCACGACTTCTGTGCCGGTCGTCCCGATCCCGGCGGTGGCATCCGTCCGCGGCCCGGACGGAGCCATCGGGTTGAGCGTCCCCAGCGACGAACTGTTCGCCTTCGACAGCGCCACCCTGCTCCCGGGCGCGGATGGCATTCTCGGACCGCTGGCCGCGAAGGCTGGTGCCGGGCACCTGCTCGTCACCATCACCGGATACGCGTCGCCCGACGGCGGGTCGGCCGCGTACAACCTCACGCTGTCCCGGGCTCGCGCGCTAGCCGTGCGCGCCCGCCTGGTTGCCCTCGGCCTGCCGCCCGGGCAGATCACCCGGGTCACGGGCCTCGGCACTGACGGCAAGACGGCCCAGGCCTGCGACGTCGCCGGGCAGTTCGATGAGGCCATCTGCGCGCAACTGCGCCGCGTCGTCGTCTTTCTCGTCCACCCGCCCGCGGCCCGGTCCTGACCGCCTGACCCCCTGGAGACCCGCATGAACATCTTCCAGCACACTAGCCAGTCACCCGTCGATCCGGGTCAGGATATCGTCATGCCGACGCCGACCGTACCCGAGACCGTGCCACCGACTGAGATGGGGGCGCCCGAGATGGGGGCGCCCGCTGCCGCGGCGGACGGCTCGCTCCCCGGCGGGCAGACCGACCTGGCCGCCGCCGTGTTCCTGCAGCGCGCGCGGCGGCGCTCTCGGACCCGCCTGCAGCGTGGCCTGCCCAAGGTGCTCCGGCACCGGCGGGTCACCCGGCGCGGCGCGCTCGCCGTCTTGCTGGCCGAGGACCACCACGTCGGGGCCAGCCGGGACCCGGCGCGGGCGACTCACGGGGAAACTGTGGTGCGGGCGGCGGGCAAGGCCGGCGCGGACGGCCACCTGGTCCGGTCGCAGCGTCGCCTGGACCGGGCGGCCCGCCGGATCGACCGGCAGCGGGCCCGGCAGGCCCGGCTCCTCGTCCGGGCCGGGCACCGCCAGCACGACCTGGCCCGTCACCCGGACGGCGGCCAGGAGACGGTGGCGGACCTGCGGCGGTACCAGGCCGCCCAGCGAGCCCAGATCGAGGACGAGAAGGCGCGGGGCTCACGCAAGCACCAGCGCCTGCCGCGGTGGATCGGTCACGTCCCCAAGCTCGTCCTGCTGGTCGATTTCTGTTTGCTGCTTTACTTCTTCGCCGGGATCACCGATGTCGACTGGAGCAGCCCGCTGTCGGCGCCGCTGGCCTTCGCCGTGCTGCTCGCCGCCATGGTGACCCTGCTGTCCTACGGGTTCCTCGCTTTCGCCGGCTACCGGCTGCGCGGCTACAAGGACCACTCCGGCGCGATCGCGTCGGGTGATCTCGACGGACTGACCCGGGTCGCGTGCGTGGCGGCGGGCGCGGGCATGGCGGTCATCGCCGCGCTAATGTTCATCCGGATGCGGACCGAGGTGCTCTACGCCCTCGGCCCGCAGGGCTGGGTCACCGCTCTGGTGATCGCCCTGGTCCTGGCGGTGGTGAGCCTGCTCGCCAACTTCCTCGTGGTGGCCATTCACGCCCTGGACGGCTCGGACGAGGTGGCCCGCCTAGAGGTTCTGTCCGCGGCTACAAGCGGTCCGCTGTCCAAGGCGCACCGGATGCAGGAAAAGGCGGCCCTCATCCCGCATCGCATCGCCGTCCGCCAGCGCCGGGCGGCCCGCGCGGCGGTGCGGGCGATCACCGAGGCCGGACGTCACCTGGCCGCGGCCGACCAGGCCATCGAGGCCGCGCAGGCGATCCACCAGGGCGCCGGCCCGCACAGCAGCCCGGCCTCCGACCCCAACGGCCACGACCGGGTGGCCGGTTACCGCGACTACGAAACCGCTCCCGAGGTCGATTTCCGGCCGCTTCGCGTAACGCTCGAGCACATCGACACGGCGCTGCCGGAGGTCACCCCCGGCCAGCCCGGGTAACCACCTGCCAGGACCGTGATGGCGATGCAGCGTCCGGGCCGTAACCGTCTCGGGCATCACGGTGCCGGGCTCAGGCCGGCCGCGGTAAGCAGGTATGCGTCCTGGCCTTCGCCAGAGCCAGTGACGATGTCGAGGATCGCGGTGCCCACTTGCTCCGGGGTGAGGGCCGGGCCCAGGCCGTCAAGGAAGGCGGGGACATCGACACCCCGCCTGGCGGCGTAGGCGGCGACCGCGGTCGCGCCCAGGTCGGTCTCGCCCGTGAGCGCCGGCAGGACCGAGGTAAACGTGATGCCGAGCGCGTTCCGGCGTGACTCCGCGGCAGCGTAGGAGGCGATGAACCGGATGGTGGCCTTGGCTCCGGCGTAGCCGCCGCTGACGGGCGAGCCCTTGACGGCGGCTCCGCTGGAGATGGCGATGACCACGCTGCCTGGCTCCAGTGGAAGCAACAGCGCCTCGCGGGTCCAGTTGAACACGTGCTGCACGTCTACTTCCCAGTTGCGGCTGAAGGTCGCCCAGGTTTGCCGGTGGATCGGCCGCGTCAAGGGGGCCGCTCCGGCGTTGAGGATAAGCGTGCGGGGCCGGTACTTGTCCAGGAGCAGGCCCGCGACCACCGGGTCGGCGGCGTCCGCGGCGACGGGGGTGAAGGCGCCGCCGAGTTGCGCGCGTAGTTCCTCGAGCCGGGCGCCGCCGCGGGCGATCCCGACGACGTGCGCGCCGTGCGTGGCTAGGGCGATGGCGATGGCGCGCCCGAAACCTCGGCTGGCGCCGGTGACCAGTGCCGTTCCGGAAAGTTCTTGCGTTGGCATACGGGACTCCTATGAGGTTCAGACCTTGACCGGTGCGGGCTGGGGTTTGGCGGATGTGCTGGCCACCGCGGTGGCAAGTTCGTCGCGGCGGACCAGGAGGTAGGTCACCGGGACCGCGGCCAGGCCGATCGCGCCGCAGGCCCAGAACGCCCAGCTGAAGCCGCTGGTGAGGGCCGCGGTCGGTGCGGCGCCCTGGTGGAGCAGGGTGCTGGCGTGGCTGGCGGCTATCGTGGATGCTATGGCGACGCCGATCGCCCCGCCGAGCTGCTGGGAGGTGTTGAGCAGCCCGGAGGCCAGGCCGGCCTGATGCTCGGCGACCCCGGCCAGGGCGGCGATCGAGACCGGGATGAAGGCGAACGCGGTACCGACTCCGACGATGAGGAACGGGCCGGCCAGGTGAGCCCAGTAGTGCCCGTGCACCGGCACCTGGGTGGCCCAGCCGATGCCGCCGCCGATCATGGCCATGCCGGCCGCCATCACGAGCCTGGCCAGGCCGCGGGTGACCAGCGCCTGCGACAGGCCCGCGAAGGCGACCGAGGCGAGCGAGGCCGCCAGCCAGGCCAGGCCGGCCTTCAGCGCGGAGTAACCGAGCACCTGCTGCATGTAGAGGGTGCCGATGAAGATGAACGCGAAGAAGCTGCCGCCGAGCAGCACGCTGACCGCGTTCGCGCCCGCCAGCGTCTTGGTGCGGAAGATCCGCAGCGGCATCAGCGGTGCCTCCACCCTCGTCTCGATGACCACGAAGGCGGCGAGCAAGGCGACAGAAACCGCGAGCAGCGCCGCCGTCCTGGCGGTGGCCCACCCGACCTGCGGGGCGGTCGAGATCGCGTAGACGAGCAGCGACAGGCCGCCGGTCACGGCGACCGCGCCGAACGGGTCGTAGCGGCGGCGGGCCGTGTCGAGCCGGCTCTCCGGCACGACGCGCGGGGCGAGCAGCAGCGCCGTGGCTCCGATCGGGACGTTGAGGAAGAAGATGTACTGCCAGCCGGCGTAGCGGGTGAGCAGGCCGCCGGCGATCAATCCGACGGTCGCGCCGCTCGCTCCGATGGCACCCCACACGCCCAGTGCCTTGTTCCGCTCGGCGCCTTCGGGGAACATGTTCATCACGATCGACAGCGCCGCCGGGAGCACGATCGCCGCGCCGAGCCCCTGCACGCAGCGCATCGGGATCAGGAACTCCTCCGCCCTGGCCAGCCCGCAGCCCAGCGACGCCAGGGTGAACACGGCCAGGCCGGCCATCAGCAGGCGGCGGCGCCCCAGCAGATCCGCGGCCCGGCCGCCGAGTAGCAGGAAGCCGCCGAAGGTGAGCCCGTAGCCGGTGACGACCCATTGCAGGCTCGATTCCGGCATGTGCAGCTTGCGGCCGATGGTCGGCAGCGCGACGTTGACGATCGCGAGGTCCGCGACCGTCATGAAGAACGAAACCGCCAGCACCGCGAACGCGCGCCAGCGATGGACCTGATTCATACCGTGACCCCTTGGTAGTGGTAGCCGAATCCCCGTTTGCCTCTACAGATCCGGGGCGGACAGAAAACTCACCGCGGCAGAAACTGCGCCGCCGGCCGGTGATTTTCGCGCCCGGGCCGGGTCTATAGCAGTAACGAGGGAGCAGCCATGACCGCCAGCGAGGATTTCGTCCGTCTCACCGACCCGTACCGGTCTGAGCTGCTGGCGCACTGCTACCGGATGCTGGGCTCGGTCCACGACGCCGAAGACCAGGTGCAGGAGACCATGATCCGTGCCTGGCGGTCCTACGGCGAATTCGAGGGGCGGGCGTCGCTGCGGACCTGGCTGTACCGGATCGCGACCAACGCCTGCCTGCGCGCGCTGGAGAACAGCAGCCGCCGGCCGTTGCCGTCCGGCCTGGGCGGCCCGGGTGAGTACCCGGAGGCTCCGCTGGCCACGGCGCGGCCGGAGGTTCCCTGGCTGCAGCCCGTTCCCGACGCGCTGGTGAGCGCCGGGTCCGGCGATCCAGCCGAGATCGTCGCGTCGCGGCAGAACCTGCGGCTGGCCCTGATCGCCGCCCTGCAGTACCTGCCCGCCCGGCAGCGCGCCGTGCTGATCCTGCGCGACGTGCTGCGCTGGCGCGCCGCGGAGGTCGCCGAGATGCTCGGCACCACCACCACCGCGGTGAACGGCATGCTGCAGCGCGCCCGGGCCCGGCTCGAGCAGGCGGCCCCCGGCGAAGACCAGCTGCATGAGCCCGCCGACCCGCGGGACCGCGCCCTGCTCGACAGGTACGCGACCGCATTCCAGAACGCTGACATCACCACGGTCATGGAACTGCTGCGCGAGGACGTCGTGTTCGAGATGCCGCCGCTGCCGACCTGGTTCGCTGGCCGTGAGCTGATCGGGCGCTTCCTGCGGTCCCAGATCCTCACCGAACCAGGCCGCTTCCGGATGGTGCCCACGGCCGCTAACGGCCAGCCCACGCTAGCGGCCTACATGCGCGGCCCCGACGGCCCCGACGGCCCCGACGGCGCCTACCGCGCACACGC
>Ga0302326_10025792_pt1 | contig 11905 bp, 10 predicted proteins | sample Palsa_T0_3_FD_202264 | JGI IMG/M metagenome (GOLD analysis project Ga0302326, IMG submission 202264) | Peat permafrost microbial communities from Stordalen Mire near Abisko, Sweden - Palsa_T0_3 | ecosystem: Environmental > Terrestrial > Soil > Palsa > Peat permafrost | place: Sweden: Abisko... | reverse complement strand
GCGGATTCCATGGGAATCATGGCGTCGAGCTTGCCCAGCTTCTGCTCGATCCTGCGGCGTTGTCCCTACGGCACGCTTACATCCGGCAGGGGTTTGTCGAACTGGCGGAACTGATTTACCTGCAGCGCGATGTGCGGAAGGTTCCATCGACGCCGCCGCTGCCCAGATCGATGGAGATCGAAAACTATTCCGCGCGGACGCATCAATTGTTTCAGCAAACCATCGCCCGCTCGTACGAGCAAAGTCTGGATTGCCCTGGCCTGAGCGGGATGCGCAAAATGGAGGATGTGATGGCCGGGCACAAAGGCACCGGCGAATTTGATCCGTCGCTCTGGTTTTTGCTGATGGAGAATTATGAACCGCTTGGGGTTTTGCTGCTGGGCCCTGCCGTCCATGCCGATGCGCTGGAGCTGGTGTATCTCGGATTGACCCCCGCGGCGCGCGGCAGAGGCCTGGGCGATTTGCTGATGAACCTGGCCCTGCTAAGCGTTGTCCGGCAGAACCGCGCTGAGCTGACGCTGGCCGTCGACTCCCGCAATGTCCCGGCGATGAGACTTTATTTTCGGCATGGCCTGCGAAGGATCGGGAGCCGCACGGCGCTCGTCCGCCAACTCGGCGCGGATGCCCACCGACCCCTTCGGAGCGGGGGGCTAACGGAAGCGACGTAGCTTTTTTGTTTGCTCAGCCCCCTGATCCGCGGGAGTTGTCTGACGGGCGACAATAATTGCACCACATCCATCTGTAAGCGGCTTCGACTTCGCGCGCGAAACTTCCAGCATCCATCAATGGCGAGCGTCGCATCTGGTCTCGTAATGATGCGCGAATGGCGGCGAGTCGTTTCAGATCTCCGGCCAGATTCGTGACGATTTGCAGATAATCGTCGATTGTCTGGGCAACCCAATCCGCGTGGCCGATGTTTGACAGAATGCTCAGGCCTCCGCGCGAGACTGCGGTTTTGCCGGCGAGACTCACCACCGGCACGCCCATCCACAGCGCGTCGCAGGTGGTTGTGCCTCCGGTGTAGGGAAATGGATCGAGGGCTATATCGATTCGGTGATATTGCGCGAAATATTGCGGCATCGGCATGCGCCTGACAAAGCTAAGTCGGGACGGGTCAATCCCCAGCGCCGCGCGTACGCGATCGCAGTGCGTGCCCGGAGTTGTGTGCAGAATCAGGCGTGAATTGGGAATCGTGTTCAGCAGCTTGCTCCAGGTAGCCAGCGCCGGCGGCGAGATTTTGCAGAAGTTATTAAGACAGGAAAATGTGATCTCGCCGCTGGCGGTCGCCGGGAGCGCGTTGACCGCCGGGGCGGCGTCGTTTGCCTGGTAGCACCAATAGGTTTGCGGCAGCCGCAGCGAACGCTCCACATACCACTGATCGTTTCCCGGCGGATCGAGAAAAGGATCAGTCAGGCGATAATGAATCGCATCCAGCCCCGTTGTCGAGCAATATGCAAGATAACTTAGCTGCACCGGCGCAGGCTTTGCCGCAAATAGAAGCAGGCGGCTCGATCTCAGATGCATGGTCAGATCAACGAGAATATCGATGCGATCCGACTCGATCATTTGACAAGCTTGTTCGTCGGAAAGGAAAGCGATGTCGCGCCACACGTCGGCATGGGCACGAATACAGTCGGTCATCGCATCCGAAACATGCAGATTCGCGTAACAGAAAACCTCGAAGTTTTTCCGGTCATGATTCTGCAACAGCGGCAGAATAAACCGGCCCACGGGATGTTCGCGGAAATCGGGTGAGACGTAGCCGATCTTCAATCGCCGCTCCGGATCGCGATCATTTCGATGGCGGGCTTGAGAAAACTTGAGCGGTGGAACATGCCGACGGCTCCAATCGCGATGGGCGGCCAGCAGTGACGCGGGTGTTTGCTCTGACTGAAAATGGAGCGCATAGAGATAATTGCTTGCCGGTTGCGGCACGTCCGGCCCAAGCCGGGCGGCCCGGGCGTACGCATCGATCGCTTCATCGAGAAGTCCCTGGTCTTTCAAGGCATTGCCCAGCGCGTTGAGCGCCTGGGCATTACCCGGTCTAATGGCGAGCGATTGGCGACAATGCTCCACCGCGCTATCCAGTTGACCCAGGGCGACGAGCAGATTCGCGAGATTATTGTGAGCTTCGGGACTATCGGGCTTGAGACGGACGGCCATTTCCAGCGCGGCCAGGGCCTGGTCGGTCGCGCCCTGCTCGGCGAGCAGCGTTCCAAGATTGGCATGTGCCGCAAAGAGATCCGGATCGAGCAGGATCGCTCGACGGAAGCAATCGATCGCCTGGGCATTTTGTCTGGCTTTCGCAAATGCCACTCCTCGGTTAGTCTCTCGTTCGGATTGGTGGCGAGGGGTGGATAGCGGGGTGGGCATGCGAAAGGGCGATTTTAGGTCCGAATAGGATTGGCCGCGAGTTAAGGGGTGGGGCCCCGGTTACGCACCGGTGGTGCACAGCGTCCGATAATCACGTGGATGCACGGTTGATAAAAGTTTTTTGTGAGCCGTTTGTCCTATGCTGGCCGATGGTTTGGGTGTTGTTGATGGAAAATCCCATAAAGTTTGCCTTGCCAGTACAGCCGCTCGTGAATATGTTCTCGGCCAGTCTTCAGGGATGAAGAGCACTGAATGAAGGTTGTGCAAAGTAGCCTTCAGTCTTTTCGGCGCTGATTCGCATCGATCACGGACGATCTCAAGGACGAGTTTTAAAGGCACGATGCCTCAGCCTTCGCGCGGCTTGGTCGCGCTTCGGGCTGATGCCGCGCCTTTGGCGGCAGCTTGGGCTGGGTGATGGGGTAATTTGCACGGCAGTTTCCAGCGGCGCGCATCGGGCGCATCTGTGAGTGCCGGGGTCAGACGTTTTGGGCGATACGTTTGGGAAGGAGCTCGCCATTGAGTTGTATCACGGCACACGATCCGCAGCTTTCGAGGCTTGCGGATGCCATCGCGCAGAGGGTGGGTCAACAGCGGTTTCACGTTTGGTTCAATAGTTCAACGCGTCTCGATTTGAAGGGGGACGGACTTGAGATCGCCGTGCCCAACGATTTCATCAGCGAATGGATCAGCACGCACTTCACGCGCTCGATCCAGGAGGCGGCCCACGAAGTGCTCGGTTGCCCGCTCCACGTGCACTTCAACGTGGTTCCGGAATTGTTCGTTGCAAATGGTCGTTCGATTGTTCAAGCGGCAGATGGGGATTCCACATCTGCAGCCAATGGCGGCACCCGGCGGCTTGGCCGCGCGGCGGTGGGAGGGCACAACGGCAATGGCAGCGCCGTCGCCGCTTGCCGCAATGCGAAAGCTTCGCACACGCCCGTCAGGCCATCGCTTGTCACTTTGACAGCGGTGCCGCTGGAAGACAACGAGCTGTCTGTTGCTGATGTCGTCGCCGCGGGCAAGGCGGTTGCGACCGTTCATCGGCCCGCAAGCCTGCATCAGCAAATATCCGGCGAAGGCGCTCCCGTGCTCTCGCCGTTTTCAAACCGTCCCCGGCTTCGGCACGACATCGACTGTTTCATCGTTGGTCAGAGCAATCAGCTTGCGTACAACGCTGCTCTTTATGTCGCCGAATTTCCCGGCGCCCAGTACAACCCGCTCTTCATTCACGGAAATTGCGGACTGGGCAAAACGCATCTGCTGCAGGGCCTTTGCAAGCGATTCATCGAGCACCATCCAACCAAGCGTTGGATGTATCTCACGGGCGAAGATTTCACGAACGAATTTTTGTCCTGCCTTCGTGCCAATAAGCTGGACACCTTCCGCCGCAAGGTGCGCGATCTGGATTTGCTGGTGATCGATGATGTGCATTTCCTGGGGGGCAAGAAGGCGACGCAGGAAGAATTCCTGCACACGTTCAATGCCATCGAGGCCATGGGACGGCAGGTGGTAATGGCCAGCGACAATCACCCCAAGATGATCGAAGAGTTCGGCGAATCGCTGGTGAACCGCTTCGTCAGTGGGATGGTCGTCCGCATCGATCCGCCAAACTTTGCCACTCGCTGCGATATTCTTCGTGCCATGAGCTCGCGCGGCGGACTGGCGCTGTCTGATGAAGTAATCGGCTGGGTTGCCCGCAGGGTCACGCAAAACGTCCGCGAACTGGAAGGGGCGATCACACGCATCGCCGCCCATGTCCAGCTTGATGGCCGGCCTGCCGATGTCGCGGTCGCGCAGCAGGCGCTGGGCGATCTGGATCGACAATTGGTTGCACCGGTGAAGCCCGAGAACATTTTATTGAGCGTCTGCACCTATTTCGGTTTGGAGCATAAGGACCTGATGTCGGGCCGCCGCCAGCGGACGATCAGCTTGGCGCGGAGCGTCGCGATGTACCTGGTGCGAAAGACGGCCAAGCTCAGTTTCCCGGAGATCGGCTATCGCATGGGCAAGCGGAATCACAGCACGGTAATCAGTGCCTGCCGCCGCATCGAACGGGCCGTTCAGCACAACGAGAATCTGCTCTGGACCAGCGCGGTGGGTGAGCGCCAGGAAGAAGCGCCCGAATTGTTGCAACGGTTGGAAGAACACAGCCGCGCCCTGAACTAGAGCCCGCTGCGAGGTGAATGTGCTCAGCGGAGTTCGCCTGAGCCGCATGTACCTGCCCGGCATGAAGGAGCGCGGATCGGGCAGGATCGTGTTCATCAGTAGCGAGAGCGCGATCAACACCCCGGGCGGAATGATCCACTATGGCATGACCAAGACAGCGCAATTAGCCGTGTCGCGCGGGCTGGCCGAGTCGTGTGCCGGCACGGCGGTGACGGTCAACGCCGTGCTGCCGGGACCGACGCACTCGCCCGGGGGTCGATGAGTTCGTCAATCAAATCAGCGGCGGCAAACCGTTCGCGGAATTCGAGAAGGAATTTTTCAAGACCGTCCGGCCGTCGTCGCTGCTCAAACGGTTCATCACAACCGAGGAAGTCGCGAGTCTGGTAGCCTATGTGTGCAGCCCGCTTGCGTCGGCGACCAATGGGGCCGCGCTCCGAGTGGACGGCGGCGTGGTTCAGGCGTGCTTTTGACCATTTCTCGCTGCAGAATCAGATGCCGCGCATGACCGCAAATGCAAAAGGAACATCATGAATCTAACCAGTGAAAGCTTTTCTGACGGGAGTTCCATACCGCCCGAGTTCGCATTCGCCGACGTAGACCTTAAGAACCATTTCGTCCTCAGCCGAAATCGAAATCCCCATCTCAAATGGAGCGATGCTCCGCCCAAGACGAAATCGTTTATGCTGATTTGTTCCGACTCCGATGTCCCGAGCAAAGGAGACGATGTCAACAAACCCGACCGCGAGATCCCCGCATCATTGATGCGAGTCAGCTTCTTCCACTGGATTCTGCTGGACATCCCCGCCGAAGCTCGAGAGATTCAGGCGGGAAGCCACAGCGATGGTATCACACCCCGCGGAAAGCCTGGGCCACGCACATCCGCTGGTCTTCGTCATGGATTGAACGACTCTGTGTCGACGAATAGATCATCGATTCGGTGGGACCAATGGTGCCGCAGTCGATTGACTGCCCGGAGAGAAGGAGCGTGACCGGTCTTTTCGCGGTGTTGTCTCGCAGAATCTCGATGATCGCCTGACAGAATTGCTCGCTGGAGACCACATAGCCGCTGCACTGACATTCCGCATCGCCTGAGCCAATAATTGCCAGCGAAACATGCCTGGGCACTTCGAGTTGCAGTTCTTCCAGCGACTTTCGAACGCGATCGGCGGCGTCGGAACTGTCGCAGATCACCGCGGTCGTTTCCTGCCGGATCGCCGCGGGCACTTCGCCGTCAAAGATTGCTTCGATCGCGGCATCGGGCGCGTAACGGCGGGCGGTCTGCCTGATGGCGGAGGTCAATTCCGTGCTGCCATGCGCCTCCATCACGGCGATTCGGCGATGGCCGGCGAGCATCAGGTCGCGCGCGACGATCGCCGCGCCATGCGATCGATCAATGAGGACGGCGTGAGTGGAATAGGTGCTGGGCTCACGGCCGGCCACGACAACCGCCACATTCCTGACAACCAAATCACGAATGAACGCTTCGGTGGCATCCCCGCTGAAGATCACCGCCGCCTTGAAAGAGTTCAAAAAGCTTGGCCTCTGCGGCGGCATGCCGGTCACGCATTGCGCTTCGGGATTCGCCGATAGGAGACGTTGGACTACGGCGGAGTTCGCTTGTTGGGGTTCACAGATAATCAGCCACTTTTCCGCTGTGGGAGACATCGAAGGCGCGTCGGTTCCCTTAACGAACGTGCCCCGGCCGATGCTGCGGTCCAATAAGCCCTCCGCCGCCAGATCGGTCAGTGCCTTGGAGAGCGTCTTGGCGTTCACGCGGAACTTGCGTGCCAGTTTTCGTTCGCCGGGAAGGCGTCCGCTTAATTCCCCCGAGGCGATCGCGGCGCGCAGCTTTTCGCGCAGGCGCTGAAACTTATAGCTGAGTCTTTCGCGCGACTCAGCGTGGAGCGCAAGCGAACCATCAGGGAACGCGGAAGATCCCGCTAACTGTTCTTCGCCCGTTCCGGAAGCATCCATGGTCAGTCCGGAAGCGGGAATCTGGTTGTTACTCATTAGTACCCCAAAGCGCAACTGCCCAAACGAGCGGCTGTCGTATCTGTTAATTGCTGGCGATTGGCACAAACATCATAGGTTATCTATCACAGCATTTGAGTTTTCGGCCCTTCCCGACGTCTTTCTATAGCAAAAGTTCGAAATGATCTTCCGGCGGTCAATATGACATATCTGGATGTCATTAAACATTTTAAGATGGAAAACTCAACAATAGAATCAATGTATTCTTCCTAGATTTGCTCTATTCTGGTACCAAGCTGCTGCTAATTGTACGTCGCCGACGGCGCTACAATTGTCCATTTTAACGTACCCCGAATTTAGCCAGAGAACCATGGAGATTGTTCAAACGGGTCTGGGATCCGCGTTTAGATAGCTCCGCACGTAATCGCCCACCGCGCCTTCCAAGTCGGTGAATGGCCGGCTATAGCCTGCTCGCCGTAACTTTGAAACGTCTGCTTGAGTGTAGTACTGGTATTTGCTCCGAAGCGTCTGGGGCATTTCAATGAACTTTATTTTGGGGGGTAGTTCCAGTGCCGCGAAGACCGCCGTGGCCAGATCTTTCCACGTCCTGGCGTGGCCTGTGCCGCAGTTGAACAAGCCTCCGCCTTGGCGAGCACTCAGAAAATGCAGCGTGACTTCAACAGCATCCTTCACGTAAATAAAATCTCGCATTTGCTCGCCGTCACCGAAATCGGGTTTATATGATTTGAATAACGAGACCTCGCCGGTTTCCCTGATCTGATGAAAAGACTTCTGGACAACCGAGCGCATCTCTGCTTTGTGGTCTTCGAAAGGACCAAACACGTTGAAATACTTGAGGCCAACGATCCGATCGAAAAGGCGATGCTTCAGCGCCCAGAGATCGAAAAGGTGCTTGGAGTATCCATACATATTGAGCGGGCGGAGGGTCGGCGTAATGGCGTCGTCATCACTGTAGCCTCGCGTACCGTCACCGTAGGTGGCGGCACTGGATGCATAGACGAATCGAATGCCCAGCGCGAGCGACCATTCGCACAGCTTCCGCGTGTAGTGGTAATTGTTTCGCAGCAGGAAATCGGCATTGCGCTCGGTGGTTGCGCTGCAGGCGCCCAGATGGATGATCGCGTCGATTTCAGGGAGGTCGGCTTCGCCACTCATGCGGGAGAGAAACTCGTCTGGGGAAATGAGGTCTTCAAATCGCAGGCCCAGCAGATTGCGCCATTTTTCGTCTGTTCCGAGATTGTCCACCAGCAGCAGGTTGTCTTCGCCGAGCACGTTAAGTGCGGCGACGGTGTTTCGTCCGATAAACCCCGCCGCGCCGGTCACCACGATCGTCTTGGCCATTGCCGACATGTTACCGTTATCGACGTTCTGAGGCACCTTTGGGGCTGGCGGAGGAATTGAATCGCAGGGGAATTCTTATTGAACAGGTTTCACCAGTCGAATCATGGGCAGACAGCACAGCAAAAGGGTTCCGAAGACGAAAGCGCCGCCCACTCGATCCCAACGGATTTCAGTACCAATGGCATACCCTTGAAATGTAGCCCCTCCATCGGTGGTCCAGTAGAGAAATCGAAGCGTGTACAAGGCCTTCGGCTGCCTGACTATCCTGCATTGGCCGTCCTCCGGACCGGCGGGGGTTGAATGTCTGAAGGGACCCAACTGGCCGAGGCTAAAGATTTGCGGGTAATCCTGTGGCCGAGGAATCGGCACGGTGCTGTCGTTAGCAGTTAGCGCATAACACAGATAAAGCACGCAAAGCGCAGCGAAGAATAAAAACACCGCCTTGGGAGGAAAGGCGAACCGGGCGTTTTTCATGCTGAGTTACCCCCCTTCTGGAAACTGGAATCTAAGATTTCGCCGCCACCAGCGGGGGTGTCGGTGAACTGTTCGCCCACGCGACGGCGGCGAATTTGCAGAGATCTTCGACCGCGCGAATCTGAATTTGGGTCGAATCAGCCGCAAGCGTGATGCACAAGGCCCTTCGATTCCAGCCCGTCATGTCTTTGTAAAAAATCTGCGGATCGACGGTGGTTCCACTGACGATATCCACCGTCAATGTCTGATCGGTCTTTCCGATTCGATAGAGATTGGAGTCATCTCCCTTTTCCTTGCAAGCCAGCAGGCCGAGCTTGGTCGCATCCTCAAGTATGTCAGGAATGCAAACAGCGATCGCGCTCTCAGGCAGCGCGTGCAGAGCGAAGACCTGCTTTCGATATTTTCCGTCGGCGATGTAAAACTGCATCGTATGCAGTCCGCTCAGCTTGACCATCCCAGGGGCCAGGTTGAGCAACGTGCCAGCGATTCGACGCCAGCGATCCGCCAAACCAAAGACAGGCGAGCTTTCCCGGGCACCAATCTGGCGATCGACGCAGTGCCGGTCTTTGGCGCTGAGTTTGGAGATCAGGGTCTTAAAATCCATCTCCTGCGATGAACCGCCGCCCCCTTTGGCGAGTGAGATCTGGCCTCGTTCGATCATGATGTGCTCGGTGAATTTGGTGGCAATAGTCGAACGAGCTGCTCCATGCAGAAAGAAAGGGAGCCGCATTTCTGCGGCTCCCGCTTCCATTGTAATGGATCAATAACGACCGCGGCCACCGCCGCCGCCGCTCCCGCCGCGGCCACCGCCGCCGCCGCCGCCATATCCGCCACGGCCGCCGCCACCACCGCCACCGCCGTAGCCACCGCCGCCACCGCCACCGCCACGGCTTTCCTTGGGCTTGGCTTCATTGACGGTAAGCGCCCGGCCATCGTGTTCCTGGCCGTTAACAGCCGCGATGGCTGCCTGCGCTTCGGCATCGCTGCTCATTTCGACAAATCCGAAGCCCTTGCTTCGGCCGGTGTCACGGTCAGTGATGACCTGAGCGCTTTGCACGGTTCCGTGCGCAGCAAAGAGTTGTTCCAGTGCAGAGCTATCGACGTCGTAGCTCATATTTCCAACATACAGTTTCTTGCCCATTGCAGTTCCTTTATTGAACGATCCCTTAAAAAGGGGGGCATGAGACCCGCGTTTTACTTTCCAGGTCGGAAGAAAAGAGGCCAGCGTTCTGGCCCAGAAGGTGGAAAGCGAGTGAGAAAAAAGACTGCGGGCAGAAAGAAACTGTCGCGTAATCTCTCAATCAGCGTACCAACCGCCAGAGAGTCTATCATATGTGCAAATGAGTGTCCACGGACCTCCAGAATCTGGAGAAATTTGCCCAGAACCGCGTTTGCGTTTCGGGGAGGCAAGGGATCTCGTCGGAAAGCGCTCCGGGCCGCTTAGCGGACGGCTATGCCGGCAGCCTTGGCGAGAGCGGCGGCTTTGTCGATTTTCTCCCAGGTGAATCCGCCATCATCGGTGTGAACGCGGCCGAAGTGGCCGTGGCGGGCGGTTCGCTTGTAGATCGGACGCAAGAGGTCCAGGTGCTTGATGATCCCGCGCGGGGTGAGGGGGAAATGTTCCTTCACCAGCTCGGCGATCTGATCCTCGGGAAGCACCGCGGTGTTTTCCGTGCTGACCGTGACCGAAACGGGATTGGCCACGCCGATCGCATAGGCGAGTTGCACTTCGGCGCTGTGGGCCAGACCAGCGGCGACGATGTTCTTGGCGATGTACCGGCCCATGTAGCAGGCGCTGCGGTCCACCTTGCTGGGGTCCTTGCCGCTAAACGCCCCACCGCCGTGGGCGCCGCGGCCGCCGTAACTATCGACGATGATCTTGCGGCCGGTCAGACCGGTGTCGCCGTGCGGTCCGCCGACCACGAATTTACCCGTGGGGTTGATGTGGAAGATAATGTCATCATTCCACAGCTTCTTGGGAATGGTTGGACGAATCACATTCTCGATGATGTCGCGCTTGGCTTTGTCGGTGATCACATCGCGCTTCTTGTCGAGCACCGATTCATCGTGCTGTGTTGAGACGACGACGGTATGGACGCGGGTGGGCCGCTCGTTCACATATTCGATCGTGACCTGGCTCTTTCCATCCGGTCGCAACCAGGGCATTTTGCCCTTCTGCCGCATCTCGGCGAGGCGCTCGACAATGCGATGCGCCAGGTGAATGGGCAGGGGCATTAGTGTCTCGGTTTCGTTGGTTGCATAGCCGAACATGAGGCCTTGGTCGCCTGCACCCTGCTCTTTCTCGTTGTCTTCAGCGTGGTCGACGCCGCGGGCGATGTCGGGGCTTTGACTGTGGATGGCGGAAAGGACGCCGCAGGAGTTGAAATCGAAGCCGATGTCGGGATGGACGTAGCCGATTTCCTTAATGGTATCGCGGGCGATCTGCGCAGCATCGACATAAGCGGTGGTGGTGATTTCGCCGGCAAGAACCACCTGCCCGGTGGTCACCAGCGTTTCACACGCAACCCGGGCCTTGGGATCCTGGGTGAGAATCGCATCGAGAATCGCATCGCTGATTTGATCGGCCACCTTATCCGGATGGCCCATCGTGACAGATTCGCTGGTGAAAAGGTGACTGCTGCGGCTGAAATCAGATACCACGGATTCTCCTTGGGGCGGTTGAGATATTGAGCGAGACGTTTGCGACTCTTATCGGCCCATTCGCCTCTCTGGGTTATTTCGAGACAAGCAAAGGAAGCGGGGGAATGTACAAAGGCCCAAGGATGTGGGCAAGGGACCGATAAAATCCCCAATCACGGGTGAGCGTTGGATGGACGGATTCGGCGTTGGGGGTTGGGCGTTGGGCGTTTGCGTTCGAATTTGAGCGTCGAACGATGAATGAAGCGGAGGAAACGGGAATCAAATCCTGAAGATCGTCCCCATCCGCTTGCCGAGCATTGCGTTCACCGACAACAGCGTCAGCATCAGCAGAAGCATGGCCCAGACGCCCAGGGCGCTGGCGACATAAGGGCCATCGCCCAGACGCTGAAACAGATCGTAAATCGCGCGTGTGATCGGCCAATAGTTTTGCCGCTGCGCGAGGATGAGCGAATCGCTGACTTCCAGCATGGCAAACGCAAACGCGAGAAGGCCGCCGGCAACCAGATTGGCGCCGATGAGCGGACCGGTGATGCGTCGGAGCGTTTTGAATGTCGAAGCGCCCAGGTTTCGGCTGGCTAGTTCCAGATCCACCGGCGTCTGCTCGAGCCCCGCGACGACCGATCGAACGACATACGGCAGGCGACGCATCGCATAAGCGATCACCAGAAGCAGCATGGGGTTTTCAGTCACATCGAGCAGATTGCGCAACCAAAGGTGATTGGTTCCGTGAATTTTGTCATATGCCGCCACGGTTAATTGCAATCGCAGGCTGATCGCCAGATAGCCGAAGGCAAGTACGATGCCGGGCACCGCCAGCGGAAGCATCGCCAGCGAATCCAGCAACTGCCGGCCAGGAAGCGTGGTCCGCACGATGAGCCATGCAATCAGGAGGCCCGCC
>Ga0302326_10025791_pt1 | contig 11905 bp, 8 predicted proteins | sample Palsa_T0_3_FD_202264 | JGI IMG/M metagenome (GOLD analysis project Ga0302326, IMG submission 202264) | Peat permafrost microbial communities from Stordalen Mire near Abisko, Sweden - Palsa_T0_3 | ecosystem: Environmental > Terrestrial > Soil > Palsa > Peat permafrost | place: Sweden: Abisko... | reverse complement strand
AAACCGTTGGCCGCCATTGTTTCGTAAAGCACCGGCTCGGATCGCAGCCTGTTGAGCGCCGCCAGCACGTCCCGCGGGCTGGTCACCTGGAAATAATCCAACGGCGAACGTCGCAGCGCCGCAAACGCCTGCTCGGGCCCGACCAGTGCCGGGCAACCCGCCGCCCAGGCGTTGATCAGCTTGCTCGGCGGCTTGAAGCGCGTGTAACTCGGCGGCACGTTGCGGACGGCCAGCGCCACGTCGATGTCGTGGTAGTCGTACCATTGCTCCGGCCTGACCAGCGTCATTCCCAGTTTGTCCAATTGCCGCAGAAATGCCGCGTCGGTGAGTTGCCCGGAAAGCGCCTCGTCGCCGAGGTAACCGATCCGCTCGATCCGCGATCCGCGCGCCGGATCGCGGCGGATCAATCCCGGCTGCGGCCAATGGATCATGAAGAACTCGTTTGAGCGTTCCAAAAGCTCGCGGTTCTGCACGATGTTGCAATCACAGATTCTGGCCTTGAACAGATGCGTCTGTGCGGCGATCGCGAAACTCCGGAACGGCTGCCGCGAGGTTCGCATGGCCCCCAGGGCCACGCAGACCTCGCCGGGCACGAAGCGATCGGTGAGCCTCACATCCTGCCCGCGCCGCTTGAGCCGCATGTAGCTCTGGGCGATCCAGATGGCGTCCACCGGGCGAATGCGCTGCGGCATCGCGTCGGGGTCGGGACACTCGGCGGCCTCCGCCACGTCGCGCCAACCTTCGAGACTCAGCATCACGAAGTTCACGCGAAACGGGATTCGCAGCGGACTGGTGTCGGGAATGTGCTCGGGGTCGTTCAACAATTGGCTCCGAAAACTGCAAAATTCAGTGTGCGCCCGCCGCTGCCCCGACGCCGAGCGAAAACCGCTGGCCGGCGCCGGCGAGATATCGCGGCGTCCGGTCGGTCTTCTCGATGGCCCGCTGAAGGGCCGCCTCAAACAGAACCGTCGCATCGTCCCATGTGTAGCTTGTCGCGGTGGAATACGCCGCGTCGGACATCGCCAGCCATTGGTCGTCCGGCAACGTCAGCACCCGCTGCAGCCGGTCGGCCAGCGCGGGAGCATCGTCGATCTCAACCAGATGTCCGTTGATTCCTTCCCGCACCGTGTCCATCGGGCCGCCGACGTGCGTCGAGACGACCGGGCAGCGGCACGCCATGGCCTCCAGCGGCGTGAGATGAAAGCCCTCGCTGCGGCTGCCGCACAGCCAGACATCGCACCGGGCATACTCCTCGCGGATCTTGTCTTGCGGCGGGCAATAGGTGTATCGCGCGCCGGCCGGCAGAGGCAGGCATGGCTCCAGCCGCGCCGAACCGAACGTCACCAGCCGCAACCCCGGCACATGCATCGACGCCAGCCGAATCGCCTCCAGGCTCACGTCGCATCCCTTGAACGGCGTCGCCGAGTAGAGCATTCCGACCGTCGGAACCGGCTGCTTGCCGCGGGGCGGAGCGTGGAACTGCCGCATGTCCACGCTGTTGGGCACGTGCGACACATCGGTGTCGCCATAGGTGTCGGTCGCCAGTTCCTTGAGCCACTTGGAGATCACAATTTTGTGCAACGGCGAGCGCCAGGTCGCGGCCACCCGCTCGGTCGGCTGGCCCTGGAAGGTCAGCTCGTGATGCTGGATCAAATACGCCTTGGCCCCTTTGGACCGCGAGAGACCCGCGACCCACTCGGCGGTTTCCCACCAGGTGGCGACGACGACATCGGCATCCGGCACGTCGGCGTCAGTCACCGGTCCCCAGCGGCGGGTGACGCGATGCTCCACCCCCGCGCCGTCAATGTGCGACGGGCCGTTCTTCGGATAGCGCTTGGGCAGGGGCCGGCCGCGCAGCACCGTCTTGGCCGCGAAGACCCAATCCTGCGGCCGCCGCGGCGTCGAGACGACCACCACCTCGTGCCCGCGCTGCTTGAGCCGGTTCGCGTAGATGGCGACGACCCGAATACCGCCGGCCAAGTCCGCGTGTTCCAGTACGAAGGTAATCTTCATGGGCGATTCGCCGGCGACCGGCGCGATGTGTCCTGATCAACGGCCGCGGATGGCGCAGGCCATGGCGACCCATGAATCCGCCAGCAACGGCGCCTGCCGCAGCGATGCCCAGGCAAGCTTGCGAGCGGTGGCGACGTTGCCCGCCTGCAGCGCCCACCAGGCCCAGAGCCGCTCGGAATCTCCTGGCTTGGGTCCGGCTTCCGCCAGCGGCAGGTCGACCGGGCGATAGACCAGGCCGCGGCGGTCATGTGCATCGCGCAGGGCTTGATGCTTCATGCGATTCTGCGCTTCGCGCTGACGCCCGCCGGAGCTGTCGGGGTGAATGCGATAGCGAAGCACCACGCGGTCGAGGTTGGCCAGCTTGCCATGCTCGGCGAGGCGGAGAAACACGTCGAAATCCTCCGCCGGCTCCAGCTCGTTGCGGTACCCGCCGATATCGAGCAACACTTGCCGGCGGATCATCGACGCCGGCTGCGCCACCGCGGAGGCGACGCCGCTCAGCTGTGCCGCGTCGATTTGCTCGTGCGTGTGTCCGACGCAGAAACTGCGAATCAAATCGCCGTCGCGGTCCATCCAGATCACTTCACCGCCGACCGCGACGACATCGGGGTGTGCGCGAAGAAAAGCGAGCTGTTGCTCGATCCGATCCGGAAAGGAGTAATCATCCGAATCCATCCGGACGACAAATTCGCCGCGTGCCTCCGAGATCAGCTCATTCATCGCCCGGGTCTGGCCGGTGTTGGGCCGGCTGATCACCCGGATGCGGGAGTCCCGCCGGGCGATTTCCTGAATGACGGCAAGCGAGCGGTCCGTCGAGCCGTCGTCGAGGATGATAAATTCGTAGTCGCCGAATGTCTGGGCGAGAATGCTCTCAACCGCGCCGGCGATGTACGGCTCGGAGTTGTAGACCGGCATGACGACCGAGACGGGCGGAGTCATCCCACGACCTCCTGCAACGCGGCCTCGGACGGCTCGAACGAGAACTTGGCCGGCCAATACATCAGCGAGTCGCGTGACGGCGGCGCTTTGCCCATTCCCCACAAATCCTGTTCGGTGACCTCGAAAGTCAGCGCGCTCTGGACCGTGTGTGAGTCGCAGAAATGATCGCCGAAATAGAGCGTCACGACATATCGCCGAGCCAGCAGCGGGACCGCGCCGAATTTACAGCGGATCGTTCCGCCGGTGACCGGCTCATCCAGCTCGAACGTCGGCTGATAGCGGGCGCTGGTTCCCAAAAGATTCTCGCCTTCGGCGGTGGCGATGACGATCCCCAGACGCGGGTATTGGATCGGGTGCTCGGTGGCAAATTCCACCTCCAGCGTGATGTCGGACCCCATGGGAACCACTGCCGACGGTTCATCGTTGGAGTAAATGGTGGCCGACTTCATCCAGATGCTGGCGCACGACGGCCGGGAGAAGACTTCGCGGGCTTGCAACTCGCCGTCGACTGCCCCGGCGACATATCGGGCGACGCATTCCTCGGCCGAAGCGTCCAGCGTCAGCCGGCCCCCCTCGAGCATCACGCCGCGCTGACACAGCGAACGCACCGCGGCCATGTTGTGACTGACAAACAGCACGGTTCGCCCGCCGCCGGTGGCCACTTCCTTCATCTTCCCCAGGCACTTCTTCTGGAACTGCACGTCGCCGACGGCCAGCACCTCATCGACGATCAGAATCTCCGGCTCCAGATGTGCCGCCACCGCGAAGGCCAGCCGCACGTACATTCCGGATGAATAGCGTTTGACGGGCGTATCCAGGAATTTTTCGATCTCGGCGAAGGCGACGATTTCATCGAACTTGCGCGTGATCTCCTCCTTGCGCATTCCGAGGATCGACCCGTTGAGATAGATGTTCTCGCGGCCGCTGAGCTCGGGATGAAACCCGGTGCCGACTTCCAGCAGCGAAGCGACCCGCCCGCGCAGACGAACCCGGCCCTCGGTCGGCTCGGTGATGCGGCTGAGAACCTTGAGCAGCGTCGATTTGCCTGCGCCATTGCGACCGACCACACCCAGCACCTCGCCGCGCTGCACCTCGAAGCAGACGTCGCGCAAGGCCCAGAAGGTGTCTTCCTCCGTGCCGGTCTCCGCCAGATCACGCAGACGCCGCAGCGGCGAGGTCAAAACGCCGGTGAGGGCGTCGCGAAAGCTGGCGTGGCGATGCGCCGCCATCCCCAGCCGGTATGACTTGCCGATCCCTTCGACGCTGATCATCGGTTTGCTCATGAGAATTCTTCTTGAGGTTGCAACGGAGCGCTGACGATATTCATCAGGCGATGTCGGCGAATCGCCGCTCGGTCTTGCGAAAGTAGTAGAGGCCGAAGACAAACAACGCGATGGAAGTGGCCGCGGAGATCGCCAGATTCATCGGGTGCCAGGGCTGGAGGCGCCCCAGCAGTGCCGAGCGCACCCCGTCGATGATCCCGCACATCGGATTCAGCGCCAGGGCCCACTGATAACGCGGCGGGACAATGCGCACCGGATAAATCACCGGGCTGACAAACATCCACGCCTGCACCATGAACTGCACGATGAATCGGAAATCACGGTAAGTGACAGTGAGGGCCGAGAGGGCGAAAGCGATCCCCAGCGACGCCAGCAACAAGAGCAGCAGCAGCGGAATCAATGCGAGGACGCTCCAGGTTGGCATCACGTGATACCAGGCCAACAGCGCCACCATCACGCCGAAGGAAATCAGCAAGTCCACCAGCGCCCCGCCGACTGCGGAGGCCGGCACGAACAGTCGCGGGAAATAGATTTTGCTGATCAGCGTCTGCGAGGCCACCAGCGACAACCCACCGAGGCTGATGGCCGAGGAAAAGAAAGTCCACGGGAGCAGTCCGGCGTAAACGAACACCGGATAACTCATTCCCACCGGAAGATCATTTTTGACGCCGGCGAAGTTTCCGAAGATCACCGTGAAGATCATCATGTTGAGCACGGGCACCAGAACCGCCCAGGCCACGCCCAGCGCGGTCTGCTTGTAGCGCACCTTCACGTCGCGCCAGATCAGAAAATAAAGCAACTCGCGGAAATAACTCATTTCCGCCCAGTCCACGGATATCCATCCCCGGCGGGGGCGAATCTCCAGTTCGTATGAATCGTCCTCCGGCGCAGCGTCCTGTGAGGGCGCGGAGGCGGAGAGTTGGGTCGTGGCGGCGGCGGTTCCGATCGTCATGCTCATTGAGAAAATACTCCTGCTATGCCCCGACCGATTGCAACTCACTGGTCGGCTGATCAGCCTCATGGCGGCGGGTGCGCTGAACAGCGTCCGCGTAGATTTCCAGCGTTCGATCGACCTTCCACTGCCAGTCGAAGTGGCTCACCACGCGTTCCCGGCCGGCTTCGCCCATCCTCACGGCCAGAGCCGGATCCTGCGCCAGCCGGGTCATCCCCGAGGCCAGCCCGGCCAGAAATGCCTCGCGGGAGGAGGGTTCGACAAGAATCCCGCACGATTCGTTTACATAGTCCGCTGGACCGCCCCAATTGGTGGCGATCACCGCCAGGCCCGACGCCATCGCCTCGAGGACGACGGCACCGCCGCATTCGTAAAGGCTGGGAAGCACCAGGGCCGTCGCGGAACGCAATTCCGCCGCACATTCCGCCTGCGATTTCCATCCGCGGAAACGGACGCGATCGGCGATCCCCGATTGCGCTGCCTGCGCTTCCAGTTGGCCGCGCAGCTCACCGTCTCCGATGATGTCCAAGGTCGCCGAAGTCGCCTTCGCCACCGAGACGAACGCTTCCAGCAGCAGATCGACCGCTTTCCAATCGACCAGCCGCCCGAGATAAACAAAACGCGCCGGCTCATTGGCCGCGGCTTGCGTCCGCTCGGCGGGCTTCCAGGTGGCCAGATCAACACAGTTGTCGATCAGCGTCACCACCTTGCCGCGAATGCCGGTCGGAAGAGCCTGGCGAGTGCGATCGTTGGCGACCAGCACTGTCGCCGCGTTGAGTTTGCCGGGCATCATTCGGTTCACCATTTGCGACGCCCAGCGGCCAGCCCGCATGAACAGCGCCTCGATCGCGCTCTGCCGGCCGCGGAAGGCCGGCGGAAAATCCATCGCTCCGTTCAACGGACCGATCACCACCGGCGCCCCCACGTCGTACAGCAGGCTGCTCTCCTTGGCCGCCAACGGAATCGGTTGGTGAATCACGTCGATCTTATGCTCGGCTACCAATTGTCGGACGATTCGACGGGCCACCACCTGCGACCAGAGCCGCCGCAGCAGGCCGAACGAGAATGAACTCAGCCGCTTGGGCAGCGGCTGCTCACACCGGCAAAGCAGCCGATGTACGAACGTATCGGGCACGTAAAAGAGCCTGTCCAGGTCATTGGGGAAAAGCGATTCCAACTCGTCGCGATCACGGCCCCCAACTACCAGCCGGGTGTCAATGCCGCGCGAACGCAGAATGCGGAAGTAGTGAACCGGATGAATCGCCTCGCCGCCGAATTTGACCGATGCGGTGTCGGCGACGATCAAAACGCGGAGAGCGCTGCGGCGATCCAATGGAAGAGGTTCGCTCATGGTGGTCAAATGAGTGGCCGGCACAATGGAATGGAAACTGAATCCGCGGGACGTAGGTAGGGCTCCGCCTGTCTCAACTGCGCCTCTTTTTGGAGCGCAAGAGCAGGTCCGTCATTCGATTGTCCACAAACCCTACCTAGTCGATCCGCCGCGGCACTCCGCGGGCTTGGATCACCCACTATGTAGGCTGCGAACGCTTAACCAATCACTTCCAACTGCGACGCGCCGATCTCCAGGCTCACGGCACGTCCGAGCATCTCGATCTGCAAAATAAGCCGATGCGCGCCCGCCCGCTCCTCGACGAGGCCTTCCAGTCCTTGCAGCGGACCGGAGCGGACTTCCACCCGCACGCCTTTCCTGAGGAACGGGTAGGGATCGATCGAATCCCGCGATTCGAGGGCAATCCGCAGGTTGTGCAACTCCCACGAGAGTTGCTTCTGGTCGAACACCGGAATGATCTTGGCGACGCGACGCGTGCGGTCGGCGGCATAGACCTCATCCAGCGATCCCGAAAGAAACAAATATCCCGGAAACAGCGGCAATTCCACCGTGAATTTCCGACCGCCATAAATCTGCACGCGCTTGACGAGCGGCAGAAAATGCTCAATTCCCAGCGTGGTTAAATTGGCGGCCAGGGCCTTTTCCTGGCGAGACCGCACTTGCAGCACGGTCCAGCACGAGGTCTGGGGCCGAACGACCTTCGAAACTTCAACAGCATCTTCACCGGATCGAAGTAGACCTAACATCATTGTCCATTCCCTTATGAGGCAGCGACGGGCACAACAAAAACAACAACTACTACTTGGTCAATCCCTTCGCCATGAGCTCCTGCGTGGCCTGGAGCACACGATCCTCAGCCTCCTGCGAGCTGCACCACTCGACGAGCTCCGCAATGCCATTCTCGAATGTGACGCGCGGGGAATAACCGGCCGCAGCGCTCAGCTTGCTGATGTCCGCGAAGCAATGCCGAATGTCTCCCTCGCGGTATTTACCGACGATTTTGGGTTGAATCTCCTTCTTCATGCACTTGGCCAGGGCGGTGGCCACGTCCAACACGGTTAACCGCCGGCCGGTGCCGACGTTGAAATAGTCGTAGTCCATCGACTTGCAGTCCAGGGCCAGAAGATTGGCCTGAACGATATCGCTGACGTGTGTGAAATCGCGGCTCTGCAAGCCGTCCTCGAAGATCATGGGGGCGTTATCATTCAGGAGCCGCGAGGTGAAGATCGCGGCGATCCCTGTGTAAGGATTGGACAGCGCCTGCCGCTCGCCATAGACGTTGAAATAGCGCAGCGCCACAGTGGGAATTCCGTATGCGCGTCCGATCGAGAGGCACAATTCCTCCTGATCGCGCTTTCCCGAAGCATACGGCGACGCCGGCTGCAGCGCTTTTTCCTCGTCAGTGGGCAACGGAATCAGGAAATCGCCGGTCTGCGGGTCGCGAAGCTCCCACACTCCTTCGTGAAACTGCGAATCGGGACGAAGCTTGGGAGAGACCTTGATTCCTCGATTGGTTTGGTACCGGCCTTCGCCATAAATTGACATCGACGAGGCGACCACCAGCTTTTTGAATTGATTTCGCCGGGCCAACATCGCCTCGAGCACGACGGCGGTGCCGACGGTGTTGATGTCCATGTATCGCTTGATGTCATACATCGACTGGCCGACGCCCACGGCCGCTGCCTGGTGGTAAACCACGTCGATATCATCCAGCGCCGCATCAACCGCGGCCCGGTCACGCACATCGCCACGACGGAATTCAGCATCGGGGGAAAGATAGGTTGGTTCTTCGTCGCGCCCGCCATGAACCTGCGGATCAAGGCTGTCCAGGACGCGCACCTCGTAGCCGCGCGCCAACAGCGCATCGACCAAATGCGAGCCTATGAAGCCTGCGCCGCCTGTTACGAGCACTTTCATTCGATTTCTCCTAGACCGTACGTTTGAATCACCCGACGTGAGGCAATCCTTTTACTCACCAGCCGATTCAACGCAAGGGAAAAAAGCCCGACTGGCTACGTTTTTTCGCGAATCTTTATGAATCCGCCATACTTGCGTTACCCAGCTATACTCACTTATCCAGTCGCACTTGCCCAAACCGCCATCACGCCAGGCATCGAAGTCTGCCTTGGCCGCGATGCAACCTATACCAGCTTTTCGACAACCGCGCCGAAAACTTATTGAGGCGCTACTGGCAGTTAGCGCGATGCGCGAGATGAGTCGTTCACTCTCACCCAACTTCTTCCGTGCGTCCAACCCAGAGCAAAGCTCGTTCCGCAGCGGGGTCATTCCGGCGGAAATGCGAAAAAACCGGCCTCGACAGATCAAATCTTCTCCAGCCCACCGTTTTGGAGAAGATTTTCCGCGGATCGGTGGGGCGAGGAGGACTCGCGGCAACGCTCTTTTCGGGATTGCCCGCCGGTGTGCGACCTAGTTTGCGAGCAGTGGCTCAAAACTCGCGCTGAATCCGTGCGCGCGAATCGCAAAGTAAGCGGCGCATCGAGAGGCGCGGGGTGTCATTCTGGTCAAGAGAGGCAATTGAGGGAGGCGTTGCGGATCGTATCAACGCGCGCGGCGCGAGGGAGTTTGCACCAGCGCGCTTCAACTCGAAAGTGTTCCGCGCGACTGCAATGCGAAAAAAAACTTCTGTCCCGGTCGCGCCGCATGGCGGACTTCGATCGCGCTTTCTCGTCGCGGCGCGGGCAGGAATGCCGGGGCGATTTCGCGAAATAAAGTCGAGCAGAACGTGGGAGGCTGTGGTAAGATCGGCGCTTTGGATAAGCCGCGGGCTCATCCTGTTGGGGATTCCGATTCGTTTCGCGGAGGCTTCAGCATGAAACGCGCATTTACCCTTCCCGAGATGCTGGTTGTTCTGGGCGTCATCGTCGTTCTGATCGCCATCCTTTTTCCAATCATCGGCCGTGTTCGCGAAGCCGCCAATCAGGCGACCTGCCTGAGCCGGCTCAGACAGGTGGCGCAGGCGACGATCACGTATTGCGGCGACAACGAGGGATCGTTTCCCGGAGCCGGCAACGGCGCCGGGCAGACAAACAACCTCATTGCGGCCAATTACGTCCCGTTTGACTGGATCTTCTGGGACACCAACGCGCCGCCACCGTTCAACGACGTGAACCAATCGGCGCTCGCGAAATACATGAACATCGGAAACGGGGACGTTTTCCGCTGCCCGTCGGATACGCTCTACCGCCCCAATCTCAACCCCAATCCTCACCCGGGAGAAAGCCTGTACTACTACAGCTACAGTTTCAACTGCTTCCTGGGAAATTCCTTTCCGCTCTCGAATCTAGACGCGCCGTTTCCGGGCGCGTATTTCGGCGGCACCAATCATAATGTCGCCGGTGACCACGACAACAAGATCGGTCAAGTGAAGCACCCTGAGAGCATCATCATGTTCATTGACGAGGACCAACGAACCGTCAACGACGGCGCCTGGGTTGTCTTCATCTCCAACTACGATCGCCTCGGAGCGCGCCATAGCCTCGCCAACGACGTACTCGATCCGTCGAACGACCCCACCAAGGACGTGGTTGATCCAACGGCACGAGGCAACGTCGTCTTCTGCGACGGTCACGGCGAATTCGTCCCGCGGTCGGAGGCGCGTAATCCGGCGAATTACAATCCGTATTGACGCCCGTGTTGGGGGCCAGCGTTTCGTTCAGCGGTTCGCTTCATTTAGCAATCAGGTAATAAATCGTCTCCGGCCGCAGCTTGACCTCCACCGCCGATCCAATCGGCTGAGCGGAATACCCGTTGAAATCCAACGGCGTGACCGTCAGCTCGGCGGCATCTTTTCGCTTGAATCTGACCGCGCCGGCTAGATCCTTCACGCGCCAAGGGTCTTGGCCGATGCTGACGATCTGCGTCAGGCCGCTCTTGAGCGATTCGGTCTCGAAGTGGCTCGGCTGCTCTTGCGACATGACTTGCAGCAGCATCCGATTCGAGGTCGCCAATGGCTTGCCGTCGAGGCTGACGAGGATGATGTGTCCGAGCTTCAAAGGCGAATCGATGCTCACGTCGCGCAGGTCGACGATGCCCGCCTTGTCCAGCGCGCCACTGATCCCCTGGGCGGCAGGGGCGTTGATGACCAACAGGCCCTTGGCGTAGTCGAGCTTGAGCTGGCCGTTGGTGCTGACGACGGTTTGCTGCCGGCGATCGATGTATCTGGACAGATCGCCGACAGTCGATGGGCCACCCGCGTCGCTGAATTCGACATTGGCGCGGCCGGCGAAATGAACCAGCGGATCGATCACCATGTCGGAGGTGACATTCGATCCGCCCGGCACGTCCTGGAGGCGCAGCGCATCGACCGCGGCGTCTTGCGCCAGTGGCGTTCCCTTGAGCGCCATCAGGTCCGACGGCTTAAGCGTGAGATGCACCAGCTCGTCCCCCTCGCCAATTAATCCCTGGCGGAAGATCAGCGCCGCCGCGGGAAACTGCCCCATCATCGCCGGCGTCATGAGCGTCCAGGGTTGCATGAAATAGCCGGGCTTGACGCTCCAGCGGCTCCCGTCCAGCGCGAAATGCACGATCCCGTCGCTTCCCTGCAACGAGCCATAGCAGGCGTAATAAAGCGGAGCCTCGGAGCGATAGCGATTGGGCCGATCGAACGTCGTCTCGGAAATAATCGACGGCTTGTTGTCGTAATGCGGGTCCATGACGGGATTGACAAAGGCCCTGGGCTTGCCCGGCTCCTCGGGATCAAACCGCAGCGCACTGCGATCGAAATAGGTCTCCCCGTCGCGGATCGACCACGCGGAATTGTCCCCCGCCCGGTCGCTTCCGAAGTAGCCGTGGCGATCGATGAAATCGCCGACGGTGTAGGAATATTTTTCCAATGGCCCCAGATATCGCGGACTGGCGGTGATCCAATTGGACGCGGTAATCAGTCCCTTGAATCCGATGCCGCGGAGGAAGGCGATGGTTTCCTGGTAGAACTTTCGCTCGCTCCCCACCAGAAAAGCCGCGGTGTCCTGATCTCGTTGTGTCCGATCGTTGGCGAGGCTGTAAAGCGGCCGGAAGCCAAGCCGGCCGTCGGCTGGGTCATCCCGGTCGGTCTTCAGGCCGTCCCAGGCCGACATCGCCGCGTCGATGCTGCCGTATTTGTTCTTCGCCCAATCCGCGAATTGCGTTTCGATGATTTGCAGCTCCGCATCGGGAATCTGTTTCGAATCGAACGTCCAGAAGAAATAGGAATCTTCGTTGACCAGTTCGACGCTGGAAACCGCCGGCTCATCCACCAGCCGCCCGCCCCCGGGCCCGTCGGGCGTGAGGAGCAGGGCCTTCCACCAGCTTTGATAGTGCTTCTGAAACTCGGGGTTGAAGAAGAGGGCCGCGAAGGGGTTTTTGTTT